>Ga0335396_10003190_pt1 | contig 19208 bp, 73 predicted proteins | sample FRY02_FD_205743 | JGI IMG/M metagenome (GOLD analysis project Ga0335396, IMG submission 205743) | Freshwater microbial communities from Lake Fryxell liftoff mats and glacier meltwater in Antarctica - FRY-02 (spades assembly) (version 2) | ecosystem: Environmental > Aquatic > Freshwater > Ice >... | reverse complement strand
TATGTTCTTTAATGTGTTTAATTGGTTTGAATAAATCACTCACCATTATGAATGATTCCTCAATCATACGTTCAGTGAAAGGGTATATACCATCAAAACACCCAAACTTAGAAGTAGTACCACTGATGTGTTTAAACATACAAACGTGTTCATGTATTGATACCAATAACCATAGGTTATCTTCATAACCACCCATTGGTCTATTACAAACATATTTATAGTATTGACCATTTTTCATAATGTATGTTCTTTAATGTATTTAATTGGTTTAATTGGTGTAGAATTAACCCACCTATTGGTTGGGTCATTAATTTGTATCACACTAAACGGGTATAATCCATCCTGTGACATAATGAATCCACAGGGTGAACCATTGATAAGTTTAAATTTACATTCATTATTATATATGGAATCCAAAACCCATACGTTTGGTTCAGAACAATTTAACCAAGTATAACACTCACCGATAATTAACATAATGTATGACGTTTAATACGTTTATGAACCATAATGCGTTCCTTTGGTGTGGTGATAACCCATTCTTTGTTTTGACTAATTGCTGACAAAAAAAAAGGGTACAACCCACGTGACATAATGAATCCACAAGATGAACCACTAATAAGTTTAAGCATACAATCATCACCCTCGATGGAATCTACAATCCATACGTTTGGTGCTGGCGTGTGTGACCAAGTATAATATTCTCCTACTTCCATACACAAATATAAGTATTTTATTTCATATAGTCAAATATATGACACATTGTCATGGTGGTAATTTGTGGGAGAAAATTGGGTGGTACTGACAATCTGTCATGACAAAGTGGATTTCAAGGTTGTTTTGATTTACCGACAATCTGTCATGTTGATAACTTAATATGGGTAAAGCGTTGTTTAATTGCTGGATATTTCGTATTGCGTTAGCACTCTGCTCGGACGCCAATTACTTTCCACGGAGACCCACAAGTTCCCCCATATACACTACCACACATTTTCCTCCACACAATTGCCCATTCGACGATTAATTTTTTAGACCTATTTTCCCGTTCCACACATTCACATATTTAGCGTTATGGTGTGCATAGGTTAGTGTAGGCAAATAGACGACTTCGCAATCGACCTTTTTAGGTATCTAAAGGGATGTGTTGCCATGGGTTATGTAGGCACAAAAGAGGGTGATAAATCACCCCATATTCCTAATACAATTACCCTTCATATGTTATATCTCTTTTTATTTAATTTACCATTGTACCAATACAATTCTTCATAACCAACCTCTTTACCATTGTCACAAATACATTTATAATATAAATTACCATTATCCCAGTAGTCTTCCCATAATCCATGTGGTTCTCCCTTGTTATTTCTTGGTGTTATATTTTTGTTCATAGGTAATATTTCTTTTCAGTTAATTTACCACTGTACCAAGAATATTCCTCATATCCAATTTCTTTACCATTATGATAGAAACATTTATACATCAATGTCCCACCCCAATACCATTCCCATAATCCATGTGCTTCTCCTTTGTTATTATATGGTTGTATATTTTTTCTCATAGGTGATATTTCTTTTTAATTAATTTACCAATGTATGAATAAATTTCCACATATCCCACCACTTTATCATTATGATAGAAACTTTTAAACATCAATTTACCATTATGACGATAAATCTCCCAGTATCCATGTCTTTGTCCCTTGTCATTGATTGGCCTTATATTTTTAATCATAGGTGATATTTCTTTTTATATGTTTTTGCCCAAGAATATTCCTCATATCCCACACGTTTACCATTATAGTAGAAACGTTTATACACTAATTGACCACCAATGAGATAGTATTCCCATAATCCATGTTGTTGACCTTTGTTATTGAGTGGTGTTATATCTTTACTCATATGTTATATGCCTTTTTATTTAATTTATCACTATTATTCCAATGATACCATTCAGCATAACCAATTTGTTTACCATTATGGAAGAAACGTTTATACACTAATTGACCACCAATGAGATAGTATTCCCAGTATCCATGTGGTTCTCCTTTGTTATTGAGTGGTGTTATATCCTTATTCATAAGTAATAGTTTTTAGTTATTTTACTATTCCCATAATAATATTCAGCATAACCAATTTCTTTACCATTATGATAGAAACATTTATACCATAATCTACCAGTACCCCAATACGTTACCCATACACCATGTCTTTGTCCCTTGTCATTTAATGGTTTTATATCCTTATTCATAAGTAATATTTCTTACTAGTTATTTTACCACTAAGATAATTACTTTCTGAATATCCAACACGTTTACCGTTAAGATAGAAACTTTTAAACATCAATTTACCATTAAAATGATACATTCCCCATAATCCATGTGGTTGACCCTTGTCATTGATTGGTGTTATATTTTTATATTTCTTATTCATATGTGATATATCTTTTCTTCTAATTTACCATTATGCCAATAAAATTCTTCATAACCCACACGTTTATCATTATGGAAGAAACATTTATACATCAATTTACCATTAGTCCAATACGTTACCCATACACCATGACGTTGACCCTTGTCATTGATTGGCATTATATCTTTATCCTTGCTCATATGTGATATTTCTTTTCAAATAATTTACCATTATCATAATAAATTTCCTCGTATCCAATTTCTTCACCATTATGGTAGAAACATTTAAAGTATAATTGACCATCATAATACATTTCCCATAATCCATGTTGTTGACCCTTGTCGTTGTATGGTTGTATATCCTTTCTCATATATAATATATCTTTTTAATTAATTTACCATTATTATATGAATACAATTCCTCATAACCCACACGTTTACCATTATGGTAGAAACATTTATAAGCTAAATTACCATTAGAATAATACCATTCCCATAGACCATGTCGTTGACCCTTGTCATTTAATGGTTTTATATCCTTATTCATAAGTAATATTTCTTTTTAGTTATTTTATGACCATAAATCCAATCATACCATTCCTCATATCCAACCTTTCTACCATTATGGGAGAAACATTTATACCATAATTTACCAGTACCCCAATACCTTTCCCATAATCCATGTGGTTGACCCTTGTCATTGATTGGTGTTATATTTTTATATTTCTTATTCATAAGTGATATTTCTTTTTAGTTAATTTACCACCAATGGAATATTCCTCATATCCAATTTGTATACCATTAAGATAGAAACATTTATCGGATAAAATACCATTAGCCCAAGACATTTCCCAATATCCATGTGGTTGTCCTTTATCGTTAAATGGTGTTATATCTTTATCCTTGCTCATATGTTATATTTCTTTCTACCTAATTCACCATTATAACCATTATTATTATAATACACTTCTCCATACCCAACACGTTTATCATTAGAATAGAAACTTTTATAAGCTAAATCACCATTAGTCCAATAGTATTCCCATAATCCATGTGGTTGACCTTTTTTGTTCCTTGGTGTTATATTTTTACTCATACATAATATTTCTTTTTATTTGATTTACCATTATATGAATAAACATCCTCATATCCAACTAATTCACCATTATGATATAAACATTTAAACATTAATACACCATCAGCATAATAAACTTCCCATAATCCATGTGGTTGTTCTTTATTGTTCCTTGGTTTTATACTTCTCGTCTTTTTCATATGTGATATTTTTTTTATCTCTTTGTTATAGACAAATATAAGGTATATTTTCTTTAATATTCATATGTTATATGTCTTTTTAGTTAATTTACCACCATTATACCAATAAAATTCTTCATATCCAACATATTTACCATTATGGAAGAAACATTTAAACCCTAAATTATTATTCCAACACATTTCCCATAGTCCATGTTTTCGACCTTTATTATTTGTTGGTTTTATATCCTTACTCATATGTGGTAGTTCTTTTCTTTTAATTTACCATTAGAATAAAAATAATATTCCTCATAACCCACAAGTTTACCATTATGGTAGAAAGATTTAAACCATAATTTACCAGTACCCCAATACCTTTCCCATAATCCATGTTTTTGGTTTTTATCGTTCCTTGGTCTTCTACTTTTACTCATATGTTATATTTCTTTTCTTTTAGTTTATCACTAAGATATTCATAATCTTCCCCATATCCAACCTTTTTATCATTATGGAAGAAATATTTATACATCAATGTCCCACCCCAATTTACCTCCCATAATCCATGTGGTTCTCCTTTGTTATTGAGTGGTTTTATATCTTTCATCATATGTTATATGTCTTTTGAATTAATTTACCATAATAAATTTCCTCATAACCAGCAAGTTTACCATAATGGAAGAAACCTTTATAACATAATTCCCCACTCCAAGAATAAGTTTCCCAGTATCCATGTCGTTGACCTTTTTTGTTCCTTGGTTTTATAATTTTACTCATATATAATATCTCTTTTCTTCTAATTTACCATTATGTGAATACCATTCATTATAACCCACAAGTTTACCATTATGATAGAAACGTTTACACATTAAATCACCATTATGATAATAGTATTCCCATAATCCATGTTGTTGACCTTTATTATTTCTTGGTTTTATATCTTTGTTTCTCATAAATAATATCTTTTTTCACTTAATTTACCAGTAAGACAACAATACCATTATTATAAACACCTTTATACCCTAAAACATTGTTGAGCCAATAGACTTCCCAATACCCATGTTTTTGACCTTTAGCGTTTTTTGGTTTTATATCTTTATCCTTGTTCATATGTGATATTTCTTTTCTCGCATTTTACCGTTATGGTAACACCATTCATCATATCCAACCTCTTTATCATTATGATAGAAACATTTATACATCAATGTATCATCATAATACACCTCCCATAATCCATGTTTTTGGTGTTTATCGTTATATGGTCTTATATCCTTATTCATAGGTTATATTTCTTTTTAATTAATTTACCAATAAGATAATTTTTTTCTTCATATCCCACACGTTTATTATTATGGAAGAAACCTTTAAAGAATAAATTACCATTGCCCCAATACATTACCCATAGACCATGTCGTTGACCCTTGTCATTTACTGGTTCTATATTTTTACTCATATGTAATATGTCTTGTTAGATGATTTACCCGAATGATATTCCCAATACCCAACTAGTTTACCATTATGGAAGAAACCTTTAAAGAATAAATTACCCTTAAAATGTAATTCCCATAATCCATGTTGTTGTCCTTTATTATTTCTTGATTCTATATCTTTATCCTTGTTCATATGTGATATTTCTTTTCCATTAATTTATCAGTAATATATTCATAATCTACCTCATATCCAACCTTTCTACCATTATGGAAGAAACATTTATACCATAATTGACCATCTGAATAATACCATTCCCATAGACCATGTCGTTGACCCTTGTCGTTGTATGGTTGTATATCCTTTCTCATAGGTAATATGTTTTATCTTTCATTTTACCATTATGGTAATGATACAATTCCTCATAACCCACACGTTTACTATTATAATAGAAACATTTAAACCATAATCTACCATTACCCCAATACATTTCCCATACACCATGTCTTTGTCCTTTATCGTTGTATGGTTCTATATTCTTATCCATATTCATATGTGATATCTCTTTTTAATTAATTTACCATTATAATAATCATACCATTCTTCATAACCAACTTCTTTACCATTAAGATAGAAACATTTATCAGCTAAATCACCATTAGTCCAATACCATTCCCATAATCCATGTGGTTGTCCTTTATCGTTCCTTGGTTTTTTATTTTTAATCATATGTGATATCTCTTTTTAATTAATTTACCATTATAATAATCATACCATTCTTCATATCCCACAAGTTTACCATTATGGTAGAAACGTTTATACCATAATTTACCATAAGAATAAGTTTCCCATAATCCATGTCGTTCTCCCTTGTTGTTTATTGGTTCTATATCTTTGTTCATATGTGATATCTCTTTTTATTTAATTCACCACCAATGGAATATTCATCATATCCAACATGTTTACCATTATGGTAGAAACATTTAAAGCGTAATTCCATATTCCAAGAATACCATTCCCAGTATCCATGTCGTTGACCCTTGTCATTTACTGGCATTATATCTTTACTCATATGTTATATGTCTTTTCATTTATTTTACCATCATAATAATAATCTTCCTCATATCCAACCTCTTTATCATTATGGTAGGAACATTTCCACATCAATGGACCATTAAAATAATACATTTCCCATAATCCATGTGGTTGTCCTTTATCATTGAATGGCATTATATCTTCTTTAATATTCATATTCATATTCATATGTGATATCTCTTTTTATTTAATTCACCACCAATGGAATATTCTTCATACCCGATTAGTTTACCATTAAGATAGAAACATTTATCGGATAAATTACCATTAGTCCAAGACATTTCCCAATATCCATGTGGTTGACCCTTATCATTGAATGGTGTTATATCCTTTCTCATATGTAATAGTTCTTTTTAGATATTTTACCAATATATGAATAATATTCCTCATAACCAATTTCTTTACCATTATGATAGAAACATCTCCACAATAAATCACCATTAAACCAATACATTTCCCACACACCATGATGTTGACCCTTGTCATTTCTTGGTGTTATACTTTTATATATTACATTCATATGTTATATGTTTTATCTTTCATTTTACCATTATGATAATACCATTCATTATAACCCACACGTTTACCATTATGGTAGAAACCTTTATATCCTAAATCACCATTATGATAATACCATTCCCATAATCCATGATGTTGACCTTTTTTGTTCCTTGGTGTTATATCCTTTCTCATATATAATATTTCTTTTTATTTAATTTATCAGTAAGATATTCATAATCTTCCTCATAACCAATTTCTTTACCATTATGATATAAACATTTAAATCTTAAATTATCACTATGAGAATAATACCTTTCCCATAATCCATGTGGTTCTCCCTTGTTATTTCTTGGTGTTATATCTTTATATTTTTTACTCATATATAATATTTCTTTTCTTTTAATTTACTATTATAATTCCAATCACACCATTCCTCATAACCCACACGTTTACCATTATGGAAGAAACATTTATGTCCTAATTCTCCATTATAATACACTTCCCAGTATCCATGTTGTTGACCTTTTTTGTTCCTTGGTGTTTTACTTTTACTCATATGTGATATTTCTTTTTAATTAATTTATTAGTATCATGAGAATATCCCAATTCTTCATATCCCACACGTTTACCGTTAAGGTAGAAGGATTTATACAGTAATTTATTATCATGAGAATAAACTTCCCAGTATCCATGTCTTCGTCCTGTGGCATTTCTTGGTCTTACACCTTTTCTCATATATGATATTTCTTTTTAGTTAATTTATTAGTATAATCCCAATCATACCATTCCCCATACCCAACCTCTTTACCATTATGATAGAAACGTTTATACCATGATTTACCATCAGCCCAATACCATACCCATAATCCATGACGTTCTCCCTTGTTGTTTATTGATTCTATATTTTTACTCATATGTAATATCTCTTTTCAGTTAATTTACCATTATCACGCCAATAATACAATTCATCATATCCAACATGTTTACCATTATGGAAGAAACATTTATACCATAAGTTACCATTACGATAATACCATTCCCAGTATCCATGTCTTTGACCTTTGTTATTTATTGGTTCTATATTTTTACTCATATGTAATATATCTTTTTAATTAATTTACCATAATAATTATAATAATATTCCTCATAACCCACACGTTTACCATTATGGTAGAAACTTTTAAACATCAATTGACCATTATGATAATACACTTCCCAGTATCCATGTTGTTGACCCTTGTCATTTCTTGGTGTTATATCCTTGTTCATATATAATATTTCTTTTCTTCTAATTTATCAGTATAATGACAATCATACCAATCATAACATTCATTATATCCAATTTCTTTAGCATTATGATAGAAACATTTCCACATTAATTTACCATTAACCCAATACATTTCCCATAACCCATGTGGTTGTCCCTTGTCATTTAATGGTGTTATACCTTTCTTCTTTTTCATATGTAATATTTCTTTTCAAGTAATTTACAATTATAAAAATTATACACTTCTCCATACCCAACACGTTTACCATTCTGATAGAAACGTTTACACATTAAATCACCATTATAATAATACCATTCCCAATATCCATGTGGTTGTCCTTTATCATTGTATGGCGCTATATCCTTGTTCTTTTTACTCATATGTTATATGTTTTATCTTTCATTTTACCATTATGGTAATGACACAATTCCTCATATCCCACACGGTTACCATTATGGAAGAAACGTTTATACCATAATGTATCATCAAAATATACTTCCCATAATCCATGTCTTTGACCTTTATCATTGTATGGTGTTATACTTTTATATGTGATACTCATATATGATATTTCTTTTTAGTTAATTTACTAGTATCACACCAATCATAAAATTCTTCATAACCAACACGTTTACCATTATGATAGAAACGTTTATACCATAAGTTACCATCAGCCCAATACCATTCCCAATAACCATGTCGTTCTCCCTTGTTGTTTGTTGGTGTTATATCTTTCTTCATATATTATATTTCTTTTCAATTATCACACAATCACACCTATACCAATAAGTTTCCTCATACCCAACTTCTTTATCATTATGGAAGAAACATTTATACCATAATTTACTATGAGTATACCTTTCCCAATATCCATGTCGTTCTCCCTTATCATTGAGTGGTGTTTTATTTTTATCCATGTTCATATGTTATATCTCTTTTTAATTAATTTATTATGATAAAAATTATAAAATTCCTCATAACCAATTTCTTTACCATTATGATAAACACATTGATATTGTAAATCACAATTACCCCAATATATTTCCCATAATCCATGTGGTTCTCCCTTGTCATTGAATGGTCTTATATCCTTATTCATATGTAATATTTTTTTTCGGTTAATTTACTACTATACCAACCATACCATTCCCCATATCCCACACGTCTATTATTATGGAAGAAACTTTTAAAAGCTAAATTACCATTACCCCAATACACTTCACAATATCCATGTTTTTGGTTTTTATCGTTCCTTGGTGTTATATTTTTACTCATATGTGATATTTCTTTTCTTCTATTTTACCATTAACGTAATAATACCATCCCTCATATCCAATTTCTTTACCATTATGATAAACACATTTAATAGATAAGTTACCATTAATCCAATACATTTCCCAGTATCCATGACGTTGACCCTTGTCATTTCTTGGTACTATATCTTTATCCTTGTTCATATGTGATATTTTTTACTTAATTTATGACCATAATAACATTCTTCATACCCAATTTCTTTACCATTATGATAGAAACATCTCCACAATAAATCACCATTAAACCAATAATCTTTCCATAATCCATGTCTTTGTCCTTTATCGTTAAATGGTGTTATATCCTTGTTCTTTTTCCTCATATGTGATATTTCTTTTCAGTTAATTTACCATTATTATAATCATACCATTCTGAATACCCAACACGTTTACCATTCCCATAATCCATGCCTTTGACCTTTAGAATTTAAGGGTTTCATATCTTTATCAATAACGTTATTCATATGTTATATTTCTTTTTAGTTAATTTACCATTATAATAATCACACCATTTTTCATATCCCACACGTCTATCATTATGAAATAAACATTTATACCATAATTGACCATCAGTACCATGCATTACCCATAATCCATGTGGTTCCCCCTTGTCACTTCTTGGTCTTATATCTTTACCCTTGCTCATAAGTGATATATCTTTTCGGTTATTTTCCAATCCCCTTCCAACCGTTCCGCATATCCAACTTGTTTATTATTATGGAAGAAACATTTATACCATTTATCATCATTATAATACCTTTCCCATAGACCATGTCGTTGACCCTTGTCATTTCTCGGTGTTTTATTTTTAGTCATAAGTAATATTTTTTTTTATTTGATTCACCATTAGAAATATTATAAAATTCTTCATAACCAATTTCTTTACCATTATGATATAAACATTTAAATCTTAAATTATCACTATGAGAATAATACCTTTCCCATAATCCATGTGGTTCTCCCTTGTTATTTCTTGGTGTTATATCTTTATTTTTGTCCATATATGATATGTCTTTTCATATAAAGGTAATTAAAAAAACTCATATAATCAAAAAAACCCTATGTAATTTTACATAGGGTTTTAATATATTACTATTAAACTTACATTTACTTAGTCATAAGCATTTTGAAGTTTTTTAGTAACTGGATTGAATTCTTGTTGAATGTATTTGATTACATTTTTAGATTCAGTCTTAATTGTCCCATGCTCACCATGAGTTACGATACCATTACCTTCGATATCTAATTTGATAATCGAATTACCCAAATCCTTTGTGATAATTGATTCTGCTTCGATACGATGTGTGTTCGTAGAAGGTTCTAACACTAATACTTGCTTTGCCATACTCTTTTATTTATTTATTATTTACTTACCCTACAAATATATGTATTTAATTCCAATAATACAACTTAAATATCACTTTTTTTTATTTATATATGAAATATTTCTATAATTGACCACCCCAATAGAATTCCCAGTATCCATGTCTTTGTCCCTTGTCATTTCTTCGTGATATATTTTTGTTCATTTACACAGGATTAAAAATCCCATACATATAAATATATGGGATTTTAGGTTTTATGATTGACAAGTCAACAATGAGAAGTATTGTTCACTATTTAATGGTACAATATCACCCTCTGGTTCAACATCATGTTTCATTTCAACCAAAAGAACATCACCTTGTCTTTTAAGTTCTTTGATATGAGGAATAAGGTTCTCATGTATTCTAAACGTAGATGCAACAGCTTCTAATGGACTATCTTTGAATTCGTCTTCAATCCATAACCAATGCTCTTTATCTGTTGATGTACACCAGCATTTAAGAGCGTATAACATTTCACCTTCTAGACCTAATTTAGTTCCATCAATCTCATGAACTTCATAAATGTTGTCGTATTCAACACTCGGTAAATCGTTACCATCAATATCAAATTGTTTATGAGTAACTTTTCTACCTTCAGTTTTAAGACGTTTATGTCCTAAATTACTAATCATTTCACCAATATCTATTGAACCAAAAACTTTAGCTTGGAACAATTCATTAGTAATCTTGAATGATTCCTCATATGTGAACGGTTCAACCTCATCATAAATATCTAATAATGAATTTAATGTTTCAACACATTCAAACTCTGTTGGGTCATAAGGGATTGGAACTTCTTCACCCTCAGCAATTGGAGTGAAAGCCTTATAGAACTTTTTAATGAAACGTTCATTAAATCTTTCTTTGTTAGTGAACTGACCCTTAAGAAATCTAACAACATCCTCATTAGATACATCTTTATAGAATGTTTTGTTAACTACATCAAACTCTAATTGAACATTGAAATTATCATAACTGATAATTACTTGATACTCTTTCTTAACTTCTGTTGTTGCTGTCTCTTTTGCCATTTTTATTTATTTAAATTATTAACTCTTACGAAGGTATATATTTTATTTCGATATACCTAATTTTATTTAAATTTATTTTAAGATTATTTAAGTAATCCATTTAATTTTTCGAAGAACATCACTTTTTGGTCCTCAACTGAAATGAATTTTGAAGCTTCAGCTTTTAATGCTTCTAACTCTGCAATTCTATCTTTGTTGTTAATAACATAGATACGGAATTGAATATCTTTCTTCCAGTCTTCAGAAGAACAACCACCTAATTTAAATACTGGGAAAGTATCTAACTCTAAAGCAGATGCTGCTTCATTATAAGAATCCTCTCTAATAGTTACTGACGCCATTGCTCGAATTAAAGTCTCAATTGATTTCTCATCTTTTAAGTTTGTTGGAAACCCTTCCAAACTTCCACTTGTTCTAAACTTTGAATCAGAGATATCATCACTTGATTTTAACTTTTCATTTATCAATTTTAACACGTCTGGGATATTAAACGTATCTTTCAATACTAATCCACTTTCTGATACTACTTTTGCGTCTGTTTTTCCCATCTTACTTTTATTTATTTACAATACAAAGGTATATATTTTATTTCGTTATACCTAATTTTTATAAAAATTAAATTATTTTTCATAATCAACTTTTATATTATATTTAAAATATTGGATACATTTCTGTTTGTATTCTTTCATTTTCTAATTCATCAATTAAATAATCAATTGCTGAATCACACTTAGACCCTTCACATTGAAAATGAATTGTATTTTTACTACAACCTAATATATTTAATTCACATAAAGCACACATTCTTTCTTGATGTACTTCAGCTAATTCATCCTTCTCATCAACACTTAAATCGTATAAACTCATTTTATAAACATTTATTTTAAACTACCAAACATTAATTCATATACTTCAATTAAATGGTCAATATCTCTTATTATACATATTTCTTCACAAACACCATACACCTCATCATGAGTGAATACTTTTTGTGTTTTAATATTAAACATAATATTAAAAGAACCCCAATCATAAAATTGATAATTATCCGAACTTTTAAATCCTATTTCATTTAGTTGTTCTTTAGATACCATTACTATAACTTTTTATTTAAAATATTGGAAACATTTCTGAGGTGATTACTGGTTCAATCAATACATCATAAGCAACTTCTTTACCCATATCATAATTACCATTATGACTTATTTTACCATTAGACTGATACCATTCCCAATAACCATGTTTTTCACCATTAACGAAATTACCCTTATTCCATAATTTACCATCAGGAAAATATATTTCCCAAAAACCATGTGCTTGACCTTTATTATTTTTTGGTGTTATATTTTTCATAATTTCTTATTTTTATCAAAGGTATGTATTCTTTATTAATAATCCTAATAAATTGGAAACATTTCTGGTGAAGATATGAGTACTTCATAATCAACTTTTTTACCCATTTCATAAAAACCCTCAAACAATACACCACCATTTTCATTGTAATCCATCCATAAACCATGTTGTTTACCATTAACGTAATTACCTTTAGAATCTAATTGACCATTAGTAAAATAAGTTTCCCAATAACCATGTAATTCACCATTAAGATGATTACTATTAATAGATATTTTACCATTAGACCAAAAGGTTTTCCATAAGCCATCTAATTTACCATTAACGAAATGACCCTTAGATTCTAATCGACCATTAGACCAATATTCTTCCCAATAACCATGTTTTTGTCCGTTATCATTATACTGTTCTATATCTTTACTCATAATAATATCTTATTTTTAATAAATTGGAAACATTTCTGGTGAGGTTACTATGAGTACCTCATATTTAACTTTTTTATTCATATCATAATAACCTTCATAACACACTAAACCATTGGACCAATATTTTTCCCAATATCCATGGTTTTCACCATTAACGAAAGTACCCTTAGATTCTAATCGACCATTAGTGTAATAATCTTCCCAATCACCATGTCGGGTACCATTAACGTAAGAACCCTTAGAATCTAATTTACCACTAGAATAATATAATTCACAATCACCATCTTTTTTATCATTAACGAAATGACCCTTAGAACGTAATTTACCAGTAGAAAAATAAGTTTCCCAATCACCATGTTGTTTACCATTAACGTAATCACCCTTATATTTTAATTTACCATTAGAAAAATATTCTTCACAATATCCATGTCGTTTATCATTAATGAAATCACCTTTAAAACGTAATTGACAATTATTATAATATTCTTCCCAATATCCATGTTTTTCACCATTAACATTTATTGGTGTTAAATTTTTTATAATATTTTTTATCATAATTTTTATATTAAATAATCTAGTAAATTGGAAACATTTCTGAGGTTACTGATTCAATCAGTACCTCGTAATCAACTTTTTTACCCATATTATAATAACCTTTACTACCTAATTCACCATCAGTAAGATAAAATTCCCAATATCCATGTTGTTGACCATTAACAAAATTACCCTTATAACCTAATAAACCATTAGTAAAATAAAATTCCCAATCACCATCTCTTTTACCATTAACGAAATTACCCTTATAATGCAATTCACCGTTATTAGAATGGTAAAACTCACAATAACCATGTAACTCCCCTTTAGTATTTCTGGTGCAAATATCTTTTTTTATCATAATAATTTTATTAAAAATCCTAATAAATTAGTGATTATTATTTAATTTTAACAACGAAAGAATTAAAACCACTCGCTATAAACGTTTTATTAGTTAATGAAAGACACGTAATATTAAACACATCATCATCAACATAACTCATATCATCTATCTTAGGGTAATCCATGTCTGAGTTCCATTCTTCACCAACCATTACAACACCACTTCCATCTCGTTTAATTAAACTAATAAAGTCTAATTTTTTACCTAACCTTGTCATATAACTTACAATTTAATAAATTTGGAATATTTTTTGATTAAATTCTTCCTCTGTTAATAAACGATAAGGCTCTCCGTTCATAGAGGTGTTTTTTTCTAATACAAACCCTTCTTTAATACACTTATTATATTGTTCTGCATTTGTGTTCATCATATCAAATACTCTTTTTCTGTAATATTTATAGGTTTCTTTTCCCATTGTAATTCTATTTTTTATTCTCATTACCTTACATCACGTAGAATGACTACTGATGCAACCATACCCATCCATATCCATGTAGACTATGAAAGCTGCAATAAGTAATAAAGTTATTGATATTATAAGTTTATTCAATGTTTTTATTCCTTAATTATTGTTTCAAACCTAGAATTAGATTTATCTTTTATACTTTCTACCCATTCTTTAGCTTCTTCATTTGTGTTAAAATATTTGGTGTATCTTTCATTAGATGCTTTAACCACCACTTTAACTCTTAAAAACCATTGATGTCCATTAACATTTTCATCAAATAACACATGGTCTATTAACAATTCTTCACTGTTGATTCTCCTAAGTATTGGAATACCTTGATTATCCGCTGTGTAATGACCACCACCTAAACTACACCAACCACTCTCTAATCCATTCTTTACAATTATTAAACCGAATAATGTCTTTATTGGTGGTTCAACCTCACACCAAGTGTAACCAGAATTTACCAATGGGTGTATTGTGATGTCTTGAATATTATCTAAATTAAAATGTACTTCCATGTCTTATTTATTAAAATATTGTTGATATTTAGGTTTGTTTAGGTTGATACTCTTTTTTACTACTATTATCGCTTTAATCAAACCTTTAACCTCAATTACCGACCCATCCTCATCTAAGATATCCTGTCGATATTCTTTAGCTGGTTTATTAAACTTTTCTTTAGCTATATTATAAGCTTCCTCATAATCCTTAGCGTCAACAGTATTCCAACCACCATGTTCAAATGAAAAGATAAACTCCTTTTCTGAACTTAAGAATTTTAGTGCTTTCTTTTTTTCTTTAAGGATATCACTTAAATCCATATTTTTTTCACAAGCCTTACTTAACTCATTAATTTGTTTAAGAAGTATTTGTTCCATCTCAACTCGTAATTTAGTACTCTCTAAATGTTTTACCATAATATATTGTGTTTGTTCCATATGAAGATAATCATTTTATCCCATTCTACCAAATATTAATTACATAAAGTTCCACTATAAGTAATTAAGGATATAGCTGTAATCATTAATATCATCTGTAAGAGACCTAATTTACTAAAAATTCTTACCTTACTATCTTCTTTCCTACCTACATCAGCTAACACCCATAATAAAAAATATCCTAAATATAACGCTATTATTTCCATATTTTATGATTTTAAATAAAATTAAACTTTATTGTACACCCTGACCATTTGGTTTTGGGTATTATTTTTGTATTTATTTTATTTGGATAGTGAAAATTTAATGCGTGTTCAAGTTCACCATCATTAAAGTAAGCTCCCGGTATATCGGGTCCCCACACCCGAGAAGAATCCATTACATATACAGTAAACTCGTATTCAATTTGACCTTTGGAATTAAACCACTGTATTTTATCACCGATTTTAATTTCATTACCACTCATGTCCACCATATCAACTTAGTTATTTCATGTTATCAATTACTGCTTCTAATATACTAATGGATTGTTCTTGTCTAGGTGATTTTTTCTTCACACTTTTAAGGTTTTTTAATTCCACCATAAGGTTTTCTTTTTCAGTGAGTTCTTTTTTAACTTCATCAACAATTTTATCCAAATAGATAATTTTATCTACATATTTAACCCTATCCATATAGATAACTTTTTTAGTCTCCATTAATACATTACCATTAACAACCATCACTGGTTTATCTGTGTTATTGATTACAACTTTTGGGTTACTTAGTTTGTACAGAAACACAATGTTTAATATTATTGATACCACGAGTGTTATTATAATTCCTACCATACAACCAATATACGGATAATTTATTAATTGGCAATGATAGATTTAAAATAACTAACCGTGTTTATATGTTTCTAACCTATCATTAATTACATTTAAATCTTCTTCTTCTTTAAATTTTTTTTCATTTTCAACAGCTAAGTTATAAAATTCATTCATTAACTCCTCATCAATCTCATATTTAAGATGACCACAAGTAATAGTGTATTTAAGTTTCATATATGAAACTTTTTTAATACCTAAGATTGGTTTTTTACCGAATTTAATGTTAAATAATTTAAGATAACGAAACCCATTGATTGGTGTATCCGTAGTTTCAGAATCTTTTGGATAAATTTTTTCACTCCTTATAAAAATTTTTGGTTCGGTTTTAAATTCTATGGAAATAGACTTCACTGATAATTTATTTTCCTCTACTTTATTGAATTCGATATCACTTCTATAAGTACAATCAACTTCTTTACCAGCTTTATTGGTATAAAACACTCTACTAGTATAAATTTCATTTAAAACATTACTTGAGAATTTTACACCGATGTAATGTGGGTAACAATTATCATCTGTCGCAATTTTTAGGTTGATATAGTTACCTTTATCATTTAAACTAAACCTTATTAATTCAATTAATTTATCTTTCATAATTTATTTTGTTATATAAAAATCGTGACCATTAAATGGTAAACTAGCCATGAACTTAGTTCCTTTTGGTACATCCCATCTATTAATTAATTTTTTAACCGCTTTTAAAGAATATACATCATGATACCCAGAACAACTCATTGAATAGTAAGCAGAACTCATGTTACCTTTACAATTATATTCTTTTTCCCATTGACCTTTTTCCAAACAAAACCAACCACCATCTACTGGTTGTATCCAAAATGGTCGTTTAACTTTTGTTTTACATGTTTTATGTTTAAATGTTACACATTTAAACATTTTCTGACCTCTTGGTTTACTCGATGTTACTCTCATAATTTATTTTAATTTATAGTACAAATGTACATATAATACTTCAATAAACCTAACAAATAAAATCATATAATTTCACAAGAACATTTTTGTTTTGGTTTTACTAATTTATCCTCACATTTTTTACATAAATATTTATCTCTAAATGCATACCATTCTGGATTAGGTAACTCACTATAATGGTCCCATAAACCTTCTTCAATTAGGTCTAAATCTAAATTATTATCTTCCATAATAAAATTATTTTAAGAATGTACTATATCAAACATTTTTAAATAATATCTACATTAAAATTTTCTGAATATAATCTGGTAATTTACTAAATTGAATTAGTTTAGCTTTTACTGTTGGTAAGTTGTTTTTAATTGACTTTTGTATTCTATGATTACCATCAAGGATATATTTAAATGAATTATCATCATTCACCAAAATTAATACTGGGTATTGTATATCAGATTTTTCTATTTTATCATTTTCTTTTGGGTTTCCATCCCAATTTAACACAATACTTTTTAAACTTTCAGTATCAATTTGTTGAGTCTTAATATCTTTTGTTAATTCTAACATTTGAACTAACGTAACCGTTTCATTATCACTATTTGTCCAAGAGGTGTCTTCCAATCCTTCAGTAATCTGTTTCCCAAAGTTCTTAACTTGGTTTATCAGTTTTCTCATCCCATTTTCCATATAAATAAATAATTTTTTTCATTTTTGTTTTGTTTAAATTTTTAAAAAGTTTTTGTTCTGTGTTTCAAACAAACATTCTGCTTTAATAAACCGTACTGGTTATAACAAGGTGTATAAGAAAGTTTGCATAAGCATTTGTGGTTAATTTAAAAGTTCATCTAAGCAAACCATCTCATACACCCAACCGTTATATGCAATGCTACGTTTGTGTTTCAAATTAAGTTTCGTGAGAAAAACTTTTTAAAATTTACCGCCCTTTTATTTGAAAATATTTACCAGTTTCCTTGTATTTTGTATCAGGATTAATGTGTTGTGCTATTTTTGATAAAACAACAGCATCTTTCCTGTCAATTTCATTCACTTCATATATGTCTTTATCTATATCATAATAGATATAATCTTTCACAAGTTTGTTTTCATATTTATTATACCCACTATCTTGAGAAACGCTTTTCGTAACTTCTATTGCAACATTTCTATAATTACTTTGTTGTGGACTATTAACACCAATATTAGTTATCTTACCGCCAATCAAATCTTTACCAATAAATTCATTTAGATATAACTCACCTAATTTATAAGTTCGTCTGTCAGTACCACGTTCTTTTGATGTATTTATAGCTTTTATAAATGTAGTAGGTGATGTTTCATTGATTTTTTGTTCATTCAAAAACTCTCTAATTGTAGTTTTAATGAAATTTATTAGTTTGTTATCATTTTCCATATTCATTTTTTAAAATATTTATTATTTAGTGTTATAGTCCCCGATACGTTATATGTAATGCTACGTTTGTGCTTCGTATTGAGTTTAATATAAATATAAGTTATTTTTCAAATATAAGTTATTTTTCAAATATATCAATTATTTCAATAATATTCAAATTATCTGTCGGTAAAACATCGCCATCTTTAACATCAAACTTATATTAATTCAAATTCCCCAATATTATTTAATTTCCA
>Ga0335396_10003188_pt1 | contig 19212 bp, 20 predicted proteins | sample FRY02_FD_205743 | JGI IMG/M metagenome (GOLD analysis project Ga0335396, IMG submission 205743) | Freshwater microbial communities from Lake Fryxell liftoff mats and glacier meltwater in Antarctica - FRY-02 (spades assembly) (version 2) | ecosystem: Environmental > Aquatic > Freshwater > Ice >... | reverse complement strand
AGTTGGCGGCATGCTGCACAGACGAATTGTCGAGGTGAATCCATAGGCTAAGCCCATGGGATGCTCGACAAGGACGTGCGCTTCGTGAAACACTACGCCTGCAACGGCCTGTCGTCAGAGTCAGGTTCGGGGCGCGGCATCGTAAAGCGTCGAAACTTTGGGCGATGCCGCGCCTGCTCCCCACGGGAGCCACCATTGTGCGTCTCAGGACGAACAAATTCCAGCCCAGTCAGCGCAGGGCAAAAAACAAACAAACAAAATAATGAAGCCAGCAGCGAGAGCAATCAGGGGCGTTTCACGCCTCGCTGCGCTCGACGCTCAACGCTCCTGATTGAAAAAGAAGAAGTTATTTGAAAAGCCAGAAACACTCAGAAACTAAAAACGCCGCCAAATAACAGCGGAAACTAACCGTTGTTCACAGCGCTGTTAGGCTTTCCTTATTTGCTGCCTGTGCTTGCCGTGATGGGTTTGATACGCGGGTTTTTTGGGCACTTTTACTGCCCCTCACACCGGGTGTTTTCACATCTCATGAATAAAGCCGAGATTGCTGGCAAAAAAGAAAATGCGGGCGCAAAGATGTTTGCCAATAAGCTGCTGTTCATCGCCGCCACCGTTGCCAGCGTGCTTTACTTCACTGGCAATTCATTTTGGGTGGTACCGACAATCGCCCTGGTTATTTTTTCATCACTCGAATGGGCTTTTTCGTTTTGTGCGGCCTGCTGGGCTTACAGCTTTTGGTACAAAATGTTTCCACCCAAGATGATGGGATAGGTCAATGAAGCGGGCGTGAGACCGCTAGACCCAGCTAAAAATTGGCTTTTGAGAAGAAGTCGATTTAGACGGGCTCAAGGGTGCTTAACCCATCAGGCTTAGCGGACAAAAATTAGAATGTAATCCAGTCTGAGCGTCACAAAACGCCATTCCCTTTGGCGCAAGCGGCCTTCAGTCTGGATTTTTAATGTGCCCGTGCGAAAAAGATCATCGGCACACAAAAGATCTCAGGTACCCTGAAGTTCTCTCAGGTGCTCTTTGTTTAGGGAACAGTGTTGCTCAGTCGACATTAAAAGCCGACCGAACCCGCGATATTTAGCTCACCAAGTCAACCCTTCCCGTCTCTAAATCGTAAACGCCACCCACAATTTTTAATTGTCCTTTGGCGACCCGATCACTGATAATTGGATTTGACTCTTTTAGCATCGTGACATTTAAACGCACATTATCCCGTGTGGCTGCCACCACAAGCGCATCGCCCTTGGTCGACTGAGCCGCTTGACGAACGGCAGGCGCAAGCGCGGTGGTTAAGGCTTGAATATGGCCAGGGAAACTGGCGTTTTCGGTATAGGCTTGAACGGCTGCGCCAATTGCACCACAGCGGGAATGCCCGAGCACCATGATCAACGGTGCACCGAGCACGGCTGTGCCGTACTCGAGGCTTGCCAAAATGTCGGTGTTCACAAAATTACCAGCCACCCGTGTCACAAACAAATCACCGCGTCCCTCATCAAAACAGAACTCAGGGCCGATACGAGAGTCAGCGCAACTAACCAAGCAAGCGTAGGGATTTTGGCCACCGGCGAGTACTTGCCGAGTTGTGGCGAAATTAACGGGGATCGTATTGCCAGCAACATACCTTGCGTTACCCGCCATCAAGCGTTCAAGCGCTTGATCTGGGTTTAGAACATTTTCTGGCTGTGGGGGTGCACTGGCGTGGGCAACACCACTCAAAGCCAGCGCACCGGCTAACGGTAAGGCTCCCACTGCGCCCAATAATGATCGCCGCGACAGCGACTGAGGCTTTTGATTGGTTGGAGATCCGAGTGACAAGCGATTACAAATAAAGCACATTTTTTCTCTCCAGGGGAATGACTATAAAGATCGTGCAACACACCGATTTGAAGTCATATTTCGAATCAAATAGGTAGCAAACACTGGCGGGTTTTTTTAACGCTAGGCCTGTGCAGTGCCAATCTGCACCTTACTCTAGAAACATCAGGGGCGTGAGGTGGTGCAAGCATTGAGTGGCCTGTACCAGGTCAAAAAACGGGTCACCAACCAGCCATCTGGCCACTCAATGCCCCGTTTCTCATGGTGGCGGCAACAAATGCTTACACCACCCGCTTAACAAACCGAAGTGGCGTGTAAGTCATCAGCACTTGGCCTTTCTCATTGATAACGGTGTTTAAAGTGCGTACCAAACCTCGGTCTGGCCGGCTATTGCTAGCGCGAGCTTCAGTTACTTCACACAGCACGTGAATGGTTTGTCCTACCAAAGTTGGGGCGTGAACCTTCATTTCCATCTCTAGAAAGGCAAACCCCGTGTGCTGCATGGCGGCTTGCATCAAGAGTCCTTCTGCCATCGAGTACACCAAGGCCCCTGGTACCAACCTGCCTTTGATGTCTGAGGTTTCCCGCAAAAACTCAGTATTGGTGAAAAGCACTTCGGTAAAACCAGTCGCATTGACGAAAGCCACCAAGTCCGCTTCAGTGATTGTGCGTCCGACTGTTCGAAACTTTCTGCCAACTGGCAATTCATCGAAGTGCATACCCAATCCAACCACTTCAACGCCGTCTTGTTCAAGATGCAATGCCACGGATGCTTTCCCCTTTTTGTTATTTGTGAATGCCCTACACCTCGTATTTTATCGCTTCGCAAACTGGGGCCAAAAATCTTTGGTGACTGGTTTAACGCGTGAGACCAGACAGCGAAAATAAAGGCATGTAAAACTTAGTATAGAATACGTAAATGACAATCATTATCATTTAAAAAAAATGCAAAGACTCCTTTCTTCCAAAACCAACACACCCTTCAAAGTTCACCACGTCGCCTTCGATGACACCAATGCTGAGTGCGCAAATCACCTGCAACAGATTGGCTTTCTGCCCGGTGAGGAAGTCGTTGTTCAGCGCCGCTCGCTGTTTGACCCAGGCCCAGTTGTGGTGAGAATTGGTGCCAGCACGTTTGCGCTGCGTCACTGCGAAGCTGCTTGCATTTTTGTGGTCTGAGGCGTTCACGATGAAAGAAATTACTGTACATATTCACCCCAGTGGCCTGCTATTTGCCCTGGTTGGTAACCCCAATTGCGGTAAAACCGCTTTGTTTAATCGCCTGACTGGCAGCCGCCAAAAAGTTGCCAACTATGCCGGCGTCACCGTTGAGCGCAAAGAGGGTCAACTGCGCTCAAGCACTGGCAAACGCGCTCGCATTCTTGACTTACCTGGCACCGACAGCCTTTATCCGAGATCACCCGATGAACGCGTGACTTGCGAAGTACTCAATGGTCAGGCTTTGGGCGAAAAGAAACCTGACGTGGTGGTCTGCGTGGTCGATGCCACCAACCTGCGCCGTGGTTTGCGTTTGGTTTTGGGGGTACAACGACTCGGGTTGCCTTGCTTGGTTGCGCTGAACATGTCAGACGAGGCACGCACTCGCGGCATCAACATTGACGCCCAAGCCTTGTCAAAAGCACTCGGTATTATCGTGGTCCCAACGGTTGCCATTAAATCAGCCGGTGATGCGGCCCTGCGCACGGCGATTGAAGCCATACTTGAAGATAGAAGCAATATCGTACCAACAGGTGGTAATACTCTCATCGAGCCTGCGATCACCGAAGACCATCAACGCGTGCAAAACATTCTCTCAAGCTTGGGACTCGATCGTCTGATACCCGACACCAAAAGCGAGCGCTTAGATCGGCTCTTACTGAATCCCGTTGGTGGTCCCATTATTTTGCTGATGGTTTTGTTTTTGATCTTTCAAGCCATGTTTGATTGGGCTGAAGCGCCCATGTCTTGGATCGAAATGGGTTTTGAGTGGCTGGCTGATTTAATCAATGATGCCTTACCCGACCATTGGTTAAGAAGCTTGCTGGTTGAAGGAATCATCGCTGGCCTGGGTGGCGTGGTCGTTTTTTTGCCGCAAATCCTCATACTCTTTTTCTTCATTCTATTACTCGAAGAGTCAGGCTACCTGCCAAGAGCGGCTTACATACTTGATCGGATGATGGGTAGCGTTGGCTTATCGGGACGCTCTTTCATCCCATTGCTGTCAAGTTTTGCCTGCGCCATCCCTGGGATCATTGCCACGCGAACCATTCCTAATGTGCGCGATCGATTGGTCACCATCATGATTGCACCACTCATGACCTGCTCGGCGAGACTGCCGGTTTACACACTGCTGATCAGTGCGTTCATTCCCAGACACAGCACCTGGGGTGGGTTTCAACGACAAGGTTTGGTGATGTTCGGTTTGTACATGACCGCCATTTTAGGCGCCATGGTGGTGGCATGGTTGCTCAAAACGTTGACCCGCTCGGGTCGCCAAGTTCGACCGTTGATGATGGCGTTGCCCACCTATCGCTTGCCGAATCCTTTGAGCGTCACCATTGGCCTATGGCACCGTGCCAATATTTTTATGAAACGTGTTGGTGGCATTATTCTCACCACAACCATTGGACTTTGGTTTTTAGCCAGCTATCCAGCACCACCCCTTAATGCACCGGCCGCTCCTATCGAATACAGTTATGCCGGCATGCTCGGTCAGTGGCTGGCTGTCATTCTTGAACCAATTGGCTTTAATTGGCAAATCGCCATCGCACTTATTCCCGGCATGGCAGCACGAGAAGTGGCAGTCAGTGCACTGGGGACGGTCTACGCCTTGTCAGTGACGGGCGACGATGCCGAAACCGCACTGATACCTCTGCTTGCCCAGCAGTGGAGTGTTGCAACTGGCATGGCCATGCTCGCTTGGTATGTCTTTGCCCCGCAATGCTTGGCAACGCTGGCAACCATCAAGCGTGAAACGGGTGGTTGGATGATGCCACTGGTTGCGGCGGCCTACATGTTTGTACTCGCCTATGGTGCGGCATGGCTTGTCTATCGACTAACACCATTGCTGTTTTAAGAAGGCTGATACGATGGGGTATGGTTTAACAGGAACAACATGCCATCATCACCACCCAAGCGACTGCTCATTGTCTATCACTCCACAACCGGAGGCACTGAGCACATGGTTCAGGCCGCCACGCAAGCGGCCGGCGCCGAACCAGGTGTCATCGTTGACTTAAGGCGGGCGGCAGATGCGGGCGTTGCACAGATCGCACAGGCTGATGGCTACATATTCGCCACCCCAGAAACCCTCGGCAGCATGAGTGGCCTGATGAAAGATTTCTTCGATCGCACCTACTATGGCGTCATCGATCAGATTCAAGGTCGCCCCTACTGCACCATGGTTTGCGCAGGCAGTGATGGTCGCGGTGCTGCCAAGCAAATCGAGCGCATTGCTACTGGCTGGCGCTTAAAACCGATTCAAGAGGCACTGATTATTAATGTGAATGCACAAACACCAGCAGAGATTTTGTCACCCAAGCAGTTAACTTTCAACCAATTGGCCACTTGCCAGAACCTCGGGCGTTTGTTTGCCGCTGGCCTCTCAATAGCGGTGTTTTGATGGGTGCACCCACAAAGGCTCTTTCATCACGTCACACCAAGCCCATTGACTTTTTATTGCTGGGTGGCGGACTAGCTGCGGCAACAGCGGCTCAAACATTGCGACAAGAAGGCGCGCAGGGTCGCATCGTTATCGTCAGTGAAGAGCCCATTGCACCCTATCATCGCCCCCCATTATCCAAAACGTCATCACGACCCAAACAAACCCTTGAACCAAACTTTGTTCTTGATGAAACCACCATCGCCACGCTTGACATTGAGCTCATATTAGACACCGCCATCACGTCCATAGAGACCGCTAAAAAATCAGTACAACTATCCAGTGGACATCATCTTTTCTATGACAAAGCACTTATCGCCACGGGTGCCTCACCCACCAAACTGACCATACCGGGTAATGAATTGGCAGGTGTTCATTACCTGCGCACCTTCAAAGACGCTTTGGCGATCAGCTCAGATGCTCAGCGCACCCCACAAAAAATCACCCGATCCAAATCGACAGCCAAGATTAGAGCCGTGGTGATCGGTGGTGGTTTCATTGGTACGGAGATTGTCAGTCTATTGCGCTCGCTGGACGTTGAAGTCACGTTAATCGAAGCCAAACAATTGCTCTACAAATTACACGCTGAAAACATTTCGAGCTTCGCTGAAAAGATCTTGGCACAAAACAACGTCCGTTGTGTTGTCGGCGATCCACCAGTAGCCATTCAAGGCAACGGGCAAGTTAAATCAGTACTGACCAAAAGTGGCGAAACAATCCCGTGCGACATGGTCGTCATCGGGGCAGGTGTCACACCACGCACCGAATTTTTACGGGGAACCGGAATTGGCTGCCGTGACGGCGTGATGGTCGATGAGTTTTTGCAAACTAGCGACCCATCAATTTATGCCGCGGGTGATGTTGCCTGTGTGTACCACCCATTTTTTAAGTCACAGTTTCGCGTTGAGCATTGGGATAACGCCATCAAACAAGGTCGGCTTGCGGCTCGTAACATGATGGGTCGCCATGAACCCTTTACCGCGGTCAGCTACTTTTACAGCCATATTTTTGACCAAAGTTTTAATCTGGTCGGCTTTCCATCACCCGCCAACGAGCGCATTGATCGGGGCTCATTGGAATCGGGGCAGTTTGAAGCGATTTATCTCGATCACGATGTGCCTTGTGCTTTTTTTACAATGGGGCGCTCTTCTGCCAATACGCGCACAGCAGAAGACCTTATTCGTAACCATGTGGCCTTAACGCGCACCAAGCCCGCGCTGCGTGACCCCAAATTTGCTTTGGCGCAGATACCCGCACCAGTGGTTTACGTGCTCCAAGGCGGTGGTGCTTTTGGGGCGTTTGAGTGTGGCGCTATTGATGCCTTACACAAACGCGGCATCAGACCCGATGTCGTGGCGGGCGTTTCCATTGGCGCTTTTAACGGTGCCATTGTTGCGGGCAACCCTGACCATGCGGATGAGGCGCTGACAGCTTTTTGGCATGATTTGTCGACCACCTCGACATTTTCTGGTGATGAAGCAACGCGTCGCTTGTGGTCCAGTCAACAAATCGCCATGTTTGGTGTGCCTGGTTTTTTTGAGCCGCGCTGGACTCAGATGTGGCAAAACTTTGGTCAGATGCCAAGCCAATGGCCGAGCCTCTATGATTTTTCAGCGGCAAAAAAGCTACTCAGCCAGTATGTTGACTTTGACAACCTCAAACACAGCCCTGTGCGTTTACTCGTTACCGCTGTTGATGTGCAAAGTAGCGAAGTCGTCTTGTTTGACAGTTATCTTGACAATTTCACCGTCGACCACGTTTTGGCCAGTGGCAGTTTGCCGCCGGCCTTTCCTTGGGTCACCATTGGTGATCGACACTACTGGGACGCCGGTATTATCAGTAACTCGCCCCTGCAACCCACCCTGAGCAGAATCGGTCATACCGGCAAAGACATTTATTTGATCGACCTATTTCCCGGTCATCGCGATAACCTTCCTGAATCCCTCACAGAGGTCAGTGCACGCCGCGACGAGATTGTGTTTTCTGATCGGCTTAAGCACGACGATTATCGGCAAGACATCATCACCAACTACCAACAGCTGGTGGCGAGCTTGATGGCTGAATTGCCACCCGAAAGCGCTCGACGTCTGTCCCGAGAACCACTCTACATACAGCTGGTTGATCAAGCGAAACCCAATAAAAGCATTCGGATCACGCGCCACACTGACCCCGAACACCCAGCCCCAAAGGCTTATGACTTCTCTGCTCAAACGATTTCACAATTAATCGCTGATGGCCAGAAAACAGTCGATGACGTCCTGGGACCAGCGCCAAAGTAATGGTTCATACCACCGGTTTTCCAGTCATGATTTGGCGCAGCAGCTCGATAAATACTTTGGTGCGCAAAGGCAGTAAGCGCCGCCCTGGTGTCACACACCAAACCGTCACTGATGGCAAAGACCAATCGGGTAACACTTGAACCAATTGCGACTGCGCCACGTATTCATCAGCCATCACTTCCGGTAGTGCCACAATGCCCATTGCGCTGACGGCCAGTGCCCGTTGCGTGGCGGGTGAGTTCGATGACAGTCGGCTCGGTGGCACACCCTGCCATTGACCGAATGTGCTGCTAAGTTCCCAAGCGACCGACTCACCTTGGCTACTGATTAACGGTAAACAATTGTGTGCCATCAAATCACTCGGTGTTGTTGGTACCCCAAAACGGTTTAAGTAAGCGCCGCTCGCATACAAACGGATTTGCATGTCATGCAGCTTAGTGGCCACCAACGTGCTGTCATCTGGCAAGTGGTTCGCAATTCGCACCACAAGATCGAATCGCTCAGCCAAGAGATCAACGCGTCTGGCTGACAAGTCCAACGCAACCCGTATTTGGGGGTACTGCGCGGCAAACTGTAACAAGAGCGTCGCAAGGTCGACATGGGTCAGATCCGGTGGCATCGACACCCTTAATAATCCTTGCGGCTGGACTTGTTCGTGCTGCGCCAACGCCGAGGCTGCCGAGAATTCATCTAACAAACGTCTGGCATGCTCAAGCATGCGTTCGCCAAAGTCAGTCAATGCCAAGCGACGGGTACTGCGCGTCACCAGGCGTTGCCCTAATCGGTTTTCAAGGGCAGAGAGGCGTCGTGAGAGGGTTGACTTGGGGATACCCACCCTTTCTGCCGCTGATGAAAAACTGCCCGCATCCATCAAATGGGCGAACAATACCAAATCGTCGGCTTGCCCTGTAATCCACTGCTTGGATTCAGGACCACGGGGATTGTCAGACGGTCTGTTTAAAAGGCTCATGGCAGCAACACTGTTTCATATTTGGGATAATACTACCCATAAACAAGGATTTTTCTTTTATAAATGGTGCAATACACTGAATTGCAGATTTATTTACACCAACGCCTCATTTAAAAACTCAGGGTCATCACCATGCAAATCCTTCAACTCAACACCAGTGCAAGGTCTGCCGGCGCCAATTCGACCGCCGTAGCAGATCTGATCACGACACAATTAAAGCAGCAGCTTCCTGCGTCCAGCCTACGTCTACGTGACATGGCACGCGATCCCCATCCCATGCTCGATGAACCAGCCTTAAAGGCGTTGTTCACGCCAGCCGATCAACGTTCAGAAGCGCAACACGCCCGAATGGCCCACGATGATGCACTCATCACTGAAGTTCAAAACAGCGACATCATCGTGCTCGGCGTTCCCATGTATAACTTCGGCATTCCCGTGCAGCTGAAGTCATGGTTTGATGCAATCGCCAAAGCAGGCGTCACGTTTCGGTACACCGAGAATGGCCCCGTCGGTTTACTTACGGGAAAAAAGGTCTACGTTGCACTTGCCCGCGGCGGTATCTATCGCGACACACCCAACGACACGCAGGTGCCATACTTACAGTTAATGCTGGGCTTTCTTGGAATGACAGACGTGCATTACATTTATGCTGAAGGCTTCGCCATGGGCCCTGAAGCGGCTGCCAAAGCGATGCAAGAGGCCAAGCAACAAATCAGTCATTTATTTGCTTAGAACAGGCGCAAAAATGAACACCCACACAACAGCCACTTCTCGCTTGGTAGAAAACCTGGTGCAAGGCGTGCAAACCGCTGACGGGGCAGGCGTGAAACTCACGCGTGTGCTGACCCAGTCATTGCAACGACGCCTGGACCCCTTTCTCATGCTCGATGCATTTCGCAATGACAATCCAAAAGATTACATGGGCGGTTTTCCCAATCACCCCCATCGCGGGTTTGAGACTATCACTTACATGGTTGCGGGGCGCATGCGCCACCGTGATAGCGCTGGCAACGAGGGACTACTCGGCCCGGGCGGTGTGCAGTGGATGACTGCGGGCAGCGGGCTGATTCACTCTGAATTGCCTGAGCAAGAAGATGGCCTGATGGAAGGCTTTCAACTGTGGTTGAACCTGCCTGCCCAGCACAAAATGATGAAACCAAGTTACCGTGATATTTCACCTCAGAACATTCCTGAATACATCACCGAATCGGGTGTTCGGGTACGTGTGATTGCAGGCACCAGCGGCAACACCGCAGGTGCGGTGCAACGGCCTGATACAGAGCCATTGATTCTTGACGTGCACTTGCCTGCTAACAGCACTTTTGTGGCGCATATCCCATCCGGCCATCACGCCTTCACCTATACCTATCGTGGTGAGGCCTCAATTGAAGGCCGCGCTGTGCCCGATCGGCACATGGCCATCCTAACGGACAATGGCGCTGATCACGTTCGAGTTCAAAGCCCTGTCGCAACCCAGTGTCTCATTGTGGCTGGCCGGCCCTTGGCTGAGCCTATCGCTCAGTACGGCCCCTTTGTGATGAACACCGACGAACAAATTCAACAAACCTTGCAAGACTACCGTGCCGGCAAGTTCGAGGCGGCCGTGGTGCAGTCTCTTTAGCAGCCTCCAAGCGAGGGTCGTTAAAACCGACACTCGCTTGGCCTTCAGTTGTGGGTATAAGAACCACGCGTCTCTTCTGTTAATCCAACGGCCACAGGCCGCTGTTTGAAGCCCTCAATGGCTCGCCTGAAATCATCGACCAGCAACGAAGCCATGTCTTGACTAACCCCTTGACGAACCATCAGTCGCATAATGCAAATATCTTTGGCGCCATCAATCAATTGGAAAGCGGGTGCCTGCCAACCCCTCGTGCTGAGTCGTTCAGACAAGTCGTATAAGTTATAGCCCAGTGCCGTTTCTTGCCCTTTGGTGATCCTAAAACAAACGGCGGGAATGCCTTGCTCGGGCTCACCGCGATTGATGAAAGAAAATGGACCAAGTTTTTCGATTTCGTGACTAAGCCAATATGCTGTCTGGTAACTGGCCATTTGCACACGCTTATAACCATCAAAGCCCAGACGATTAAATAAATAGTACTGCGCCGCCACTTGCCCAGCCGGTCTTGAAAAATTAATGGCAAATGTGCCAACACTACCGCCCAAATACGGCACCGAAAACACCAGATCCTCAGGCAAATCAGCACGATTTTGCCAGACGATCCAACCAACACCGAGGGGGCAAGGCCATACTTATGGCCCGAGGTGCTGATCGATTTGACACGAGGCAACCGAAAGTCCCATTCAATATCAGGCGCACAGAAGGGGCCCAAAAACCCACCAGATGCGGCATCCACGTGGATATCCACCTCAATACCCTTGTCAAGCGCCAACTGATCTAAGGCCTGAGACATCGCCTTGATGTCCTCGTAGTGTCCGGTGTAAGTCACACCAAAAGTGGGCACCACACATATTGTGTTTTCATCGACCAACGCCAACATCCCATGGACATCCATGAGGTAGTGGTCTTCGGTCATTGGAACTTGTCGCATTTCAATATCCCAGTAGCGACAAAACTTCTCCCAACACACTTGGACCGGACCACACACCAAATTAGGCCGATCGGCAGACTTGCCTCGAGCCAACTGCCGCGCACGCCAGCGCCATTTGGCAGCCATGCCACCCAACATACAGGCTTCAGATGAACCAACCGTTGATGTGCCAATCGTTTGAGTCGCGTCAGGCGCATGCCACAAATTTGCCAACATGTGCGCACAGCGAATCTCAAGTTCAGCAGTTTGTGGGTATTCCGTTTTGTCGATCATGTTGCGATCAATCGCCAAATTCATGATGTGGCGTACTTCCGGCTCCTCAAAGGTTTGACAAAACGTGGCCAAATTTTGTCTTGGATTGCCATCGAGCATTAGCTCATCTTCGACCAACTGACGAATGTCGTCTGGGCGACTTTCATGCGCAGGAAATTGAAACTTCGGTAACGGCTTACTGGTGTCTCGACCCGCAAAGACCGAGTCGTTCAAGCGATCATTAAGATCGTCTTTTTTCATGAAAGCCATCGCGTTCACTCCTAAAAAGGCTGGGTAAATATCGACTGTAAACCACAGTCGATAACATCGATACCTGAGCCCAGCGCAACAATCGTCATTTAACGGCACTGTGCGATGACTTGGCTTAGAATTGAGTCATGCGATGGTTTATGGCTTTCACACGATCACAGAGCAACCACCTGCTCACCCTGCCATGGGTGCACGGGTGGTTACTAGTCTGTTTGGTGTTTGGTGCTATTGCCCCAAGCGTAAGCCACGCGGTCAGTAACCTAAGCGTTAAAGACGGCCAACAAATCGCAGTCTGTACTGCGAGTGGCATGACATATATCCGCTGGCAAACCAAAGAAACTGCGCCAGCCACCCAATCGTCCCATCAATCTCAGCAGTGTCTTATTTGCTCATTCGGTGGTGACCATCCCATCGTCTCGCAAGGCCGCTTTGGTATCTCACATCAAACACCCGAGCGACCATTACGCCCAAACTTTGCAAGCGTCAATCGGTCACCCTGTCATTGGGTCATTGCAGCCATCAGGGCCCCACCCACTTTTTTCAGCCAGCCTTTGCCCTTCTACGCCGTCAGCTGAGCGCTAAGCTCCCATCAGCGGTCACCCAAGGGATGACTCGCTGAGCTTGCTGCGCTTACCAATGCTGTAAACACCTGACAAAATCACGGATCATGATGACGATGCCGTGTCACAAATAAAAAAACGGATTGGAGATTTAAATGAAACAAGGCCTGACATCGATTGCTTGCACGCTACTGCTGCTGACAAGCGGGTTTGCCACAGCACAAACAACCGCTGACGCATTGCACTTTTCTGACCCTTGGATACGGGCGTCAGTCCCTGGCCAGAAAAATGGCGCCGGTTATTTGGAAATCAGCAATAACAGCGCCCAACCCGCTCTTCTGACAGCAGCCAACAGCGATCGCGCTGATCGTGTCGAAATACACACCATCATTCGCGAAGGTGGTATGGCCAAGATGCGCGAAGTCGAACAAGTCGAAGTGCCAGCCGATGGCAAAGTGACGCTGCAACCCGGTGGATATCACATCATGTTTGTCGGCTTGAAACAGCCTTTTAAAGAAGGTGAAATAATTCCGGTTAATTTAAACTTTGCCGGTGGTCAAGTCTCGACGGTTCAATTCAAGGTCATGGCACCGACTTTCAGCACTGGTGGTCAGCAGACGCAACCCCACATGATGAAAGGGCACTGAGCACAGCCATTGACTCACTCACCCCCCCCCTTCAGAAGTATCGTCGCAACCCGTGTTGCGACGTTTTTTTCTGCAAACTGACCCTCAGACTATCGCTTTAAAAATCTAACACTTCGGTCAGGAAAATCACTAAAAACACCATCAGCGCCAACGCGCTCAAAAATAAATCGGTGTAACTCATCAAGATCAGTGAATGGCAACGGCAACTGGTCAGCGCGTACCGTGTAGACATGGACCGCGAGTCCATGAGCGTGCGCTTGACGAACCAAGTCGGTTGGCTCAACAGAGGCCGACGGGCCACGTGTACCAAATAACATGGCCAACGCAACACCAATGTTGTCAGCGTAAGTGGCGATTTTTTCCAATCCCAAATGTGACCGTTCAGCGCCTGATAACAACTGTGTCAATGGCAAATCAAGCCCCCTTTCAGGCATCAACGCATGTTTCACGCGTTCTAACTCGACGGCATCAAAAGACTGAACGATCGCTCCGCTTTCGCGCCCCACATAACCATAAGCTTTCAACGCATCGAGCATGGCACTGGCAAGGTCTAAGCCATGATCGTGGTGAAATGCTGGCGACTTGATTTCCGGATACAGCCCCACCGAACCGCCCGTCGAACGATTCAAACCCTCTAGCAAGGCAAGCTCTTGTTCAAACGTGTTAGCCGTGAAATGCAGCTGTTTCGGTGCAAACCGATTGGGAAACAGTGGGGTGCCATGCGCATCAACCCGCTCTGAAATTTTAAGCGTGAGCAATTGCGCCAACGTCAGGTCAATCACATAGTGCCGACCATCCTCACGCCGGATTGCCGCAAACCGCTCTGCCACGTCCGAGACCTCATCAAGGAACAGGTCATGCAAGACCACCAGCTGACCGTCCCGAGTCATCACCAAATCTTGCTCAAGATAGTCTGCACCCTGAGCGTAGGCCATGACTTTGGCGGCCAGCGTGTGCTCAGGCAAGTAGCCGCTCGCCCCGCGATGCGCAATCACAATCTTTTGTCTGACTGTGCCTTTTTGTTGGGTCACATTGGACTCGCGCCGTGGGTCAAGCGGTGCCACGATTTGATGGCACTCATACCAACTTAACGTCTTGGGTAATCAGCTCGCTAGCTGAATGCCACGAATCGGTGTTGAAACGAACGCTCACCATTTGACCCGGATGTAACTTGTTCAATTCAGGCAAAAAGCGCCGAGACAAGTTCTCGAGCCCAGGGTTATGCCCCACAATTAATAAGGTATCAATGGCTTTGTCTGCGCCTTGAATGGCTGTCCAAATTCGATCGTCGCCGGCCAGGTACAAGTCCGGCGACACGAACACCTCGGGCGGATGATCGCCGAGCGCGGTCAGAAGAATCTGAGCAGTGGTTTGCGTGCGATTGGCTGAGCTGACCAACATGGCATCAACGCAGTAACCCTTCTTCTTTAAATAGTGGGCTAATTTGCCAGCGTCAGTCACCCCTCGGTCTTCGAGCGCCCGATCATGATCAGATTGGTCGCGACCCGCAGGTGCCGTCTTTGCGTGCCTGACCAATAACAGTGTTTTCATGATTCGCCTACATGACAAAAACAAACAACAGCTTAGCCGTTTACACCGTCGAAATCGTTACAGTTGGTAAAGCAAGATGACGCTTCTTGACCCGACGATAAAACACCAATAGCTTAGTCTTCGAACGACGGTGGCGGGTTACCAAACCGATTGACGTCTTTGGTGCCTGAGAACATAAACCAAATCAATAAAATTAGCGTCCCAACACCCAAAAACGAGAGCAACAGCCACCAGCCCGAGTGGTTCATGTCATGCAGCCGTCTCGCGGCAACACTGATCGTCGGTACCACCATGGCCAAGAATAAAATCGAACTGACGACATTAGCGGCTGTTTGGCCAAAAAAAGACATGGTCATTTGATTGAAAAAGGCAGACGCCAACAATAAAAACAACAAGAACCACCAAAATTCAGCACGGGTAGCCCGTCCCTTGAAATCAGCGTATCTGGACAAGCAAGCCGCAATGGCTTCAAAAAATGACATGAAAACTCCCGATAAATGGTGCCAAGAGCTTAGCCGATCACACCCTCAGCAGCAAGACGTGAGACTTCGTCTGCAGAAAACCCTGCTTCTAGTAAAACCTCGTGGGTGTGTTGCCCCAAGGTTGGCGCAGGTCGCTGTGATTGTCGAGTTTGCCGATTAAACGTCACCGGATGGCTGATGTGCTTAACCTCACCCACGGTGGGATGGTTTGTTGTCGAAACAATTCCACGCACTAGCACATGATCATTTGAAAGCGCTTGATCAAGCGTGTGAATGGGCGCCACTGGCACCCCCGCTTGGCGCAGCGAGGAAATCCATGTGTCAGTTGTTTTTTTAAGCATAAATGATTGCACCAGCGCATTGGTTTCATCAAATTGCCGCACCCTATCCGCATTGGTGGCAAACTTGGGATCCGATACGTACGCTTGCATACCGGCCACTTCACAAAACCGCTGCCAAGCGCGATCGTTCGCCACGCCCAACATCACATGACCATCTGCTGTTTTAAACAACTTGTAGGGACACAGTGATGGGTGTGCTGAACCCATGGGCCCTGGTACTTTGCCACTCGCCCAAAAGTTATGTGCCAGATAAACCATGAAGCCCATGGCCGTGTCTAACAGGGAAACTTCAACGTAAGCACCTTCGCCAGTGCGTTGTTGATGCAATAACGCCCCCAAAATGCCCGTACAGGCGTGCATGCCTGTACCCAAATCCACCGGTGAGAAGCTCACCCGCGCCAACTCCCCCTGAGGGTCACCCATGGTGCTGATCATGGCCCCAAAGGCCTGCAACATGACATCGTAGCCAGGTTCTTTGCCCAGCGGGCCATCGCGCCCATAACCTGATATCTCGCAATAAACCAACTTGGGATTGATGGCGCGCAACGTTTCATCATCGACTTTTAGTTTGTGTGCTGTGCCGGCCGCGTAGCCCTGAATCACCACATCGGCTTGCTTGACCAGCTTGTGCAGGACAGCTTGACCCGCAGCGGTCTTTAAATCCAACGCCAGACTACGTTTGTTATGGTTAACGGCTAAAAAAGTCGCGGACTCACCCCCTTTTTGAGGCAGCCACGCGCGAGAATCGTCACCCGTCACTGGCGGCTCAACTTTGATGACATCAGCCCCCATGTCGCCAAGGTACTGGGCACACAAAGGGCCTGCGAGAACCTTACTTAAGTCCAAGATCCGAATGCCTTTTAATGGTTGCATGGCGCTTTCTCTCAAATTTGTGGTGTTTTGCGCAGCAAATACCGTTGCTCACCTTCAAGCACGGTTTCTTGGCGCTGATTGGTAATCAGTGAGCGCATGACCAGCACACCGGTTGTGCGACCCGGAATCAATTCACTAACCGTCAAACTTGGGTAAAGCGTGTCACCCACAAAAACAGGATTAACGAACCGTGAGCTTTGCTCGATGAACGCTTTAAGCGAGGCCTCTACCATGTGAGGAAACAGGCCCGCTCCAGCGGCGCTTTGAATCAGCACTTGATACCCGTGGGCTAGCATGTGCGGCATGCCGTGCGCGCGACAGTACTCAACGTCGTAGTGCACCGGATGGTTATCACCACTGGCCATCTGAAAGGCCGCAAACAAAGCCTCTGTCATGGTGCGCGACGGATTGTTGAACCGCTCACCAACGGTAAAGTCATCAAAGTAGCGCTGTGGGCAAAGCTCGTGAGAAGCTGCACTCATTAGGATCCCCCGTTTGTTGTCGATGTGCTTTGAAGACCCGCTCATATCCAGAGCCAAGCCAACACCCGGACAAAGATTAACAGTGCGCGCGCTCGTCAACCAGTGATCGTGACACAACAAACACCAACCCCCTTGAAAAGGTCACGTTACTTCAGCGGCAATACTTGACCGGTCACCGCACCATCATCCACCACGAACTCACTACCGGTGCTGAAGGTCGCCTCAGTCAGCATGAACTTGACCATGCGGGCGACTTCATCGGCATCGCCGAATCTTGGCATCGGTTGCGCCGCCACGGCAGCATCATGCATTTGTGCGGTCATTGGTGTGCGCACCGGGCCTGGGTGAATCGACAATACGCGAATGTGATCAGGGGCCAAATCAAGGGCTGATGCTTTGGTCAGCCCCCGTACCGCCCACTTGCCTGCCACGTAACCGGCAAGTCCAGCATAGCCTTGAAGCCCAGCCGTCGAAGAGGTGTTGATGATGACCCCACGGCCCGCTTTGCGCATGGCAGGGATAACAGCCTGAATGCCCAGAAATACCCCAAAAAGGTTGATATCGAGAACCTTGCGAAACGCTTCAGGGGTGGTTTGATCCACCGACTCAAACGAGACAACACCCGCGTTATTAAAAAGCGCATCCAATCGACCAAATCGTTCTTGAGCCTCGGCCACAGCCTGCTGCCATTGTGTTTGATCGGTCACATCCAAATGCCGATAAAAAACAGTAGACCCCAGTGACTCAGCCAACCGCTCGCCCTCAGCGTCAAGCACATCCGTCAATATGATCTTGGCACCCTCTTGTGCCAATAAGGCCGCCGTCGCCGCGCCAATGCCACGCGCACCACCCGTGATTAAAACCGTCAGCTCTGAAACCAAAAGTGTTGAATGGCTTTTCATGGCAGGCTCCTAAAAATGCGTTCGCCGTCGGTTATCCCCTTTAGTCCAGCATAACAGCGCATTTTTTGCCGTGGCAGAACGGTTGAGTAAATTGGTCAGTGACTTGATTAATCGCTACCAAAGAGATCGCGGGTGTAAACCTTTTGCGAGACATCGATAAGCTGGTCCGCCATCCGGTTGCTGATAATCAAATCAGCGTCTCGCTTAAAAGCCTCAAAATCGTTATAAACGGGCGAGTTAAAAAACTCGGTATCGGTCAAGGTAGGTTCATAGATAATAATTTTGATGCCACGCGCTTTGATGCGCTTCATGATGCCCTGAATACTAGACGACCTAAAATTGTCAGACCAGCTTTTCATAATCAAACGGTACACACCCACGATCTTAGGATCACGCTTGATAATGTCAAAAGCCACGAAATCTTTACGGGTGGTGTTTGAATCCACGATGGCTTGAATCAAGTTTTGCGGCACACTCAAATAATTAGCCAGCAATTGCTTGGTGTCTTTGGGTAAGCAGTAGCCGCCATAGCCAAATGAAGGATTGTTGTAGTGCATGCCAATACGGGGATCAAGACCCACGCCTTCAATGATTTGACGCGTGTCTAAACCATGCGTGGCTGCGTATGAATCGAGCTCATTAAAATAAGACACACGCAAGGCCAAATAAGTGTTGGCAAACAACTTAACGGCTTCGGCCTCAGTTGGGTCAGTGAACAAAACCGAAACATCCTCTTTTAAAGCGGCGTGCTGCATTAGCCCCGCAAATATTTCGGCCCGCTCAGATTTTTCACCAACCACGATTCGCGAGGGATAAAGGTTGTCATGCAACGCACGCCCCTCTCTCAAGAACTCGGGCGAAAATATAAGCTTGTCGCAACCCATGGCCTGACTTGTTCGAACCGTATAGCCCACAGGCACGGTGGACTTAATCACCATGATGGCTTTTGGATTGATCACCATCACATCGCGAATCACTGACTCGATCGATTCAGTGTTGAAGTAATTGGATTCAGGGTCGTAATTAGTCGGGGTGGCAATGATCACAAAATCCGCACGCTCGTAAGCATCATGCTTATCGAGCGTGGCTCGGAAGTTCAGTGGTTTGGTCGTTAGGTAGGTTTGGAGATCTTCGTCAATCACAGGGCTTTGCCGGCGGTTGAGCATTTCAACCTTGTCGGCCACGATGTCGAGCGCCACAACCTCGTGGTGCTGGGACAACAACACGCCATTGGATAGACCGACGTAACCTGTTCCCGCAATCGCAATCTTCATCAGCACCCTCGCGCCAGACCCAGTAAAACTCAGTTGGCTCTTAGCGTATCAGGGGGGTATGACTGTTTGATGTCGCGTGCAAGCTGTTCCACCAACGGGTCACAGCAGCGATTTGGAAAGAAAGAGAAAGAAAAAGATAGAAAAAAAATAGACGCTTAAAAGCGTCTATTTCAATATGGCGCGCCCGGCAGGATTCGAACCCACGACCCCTTGGTTCGTAGGGCTTTAAATAGGGGTTTTTGGTGGTTTACTTTGGCCGAGTTTGAAATGATTTGAAGATGTAAACAATATAATA
>Ga0335396_10003182_pt1 | contig 19240 bp, 21 predicted proteins | sample FRY02_FD_205743 | JGI IMG/M metagenome (GOLD analysis project Ga0335396, IMG submission 205743) | Freshwater microbial communities from Lake Fryxell liftoff mats and glacier meltwater in Antarctica - FRY-02 (spades assembly) (version 2) | ecosystem: Environmental > Aquatic > Freshwater > Ice >... | reverse complement strand
TTTTTACAATCGCCTCTGCTTGACGGCTAAAATCATGTCTAACAAGTATAATATCAGCTATATAGCTAGTTAAACCTGTATTTAGAAAGCCTTTGAATTCATGTCCCTAGGATGGGATTTGAAGATAATCCGTGGGCCCAATTCAGCCATCGCTATGGGGTTTTTTAGTCAATAGTCAATAGTCAATAGTCAGGCGTCAAGAAGCAATGGTCAGCACTTAATTTAGAGGAGTCAAGAGACAATAGTTCCTGGCTTACATGTTGAAATTGGTAAAATCCCCTGAACTGACCAAAGTGAGCTCAAGGCAGTTAATCTCAGAATTCTGTCACTTCCTCCTAGGATCATTAAAATCTTTGTCCTTTTCTTGACGCTTTCGTAGAAATTCTACATCTTCCTGTAAGATCCATTTCCCCTTGTTATAGACATAGGCATTGAAGCTCATGTCAGGGCCGTAGAATTGGAATAGGCCTTCTAACCTAGGGTCCTTGGGAGCTAGGTGATCAAAGAGGATCCTCTTTTCTTTGGCTTGGTAACGCAGGCTCATGCTCACTTCCTCGGCATACCTGAATACAATGCGTTTGTACAAGTCCTTCTCATCCTTAAATAGGGGAGAGCCCGTGCGTACTGAATGGCTGCGTATTTCAAGCACATCAATGATTTTTCGGTTGCTGATGCGATCATATCCGTCCCAGCCGAGAAGTAGATATGTTCCATCCTCCTTCATATCTATGATTTCATAGACCAAATAACCCAGCCATTCATTGTCCTTAAAGCTGCGCGTCTCCAGTCTATCCAGATTGGTGTCAGCCTGTTTCATCTCAGCGATATCCATCATCATTTCGCCTTTCACTTCCTTAGGGATGAGGATCAATGCTTCATAACGATGCGTCCCATCTTGCAATGGAATATTCCAATTGAAAATCCTGAAGGCTTTGTCAGGCGAAGTGAGTGTGCAGATAGTCAAACTGCTGAATGGATGCTCGAAGACACCTTTCTTTCGCAGATTCGACTTCAGAAGGACTTTGAATTCATCAGATGATGCGAGCCTGGCCGAATCAGTCTTGGATTCAGTCAATGTGGTATACGAGCTGAGCAAGTCTTTTTCCAACTCGTCCATGCTGCTCTGAGCACAATGGATCAAACTGAGAAAACTGATTAATAAAAGGGAGAGGATTCTAGGCATTGTCCAAATCTATACAAAGATAATGCCCTTCAGAACGTAAAAATCTCAGGATATGATATGTAAGAGGTCTTTCTTCTTGAGAAGTTGCGCCTCGCTTTCCTCCCATTCATCATTGGGAATACAGCAATCTACTGGACACACAGCAGCGCACTGGGGCTCATCATGGAAGCCTTTACACTCAGTACATTTATCTGTGACTATGTAATAGACATCCATATCTACTGGCTCATTGGACTGAGCAGCATCGACTTGAATCCCAGAATTGAAACCGGTCACCATGTCCTTAAGACTGGTCCCGTCAGAGAATTTCCACTGAGCTCCTCCTTCATAGATTGCATTATTTGGGCATTCTGGCTCGCATGCTCCGCAGTTAATACAATCATCAGTGATCCTTATTGCCATTGCTCTTATCTTGAATCCTAGTTTTGTGGTGCAAATATAAAGGTTAGACCCGCGATAGATGTTGAAAGCTGTATTAGAATCGGAAGAAAGGATCATGCATTTCCAAGTTTTGGGAAAACTGATGGGGCACCTCGCACAAGAGAAAGCCTGGCCTGGCTATGCCTGTGGCTTGGGTAAGGAGGAATATGAGGCCCTAGAAGCGGTCATCCAATCCCAGATTCATAGGAATGGATGGTTCACAGTGAAAGAGATCCGCAGGTCTCTGAATGCCTGGTCTGTGGAATTAACCTCTGAAAATCTGAAAGCATGGACGAGCAAGTATCCCATAGATTCTCAGAGTCCTAAGAAGATAGGCCTCATTATGGCGGGCAATATCCCATTGGTGGGATTCCATGACCTGTTGAGCACACTTTTATGCGGTCATATTGCGCTGGTCAAGACCTCCTCGAATGATGATCAGCTCATCAGATCATTCATAAAGGTGCTCATCATGCAAGATGAACGCTGGAATGAAATGATCCATTGGCAGGATGGTCCTATGAAAGGGCATGTTGCCGTGATTGCCACTGGGAGCAATAATACCTCACGCTATTTCGAGCAATATTTCGCTAATGTTCCGCATATCATTCGCAAGAACAGAACCGCGGTGGCCATATTGGACGGAACGGAGACGGAGGAGGAGATGGCTTCATTGGCTGAGGACATCTTCGCTTATTTCGGGCTTGGCTGCCGGAATGTGACCAAGCTTTACTTGCCTATGGACTTTGATCTGGACAGATTTTTCAAGGCCATCTTCCCTTATAACCGCATCGCGGAGCATAATAAGTATGCCAATAACTACGACTATCACAAGGCCCTGTACCTCTTGAATGAGGATGATTTGCTAGAGAATGGATTCTTGCTGCTGAAAGAGGATAGATCTCTGCATTCCCCCGTGGCCTGTATGTTCTTCGAGCGCTATGCAGATGAAGGTACGCTGCGCAAGGAATTGGAGACCGTGAAGGAGCAGATTCAGTGTATTGTCTCTAAGAAAGATGTGCCATTCGGGGAGGCTCAGAAGCCCGGTCTGACTGATTATGCAGATGGCGAGGATACCATGAACTTCCTCTGCGGCCTTTGAAAAGATGAAATTCCCTGAGAAATGTTTCTTTCAAAGGGGATAAAATGTACATTTGCAGCCCAATTCGTAGAAAAGATGAGAAAAGGTATCCACCCGGAGGATTATAGGACTGTGATTTTCAAGGACATGACTAATGAGAGCAAGTGGCTTGGTAAATCTACAGCTACAACTGAAGAAACTGAGAAATGGGAAGATGGTTCTGAGTATCCAGTTGTGAAATTGGAGATTTCTTATAAGTCGCATCCATTCTTTACTGGTAAGCTCCAGTTCGTGGACACTGCAGGTCGTATCGACAAGTTCAAGAACAAGTACGCCAAGTTTGACAAGAAAGTTCCTGCGAAAGAAGAAGAAGGAGAAGAGAAGGAAGCTTGATTCATTCCTTTATGGCATTCAAGAACCCCGGCCTAGGTCGGGGTTTTTTTGTGGCTGAATGCATCAGAATCAGCTACTCTGACATCTGTTATTTAAGAAGGGGTCAATTCAAATATGACCTGGAACTATTCTGATATGGTCTTGAAGTGTATCTTCGCAGCCGATGAAAAGTAAAGGCTTACACATATGGGTATTGAGCATGGCACTGATGGTGCTTGCCGCCCATGTCATGCCTAATACTTTCCGTCTATTGGATCCTGAGGCCTGTGTTTCTGTCAATTTTACTCCGAATGAAGTCGAGCAGGAGAAGCAGATGGAGAAGATAGGGCATGTACATGATCTACTTATCTGGTCCAGTAACATCACCATGAATCTTTATCTTTGCTTCTTCGAGGCGGTTCCTTACCCTCCTCATATGGAGATTCCTTACCCTCCTCCAGACTTGACCTGATGTTTTTCTTGAAATAGTCCATGTCTGTTCATGGTCTATCGTGTGCCGTGCAAGCTCTTGTACTGCGCTCTTATTTCATTCATTACATCTTAATTCAATTCTCATGGAGAATACGAAAGGCCTCATGGCCAATTTGAAATATGACCTACCCGCAAGTATCGTGGTGTTCTTGGTCGCAGTGCCCTTATGCTTAGGAATCGCCTTAGCAAGTGGAGCCCCGCTTTTTTCAGGAATCATTGCAGGAATCGTTGGCGGTATTGTCGTCACGGCATTCAGTGGTTCTCCACTCGGTGTCTCAGGTCCCGCAGCGGGGTTGGCAGCCATCGTGCTCACAGCCATACCCAGCCTGGGCGGATTCGAGATATTCCTGTTAGCTGTTGTCATTGCAGGAGCCATCCAGTTCATACTAGGCTTGCTCCAAGCGGGAATCATAGGCCACTATTTCCCTAGTTCAGTGATCAAGGGAATGCTTGCCGGTATTGGTTTGATCATCATATTGAAACAGATTCCCCATGCTTTTGGCTATGATAAGGATCCTGAAGGTGAAATGGCTTTTGCCCAACCTGATGGTCAGAACACCTTCTCTGAGCTGTTCAATATACTCGACTACATTACACCTGGCGCTGCTTTGATTGCCTTCTCTTCCCTCTTGATCCTCATACTGTGGGAGAAGCCTTTTATCAAGAAGTTGGCTATCAGTCAATGGGTCCAAGGTCCCTTGGTGGTCGTAGCAGGTGGCGTGCTTTATAGTTTACTTGTTCCTTCAGGCCATAGTCTTGCACTTGGAACTGAACACCTGGTGAGTTTGCCTGTGGCAGAAAGCTTCGAAGGATTCCTGAGTCAATTCAGTTTCCCTGACTTCAGTCATTGGAATAACCCAGCAGTCTATGTCACTGCCATGACCCTAGCTGTTGTAGCCAGCTTGGAAACCTTACTGTCTGTGGAGGCTGCGGATAAACTGGATCCTCAGAAAAGAATCACACCTACTAACCGTGAGTTAAGGGCACAAGGAATCGGGAATATGGTCTCTGGAATGATCGGTGGTTTACCTGTGACGCAGGTTATCGTACGCAGTTCGGCCAATATCCAATCAGGCGGTAGGACCAAGACATCTGCCTTCCTTCATGGTGTGCTCATCCTTCTCTGTGTGCTCAGTATTCCTTTGATATTGAATATGATTCCGCTCGCAGTACTTGCAGCTATCCTTCTGATGGTCGGATATAAATTGGCAAAACCTTCTATGGCAAAGCAGATGTATAAGAAAGGCCGAGCAGAGTTCGTTCCCTTCATAGTGACAGTAGTCGGAATCGTCCTCACTGATCTTCTTGTAGGAATAGGACTTGGAATGGCCTTCGCGCTCTTCTTCATCCTCTACAGGAATTTTAAAATGCCTTTCTTCTTTAATGCCGATAAATATGAGCCGGGTATGCCCATCGAGTTGAGATTGGCTGAGAACGTGAGTTTCTTGAATAAAGGAAGCATCCTCCGGAGTTTGAGTAAAATTCCTGACGATAGCCATGTGATTATTGATGGTACCATGTGCCAAAGGATCCACCCTGACGTGGTAGAGATCATAGAGGATTTCGAGCAAAATGCTTTGACAAGAAATATCAAAGTCGAAGTTTTAGGATTGGATGAGTTCGATCATCACAGCCCTTTGGAAGCACTTCAAGAAGCTATTGCCCCTCAAGAGAAGAAGAAAAAGAGCATAGTCACAACATTTTTATCCCTATAAAATCCATAGATATGAAAACACATACAGCAGAGAGCCAAGCAACTATGACTCCAAGGAAAGCAATGAATTTCCTAAAGGAGGGCAATGAAAGATTCGTTAACAATCTTAAAGCCAATAGAAATCTAATGGAGCAAGTGGATAAGACTCATCAAGGTCAGTTCGCCTTCGCTACCATCTTGCATTGTATTGATTCCAGATTGAGTGCTGAGTTGCTCTTTGATCAAGGTATCGGAGACATATTCAGCATACGCATCGCTGGGAATTTCGTGAATGAGGATATCCTTGGTAGCATGGAATTCGCTTCTAAAATCGCAGGGACTAAATTGATCCTGGTCATGGGACACAGCCATTGCGGTGCCATTAAGGGCGCATGTGATCGTGTGCGCATGGGGAACCTTACAGCCTTGATCAATAAACTAGAGCCGGTAGTCGATATAGTGGAGAAGGAATTTGAGACCAAAGGTTCAGGAAACCCTGAATTGGTTCAGCAAGTGGCCGAGGAAAATGTGCATTATACCATCCGTCAGATCTTAAAGCGCAGCCCTATCCTTGAGGAGATGGTTGATTCAGGTGAACTCGGTCTAGTAGGAGCTATGTATGACATCGAGACAGGACAAGTAGATTTCTATGAGGCAGACACCTTCCTAGACGATAAGAAGGTCTGACCTTCATAGCATTACAGAGGCGCTCAGTAATGAGCGCCTTTTTTTATTGTCTGGTTTGAAATCTAAAGTATCCCTTGGGCTTAGCGTATGTTTTTAGCTCCACTTTTCATACCCTATATTGGTAGAGCCAGCCTAGGCAGCTAGAATGCATTGTCCAATGTATTCTCCATGCTCCCATGGGGATTCATCTTCTCAATTCATAGATCCAGTTATTCTTATTCTTATCGTCCTTGCGCGCTGGCTCATGTGTGAATCCATGCTTGAAAAGGACAGCTTTGCTTGGCTCATTCTGAGAGTGTGTGAAGGCTTCTATCATCTGGAACTGCAGCTGATTGAACCCGAAGTCAAGAACTGTACTAATGGCCTCGCTCATGATTCCCTTTCCGTGATATTCAGCTAAGAGCATATACCCAAGTTCGGCTGTATTCATGTCTTCACTGAAATGCCATAGACTGATGCTGCCTATCAATTCCTTATTCCCTTTCATGCGAATGGCCCAGAGGAAATGCTCACCTCTGAGAATACCCTCCCATCTTTCTTGGATGAAGGTCAATGCTTCTTCCTTGCTATGCAGGCGCGTGATTTCCACATATCTCAGTACTTGCTCTTCGCTGCGCAGGCGCATCATCGCTTCTGCATCATTGGCCACGCTTAAATCCATACGGAGTCGCTCTGACTCCAAAATAGGGAATGAGTCTGCTGAATTATAATTAAGCATGAAATAAAGATGAGATAATGAGCTTAGAATCCGTGTAAATCCACTTCTTCCGTTCCCTCCAAGGTCAGCCATTTCCCCATCTTTTTCTGAATCACCTTGAAATGTTCCTGCTCTTCAGGGGTGACTATGGTGAATACTTCTCCTGATCTTTCAGCTCTCCCAGTTCTTCCGATACGGTGGATGAAATCCTTAGGGGAACGCGGTAATTCATAGTTAATCACACACGGAAGAAAGGCGATGTCTATTCCGCGAGAAAGTAGATCAGTGGCTACTAGAACTCTCAGGTCTCCTGACTTGAAATCGGCCAATGCATCCTGCCTGGCTTTATTGCTTTTCTTACTATGGCTGGCCCGTGCGTCAACCCCATTCTTGCTCAACTTCTCGGCCACGTGATCAGCACTGTGTATAGATGAGGTGAAGACCAAGACTTGATTCAATTCCTTGCTCTTGATCAGGTGCCTCAGAAAAGGTCCTTTTCTCTCGGCACTCACCCTGAAAGCCCTTTGTTCGATAGTGTCTATCTGTTCTTCTTCAGAGATGATCTGAATCACAGCAGGGTCATTCAGGATCATCTGTTTGATATGTTCCACATCCTTGCTGAGCGTGGCAGAGAACAGCAGGTTCTGACGCTTCTCTGGAAGTAAAGCCAATACCTTCTCCATCTCCTCCTTGAAGCCCAGGTTGAGCATCTTATCAGCTTCATCCAAAACCAGGATCTGAAGACTTGAAAGGTCCATTGCCTTAGAATCTATAAGGTCAAGGAGTCTTCCGGGTGTGGCAATAAGCACCTGTACGCCTTGCATACCTATCATCTGCGGATTGATAGAGACACCGCCATAGACCGCCATGCACTTGACCCGTGCTTCAATTTTTTCAATGAATGATTGAAAGACCTCATGCACTTGCGCTGCTAGCTCTCTGGTAGGAACCAATACGAGCACGGGGATATGCCTGCTCTTCATCTGGAAATCCTTCGTGATTAGATGATGTAAGATCGGGAGTACGTAACTGGCCGTTTTTCCAGAGCCTGTCTTGGCTATACCAAGTAGATCCTTGCCATTAATCACTGAGGGAATTGCCTCTTGTTGGATAGGATAAGGTACTTTATGGTCTATCTCGCTCAAGGCATTGAGCAAGGACTCATGCAGGCCCAGGGAGCGGAAAGTCCAGTTCTTCAGATTCATGCCGTGAAGGTAGAGCTAATTGCAGGCGCGACTCAAAAAACGAGAAGGTCAATCCGAATGAGATGGCATTAAATAATTTTTAGAGTACAGTGATCGGTCGCGGACCATAGATGTTCTAATACAGTTCAGTAAGCCTGATATTCTTGCTCACTTTATACCTCGCCTCTGAACTGCTTACAGTCAGAAAATTCTTGAACGGAGCACTGAAATCCGTTTCATAATAAAGACTGTTTGCACACCGTAAATAGGGTATGCTCTTAGATATTTGATTAGCAGTCAAATACGAATAGAGATGACAATATATGAATTCAATGATCGGTTTCCAGATGAAAGTGCTGCCAACTTAAAAAGCAGCTGCTATAAACGAAGTCGTAGAGAGTAACTTGGACGAGCGTACAATTGTATTCTCAGACAAAGCCAACACCTATGTCGACATCGCTGATTACGTAGGAGGCCATGTCACAGAATACTCAGATGAGAACACTAGCAAGACGACTCCTAAATGGGTGCACATAGCCATCAGTAATGCCAAGCGGATGTTCTTAGGAATCTATCATTGGTTCCAGGGCTCAAGACTTCAAAATTATCTCAACGAGTTCTGCTACAAACTAAATAGAAGGGACTTCGGAGACAGAAAATTCGACAGACTAGGAATCGCTATTGCATCAAGCTCGTTTATACAGCCTATCTAACAGATTCCGGATTGATAAAATTTGCCAAATGGACCTAGCTCTGGCTTTATCGATTGTTGGGTCAAATATGCATCCGCTATAAAATGTATCTTTGCGCTTCCGTTTTGGGCTGTTTATCCATCACATAATATCTTCAAGAATGACCTTCGACATTGACATGATCAAAGCTGTGTATCAGCGTTTCCCTGAGCGCATCAATGCAGCCCGTAAAATCCTAAATAAGCCTCTTACGCTCTCTGAAAAAATCCTCTACGCCCACCTTTGGGATGGCAATGCCAAAGAAAGTTTCGAGCGCGGAAAGAGCTACGTGGACTTCGCCCCTGATCGTGTCGCTATGCAGGACGCTACAGCTCAGATGGCGCTCCTCCAGTTTATGACAGCAGGTAGAAAGAGGGTAGCCGTGCCTAGCACCGTGCACTGTGATCACCTGATCCAAGCCCGGGTTAATGCTACCAAGGACATGCAGGATGCCCTGAATCAGAACAATGAGGTATTCAACTTCCTAGAGTCGGTTTCTAACAAATATGGCATAGGTTTCTGGAAGCCAGGAGCGGGGATTATACATCAAGTAGTTCTGGAGAATTACGCCTTCCCTGGCGGAATGATGATAGGAACTGATTCCCATACAGTGAACGCTGGTGGCCTTGGAATGGTCGCCATAGGTGTAGGTGGTGCTGATGCTGTGGATGTCATGGCCAATATGCCTTGGGAATTGAAATTCCCTAAACTCATTGGAGTGAGATTGACTGGGAAATTGGACGGATGGGTCAGTTCCAAAGATGTCATCTTGAAAGTGGCTGGAATCCTTACCGCTAAAGGTGGTACAGGGGCCATCGTAGAATATTTCGGACCTGGTGCTTTGTCTATGTCTTGTACCGGAAAAGGAACCATATGTAACATGGGTGCTGAAATAGGAGCTACCACTTCTGCTTTCGGATATGATGATTCCATGAGCCGTTATCTGAAAGCAACTGGTCGCGCTGACGTGGCTGCTGAAGCAGATAAGATTAAGGAACACCTTACCGGTGATGCGGAGGTCTACGCGAATCCTGAAAAGTATTTCGATCAGGTCATAGATGTTGACTTGAGTGAGTTGGAGCCTGCTTTGAACGGACCTTTCTCACCTGATATTTATACTCCCATCGGAGAACTTGGAAAGAAAGCCAAAGAGAATGGATGGCCGCTTGAAGTGAAGTATGGCCTCATAGGCTCTTGTACTAATTCAAGCTACGAGGATATCTCTCGCTCTGCTTCCATTGCGAAGCAAGCCGTTGAAAAAGGAATCATAGCCAAAGCTGGATTCACGGTCACTCCAGGTTCTGAACAAGTGCGTTTCACCGTTGAGCGCGATGGCTTCATAGACATCTTCGAGAAGATGGGAGCCAGTGTTTTCGCTAATGCATGCGGACCTTGTATAGGTCAGTGGGCGAGGGAAGGAGCTGAGAAGCAAGAGAAGAACACCATCGTACACAGCTTTAATAGGAACTTTGCCAAGCGTGCTGATGGTAACCCGAATACCCACGCATTCGTTGGCTCACCTGAATTGGTGACAGCGATTGCACTAGCAGGAACCTTGGATTTTGATCCACGCAGGGATACCTTGACCACCGCTGATGGTAGGCAAGTGAAACTGGATCCGCCTTCAGGAATAGAACTTCCTCCAAAGGGATTCGATGTAGAAGATGCCGGATTCCAAGCTCCCGCAGCTGATGGATCAGGAATTAAGATCATGGTGAAAGATGATTCAGAGCGTCTTCAATTGCTGTCGCCATTCACAGCTTGGGATGGTAAGAACATTACAGGCATGAAGCTTTTAATCAAAGCCTTCGGGAAGTGTACCACGGATCATATTTCCATGGCAGGTCCTTGGTTGCGCTACAGAGGTCACTTGGATAATATCTCTGACAATACCTTGACTGGAGCCATCAACGCTTTCAATAAAGAGCCTAACAATGTGAAGAACCAATTGGACGGAAGCTATGGTGAAGTCCCTGCGGTGCAACGTGCATACAAGGCCGCTAGAACGCCTACCATAGTAGTAGGAGACCATAACTACGGAGAAGGTTCTTCCCGTGAGCATGCGGCTATGCAGCCTCGTCACTTGGGTGTGCGTGTCGTATTGGTGAAATCCTTCGCACGTATCCATGAGACCAATCTGAAAAAGCAAGGAATGCTGGGATTGACTTTTGCCAATGAAAGCGATTACGATAAGATACAGGAGAATGACACCATCAATTTCACTGACCTGGACCAATTCGCTCCTGGAAAGCCATTGACCCTAGAACTCGACCATACTGATGGTTCTAAGGATCTGATCAAGACGAATCATACGTACAATGCAGCTCAGATCCAGTGGTTCAGAGCAGGTTCTGCATTGAATGCATTGGACAAAGGGTGATTCTAGAATAATATCAACGAAAAAAAAACCCGCTTTTGGCGGGATTTTTTGTTTCCAATATGTTGGTTGGATCAGAGTTTGAAGGCTTTCTTCACCTTGTCTACATAATTCAATTTCTCCCAAGTGAATAGTTCCACCTCCTTGGTGATGCTCTTTCCGTCAGGAGAGATGAAAGTCTTCGTTACGGTCTCAGGTTCTCTTCCCATGTGGCCATAGGCCGCGGTCTCGCTGTATATCGGATTCCTCAGCTTCAAGCGCTTCTCTATGAAGTAAGGACGCATATTAAAGAGGCTTTCTACCGTCTTCGCTATCTCGGCATCGCTCATCTTTACTTTCGCAGTTCCGTAGGTCGACACGTTAATGGATGTAGGCTTGGCAACACCTATAGCGTAGGATACCTGCACCAATACCTCTTCACATAATCCCGCAGCGACCAAGTTCTTAGCGATGTGACGCGTAGCATAGGCCGCACTGCGATCTACCTTACTAGGGTCCTTTCCAGAGAACGCGCCACCTCCATGGGCCCCTTTACCTCCGTATGTATCCACTATGATCTTCCTTCCGGTCAATCCCGTATCTCCATGTGGTCCTCCGATCACGAAAATCCCAGTTGGATTGATGTGGTACTTAATCTTGTTATTGAACAAGTGCTTGTACTTCGGATATTTCTTCTGGACACGTGGGATTAATATCTCCTTCATGTCCTTGTTTATCTGAGCCAACATCTTCTTCTCTGTATCGAAGTCGTCATGCTGTGTAGAGATCACTATGGCCTCAATGCGCACAGGCTTGTTATTGTCATCATACTCCAAAGTCACTTGGGACTTGGCATCAGGTCGTAAGTACTTCACGTCCTTGTTCTCTCTACGCAATGCGGCAAGTTCAATCAAGAGCTTATGGCTGATGTCCAAGGCAAGCGGCATGTATGAAGCCGTTTCATTGGTCGCATAACCGAACATCATTCCTTGGTCGCCAGCTCCTTGCTCTTCCTTATTCTCACGAACCACACCTTGATTGATATGAGTGCTCTGCTCATGGATGGCACTCAATACTCCGCAGCTCTTAGAATCGAACATATACTCGCTCTTGGTATATCCAATGCGCTCAATCACCTTACGTGCGATGTCTTGTACATCCAAGTATGCCTTGGACTTCACTTCGCCAGCTAGGATCACTAGTCCTGTGGTTACCAAAGTTTCACAAGCCACTTTGCTCTGTGGGTCGAATGCTAGGAAATTATCAATGAGCGCGTCTGAAATCTGGTCTGCGACCTTGTCAGGATGGCCTTCAGAGACCGATTCGGAAGTGAATAGATACATATTAGATGTGCTAGATTTTTATAGAAGACAAATCTAGGATTATCGATGAAGCTTGAAATAATAATTTGGGACCTGACTTTGGTCTATTTTCCAACAATCATGGAAATCATGTTCAGCGCTTGCTGCGTGTCATCTCCTTAAAGACTTCCTCCATGCTGCGCTGGTTCACCTGCTGGGAGAGAAGCGGGACTCCCTGAGCCACAGCCCAATCGAAGATGGTCTTGCGCATATCAGCGCCTATCTCTCCACTCAACTCGAACCTGTCCCCTCCGAGATGTTTGACCAAAGTGACGCCTGGAATGGCATCTAGGTCTGCCGTTAGGACATTGGCCCCGAATTCTACGGTCAATACTTGGACATCACCGCCTTCAGAAACTATGCTCTTCGCATTCTTATCGGCCACCAATCTGCCTTTATCTATGATAATCACACGGTCACAGATGGCTTCTACTTCCTGCATAATATGCGTGCTCAGCATCACCGTCTTCTCTTTGCCCAGGTCCTTGATCACTTTGCGAATATCTACCAGTTGATTCGGGTCCAAGCCAGATGTAGGCTCATCCAAGATGAGTACTTCAGGATCATGAATCATCGCTTGGGCCAGGCCTACTCGCTGTCTGTATCCTTTGGATAAGGCTCCTATTACTTTATGGGCCTCTGAACCTAGTCCAACGCGGTGGATCATCTCTTTTACCCTTTCCTGTTTCTTATCCAGGTTATGCAATCCAGCAACCAGTTCCAAGTACTCTCGAACGTACATTTCTAGATAGAGCGGATTATGCTCAGGGAGATAGCCCACTTTCTTGCGCACCTCCATACTCTCATCTACCACATGATGGCCTCCTACCCAAGCTTCGCCTGAAGTCGGTTGAATATATGCAGTGAGGATTTTCATGAGCGTTGATTTACCCGCGCCATTCGGCCCTAGGAATCCTACAATCTCTCCTGTGCCTATCTCCATACTGACATTATCCAAGGCATATTGCTTGCCGTAGACCTTGGAGATATGTGTGACCTTGATAGACATCTTTCTGTTGTGTCCAAAATTAGTCAAACCTTGCTGGAATTCTACTGATATTCGCACAATAGAAATATGAAGGGAAGGGTCTTAAAATCTACTGGAAGTCATTATGCCGTGCTCATGGAGAACGGTGAAGTGCATGAATGCCGCACGAGAGGGAAGTTGCGCTTGGCGGGATACCGCAGCACGAACCCCGTGGCTGTAGGGGACCATGTCATCACGGAAGAGATTGCGGGAGAATATATGATCACAGAGATCAGCCCCAGAGATAATCACCTTATACGCAAGGCGACCAACCTAAGCAAGGAGTCACACATCATAGCAGCTAATGTGGATCAACTCATCCTCCTGGTCACGATTCAGAGTCCTAATACCTCTAGTGGATTCATTGATCGCGTTTTGGTCTCGGCAGAATCCTATCACATCCCAAGTATCCTTCTTTTCAATAAGACCGATCTCTTGGACGAGAAAGCAATGGAGCGATTGAAGGAATTGATGGATTTGTATGAAGGCATTGGATATAGATGCCTTTCCGCGAGCCTGATGCATCCTGATGTCACAGCATTGAAAAGCCTTTTCAAAGATAAGGTCACGCTCTTGAGCGGGCACTCTGGAGTAGGGAAATCTACTTTAACCAACCTCATCCAAGAAGGCTTGCGATTAAAAACAGCAGAGGTCTCTAGTTCCTTCAACAAGGGGAAACACACCACCACATTTGCTCAGATGTTCCCATTGGATATGGGCGGATTCATCGTAGATACCCCGGGAATCAAAGGTTTCGGGGTGGTGGAGGTGGAGCCTAAAGAACTCTCCCATTACTTCGTAGAGATGCGTGAACTCTTGCCTTCTTGCAAGTTCAATGATTGCCAACACATGAACGAACCGGGATGTGCCGTTCTGAACGCATTGGAACAAGGCATGATCGCTGAAAGCAGGTATGAGAGTTATCAGAACATCTACCATGATGAGGAAGGCCCTTACCGTAAAGACATCTACTCATGAAGCTATTGATTCAACGCGTCAGTTCTTCTCATGTGCATGTAGATGGAGAGCTAGTGGGAGAGACTGGGAAAGGCCTGCTGGTCCTTATTGGTGTCCATGAACAGGATGGGGAAGAGGATTTTCAATGGTGTTTGAAAAAACTCCTGGATATGAGGATCTTTTCAGACAATGAAGGCAAGATGAATCTCTCGCTTAAAGATGTGGATGCTGAACTCATGCTCATCAGTCAATTTACACTCTACGCCAGCACCAAGAAGGGAAATAGACCCTCCTTCATCACGGCTGCCAAACCTGATCATGCTATTCTGCTTTATGAGAAATTCATAGAGGAATGCGAGAAAGAACTAGGCAAAAAAGTAGCTCGCGGCATCTTCGGGGCAGACATGAAAGTGTCCCTGGTCAATGATGGCCCAGTGACCATCATAATCGATAGTCTGAATAAAGAATAAGATCAATCATCGAGATTGGTCAACACAGCTCGACATCTAGTCCAAAAAAAAGCAAAGCAAAGCAACAGTCATTATTCATACCAGAGGGCAGAACTCTCAATAGGAATTCCATGAGGCTGATTAACGAAGCTTTTGGCATCAGGAAGAGGGTCATAGAATTATAGAAAGAAGGCAATAACAAGGAGGCTGAGGCAATCCCAATAAAGGCATAACAGAGTACATCCATTGCGAGGAGCAAGGCGCGGATTCTGCTTCCTTCCTTGCATCTAACTGACCAAAGAGAGGTCATACAAGGGCTTCATTTTATTCCATTTCTCGAATTCAAAGGAATAGTTGAAAGATAATTAATGGCCAGGTGCGCCACTCGATGCTTGTTGAGGAGAATGAATCTATGAATACATGACCCCCATATTTTCTAAAGTCCTTGACTTTCCGAATACCACTAGTTCCATTACATCTCTGATCAGCCCGTCCCCGTATATTCGTGGCCATGGCAAGTATCTTCGGACATGCTGCAGCAGGGGCAGTATTGGGCAAAGGAATGCTCCCTCCTAAGTCGAGATTGAGCCTGTGCATAGGCATCATTCTAACCATGTTACCTGATGCTGATGTGATCGGATTCATGAATGGTGTCTCCTATGACAGCCCATGGGGTCACCGCGGATTCACGCACAGCATCTTCTTCGCTTTGGTCATTGCCGCCATCTGCAATCACTTCATTCGCACGAAATCATGGCGTGTTTTCCTCTTCTTCTTCCTCTGCATGTCTTCCCACGGACTCCTGGACGGAATGACTTCAGGCGGCAGAGGTGTGGCTTATTTCTGGCCAATAGATGACAGCCGCTATTTCCTGCCTTGGCGACCTATCAAGGTGTCTCCGCTGAGCCTGAGCGGGTTCCTTAGCCAGCAGGGTTGGCAGGTGATTCGTTCTGAAGCACTTTATATCGGACTGCCGAGTGCCATTATCTGGCTGCTGCTACATTTGTCCAAGAAGAAAAAGCATGGAGATCAAGCAAGCACAGACCCTCGTTGATGATTGGATCAAAGAGCACGGAGTTCGTTATTTCAGCGAATTGACCAATATGGCCATTCTTACAGAGGAAGTAGGCGAAGTGGCGCGTATTATGGCCCGCAGATATGGCGATCAATCCTTCAAAGAAGGAGCTGATCAGCCCGAGCTAAGCGATGAACTAGCCGATGTGCTCTGGGTGCTGCTCTGCATCGCCAATCAGACAGGCGTGAATTTAGAGACTGCGCTGCAGCGTAACATGGAGAAAAAGACTCTGCGTGATAAGGACCGACATAAAGGCAATGATAAACTCCGTTCATGATGGCTTCAGAAGATATCAAGGCTGATTTTTTCCAATATCTGGCCCCTACATCGCCTCATCCGTTGGCCATCGAAGTAGATAGGGCTGAGGGCATCTACATCTGGGACAGGGCCGGAAAAAGATACACGGATCTGGTCGCGGGAATAGCCGTTTGTAATCTGGGACATCGCCATCCGCGGGTCATAGAGGCTATAAAGCAGCAGTTGGATGCCTATCTACATGTGATGCCTTATGGCGAATTCATCCAAGGACCGCAGGTCGCTTTGGCCAAGAGATTATCAGAGCTTTTACCTGCTGGCCTAGACTCTTGCTACTTTGTGAATTCAGGCGCTGAGAGCATAGAGGCAGCTATGAAACTCGCCAAGCGCAGCACAGGAAGAAGCAATTTCGTAGCATGCAAACGCTCCTATCACGGAAGTACACATGGCGCTTTAAGTGTGACGGGAAATGAGAACAAGAAATTCCATGTAAGGCCTTTATTACCCGGAGTGAAATTCATGGACTTCAATGTCGTCAAAGACTTTGAGCTCATTGACAGAAACACCGCTGCCGTCATCATTGAACCCATCCAAGGTGATGCAGGAGTGCGCATCCCTGATTCCGAATATCTGAAAATGCTACGCATGCGCTGTGATGAGGTGGGCGCATTGCTCATATTCGATGAGATTCAGACGGGAATGGGAAGGACGGGAACGCTCTTCGCTTTCATGCAATATGGCCTGGTCCCTGATATCCTCTGCACCGCCAAAGCCCTCGGTGGCGGAATGCCAATCGGAGCATTCGTCAGCTCTAGGGAGCGTATGCAACTCTTCACCCATGACCCCATGCTGGGCCATATCACAACCTTCGGTGGGCATCCAGTAAATTGCGCTGCTGCCTTGGCCACGCTGAATACTTTGATTGATGAGAAGATCATCGATGAGGTAGAGGAGAAGGGAAGGCTTTTCGAGGAGCAATTAAAACATCCTGCCATCAAAGAATTGCGCAGAAAAGGCCTCATGATGGCCGTGGAATTCGAATCGCCTGAAGTGGTTCAGCGCGTAGTTCAAGGCTGTTTAGAAAAAGGCATCATCACCTTCTGGTTCCTTTCAGACCCCAAAAGCTTCAGACTCCAACCCCCGCTTACTATCTCAAAAAACCAGATTCAGGAAAGCTGCGAAGTGATTATGGATGTAATCAAAGGCTTTGATTTCAGATAAACCTCCCTGCCTATCTCCACGAGAATCTCGCGCAGCTGTCAGCTCAAGTGATTTTGAGGAACGAGGAATAGTATCGAGAATGTGTGATGGTATTTCCTCCGCGCCTTCTCGATACATTTTCAGCTCATACTTCGCTTAAAACACTCGAACTGACAGCGCTCTTAATTAGTTGTACTATGAACCTCCTCAGCCAAGACCATACTCTAGAGAACGAAAGAGTCCTCCTGCGCCCGCTCCGCATGGAAGACCAAGAACACCTCCTCCCATTTGCCCTAAAAGAACCTGAGCTATGGACCTATTCCCTCGTCCAAGGAGGCAGTGAGGAATTATTAAAGTCCTATATCGCCTCAGCTATTCTAGGCCGGGAGCAAAGCCATTCCTATCCCTTCATCATCTATGACAAGCGCGAAGGGCGCTATGCCGGCAGCACCCGCTTTTATGACCTGCATGAAAAGCACCGCAGCGTGCTGCTAGGTTTTACTTGGTTAGGAAAGGAATTCCAAGGAAATGGATTGAATGTGCATTGTAAACAGCTTCTGCTCACACATGCCTTCGAGACCTGGAATATGCATCGGGTCGAGTTCCGCGCTGATGCCCGCAATGCCCACAGCATAGCCGCCATGAAAGGAATAGGCTGCACAGTTGAAGGAGTCCTGCGTAGCAATTGCGCAGCACCTGAAGGCAGGAGAGACAGCATCGTCCTCAGTATCTTGAAGCCTGAGTGGGAATCGGGGGTAAAAGAAAGACTACAGGAAAGGATAATTGCCAAAGATTCCTGAATCAGCCTGATTCAATATCTTCGGAGACCTAAAGCCATGCTATGGATCACATCACCAAGAAAGTTGAAAATGGAGTCGCCTATATCCGACTGAACCGTGCTGATAAGCTGAATAGCTTCACCATCCCCATGGGTCGTGAGCTGCGTTCATGCTTGGAAGATGCGCGCGATGACCTGAACGTAAGGGCCATACATCTCACAGGAGAAGGCAGGGGATTCTGCGCAGGGCAGGACCTGGATGAGGCCATCGCTAAGGACGGACCCGGCATAGGTACCATCGTAGATGAGACGTATAATCCCATCATCACATTGATTCGGGAAATAGAAAAACCCATTGTTTGTCTGGTCAATGGAGTTGCTGCAGGAGCTGGTGCCAATATCGCTCTGGCCTGCGACATCACTTATGCCTATGCCAATGCAAGTTTCATCCAATCCTTCAGCCATATCGGATTGGTTCCTGACAGTGCGGGGACCTTTACCTTAGCGCGCTTGATAGGCATGCAACGCGCTACAGCCCTCATGTTCACGGGAGATAAGGTCAACGCCACAGATGCAGTTGCAATGGGGATGATATATGGATTGGCCGAAGAAGGAGAGAACGATGCTTCCCGCCTGATGGTTCAGAAACTTGCAGCACGACCTACGCAGGCATTGGGAATGACCAAGCGCCTCCTGAATGCCTCTGCCGATAACAGCATCTGGAAGCAGATGGCGATGGAAAAAGAATTACAGATCAAAGCCGCTGCGACAGCTGATCATGCTGAAGGGGTGAATGCTTTTCTAGAAAAACGCAAAGCAGAATTCACTGGATCATGAGAGCAGCAGAAGATATAGTGAAGGAGATGATGTCTAAGGATGCTTTTAGCCAATGGCTGGGAATAAGCATCTTGGAGATGGGAGCAGGGCATTGCCGATTGCAGATGACGGTACGCGAAGAGATGTGCAATGGCTTTGGTGTGACCCACGGTGGAATCAGCTATTCATTTGCTGACAGCACCCTTGCCTTTGCTTGCAATAGCCGCGGAATCAAAGCCATGAGCATAGAGACCAGCATCTCACACACAGCCCCCGTATACCCCGGAGACATACTGATAGCTGATGCCACAGAGCTCAGCCTAAAGAACAAGGTGGCCATCTACAGCATCACCGTGCATAACCAGAAGGAGGAATTGGTGGCGCATTTTAAAGGGACTGTTTATAGGTCTGGGAAGGAGTGGTGAG
>Ga0335396_10003158_pt1 | contig 19349 bp, 28 predicted proteins | sample FRY02_FD_205743 | JGI IMG/M metagenome (GOLD analysis project Ga0335396, IMG submission 205743) | Freshwater microbial communities from Lake Fryxell liftoff mats and glacier meltwater in Antarctica - FRY-02 (spades assembly) (version 2) | ecosystem: Environmental > Aquatic > Freshwater > Ice >... | reverse complement strand
TTGCGAACACGTCACGGATCGACATGCCCTGTTCGAACGTCGGGTTCCAAGCTCCATCTTGTGTTTCACTCTGTTCGCCCGGAAACGCCGGTCCGCCGTCATCTTTTTTAGCCATTAAATGGAGTCCTCGATTTGATTTGTGAATGGTCCGAGCCTGGGCGCTGGTGCGTCGGCGGGTTGTGCAGCGATGGTACGTATGCGACGCGATTGAACAAGTCGCTCCCCGCTGGCGTGGCTTCGTTTCCACCCCGCACTCGCTTGGCCGGCATCGGATCAACCCCGATGCGACGGCGGGCAGATGCTGACAGCGTGATCGTCATTGCGGTTCGCTCCCGCTCTCGCCGCAGCTTGCACGCGCTGCACATATTGAGGATGCCCGCCTTCATGTTAGGGTGCCTGGGGAATGCTTTCAGAGGCTTCAACTCAAGGCATTTTGAGCATGATTTTTCAGTCATGATTTCTCGCTTTGCGCTCGTCGTCCAACTGGCGCAAAAAGACGATTTCTGCTTGGATGCGGGCAAGCTTCAGCAGGCCCAGCAACAGGTCCATGTCGTGCTTGCTCAGGCGCTCCCCGAACAATTCGATGGCGAGTTCTTCGGCTGTTTTCATGTTAATCCCCCATCCATCGCGTGCCAGCGCGCATATGTGGACGTTCCTCGTCTTCTCCAATGGCGTCTTGCTCGATTGGCAGGTCGTCGCCCGCAGTATCAAAATCACAATCCAGTACGCATTGGGGTACGCGGTCGCACTTTCGCTCTGGTGCTGACTGACAGTGGCGGGTGAATTTCGTCATGCTTCTTCTCCTTCTCTGCAATCTTCACACCCCGGATGCCCCGGGTCGCGGCAGTCGGGGTGTCGGAACAACTTGCCTTCGTAGCGCTGCTCGGCGCGGTCTTCCTCGCGGGTGCCCCACTCCTCGTCTATTTCTTGGGGTGTGGGTTTCATTTTGCATCTCCTCGGTGGTTCCAAGCTTCCATCGCTGCGACCTTAGCCAGCGCCATGTGCCGAATGAACCGCTGGCCCTGGATGGTGTGATCGCACTGGGCTACCTCTACGATGGCCGCTTCGGTCTCCTCTAGGATTATTTCAAGCAATGGCTTCACTCGAAAAGGGTGGCTGTAGAAGGCCTTGAAGTCGGATAGGAATTTCATGATGTGTCTCCTTTGTTTGTGAGATTTTATTATACCAATGAATTGCCTGCTCGCTAAATTAAATTTATACCGAAGCTTTCAAGCATGCCCGCGCACTCCTCTTCGTACCATTGGTAATCTATGTCCAAGGGCAGGTTGTTGGGCAGCGCCATCAAGGGTGAAGCCCCGTCCGATTTAGCCACCTTGTTGCCTGTGGAGGCGTAGATAATTTCGCCACCCGCGTCGGTGCCATAGTACCATCTGATAGCCTTGCCCAGATAGACACCGCTCTTAACCGCCCCTCCCCGAACGGTTCTTATGCTTGTGAACTTCCGGATGTCGGTGCATTTCTGAATAGTTTCTTTCAAGGCAGTACCTTTTGCCAGATACTGCTCCACGGCTTCGATGCAGATAGTGGTTGAGGGATTTTTGTGCAGCCGAAAGATTGACGGAAACTTCTCAGCCCACGGGTTGCCGAAAGCGCCTTTGTTCTTTGCGCCTCCCTCTTTCTTGATAGCGATGTAGTTGTTGACGTCTCGGCTGTAAAGCGCCGAGTACTCCGTGCCCTCTGTCTGAAACCCGGTTGCAGCCTCCCAGTCATTAACAACCTGGTTTGCGCGGGTTTCTAGCCCCGCAGGTATCTTCATAACCACACCGTCGGTATTTGCTGATACAACCCCGATCTCGGCCTGCTGCAGGGCCTCTATGAGCATTAGCAAGCTCAACTGACCGGTAATGGTCACTTGAAGCATCAAAGCGGGAGAATATAAGATAGACCACTTTGATCCCAGTTTTCCGAAAGTGCCGTTGACCACAATCTTCAGACTGTCCGCCGCCACCCTGTTCTTTGCCCGCTTAGCCGCCAGCCGGCGGCTAACTAGCGTTTGGTAAATATCTAGAAAAACCTCCCCGAGATGCTCAGGGAAGAGCCTACAGTTGAGAATGATCTGCGGGTAGTAGGAGGCAACGTCTCGGTCAATAAGCGTGAAAGTGCCGTCCGCAATGTGGGCGATTGACTTTTCACATGAATGCAGTCCCCCTACGCCCATTTGAAAGTCAAGATCGCCAATTCTAACTTTCAGACCTGACAGACCGTCAGGAGTTCTAACGTAGCCGTCTTCCTCCACTACGAAGTCGAAGTCGCAAACGTCCAAAAGCACCTTCTGCATGTACTCTGTTTTGAACTTCAAAAACGCAGGGGCTTGGTATTTGAAAACCTGGCCAACAGCGACCGATACCCGCCTCGCCTTGACCCCTCGCTTGCCGAGCTCCTGGGAGATTGTGGATTCAGCTATCTGAGCATCCGACAGGGAGCAGAGCTCTAGGCCCGACTCCTCTTCCAGCTTTTCGCGCAGTTCAATCTGTTGTTTAAGTGCCAGATACAAAATCTCCGTCAAGTCCAGGTCATTGACACAGTACCAGCGGGTTATCAACATCTGCTCCGGCGACAGAAGGGCCTGCGGCGGGAAAGGCAAGTCCCACATCCGCGGGGCATGGAGCCTGCCGCCGTAGAGCTTAAGAGAGCAGTCCAGCGGGGCGACTTCAATCAGGTCAATATGCTTCAAGCAAGGGGCTTCCTCCAACCCTTTGGTGATTTCCCATGCGGGCACATCCTCTAGGATTATCCGGTCGCTAATTGATTTTAAATCCTGGCAGCTTGCCCCGGAAAGTGCCCACTGAAGCATGGGCATGTCGTAGGCCCGGCTGTTGAATCCAATAAGCAGGAAATTGCGCACTACCCAGGCGAGTTTGGACAGATGAAGGGGCTGGCCCTCATACATCTCAAAGTAAACCAGCTTATGGGAGGAGAGGGAGCGGAGGCAGATTAGAAAGTAGTTGGTGTAGCACTCGATGTCAAAAACCAAGCGCTCCTTCGCCATGCAGGCCGCTAGCAGCTCCTCGTCCGTAAATAGCACTACATCAAATTTGCGGGCCTCCTCTAAGTCAGGCAGGTAATCGGGATGCTCCCAGACCCGCTCCGGCGGCTGACGTTTATCTACTTGGACCTTGCGTTCTGGTTTGACTATCTCCTCGTCAAGCCAAAAAAGCCCCTGAGCATCGAATCTCACCGCTTCGCTCCAACCATCAACCCTTCAACCCCATCGCCTTCAAAGAAAACAGGTTTCGGATAAGTATGAGGTGACCATCTTGTAGCAACCCCGAGAACAAGTTGTAACACCTCGGCCCGGTAGATACCTTGAACCTTCCAATCGAACCCCGTCTCAGCCGATTGTAACCCGTTTGCGGTGGAGATTGCCCCGTCCTTGAAGTGGATGCTTGGGAACTTCACGTCTGGGCAGAAAGGAATGAGTTGTTCGATGGCTGAAAGCAGGCCATCGGGCACATCTTCAAATTCTTTCTCTTTCTCAAACATCTTGCTGATATCGGGCCAAGCATCGGTGTAGAGTTGGGCGCGCAGCCAGCCCTCTTCGTACTCAAAAGAGACGGAGGTTTTGCTCGCCCATATAGACAGGATGGGTTCGTCAATGTTCAGAATCTCTTGGATAATGTACCCCGGCAGGTTTATAACCGGCCCCGCCCATTTCACAGGTGTCCTGACGATGGTGACGTTGTTGGTTGCGTAGAAGTAGTCTTTGGTCAAACAAGCGCCCAGTGACCACGGGCGGGACGCGTCCAGGCTTATGAAGGGCGCTATTTTTCGAAGCGCGAGGCTAAAGCCCGCAGCCGCCTCAATCTCCACTGCCTCTGAGGGCTTGAAGGTCTGGTGGGGGTAGTTGACAGCGTCAAGCGACGGCAGGGTAACCCTGAACCTGCCGCTGCTTATCTTGACAGTGCCGTTGGCCGCCCGTTCAATCTTCGGCACGTCCTTGCACCTCTCCACCGCCTTAATGAATTTCTCCGCCGGGACGGTGAAGGAGTGGGCCGCCAGTTGCGGGCACTTGCCTTCAATGGTCATCCTGCTGTTGGAGGCTTGGAGCTTACCGTCATGGACACAGATGTGGCTGAGCAGGGGCACGATGCCCTTCTGATCGGTGGCGCGGTTGACGAAATTCAACATGTCGATCATTTTATTTCCTAAAGGTCAAAAAGACCGTCTTGCATGAGCTTGGGTTCGAATTTGAACTCTTTTAGGAATTCAATAATTTCCAGACCGTTAAGAAGTTTGCGGGCCATGTGGTCGTCGCGCAGCTTAGAGACTTCGATATTGTGGAAAGCAGCGCGTTCCTCAATCACCTGCCTCACCAGCTTGTCAGCGTTGTCGTAGTGCTTGCGGTCGTTGTACCTGTCAGGGCTCTCTTTGGATATGTTAATGGAAACCCACTTGCCCCCGTGCCAACAGTCCACCTTTCCCATCGCGCCGCTGTAAAGCCATGCGGCGCTATCAACTGAGTACCAAGGCACACGATTCATCATGTTGGCGCCTGTGGTTGCAAGGCCGTGAGTGCGCTTGCCCGGCGGGAGCTTTGAATGCACCTCTTCACTCCATTTAACCCGCGTCCATTCGGGCAAGTCGTTCCGGGGGCTGACACAGATGTAATCGGCCATGGCGTCGACCTCTGCCAGCCTCGCCTCGCTCTCATTCTGGTGATAAACGGGTATCACAATGTCGCCGAATTCTTTGTTCAGGATGTTGAAGTTGACGTCAGATTCTTTGATGGCCGCCTCTATCTCCTCAGTGCCTGCGGTCTTGCCTTTGCTGCCGGGGATGACGTCGAGATTGATCAGGTACGGCTGGACTTTGCTTGTATCCAGCTTATCCACAATTCTGTGATAGGTTTTGATGAGCTGGTTGATGTCGACTTTGTGGCCTTTGGACCAGGACGTGAAAGCTCCACTGTCGGCAAGGTACTTTGTAATGCCCGTCGATTTGTCATTCGATATCTCCACCCACCGCTCTGCAGCAGCCATATAGTCGCCATGACAGCTGCAAAGGCGGCACTCCATCTCCTTTGCCACTGCGTACTCATGGTCGTCAGCGCGGCCCATGCTGCCGGAGAAGTAAAATTTCAGGCTGTAGTCAGGCAGTGCCATCTTTGCGCCACTCCGCCGTAGGCCAAAATGGAATTCCGCCGCGCGGCGTAAACTGGCCCGTCACCTTGATCCACTTTGGCTGGAGTAAGTCAATCAGGTCATTGCACATCCGGTTGACGCATGACTCATGGAACTCGCCTTGATTGCGGAAAGATGTAAGGTACAACTTCCAGCTTTTTGATTCAACACAAAAATCGTCAGGCTCGTATTCGAGCACAATGGTGGCAAAGTCCGGCTGGCCTGTCAGCGGGCAAAGGCTTGTGAACTCAGGCGCTGTGATGAGCAGGGTGCCTTTGCATGCTGAAGGATTGCTGATCTTGAAAGGGCTATGAAATCGCTCAAGCACCGTTTTATCAGCGCCCTCCTTTTCATAGAGAGGCTTGTTCACCGCAGAGTTGCCCAATGCCGTCAGGCCGTCGTGCAAATTCGTCATATTCATCCTTTGATAAGAGTAAGAAACTCAGCCCTTGCCGACGGCTCGTCCATCAACGCGCCCCGCATGGCTGAGGTGATTGTGGAAGACCCATGAACCCGAACTCCGCGGGAACTCATACAGGTGTGCTCCGCCTGAAGTATTACCCCGACGCCCAAAGGCGCCAGGTTGCGAACAATTGAGTCGGCTATCTGGTTGGTAATGCGCTCCTGCACCTGGAGACGATGGGCGTACATCTGGGTGATTCGGGCCAGCTTGGACAGGCCCACAATTCGCCCACTAGGTATGTATCCGATATGGGCAACCCCCGAAAACTGGGCTATGTGGTGCTCGCAAAACGAAACGAAGGGGATGTCTTTGACGATAACAAGACTGCTGCATCCTTCGGCACCGTCTTCGAAGGTCTTGAAGATTTCGCTCTCCTTCATCTTGTACCCGTCGAACCACTCCTCCCATGCTTTGATAACCCGTTTCGGAGTTTCCAGCAGACCTTCGCGGGAGGGATCTTCGCCCATGATGCGGAGCATCTCCACCACGACTTTTTCTTGTTCAGTATGTTGCATCAATTACCTTCTGTTATAGCTTGCTGAATTGCTAGGAGTCTCGCGAACCTCAACCTTTACCACTCGGCAGCGGTCGGCGTAGCCATTTTCGGCCATCCAGATTTCGTCAATGTACTGGTAAAGCCATTCAGACAGCCCTTCACATCCAGTTTTGGCAACCGCCACCATCTTGATCATTTTCTTTTCATGCAACATCTCGAAGGTTGCAAAGTCAGGATCGTCTTGGGCCACCAAGCAGGTGTGGTCGAAAAAGTCATCCAGCTTTTCTTTGAGCGTCTTGAGACTGCCAAAGTCAACCACCCAGTTGCGGGCGTCCAGGTCGTCAGCCTCAAATTCAAACAAGAATTCAAGAGCATAGCCATGGAGCATGTTGCAATGGGAGTCCGCCCTCCACTGCCGGTAGGCAATTGAATAGCCGCGTTCGGCCCCGTACCTTTTCGTGCTACGATATGGCATTGAATTTTCCTCCGCGATAGAAGCCCGCCGTCCCTTTGAGGATGAAGGGCAGGGTTACCTTGTCTTGAGTTAGATACAGGGAGGCTCCTTTGAAAGGCCCGTCTTTGCATTTGACAATTTTAGTTGACTGCGCCATGGCCCTGTAGTGTGGGGGCGGTATGTTTTTCATTTAGTCTACCTCGATTAGTTTATGAACCTGCATTGAAAGACGATGCCCATACTTCAGGCAAATGTCACGAGCGAACATCACATTCTCACGATTCTTTTCTGCATCCTGGTCGTCTCTAGGCTGGATCCAGACGGTGGCTCCTTCTTTCGGCCGGGCCAGAAATGCGGGCTTGGCGCCCGGCTGGGTGGCTGTAAACACCCCCTCTTCGGTCACCATATCGTTGGCGCCCACAATGTACTTGAAGTGGTTACAAGCTTCCAGAATGTGCTTGTTAACCTTGCCTGCTTTGGGGGAGCATACGATGGAGAAATCACACTCTTCTAGCCCAGGAACCCACACAGTGCCCGCGGTTTCAATCTGTGCCCTCATCCCTCGTCCGGTTAGCGCTTTGATTAGCGGCACAACGTTCTGGATAAGCGGCTCCCCGCCGGTGATGACCACCAGCCGGGTGCGGCCAGCGGCGGACCCCAGAACCCTCTCAACAATATCCTTGGCGGGAACTAGCTGGGCGCCCGTTTCGAAGTCAGTGTCACAGAAGGTGCAACGAAGGTTGCATCCCGCCAGCCTCAGGAAAACTGCAGGCATCCCGGAGTAGGGCCCCTCGCCTTGGATAGTGTAGAAGAGGGAGACGATGATTAGCCCACCGTCCTCCCTAAGGTTCTGATTGATGATTAAGTTTTTACCGAACATGATAGTTGCCTGTCGCTGGAGTAGTCATAAGTCCTTCTTTCACTGCCCGAAGAACAAGTGGGTCTGGAAGACCCGCCTCCTCAAACCCGTGAGCCCGAAGCAGGTTGGAATGGTTGGGGTCTGTTGGCGGATACTTGCCGTCGTAGCTGGTGTGGCTGTAGGCCATCGCCTCCCAGCACTGGGGCATCTCGTAGGCGAGCTTTACCGTCTGGGCTTTTGTCAAGTTCATAAGAGGGGCGTGCATTAGAAATTGATCATGCTGGTGTAGCCCTAGAGACTGGTTAGCGGTCTTCTCAAACAGCACCCTAAAGTCCTCAGTACAGTCCGGGTAGTTCGCCCCGTCTTCTTGACAAATCCCTGTAACCAAGTTGAGGCACCTGAGAGCAACTGCCCGGTTCATGGCCACAGTGAAGAAGAACATGTTGCGCATGGGCACGAAGGTTAATTCTACCCGGTCACCTATTACCTTACCCATGCCCTCGAAGTCTTCATACTTTTCAAGGTCATTGGCGCTTGTAAGGGGCGAGGACGACACTAGGCAGTTTGGTACGCGCACTATCTCATGGCTGGCTGTCTCAGCCATGCGCGCCACAATCTTGGCAGCAGCTATTTCAATCGAATGCCTCTGTCCGTAGTCAAAGGTTATGGCATGCACCTCATCAAACTGCTCTTTGGCCCAGAAAAGCGTTGTGGTTGAATCTTGCCCGCCGGACAGGATCACCAGCGCCTTTGACCCCGGCCTTCCTTCATTCTTTCGTAGCATTTATTTTTCCTTTCGTTTGTTTACCAACTAGCCCGGTGTAGCGCCTCCACACACAATGCTCCACCGACGCTGTGCGAAGGTTGATCCCCTCGTCCTTGCAAAGCTCCAGCACCTCCTTGCGGAGCTTTATAGTTTTCATCTTGAAAACTAGATCAGAAATATCCCAAACCCGTCGGTTGATTGAACCCGCTCGAGGCTTTGAGACTCCGTGTTTAATATCAGTTGTTAGTTTCTTCATAATGCTTCATTATACCGGCAAGTCGTCAAAAAGGTATAAGCATTTCCCACTTAATGCACCCGTACACAAGTATTTCTGCCGGCGGACGCTGGCCCGGCGCAAGGTCACATTGCTCTTTCCTTTTGTCGAAGTTCTCACAGTTGAGGCAGCTCCTAACAATGTAATGGGCAACAAGCTCTTTGTGGAGCTGGCTGTTCAATTCTTCAATACTGCTAGAAGACATAATTCATTATCTCCGGGTGCTTTGTATTTACCCAGACCCGGATGCGGCTGGGCACTGCAATTTCGCCAGTTCTTTTTAGAACCTCGCCCACTGTTGCCGGGGCGGGGTTCTCGGCCCTGTCGGCCCACCACTGGCGAGCTCGATGACTAGGGTATCCGGGGTGTTCAAAGCAAACCCACTCCTGAAACCTGCGTAGGCCGCAAAGGTAATCGACTCTGAGGCTGTCGGGCTTGCCCAGCTTATGGTGAGGGGAATATTCAACGCCGGTCACATTGAAATCAATCAAAACCGGCAGGTCGTCCGCCATTACACTCTGGATTGAAGCCATTGCGTCAATCTTGATAACCGTTGGGAACTCGTAACCGCAGCATTCACAGGTGCGGGCAGAGGCATGGCTATAGGAGGAGCATTCGGGGCAGAGCCTGACAGGGGCGGTGCCCCCTCCGCCTTTGCCCTTCTTCTGGGGAATCACGGGATCGTTGATTGGCCCTAACCGCCTCGTGTTACCGGCAAAATCAAGGACCAAGCAATTCTTTTTGCCGGGCAGAGGTCTAGTCCCCCTACCTAGCATCTGGACCCACAATCCGGGGCTAGCGGTTGGCCGGAGCATCACTATGAGGTCAATGCCCGGGAAGTCAAACCCAGTGGTGAGCACCCCGTAGTTGGCCACCGCCCGGTATTTGCCTGACTTGAACTCTCTCAATATCCTTTCACGCTCCGGCTTGGGCAATTCCCCCGATACCACCGCGCAGGGCACTCCCATCATGTTGAGCATTTCAGAGATGTGGGCGGCGTGGGTTAGGCCGGAGGCAAATATCAGCCAGTGCTTTCGGTCAGATGCTGATGCAGCAGTTTCTTTCAAGGCAGCGGCGGTAATGGGAGCCTTGTCCACAGCTGCCTGGAGCTCTCTTGTAATGTACTCTCCTCCGCTCTTGTGAACATTGGAGACGTCAAGCTCTGTAACTGTTTTCCGGGAAATGAGCGGGGCTAGGAACCCCTCGGCAATGAGGCGGGTGAAGCTTTGCCTCTGGGTCATGTCGAAGCAGATATCGGTAAAGATGCCTCCTTGGGTTATCATCCCCATGCCCGGCCGGTAAGGGGTTGCGGTTAGGCCAATGACTTTGAGATTCGGATTGATCTCTTTAAGTCCTCTAATAAAAAGAAGGTACTGGGAGTTGGCGCTGTCCCCCACAAGATGGCACTCGTCGACCATAAATAAGTCAACTGCGGGAAATTTGGCAGCATGCTTGACCACAGATTGGATGCCTACAAAGGTGATGGGGGCGACCTCTTTCCTGCCGATACCGGCGCTGTAAACCCCAAGAGGGGCCTGCGGCCACACTGCCAGCAATTTCTCAATATTCTGCTCCAAAATCTCCTTGACGTGGCTGGCGATAACAATTCGCTGGCCCGGATAAATGGTTAGTGCTTTTCTCAAAAACTCAGCAATAACCACTGACTTTCCTGTGCCTGTGGGCAATGCCAAAAGCGGGTTGCCCGTCTTGCAGGCGAAGTACTCAAATATAGACTCAATTGCCTGCTCTTGATAATAGCGGGGCGTCATTGGGTGCCTTTCTTTTGAAGGGCCTTGCTTTGTATCAACATCTCAGGCGATCGTTGGGTGAAGATGGTAGAACTCGCACCCCACAGGTAAGACGTATTCAGGAATTATGTCATACTGCCTGGGCAGAGGCGCCTCGCAAAGCCACTCCCCTCCCTCAATCGGGGTACTGTGGGCGCAGGTGCGGCAGTTCTGAAGAGGTGGTGCTTTGACATGACAAACGGGATGGTGGTCGCACCACTTGCAAAGATACCAACTCGGCTCGTTGCTGATACGCGGCGGCGGCTCAGGCGAGTCCACAATCATCTTCGCTCTTTCGCGGTATTTGTCAAAAGTCTTTTGATCAAAAAGTACCACCTCGTCGTAGATCTCGTCGTTGTTTTTGTTGATCATCATGAAAAGGGCATGCCTGAGGCCGAATGCCCCCATGTACATCTGCATCTGGACGTAGTAGCCGGGCTTGGACATTTCTACTTTATTGAGGCACATGTCTTTGAAAGACTTGTCGTTGGCCGTCTTGAATTCTAGCAGGTAAGGGGCGTCACCGATAACAACCCCCACCCCGTCCATCTCCCCTCCCACATGGCCTTTGTAGCCGCTGAATCGATACTGCTTGCCTGTGGCGGGATCTTCCTGATAGACAGCAACGTCCGCGTCTTTGAGCCATTTAACAAACCGGGCCTCCTCCAGCTTGCCCCTCTCAAAGAGACGGAGGAGGGCGGGCGGGTGTTTGGTGGCGGTAGTCCATCGGAATGAGTACCAGATGGCTCGCGCGCACGCATCGCCGATACTCGACATGCCTAGATGCCTGCGTTGCCTCCGGTCTTGCGATTTGAAAATAGCGGTGTCAATGGCGTCTAGAAATTTTGTCATCTTGTTTCCTTTCCAAGCGGCACTCGTTAGAATGCCGCCCAGAAAAAGGCCTACTCGCTGCGTCTGCTGTAGGCAGCATCCGCTTTCGACCAATTCATTCTCTACTGCTTAGCCCAAGGAGGTGCTGCTGGGTTATCAGGGGCCGCGGCCGGGGCAGCAGGGGGTTGCCAGGCAGGGGCGGCAGGCTGGGCAGGGGCAGACGGTACAAGCCATGCAGGGGCGGGTGTTGGGGCGCCTGAGCCGACAGGGGCTCCGCCTTCAATCGCTTTGTACCCGGCAATCTCATTCGCCTCGTCGTAGCCGCCTGAAGCCGCCCTGATCTTCACCTTGGCCTGCATCGGGATGCCGTGGAGATGCTGGCTGTCTTGCACCTGAATGACGCCGGTGGCATGGCAAATAGCGGACAGGGTTTGGAAGGCGATGTCCTGCGCTTGCTTGCTCTTGTTGACAGTGTTGAGGCGGTCAAAGAGTTTACGGTTGGCCATGGGCCCGTTGATTATCGTCAGGGTAAGGCTCAGGTAAGAGCCTCCGCCGTCTTTGGTGGGCTTGGTTTCAGAACCTGTGATCATGACATTGTACCAGCCTGCGGGCAGGGTGTCAAAGGCAGATCGAGGGGCGACGTTTGCGGCGTTGAAGTTTAGCTGAGCCATGATGGGAATTATTCCTTGTTACTGTTGATGATTTTGTTGAAGATGTGCGTCAGATCAGGGGGTTCAATGGCGTCCAATGCGCCCGAACGGTCCTTGGCTTCCGACTGGATGTCAGGATGGGTGCGCAGGAAACGATACTCCTTCCCCTCTGGGGTTTTGCCGATGCCAATTTGCATGACAAGGTCAAAAAGGTACGGGAGTTCGGCTCCCAATCGGGCGCCCGGCATGGACGGCCCGTAAGTGACGGCGCTGGTAACGGAGTCGGTCAGCACTTGCTGCTTCGCCGACATTACCACATTCTTGCCCGGGATGTCCCGGAAAGCTTTCAAGGTGCCCATCATTTTCTCGATAAGCTCCCCGTACGCGGCTCTGGGGTCTTTGACCTGCGCCTTGGCGTTGCTGAGCACAACCTCGCCGATCTCGCTAATGGAGTCGATGTAGATAGTGTCAAACTGAGCAGCCTCCGCGCTGGTTGTTAGCCAGTCGTAGGCTTGAGACAAGTCTTCAACTGTCTTGATAACGATGACAGGGATGTCAACGTCACGCAGGGAGAGCAGACCGCTCTCTGCCGATAACACGATGGGCTTAGGGGCGGTGCGGGCGAGGTAGGTTTTGCCCATGCCCGCTTTTCCGTACACCAGCGCTTTGATGCCGTGAAGCTTTGCCGCCTCGCGGGACGATACAATTGAAACTGCCATGCTGCTTCTCTCTTTCTCTGTGGTTGTGAAAATGGAACAATGCCCCGGAGGGCATTTGATTAGGTGAGCGCCAGCTCCATCGCGCGCTCTTTGAATTTGCCCCCAACGCCGTACCAGCTGTCCATCAGGCGGGCAGATTGGTTCCGGCCTTTGCTGTGGTCGATGTACTGGGTAACCGCGTTGACTGCTCCCCAAGCACTGCCAAAGCTTGCGTCTTGATCTCCGCCAATCTGAGCGCCGTTGAAGAGAGCGAGGATGCTGGTGTAGGCTTTGCTCTTGCGGATCTGGTCGCCGTCGATTTCGCCCACCGTCGGCTGGAGCAGCTTGATCAGGTACCGGTCCATCTCGCTGTGATTAAAGACCCTGCCTGCAAGCTGAGTTGCCTGCTGCTTGAACTTGTCGAAAGCGTCCAAGCTGATCTCCAGCCCCGCCCTCACCTCCTCTGCCCGGAACTCCGTGCTGTGGGGAATGCGGATCTGGCGCTTGCCCTGTTCATTCAACGCGAGTTGTATCGTGTTGTTGCAAACCACCCTCGTCGCCACAAGCTTGGCAATGGTGGGGATGCTCATATCAAATGAGGTCGACAGGAGCAGGTAAGGGGCGATCTTGTCGTCCCTGACATTGAAGTCGTTGCCCATGCGGGCCAGCGCCCAGATAACTTTCCCGCCAGACAGGGATCCAGCGGTTTCGAGTTGGGCTGACGTCTTGGCGGTGAGCTCCCCGAAGAACTCTAGGATCTGGGAGGGCTGTACTGTCTTGTAGGTGTCAGACACCACTGACAGTGGGGCAAGGGTGTCTGTACGGTAAAGAACCTGACGGCCGGGCATGGCCAGGATGTCGTCTGCTATCTTGAACCCAACCTCGGAGCGGTTCACTTGCCAGTTAAGGCCAGCAGCCGCCGTCCATTCCTGGAGGGTTGCACCCGCCTCTAACTTCTGCCCAAGGCCGTGCCAAGGCTCGTCCCCGACATAAGCAATTGCAGGGACGCCGGTGGTAATGTCGATATTGTGTGACATGATAAATTACCTCTTTGTTTGTGAAATTGAATTATACCGTAAGTGCTTAGATTTAAGCGGACTTCGGTGCAATGAGTTCCATGCTCGGGGTACCGGGCTTGGTGGTGAGCACAGTATCAATGATGCTTTTAATCCCGGCATCCAGCTCCCGGTATTCAGCTACCGAGAGGGTGTAGGTAGTTTTGATTAGAGCAGCGGGCGCCTTGTGCTTCTTCAGATCTTTCAGCACCTCTACCATCTTCTTCTGATCCAAGCTGCGGGTGTAGGGAACGGTGGCTTTAAGTGACCAGCCTTGCGACAACTCGACGTTGTTGGAGCCCTCTTCCTGGATTGGGAAGAAAAGGTTCAGTACTTGTTTGCGCAGCGCCATTTCTTGTTCTTTGTAGAACGCAAGTTCTTGAGAGGCCATGCGCCATTCTTCAAGTTTGGAGTAGGTGTGGTTCATGATCAATTCTCCTCGTAGGTGTTAGACATAAGTACTTGTAGCAGGTGATCATAGTCGCCGGATTGGCAATCGTCAAGCACTACTTTGATTTGCTCTTTGCTCCAGCCCTGTTGCCGGGCTGCTCGTTGGAACGCTCCCATTAGGGAGTAAGCGTTGCCGTCAAGACCCTCAAGGGTTAGACGGACTTGGTTGGGGTAGGTGGTGTTTTTCATCATTTGCACTGCTTCACGCACATCTCGTAATATGCGCCGTCAGCGGTGTTGAGGGGGATGCCCGCAGCCAGGCACTCGGCCATGATTTCTTTCTTGGTCAGGCCGCCGGCTTTCAACTCTACTACCATCACCTTGGCGAGTTGCCATGGCCGGAACTTGGGGGGCTTGGCGGCCAAAGGGCCAGACGTTTTCAGCATCTTCGCAACCACAGCTGTGCGGCCAGGAATGTAAAGCGCTGGAATTGCCTTTACCTCTTTCACCGGCTCCTCGTCCGACAGGAGATGTGTCTGGGCAGGGCTGGAGGCAAGGTCGCATTCAAATGCCCCGGCCTCCGCCTCTGCCTTGGCCTTGCGGACCTCGGCAGGGGTGTCGTCGAAGTCGACGAGTGTGAAGATGTAGCCGTTTTTCAATTCCGAAATCAGGAATTCCTGATAAGGGGCGCAGGCTTTCTTAGCCGCCCGGGCGGCAGAGGAGCGTTGTGCATACAAGATAGAGGACATGATTTTGAACCTTTCAAGTTCGTTGTGTTAGTTTCTAAGACCGGCGGGTGCCGGTTTCGGCCAGTGACTACCTGGCCTCGTCAGTTAGATTTATTGGTAAGCCCTGCAGTCAGCGAAGCTGCCGGTGAATATAATCCGGTAAGATTTGCGAACCTCATGGCCCTTGCAAACGATGACATTGCCGTGGGCGTTGCGCTGAGCGGTGTAGTCCTTGCCGGCTTGTGGGTTGACAATGGCGTAGGTGAATTGGTTGATGCTTGCCCAGCTCATATCCTCGCCTTGGGCGGAACGGCTGTCGATTTCGCGCTGGGCGGAATCAAGATTGAACTCATGGGCCTGAGCTGGTGTGAAGATGGGCATTTGATTTCTCCAAGTTGTGTTAGTTTCTAAGACAGCCGGGCGGCTGTTTCGTCCCCGACAAAGGGGACTCGTCAGTTAGAGATTATTTGCCAGATTGGAAAAAACCAAAGGCCCTATTTATAGATACCCCTGACAGAACCTGCTCAATAGCTTTGAGGGCCCGGCGTTCCACTACTTCCGCGTAATAGCGCATATTGGGGTTAGTGGCAAGCGCTTGATCTCTGTGAGAGGCGTCTGCTATTTTTTTGAGATTGGCAATGAATTGGGAATTAGTCATTTTGATTTCTCCAGAGTTAAGGGAAGGGCCGAAGCCCTTGGTTGTTAGATCGTGATGCCAAGCGAGACTGTGTAGGCGCGACCGGCGGGGGTGAACTCGACCCACTTCTCACCATCCGCATGCGTCGTGATAACTAGACCGGCGCGTTTTAGTTGGGTGAGGTTGCCGCGCTCTTCTTTCGATCCGCCGACGTTTGCGCCGACGAGCGGGCAACCGCCCCAGTTTCCAGCGTCCTTAGCGTAGGCGACAAAGAGTGCTTTGCTAGCTTCGGTGATGTTGATAGTGATCATTTGGAACTCCTTTGTTTGTGAACCTTTATTATAAAGTATACCAGTATACCTAACATAGGGCAAACCCTAGTTATACCAAATACTTATTTATGGAACTTTCATTCTCGATAGTCAGCACCTATATATACCGTGCTATGGGAGTGAGGCGCTGGGTAATCCATAATAGACTCTCCCCTCTAACCAATAAAAACTCATGCTAAATTCGCAGCAAGTGGCGGCCATTCCGTCCGAATTGAGGCTACTTCCACAGTGGGTAGGCGCAGAAAACAAAATTCCCGTAATGCCGGGATTAAAACAAGCGGCATCAGTAACAGACCCGGCAACCTGGGGCACCTTTGAAAAGGCGCTTGAAGGATTGGCCAAGGGTACTTACAGCCATATTGGATTTGTCTTCACGGACACTGACCCTTATGTGTTTGTGGATCTGGACGCTCCTAAGGAGGACGGGGTACTTCTCCCGGCCACCGACGAAAGGTTTCAAAAGCAGGACGCCAAGAACCTCTCTTGGGTCAAAGCCTTCAACTCCTACACTGAGCGGTCACAGAGTGGGTTTGGCTACCATATCATCATCCGGGCCAAGCTCGCCCAGGCGGTCAAGCTGCCCGGTACAGAAATTTACTTCTCCAAGCGATATGCCATCTTCACCGGGGACGCCATTGTGCCTGAGCCTATATTTGAAAGGCAAAAGGAGTTGGACCAGATAGTCACAGCCATGAGGCTAACCCGGCACCAACCAACAGTTTACCCCTCCAAGCCTCAAGTTATGGAGGACAAGATAATTCTTGCTAAGCTGGCGGCAGCCGTCAACTCCGGCCCCATCCAACTCCTCTGGGAGGGTAATTGGAAAGGCATCTACCCGTCGCAGTCAGAGGCGGATCATGCGCTCCTGTCCCACCTCTGCTTTTACGCACAGAATGATGAGCAAGTGGCGAGGCTCTTTAGACAGAGTTTGCTGGGGCAGCGTCCCAAGGCAAACGGACGGGATCCCTATGTAGAGACGTCTATAGGGAAGATAAGGCAAAGCGCGCCCCAGCCCATTGACTTCAGTAAGTTAAATCTAAACCCGCCTCCCCCTCCCTCTATTAGATTGGAGGTGGGGGACTACCCAAAGCCGCCGGGAGTCTTAGGGGAAATTGCGGACTACATATACGGATCCGCCATCCATCCGGTCCATGCCATTAGCTACGCCGGCGCCCTTGGATTTGGCGCAGGCATTGTAGGCAGGCATTTCAATATCTCAGGCACAGGGCTCAACCTCTACATTCTTTTACTTGCAGCCACCGGGCTGGGCAAGGAAGGGGCAGCGGACGGAATTGACAATTTGTACTCCGCCATCCGCCCCACCATCCCGGAGGTAGAGAATTTTAGAGGGCCGTCTAACTTTGCCTCCGGCATCGGGTTGATTAGAAGCTTAGGGGATAAGGAGATCCCCAGTGTTTGCTCCATTGTTGGGGAGTTTGGTATCCGCCTGGCCGCCCTCTCAGACCCGCGGGCCAACGGGGCAGAGTTGGGGCTGAAGGCCGCTCTCTTGGAATTCTTCAGCAAATCCGGGGAAGGCAAAACCATCTCCCCCACCGTGTACTCGGATAGCACCAAGAATACCGCCCTCCTCTACTCCCCGGCGCTTACAGTGTTGGGGGTGTCCACCCCGGAGACCTTCTTCGCCAAGCTAAGCAACTCCTCGGTGGAGGAGGGGTTGATACCGCGGTTCATGACCATCGCCTATACGGGCGCCCCGAAGGTGTCTAACAAGAGGCGAGTGAAAGAGGTGCCACAAGGGCTTATAGACAAGCTATCAACCACCATCGCGGCGGTGATATACATGGGCCGAAACAACTCCTATTGTGACGTCCAGATGTCAGATGCAGCAGTCAAAAGGATGGACGAATTCGAGGTTAAGATAGTCAACCAGATGACAGGATCGCATCAAGGAGCCATTCTCAGTATACTCAATAGAGCCCACTTAAAGGCGCTCAGACTGGGCGCAATTGCGGCAGTCTTTGACAATTCAAACAACCCAAAGGTGACCAACGAACAGGCCATCTGGGCCATCAAATTTGTGGAGATAGATATTGCCTGTATGCTCCAGAAGTTTGAAACAGGCGACGTCGGTGAAGGCGATTCCAAGCAACTTTCTGTGTTGCGGGAGAAGTTGGGGGAGCTTTTCAGCCCTTCAAAACCTCCCACAAAAAACGAGAGTTGGCTTACGATGTTGAGAGCAGGGGCGGTTCCGCATTCACTTATTTCTCAGAAGCTGATGTCCGTTTCGTGTTTTGCAAACGACAGAAGAGGCGCAACCGCAGCGCTGAAGGCTGGTTTGAAGGAGATGATAGACGGAGGGGAGTTGAGGGAAATCCCGCCGCAACAGGTTCTTGAGAAATTTCAAACGACGGGGAAAGTTTATGTGTTGATCACCGGTTAGGGGTCAATTCGATATAAACAGAGAGGTTTATAACGGCGTTATAGAGGGGAGGAAGTCAGGAAAGACGTGGGGTTGCGGGGGATTATAAGGTTTATAATTTATAACGCTGTATATTACACATCTGTACGGGTCAAGATCACGCACACATGCATTAACTAGGCATTTAGGTAACATACTATAAACGTTATATTGTTATAAATATATATAAATCAATGACTTAGACTCTATAAATTGAAGATAAAGAGTTATAAAGCATTTCGGGTCTATTTTAACCAAAGTCAGCGGTGACTTTTTATTTGAAGGAGAATGTGATATGTTGAAACCAGGCGGTGCAAGAAATAAGGGGCATGATGGGGAAAGGGAGATGGTGAGGTTGTTGGGGGCTGTGGTTGAGGAGATTGTGGGGAGGCAGATGTTGAAGAGGAATTTGAACCAGACGAGGGACGGCGGGCATGATATAGCGGGGCTGGACTTTTTGGCGCTTGAGGTGAAGAGGCAGGAGACGCTGGATGTGGAAAGTTGGTGGAGGCAGACTTTGACCCAAGCAGAGAAAGCGGGGGGATTAACCCCGGTATTGGTATATAGACAAAATGGACGTAAGTGGCAGGTGATGATGCTAGGAGAGGTTGGGCCGATATTTTGTCGGGTTCAGATTTCATTCGAGGATTTCAAGCGATGGTTGAGACTGGAGCTTGGGAATAGGATGAGAAGGGGTGAGGTCATTTCGCTGCTGGGTTTTGAGGGGAAGGAGGTAGGTGAGGTAGGCATGGATAAGAAAACGGTCTTGTAGAGGGTTTTTTGATTATTCAAAAAAAAGCTTTAGAATAACCAAAGAAATCAAATACCGTGAAAACCACTACAAAACCAAAGATTCCTGACAGCCCTTTGTTTGTCCAGGCCAAGAGCAAAGCGGGGGGATGGCGCCCGGGTTCGGGCAGGCCAGTCGGGGCGACGGGCGGGGTGCTCTTAGCGCCAACCGCCAAGCGGCATGTGACAGATGCGATGATTCGATACCTTCATCATATCGACATCTCGCCGATGATAGTCATGCTCAATGACATGAAGATCCGTCACGACGCGGCCTGCAAGTACATGGAGTTGTACGAGCAGGAGCCGGATGAGAAGAAGAAGGAGAAGCATTTCAACCGGGCCAAGGCTGAGAGCGGGGACGCGGCGGAGGCCGCTGCTCGAGTAGCCCCTTACGTACATGCGAAGCTCCAGACGGTAGTGCTCAAAGGCGACGCGGAGAATCCGCTTCAGCTCAACTTCGCATCGCTGAGGGGGTTGACGGATAAGGAGTTGGAGCAGATGAATGCGCTGATTGCCAAGTCGGCCATGACCATTGACGTCTAATGGGCAAGCCTGTTGCGCCTTCCGTCCTGATGGA
>Ga0335396_10003151_pt1 | contig 19391 bp, 19 predicted proteins | sample FRY02_FD_205743 | JGI IMG/M metagenome (GOLD analysis project Ga0335396, IMG submission 205743) | Freshwater microbial communities from Lake Fryxell liftoff mats and glacier meltwater in Antarctica - FRY-02 (spades assembly) (version 2) | ecosystem: Environmental > Aquatic > Freshwater > Ice >... | reverse complement strand
TGTCGCCGACTTGGTGCGGCTGTCTGAAAAACCGCAGCGCACCATAGAGCGCTGGCTCAAGCAACTCAAAGACCAGGACTTAATCGAATTCAAGGGGGCCACCAAAACGGGCGGCTACTACTCAAAAGTGAGCAGTAAAACATGAACATAACAATCATCGGCACCGGCTACGTAGGCCTTGTCACCGGCGCCTGCCTGGCTGACCTGGGCAACCACGTATTCTGCCTCGACGTGGACCAGGCCAAGATTGACCTGCTCAACAGCGGCGGCGTGCCCATTTACGAGCCCGGCCTGAAAGAAGTGATTGAGCGCAACGTCGAAGCCGGCCGCCTGAGCTTCTCCACCGACATAGCCGCCAGCGTAGCGCATGGCAGCGTGCAGTTCATCGCCGTAGGCACACCGCCCGACGAAGACGGCAGCGCCGACCTGCAATACGTGCTGGCCGCCGCCCGCAACATCGGCCGCCACATGACGGAAGCCAAGGTGGTGGTAGACAAATCCACCGTCCCCGTAGGCACCGCCGACAAAGTAAGCGCCGTGATCCGTGCAGAACTGGCCCAGCGCGGCATGTCAGACTTGGGATTCTCCGTAGTCTCCAACCCCGAATTCCTCAAAGAAGGCGCTGCCGTAGAAGACTTCACCCGCCCAGACCGCATCGTCCTCGGCGTGGACGACACCCCCGCCGGCCAGCAAGCCCTAGCCACCATGCGCCAGCTCTACGCCCCCTTCAACCGCAACCACGAGCGCACCCGCGTCATGGACGTGAAAAGTGCCGAGTTCACCAAATACGCCGCCAACGCCATGCTGGCTACCCGCATCAGCTTCATGAACGAGCTGGCCAACCTGGCCGAACAGGTCGGGGCCGACATCGAGCTGGTGCGCCAGGGCATAGGCTCAGACCCCCGCATTGGCTACAGCTTTCTGTATGCCGGCACCGGCTACGGCGGCAGCTGCTTCCCCAAAGACGTGCAGGCCCTGATCCGCACCGGGCGCGAGCATGGACTAACCCTGCGCATGCTGGAAGCCGTAGAGGCCGTCAACCATGACCAGAAACAGGTGCTGGTGCAAAAGGTGTTTGCCCGTTATGGCCGCGACCTGAGCGGCAAAACCTTTGCCCTATGGGGCCTGGCCTTCAAGCCCAACACCAACGACATGCGCGATGCGCCCAGCCGCGTGGTTATCAGCGCGCTGCTGCGTGCCGGTGCGCGCATCCTGGCGCACGACCCCGTAGCCGAGGATGAAGCCCGCCGCGTACTGGCGCTGGACTTGGCCGATGCCCCCGCCTTGCTGGAAAAGCTCCAGTTTATGGACAAGCCCATGGAAGCCGCGCAGGGTGCCGATGCCTTGATCATCGTCACGGAGTGGAAGGCGTACCTCTGTCCGAATTGGACTGCGTTGAAGGCTGTGCTGAAGGCTGCCTTTACATGGGAATGGATTGATGCGAGAAAACACGGAATTCGGACTCCGTCCCCGTTTTTTGACCTTGTCTTTGATTTTGATTCTGTTTTTGATTTAACTTGAACCTTGCCCCTTGAACCTTGCCCCTGTCTCTAACCTTGAAATGAAAACCACCCTCCCAAATTTGCTGATACGCCTCTGGCATCACCTAACCCAACGCCGCCAACGCCAATTCGCCCTACTAATGGGCCTAATGCTAATCAGCGCGTTCGCAGAAGTCGTCAGCCTAGGCGCCGTATTACCCTTCCTCGGCATACTAGCTGCGCCCGAGCACGTGTTCAACCACCCCATCGTCGCGGATGTGGTGCTGGCATGGGGCATCACCTCATCCGATCAATTGGTGCTGCCCCTCACAGTTGCGTTTGCCGCAGCTGCTCTGATAGCGGGAGCAATCCGCATCCTTTTATTGTGGGCCAGCACCCGGATCGCGTTTGCCAGCGGTGCAGACCTCGGCATCGAGGTGTATCGCCGCACCCTCTACCAGCCCTACCGGGTGCATGCGGCCCGCAACAGCAGCGAGGTGATCAGCGGCATCACCAACAAGGTTAACGGCGTGGTGTTCTTGGTGTTGCTGCCATTGCTGACGTTGGTCAGTTCAACTGTGCTGCTGGTGGCCATCATGCTCGCCTTGCTCGCCATCGATCCGATGGTGGCCTCGGTGGCGGCTGTCGGTTTCGGTGCCAGTTACGCGTTGATCACCTGGATGTCCCGCCGACGGCTGCATCGCAACAGCCAGCGCATCGCCCACGAACAAACTCAAGTTGTTAAAGCCCTGCAAGAAGGCTTGGGCGGCATTCGCGATGTGTTGCTGGATGGCACGCAGCCAGTTTACTGCGACATCTACCGCCAGGCCGATTACCCATTGCGGCGGGCGCAGGGCAACAATGCCTTCATTGGCGCAAGCCCCCGTTACATCATGGAAGCCCTGGGCATGGTGCTGATCGCCGCCTTGGCCTATGCCCTTAGCCGACAAGTCGGGGGCATCGCCACAGCCCTGCCTGTGCTCGGCGCGCTGGCACTCGGCGCGCAACGCCTGCTACCGGCCCTGCAACAGATCTATAGCGCCTGGGCGAACATTGCCGGCAGTCATGCCTCACTGGCCGATACCATTGCACTGCTCGATCAGCCCCTGCCGGCGGAGCTACTGCAACCCGCTCCCGCGCCGCTGCTCATTCAGAAAGCCATCCGCTTCGACGCCGTGCACTTCCGCTACAACAGCGACGGCCCCTGGGTGCTGGATGGCCTCAATCTGACCATCCCCAGGGGTGCCAGGGTCGGCTTTGTCGGCAGCACCGGCAGTGGCAAGAGCACTACGCTTGACCTGTTGATGGGGCTACTGACACCCACCGAGGGTGAGCTTCTGGTCGATGGTCAGCCCATCAGCGGCAGCCGTCTCAGGGCCTGGCAGCGAAGCATCGCCCATGTGCCTCAAAGCATCTACCTAGCCGATACCACGCTGGCCGAGAACATCGCCTTTGGCGTGCCGCCCGACGCCATTGATCTGGATCGGGTGCAGCAGGCGGCACGTCAAGCACAGATTGCGGATTTTATTGAAAGCAGTCCGGAAGGATACCAAGCCTATGTGGGGGAACGCGGCATCCGTCTCTCCGGCGGCCAGCGCCAACGTATCGGCATCGCCCGCGCGCTTTACAAGCAGGCCAGCGTGCTGGTGTTCGACGAAGCCACCAGCGCCCTCGATAACGCTACCGAACAGTCGGTGATGGACGCCATCGAAGGGCTTAGCAGCGACCTCACCATCCTCCTCATCGCCCACCGGCTAACCACCGTGCGGCGCTGCGACACTATTGTGGAACTGGAACACGGACGGGTGGTGGCGCAAGGCACGTACGAACAACTACTCGAGCGCAGCCCCAGCTTCCGCAGAATGGCCAAGGCGATATGAAAAAAATCCTAATCACCGGCGCCGACGGTTTCATCGGATCCCACCTTACCGAACTCCTCGTGCGCGAGGGTTATCAGGTCAAGGCCTTATCCCAATACAACTCCTTCAATTACTGGGGTTGGCTGGAAGACGTGAAGTGCCTCAAGGAAATTGAAGTTATAAACGGCGATGTGCGTGACCCACATTACTGCAAGCACATCACCAAGGATGTGGATATCGTCTTTCACCTTGCCGCACTGATCGCCATTCCTTATTCGTACCTTGCCCCGGACAGCTATGTCGACACCAACATCAAAGGCACATTAAATATTTGCCAAGCGGCACTGGAGAACGGCGTCAAGCGTGTGATTCACACCTCGACCAGCGAGGTGTACGGTACAGCGCAATATGTGCCCATCGATGAAAAACACCCTCTCCAGGCCCAGTCGCCCTACAGCGCCTCCAAGATAGGTGCCGACGCCATGGCGATGAGTTTCTTCAATGCTTTTAATCTGCCCGTCACCATTGCCCGTCCGTTCAACACTTATGGGCCGCGCCAGTCCGCCCGAGCGGTGATTCCGACGATCATTAGCCAGATCGCCACCGGCAAAAAGCAAATCAAGCTTGGAGATGTCACGCCTACGCGTGATTTCAATTACGTGGCTGACACCTGCCGCGGCTTTCTTGAGCTGGCTCGCTGCGACAAAGCCATCGGCGAAACGGTGAACATCGGCTCGAACTTCGAAATCTCGGTCGGCGATACGCTGAACCTGATCCGTGAACTGATGAACAGCGATGTTGAATTCCTGATTGACGAGCAGCGCATCCGGCCAGAAAAATCTGAAGTGTTCCGGCTCTGTTGCGATAATACCAAGATACGTGAACTCACCGGTTTCGAGCCGGAGTACAGCATCCGGCAGGGTCTTCAGGAAACGATTGACTGGTTCATCCGCCCGGAAAACCTCAGCAAATACAAAGCAGACATCTACAACGTCTGAGCCCAACATGTTCGCCCACCTCATCCGCTTCATTCGTGACCAATACCGCACGAAAGACTTCATCCCGCTGCACGCCCCCGTGTTCAACGGACAAGAGCGCAACTATGTGCTCGAAACCATCGACTCGACTTTTGTTTCCAGCGTAGGGGCCTTTGTTGACCGTTTTGAGCATGAAATGGCGGCCTACACCGGGAGCCCGCGTGCGGTCGCCACCGTCAATGGCACCGCAGCGTTGCATGCTGCCCTTCAGCTTGCAGGCGTCAAGCGCGGCGAACTCGTCCTCACCCAGTCACTCACCTTCATCGCTACCTGCAATGCTATTCACTACTGCGGCGCCGAACCGGTATTTGTCGACGTAGACCGGCATACCCTTGGCCTTTCCCCCAGCGCACTGGATGCCTGGCTGATTGACAACGCGCGCCTGGACAGTGAAGGCACCTGCCGTACAAAAGACGACGACAAAATCATCCGTGCCTGCTTGCCCATGCACACCTTCGGGCACCCCGTTGAGCTTGATGATCTGGTGGCGGTCTGCGCACGCTGGAACTTGGTATTGGTCGAAGACGCCGCAGAATCGCTGGGCAGCTTTTACAAGGGGCGCCACACCGGCACCTTCGGCCAGCTTGGCACCCTCAGCTTCAATGGCAACAAAATCATTACCACCGGGGGTGGCGGCATGATTCTCGCCAATGAGGAGTTCGGGACCCGTGCCAAACACCTCACCACCACCGCCAAGAAGCCTCACCCCTACGAGTTTGTGCATGATGAAATTGGCTTTAACTACCGTTTGCCCAACCTGAATGCCGCACTGGGCTGTGCCCAGTTGGAACAGCTGGAAGGATTCGTTGCAGCCAAACGCACACTGGCCGCCCGGTACGCCGAAGAGCTAAAGGGTAGTGAGCTCCAATTCTTCCATGAGCCACCAGACTGCCGCTCCAACTACTGGCTCAATGCCGTGATCTGCGATAGTGGTGAACAGCGCGATGCGCTGATCAAGACGACCAATGATCAAGGTGTGATGACACGCCCAATCTGGAAGTTGATGAATCACCTACCCATCTATGCGCACTGCCGCAAGGGCGATTTGAGCAATGCTGAGTGGCTGGAAGTGCGGGTTGTCAATTTGCCAAGCAGTGTGCTTCCGGAGTTCCTGCAATGAAGCGAAAGATCGCCGTTTTTACGGGTACTCGCGCCGAATACGGGCTCCTGTACTGGTTGATGAAAGACATCCAGGCCAGCGAAACGCTGGAACTGCAGGTCATCGTCACCGCGATGCACCTGTCGCCTGAATTTGGTGAAACGTGGAAGCAAATCGAACAAGACGGGTTCAACATTGATGCCAAGGTTGAAATGCTCTTGTCCTCGGATACTCCGGTTGGTGTGGTCAAGTCCATGGGGCTGGGAACCATCGGCTTTGCCGATGCGCTAGACCGCCTAAGGCCCGACATCCTAGTCGTTCTCGGTGACCGCTTCGAGGCACTTGCAGTCGTGCAGGCAGCACTCATCATGCGCATCCCGGTTGCGCATTTGCATGGCGGCGAGATCACCGAAGGCGCCTACGATGACGCAATCCGCCATGCCATCACCAAAATGGCAAGCCTTCATTTCGTTGCAGCTGAACCATATCAGCAACGAGTGATTCAGATGGGTGAGGCCCCATCTACGGTCTTTAATGTTGGTGCTATAGGTCTCGATCACCTCCAGCGCAGCCCCCGGATGGAGTTGGGTGAACTCGCCGCTAGCTTAGGTTTCGAACTGCGTGAACCCTATCTACTCGTCACGTATCACCCTGTCACCCTTCTCGAAGAAGACCCTGAGGAAAGCTTCAGGGCACTCTTGGCTGCACTTGACAGATTCCCTGATTACCAAATCATCCTGACCTACCCTAATGCTGATAACGGAGGGCGAGTGATCATCCCGCTCTTGGAGGAATATGCGCGCAGCCAAACTCATCGAGTTCTCGCTATTCCGTCACTCGGTTTCAAGCGTTATTTGAGCGCGCTAAGCAAGGCTTCAGCAGTTGTAGGTAACTCGTCCAGTGGCATTATTGAAGCCCCTGCATTCGGAATTCCGACGGTCAATATTGGTTCAAGGCAACTCGGGAGGTTGGCGGCGGATTCAGTCTCGCACTGCGCACCAACTGCCGAAGCGATCGAGCAGGCGCTTACCAAAGCGCTCTCGCCAGACTTTGCAAAGATGTGCCGGAACGTTTCAAATCCATATGGACGAGGCAGCGCGGCCACCGACATCGTCAAGGTTCTTGAGTCGCACACGGGGTCCTTTCATAAACACTTTCACGACATGGACCTTAAATGATGAAGCGACCAGATACTGATCACGTCTACATCATCGCCGAAGCGGGCGTAAACCATAACGGCCAGCGCGACCTAACTTTTTCGTTAGTGGATGCAGCAGCCGAGGCGGGCGCAGACGCAGTGAAATTTCAGACCTTCGATGCGCAGAAGCTTGCTTCGAAAAACGCACCAAAGGCCGCTTACCAAAAGCAAAGTACCGATGCGGCTGAAAGCCAGCTTGCGATGTTGAAAAAACTGGAGCTGCCCCGCGAGTGGCACCAGGAACTACAGGCTTACTCGCAGAAAAAGGGTATCGAATTCCTTTCCACCGCTTTCGATGCGGACAGTCTCGCGTTCTTGGTTGAACTGGGCATGCCCCTTTTCAAGATACCGTCGGGCGAACTCACTAATGGCCCTTTGCTGTGGCAATTTGCCCGCACGCGCAAACCGCTGATCCTCTCCACAGGCATGGCAACCTTGTCTGAAGTGGAGCAGGGGCTGGCCATCGTGGCGCACGCACTGAATGCAGAGGCCGAGCCTGTCGATATGAACGAGGTCTGGCGTGGCTGGAGCAAGGCAGAGTATAGAAATAGTTTGCGCGGTCACGTCACCCTGCTGCACTGCACTTCGCAGTATCCGACCCCCTTGAACGAAGTCAATCTGCGCGGCATGGATACGCTCGCGTCTGCCTTCGGATTGGCCGTGGGCTATTCCGATCACACCCAAGGCATCCTGATACCGGTGGCGGCTGTAGCGCGCGGCGCCACCGTCATTGAAAAGCACTTCACGCTGGATCGCGCTCTGCCCGGGCCGGATCATCAGGCCTCGCTCGAGCCGGATGAGCTGAAACAGATGGTGGAAGATATTCGTGCATTGCAATTGGCGCTGGGCGATGGCTGCAAAGCGCCGCAACCCAGCGAATGGGACACCCGTCAGGCGGCCCGCCAGCAGGTGGTGGCCGCCCGTGACATTCACACAGGTGCTGTCCTGTCACGCCAAGACTTAACCACCGCACGTTGCGGGGCTGGCCTGCCGCCTACGGCACTGTGGGGCTTGGTTGGCCACCCGGCGCGTCGCCCTTTTGCCGCAGGCGAAATCATCGAGCCATGACGGAGTCAGAAATGTTCAGGCAACCACTCGTAATGATCGGTGCCGGTGGTCACGCTAAGGTGTTGCACGCACTGGCGATGGCACTTGGCCGCAATATTGTGGGTGTGTGTGATCCGCAACTTTTCCAACAAGGCCAATCCCACTGGCGAGGTGTGCCCGTTCTTGGTGGGGATGAAGCCTTGGCGCAGTTCGACCCTGCCACTGTGGGCCTGATCAATGGTATTGGCCAGCTTGTCGGTAGTCGGGCGCGTAAGGCGATATACGAACGCCTGCGCCAAGCAGGTTTCAGCTTCCCTACCCAGGTGCACCCTGCTGCATGGATCGCATCCAGTGCCACACTGGCACAAGGAGTGCAGGTTATGGCGGGTGCGGTTGTCCAGCCCGACTGCTACGTTGGAGAAAACAGCATCATTAATACGCACGCCAGCATCGATCACGATTGCGTAATCGGTGCACATGTGCATATCGCACCCGGTGCAACCCTTTGTGGCGGTATTCGGGTACTAGACGGCGCCTTCATTGCTGCCGGCGCCACTCTCATCCAAGGGGTAACGGTCGGATTAGGGGCCGTCGTTGGCGCGGGCAGCATCCTCACGCGTGATTTGGCAGCCAATCAAGTCATATTGGGCTCGCGCCCATGGGTCAGTAATACAGCAACAAAATTAAAGTCCGATATATAAATGAAGTCTTGGAAATCCGTTCTTGTACGTCCTGGAACTTCACTGGAAGAAGCCATCGCCACACTCGACCGTGGAGCCCTGCGCATCGCCATCGTCGTCGATGAACAGGACCGCCTGCTTGGCACACTCACAGATGGCGATGTACGTCGCGCACTCCTCAAGCATTTTCCCCTGGACATCCCCGTCGGGGAAGTGATGTGCGCTACGCCGCAAACGGCGCAGCGCGATTGGAGCAGGGAGCGCGTGCTCGCTGTCATGGAAAGCACGCAACTGCTGCAATTACCGGTGGTCGATACTGATGGTCGCGTTGTTGGGCTGGAGACGCTGCACGGTCTTCTAGAAAAACGCCTACTGAACAACCCGGTCTTCCTGATGGCCGGTGGGTTTGGCACTCGTCTGCATCCGCTTACCCACGATTGCCCCAAACCACTGTTGAAGGTGGGCGATAAACCGATCCTTGAACTTATCCTGGAGAGTTTCATCAAGGAAGGTTTCCATCGATTCTTCATCTCCACGCACTACCTTCCGGAGATGATTAAAGAGCATTTCGGCGACGGAACGCGCTGGGGCGTGAGCATTCGTTACGTACATGAGGAGGAGCCGCTAGGCACCGGTGGCGCGCTAGGCCTACTGCCGCATCATGAGATTGATGAGCCCCTGTTTTTGATGAATGGAGATCTTCTAACAACGCTAAACTATCGTGGCTTGCTCGACTTCCACAAGGAGCATGACAGCATTGCAACAATGTGCGTGCGCGAATATGAGTATCAGGTTCCGTACGGGGTTATCCAGAGCGACGAACACCGGATTCTATCCATGGTTGAGAAACCCATACAGAAATTTTTCATTAACGCTGGGGTTTATGTCTTGTCGACTGAATTAGTAAAAAGCGTCGAACCGGGCACCCGGGTGGATATGCCGACGCTACTATCGCAGCAGATAGATAAGGGCAATGAGGTAAGCATGTTTCCACTGCATGAGTATTGGCTAGATATAGGTCGACATGAGGATTTTCAGCGAGCTAATGGTGAATATAAAGGGATATTTTCATGATTGCCGGGAAAAAAGTTATTGCAATAATTCCCGCACGCGGAGGCTCAAAAGGTCTTCCTCGTAAAAACATTCGTGAAATGTGCGGGAAGCCACTCATTGCATGGAGTATTAAGAAGGCAAAAAAATCCCGTTACTTGGATACTATATTGGTAACAACAGACAGCCAAGAAATAGCTGACATCTCTCGGCGCTTTGGTGCATATGTGCCCTTCATAAGACCGGCCGAATATGCAACTGACAAGGCATCCACATATGATGTAATTCGTCACGCACTAGCTTATCTAAAAGACAGCGAGCGTAAAGATTTTGATTTCGTTGTGTTGCTTGAACCCACTTCCCCGCTAAGGGAAGATGATGATATTGATCGGATGTTAGAGCTGCTCGTTTCTCGCGTTACAGACTTTGATTCAATCGTTAGTATTGGCGAAGTGACAGAGCATCCTTCAATAATGAAACGCTTGGATGGCGATTGTATTGAGCCATTTTGCCCAGAATTAGCACAGACAACACGGCGTCAAGATAACGCCCCAGCCTATTTCCCGTTTGGTGTGGCATATATTGCAAAGACAGATGCATTGTTAGAAGAGAATACGTTTTATACGCGTCGATGCACGTACTTTCCGATCAAACGATATCAGAACTACGAGATTGATGATATTTATAATTTTATTTGCGTCGAAAGCGTAATGAAGCATGAATGGGATCTTATATGAAATTTCTAGTAATTGGCTTGGGTTCAATGGGAAAGCGACGAGTTCGAAATCTTATTGCGCTTGGCAATAACGAGGTTGCCGGATTTGATCCGCGTGAAGATCGCCGCGTCGAAGCTGTTGAAAAGTACGGTATTCCAACATTCTCTGATATTGACTCCGCACTGAAGGATTTTCATCCAGATGCGTTGGTTATTTCAACATCGCCTGAACAGCATATGAAATATGCATGGATGGGATTCGATCTTGGATTGCCCTGTTTTATTGAAGCATCAGTGGTGGATGCTGAGCGAATTCTGGAGCTCCATCAGCTTACAGAAAAATCACCGGTGCTAGTGGCGCCATCTTGCACGATGCGCTATTTCCCAGGACCAAAGAAAATAAAAGAATTGATTGGCCTTGGAGTGATTGGTAAACCGCTAAATGTTAATTATCAAACCGGCCAGTATTTGCCGGACTGGCATCCGTGGGAAAAAATAGAAGATTTTTATGTTTCTACGCGTGAAACTGGTGCTGGAAGGGAGATTGTCCCTTTTGAGCTAACGTGGCTTAACGACATATTTGGCCAGCCTGTGGCACTTGCGTGTGTCAAAGCGAAGCTTACAGATATGAATGCAGATATCGATGATATTTATCATTGCTTATTGAGATATCCAGAGGGCGTGCTCGCTAATGTGACAGTAGAAGTGATCTCCCGACCACAATCTACCAGAGAAATGCGGGTGTTAGGCAGTACAGGTGAAATCGTATTTAGTGCGGATGAAAATTGCGTGCGTTATGCTAACTCTGGGAATCCCGATTGGATACGATTTAACCTTGGCGGTGGCACAGTCGAAACTGGCTATATCAATCCGGAAGAACCATACATCGCGGAAATGCGTGATTTTGTGAATGCCGTGATGCAAAAAAACAAGAGCCTCTATCCCAATACCTTGCTGGATGACTATCTAGTCCTGCAAACCCTTCATCAACTTGAAAAGCTCACGGAGAACACACGATGAACTACCAAGAACGGTTACTAAAAGTAATACCCGGCGGCGCACACACCTATTCGCGTGGCTTCGATCAATATCCAGAAAATGCACCGCAAATTCTGACTCGCGGCAAGGGCGCTTACATTTTTGATCCAGAAGGCAGTCGTTATTTGGATTATGGAATGGCATTGCGGGCCGTTAATCTTGGCTATTCCGAAGACGAAGTTGATGCGGCTGCAATCGAGCAAATCAAAAATGGAAACAACTTGACCCGTCCATCGATGATTGAATTGGAAGCCGCTGAATTATTAGTGAGCTTGATTGATTCCGTCGATATGGTGAAGTTCACCAAAAATGGGTCCACCTCAGTTTCGGCTGCGGTCAAACTTGCGCGGGCTTATACGGGACGTGATTTAGTCGCTCTCTGCAAAGAGCAACCTTTCTTCTCATACGACGACTGGTTCATCGGTTCAACCTCAATCACACGTGGTATTCCGCACGCGACAATCGAACAGACCAAGACATTCCATTACAACGATATAGCCTCGTTAGAGGCGTTGATTGCTGAATATCCGAATCAACTCTCATGTGTGGTGCTTGAGCCAGCCGCGACTGAAGAACCCAAGGATGGATACTTACAGAAGGTGCAAGAGCTCTGTCGGAAGAATGGCATTGTGTTTGTATTGGACGAAATGATAACCGGCTTCCGCTGGCACATGAAGGGTGCCCAACATCTCTATAGCGTAACCCCCGACCTTTGCACATTTGGCAAGGCCATGGCGAATGGGTTTTCTGTGTCTTGTGTTGCAGGTCGTCGCGAGATTATGGAGCTGGGCTCAATTGAAACCGTAGGACAAGAGCGCTTGTTCTTGCTGTCAACAACCCATGGTGCCGAAATGAGCGGATTGGGCGCCTTTGTTGCCACCGTCAAATTCATGCAGAAGCACCAAGTTGTTGAGCACATGTGGGACTATGGTCAAAAACTCATGGCGATGATGCAACGTCAAGCGGAAGCCCATGGTATTTCACACAGCTTTAAAATTGGTGGAATTGCTTGCTCACCTTATTACATGACACTAGATAAATCTGGCGGTAACTCACTTGCGTTACGCACGTTATTTTCTCAAGAAATGATTCGTAACGGTGTGCTGATGCCGTGGATCGCATTGTCATATCGACATGGAAAAGAAGAACTTGCTATTACCGAATATGCTCTCGACAAAACGTTTAAGGTATACCGTCAGGCAATAGAAGAGGGAACTGAGAAATACCTTAAGGGCGCAGTGATCAAGCCTGTGTTCAGGAAATTTAACTAACGGAGACGATATGAGCAATTACATAGATGCATTGAAAATTGACAAAGAGATGAGCAAGAATTATTACTTGTCCTCACTGCATAAAAAAACTGAGCAGCAGAAATTTCTTGAGGAGTTACTTGCCAAATCTGGAGTGCAGCCAAAAACGGTTGCTGACATTGCTTGTGGCGGGGGGGGGTGAGTTACTACTTAGCTCAAGCTTACCCCCAGGCCAGGTTTACACTTGTTGATGCCAATGAAGATGCCATAAAACTTGCGCAGGAATCGACTGGACATTTTAATGCGACGTGTGCTGTTGGAAATATCTACGATCTCGCATTGGAAACCGACAGCTTTGATATGGTTGTGTGTTGGCAAACGCTTTCTTGGTTAGATGAACCTGAGATCGCCTTGCGCGAATTGATCAGAATTTGCAAACCCGGTGGGATGGTGTATGCAAGTTCATTGTTTAATGCTCATCACGATGTTGACATCTATGCAACAGTGCGGGATAACACGCGACCATCAGCCCAAGAGGGTTTGGTTGTGCCTTATAACACTTATTCGCTCTCCACTGTTCGTAAGTGGGTAGCGGGTTTAGTGTCTGATTTACAGTTGCATGAATTTAATATGCTAATCAATCTACAGCATGCGGGTAGAGGCTTGGGTACTTATACAGCAACACTAGACAATGGGAAACGTTTGCAGATATCGGCAGGGATGTTGTTGAACTGGGGAATTCTTGGAATTAGGAAATAAATAATGGGAAGCACGGTGAAGATTGCTCTTGTTTCACTTGATCAACGCTGGTTGGGCAAAGAGCAAAACTTTGTGCGGTGTGCGGAATTTACCCACAAGGCGGCAGCGCAGGGTTGTGAACTCGTAATTTTCCCAGAAATGACACTTACAGGGTATTCATTGGATATGAAAGCTGTGGCCGAGCCAGAGCAAGAATCACTTACTTTGTCCCGTTTTGGTGCTTTAGCAAAAAATGCTGGCTTATCCATAGTGTACGGTGTCTGCCTTATTGAACACAGTAGCAGTCGCCCACGCAATCAGTTTTGTTTGGCACGGCCAGATGGTGTTAGCAATGCGATTTATGCCAAAATGCACCCTTTTAGTTTTGCTGGTGAAGATAAGGTTTTGCAAGCAGGAACACAGATTGTGACAGCTAAGGTCGGTATGCTTGAATTTGGTGCCTCAATTTGTTATGACCTGCGTTTTCCAGAGCTTTATTCGGCAATGGCACTCACCTGCAATGCCGCGATCGCCATCGCCAACTGGCCAGCCAAGCGGGTAGCCCATTGGAGGGCGTTACTGGTGGCTCGGGCAATAGAAAACCAATTTTACATGTTTGGTGTGAACCGAATAGGGTCAGATGGCAACGGGCTTGTGTATGAGAAAAGTACCGTAGTTGTATCGCCAGATGGGCTATTGCTCAAGCCGGTAGTGCAGGGTGAAGAAATGGATATTTTCGACATTAATCTTGAAGATGCTGCTCGTTATAGGGCCGAGTTTCCAACTGTGCGTGATAAACGTTACCCACTATACCGTAAGTTTTTTGGTGACCTAATTGATGTTGAATGAAAAAATAATTGTTGTGACTGGCGGTGCGGGCCTGCTAGGTAGTCGCTTTTGCTCTGCGATAGCGGAGCAAGGTGGAACAGCCATTGTTGCCGATCTCGACATAGCCTCCGCTGAGGTCGTTGCTGAAAAAATTAAGGCTAATGGTGGTAAAGCCGAAGCTGCAGTTCTTAACATTACCGACAGTGTGTCAGTAGATAATTTAATTGCATCACTTAATGAACGCTATGGGCGAATAGATGCAGTGGTTAATAACGCCTACCCACGTAATAAAAATTATGGCCGTAGGCTAGAAGATGTTACCTATACGGATTTTTGTGAAAACGTGAGTATGCACCTAGGGGGGTATTTTCTTGTAGCCCAGAAATTTGCACTTTACTTTCGTGCACATAATGGCGGTAACATTGTGAACATGGCATCCATTTACGGAACAATGACGCCAAGATTTGAAATTTATGCCGGTACGCCCATGACAATGCCAGTTGAGTATTCTGCAATTAAATCAGCCGTGATACAGATTACACGTTATTTTTCACAATACTTTAAGGCGGATGGCGTGCGGTGCAATTCACTATCACCTGGTGGGATATTAGATCACCAACCAGACGCTTTTTTGAAAAAATACAACAGCCACTGCGGTATAAAAGGCATGCTTGATTCACAGGATATAACAGGTGCATTAGTGTTTTTACTATCCGATGCGTCGCAGTATATAAATGGTCAAAATTTAATTGTTGATGATGGATTTTCAGTTTAAAAATGGCTAACGGTATTTGTATTTTCTTGATATCTAATAGATCGAAATATTTCTATTGATGACAGTTCAATCCTTTAACTTTAACCAATATGAATATTTTTAGACGTTACGCATCACGTCACCAGCTCTGGAACCCAGGCGACAGTGCGGTTCGCTTTTACGATGCCGTAACTGGTTTTAGTCGTAAGGCTTCCCTCGAAAGCTATGTGGTTCAGCCAACGAAACCAACGCTGCGCGGCAAGACCATTCTGATCGCAATGTTTCGCGCCAGCATCAGCTCGAATTTTCTTGATCTGTTGCTTTATCGAGAGCTTCGCGAGCGTGGTGCCGAAGTCAAGGTTGTCTTATGCGATGGGAGCGCTTTCCCATGCGACAACATTAATGGAATCGGCAATATTTTTAACTACCGTTGCGTTCAATGCAAGGCGGTACAGGAACGGTTCAAGACGCAGATAGCGCCTCTAGACATACTCTACGTCCGGCGCAGTACTGCTCCGGTGCACGCGCCGCTCGCGACCAATGCGGTTGCATCGGCTAAACGATTCGATATGAGCGAAGATTACGATGCGTCACTCGCGCTGCAATACCAGCGCACCTACAATTCGGTGCTGGAGCTGTTGTGCGCGCAACCAAAAATTGACATGGTCTTCATGTCGCACGGCATGTATGCAACTTGGGGTGCGTTTCGTGACTACTGCACAGACAACAGGATCGACTACATCACGTGGGGCCGCACCTATTTCAACAAGATGCTGAGTGTGGTTAAGAATTCAGCGTTCAATGAGGGCCCGGGAACCTACGACAAGCGTACGATCGAGAGCGTGACGCATGAGAAAGAGTACGCCACTTTGGTGGAGTCACTCGAATCGCGCGCCAATGGTGGGCCAGCCAAGACGGACACAGTCAACTATTACTCATATCTGGACGCAACTGGCGCATTCGATGCGCGTGCTGATCTCGCTAATTCGGCTGGAGGCAAACTGATTATCGCGATTTACCTTTCAATCCCGTGGGATGGAACAGTTTACGGTGCCAACGGCGAATTCAAATCGCAGCGCGATTTGATTAACAGCGTCGTTACAATGGCTCGTTCAAACCCCTCACTGTTCTTCGTCTTTCGCGCTCATCCGCGCGAATCGGAGATGCCAGAGAAGGCTGTTACACATATCAAGGCTGCACTTGGTGCTGACCACTTACCCAACTTGGCAATCATTGATCCGCAGTCGCAACTAACTAGCTATGAGCTAGCTCAATTGGCCTCACTCAATATTCTTTACAGTGGGACGCTTGCTATTGAATTCGCGTACGCTGGTTATCCACTAGTGGTTTGCGGGAAAAACCTCGTCTTTGGCATTGAATCGGTTGCTGTAGTTGATACGGTGGCCGAACTAGAGGCGATTGTTTGCTCGACTGATTATGCAAGGCATAGACCCGATAAACAATGCGTACTCGATGGTTTGCGCAAGATCGCATCGGTCCTTTACCACGACGACCTCACAGTGAACGAAAACTATGAAGTCCTATCTATACATCCACATTCCGAATTTGTCCGTCGAATTATCAGAGAGTTGATCGAATGAAATACACGCTTATCAACTGCTACGCCGATCACAATAAGGGCGATCTTGGAATAATCCTAGCGACCGTTGGTCTTATCACTACAGCAGATCCTTCGGCTGATATTGTTGCCATCTCTACATTTAATAAGTCCGATCCCTTGTTCGAAAAGGAACACAGACTGTTGAGGCAAGAAGTTGAAGTGCTTCCGGCTGTATTTGGCGAGTTAAATATATACAACTTCAAAACATTGCCTGCGAAGATTGTAAGACTGGCTTTCGATTTCCTGCGACTCATCATTTATTGTTTAACGCCGTTGGCTGTCAGTACCGTAACGCGTTTAATGTTTTCACGTTATGAGCGCCTTGCTATTGACCGGATAATAGATTCTGATCGAATCGTTAGTAAAGGGGGTAGTTTTCTTTGCAATGAACACGATATACGTTCAAAAATTGCATTGATAAGATTTCTTTTTATTTTCTTTATATGCATAAAGCACTCCAAAGATATCATCATCCTCGGTCAGTCGATTGGGCCAGTGTATGGTAGCATAAGTAGGCGTATTCTGAACTTTGTTCTGTCAAGATGCAAGCACATCGTACTTCGGGAGAACGAGTGCATCACTAGTTATCCTTATTTGTCTCTACCAGCGGACACGGTGACAATAAATGATATAGCATTTTTTTTGGATAGTTCAAGCGACATTCCACTGACTATTTCAAGTAAAGAGGGGGGTCTCCACATCGGCGTGACTATTAAATATGTCGACGAGTCCCTTAACGACAGCTACATAAAGATGATGAAAGCAGCAATTGAGTATTGCATAGCGAAACATAACGCGGTAATTCACATCTTCCCCCATGTAACAATTGAAAATGATATAGGAAATTCATGCAATGTAATCATGGAAATAGATGACAAATGCAAAGAAAATATAAGACTATACAGCGATGATTACACACCGCGTGCACTCAAGAAATTATATTCAAAAATGGATTTTTTTATCGGCACGCGATTGCATTCTGCAATCTTTGCTATGGGCGAGTTGGTCCCGTCGATTTGTATCGCATATCACGGTACAAAATCAAAAGGAATTTTCTCAAACTTCGGACTTAGTGATTACGTCATCTCTAATTATTCCGCCTCCGAGCTTGTTGCAATGATTGATCTTTTAATTAAAAATAGATCTGAAATTGTTACTAAAATTCGCAAAAGACTTGCTGAAGATAAAGTAGCCTACTTGGCTTTCCTAAAGAAAATTATTTCGAACTAAGCAAGTCGCGGAAAGCAGCAATACGTACTATGAACTAATGAATATCCGATTCGAAATTGAAAATTTCAAATTCTAAATTTCCAACCCAACCATTTCAATGACTAAAAAAATCGAGCGGCTTAGTGTTGCTTCGCCTAATAGAGTGCGAATGAATACAGTCGATGCGTTGGCGTTGAGCTTGTTGCCGCTCGCAATCGCTGTGCCAGCTTTTTTCTACTTTCGAACATTAGAAGTCGATCTTGGTTTTTTCTTTTTTACAGCACTTATAGCGATCCCTTTATGTATATCAATTTATCTTTTGCTTCGCATTTCAACTTATGAATCAGATAATAAATATTACATTTGGATTTTCATATTTTACGTAATTGGTAGCATCTATCAAGTACAAGAGATGGGAATTAGAGCCTTAGATTTAATTGCGTTCAAAGAAGGGCTCTCTATCCACGCGGATGGATCTGAGTTCAAGATTCCTATTCTCGCAGGTTTACTTGGCTGGTCGAAGCTTCTGCTTATCTTTACCAACACTAAGACGCGATATCTAAAGACTGCTGCCATCTTCTCAATTATTTTGTTTGAAGTAATTATAAACTTCAAACGCTCGGCGTTGATTTTTGTACTTATTCCGTTACTAATTGCTTTATACCGGAGTCGCAATCGGCGTGTTGGGTTGGTTTTTATTGTATTTATTGCTGGAATTATTTTTGGTGTTATCGGTGATTTTAGAGAGTCTGGGGGAGGTGTGTTCGACAACCTGCAGCCGCTCTCTGACTTTTCAACAATTAATTGGTTTTTAAGTTATACGTCTATAAATTACCATGTTGCGTATCAAAAATACCTAGCGGGAGGCGAGTTTAACTGGTGTCAATTAACAAGTATTTTTACAAATGAGCCAACATGCACTTCAGACTTCTCAATTTACGGTTTTAATGCCGGCACCTATGTTGGTCCTTTTGTCGAGGCTGGAATTTTTGGAATATTACTCTTACAGCTCATGGTTGTCGGACTAACCTATACCCTATCGAGAGTTTCATCAATCTCCGTTGGACTTTATCTTTTTATTAACACGTTATGGCTACTTAATGTGTTTGGGGCGTATTGGTTGGAACGCAACGAAGGTCTTCTTTTGATTATGTGGATTATTTACGAGTTACGTAACCATATTACGATAGCAAAAAAATCTTCGCACTCTAATCTGATCCCGAAACCGTGACCTCCAACGCACTCCTATAACGATCCGCTTACGGTCACCGTTATTTTAATGTTATATGCACCAATACACGTGTCGCCAACATCTGCCGCAGCTAGAATTTACATGAATAAATCAGAAGGAATCGTCCTGGGTATTGATGCCTCCAGAAATCGCTCGGGGGGCGCTAAAGCGTATCTGATTGGCATCCTCGCTGAGTTGGATCCGATAAAATATGGCATTCGTGAAGTGCATCTTTGGGCGTTCAACGCATTACTTTGCTCAATTCCAGATCGCCCGTGGTTGATTAAACATAACCCCAAAGTGTTGGAGCAGAAATTGCCAAGCCAATTATGGTGGCAAGCGACACAACTTTCTAAAGAGATCCTGAATCCGTGACCGCAAACCCACCCGACCCTTCTTCATCCCGAATATCTCAGCTATTTGCATAATATCTCGTGAAGTTGCCGCCCCAATCCACCTTCCACACCAAGAAGTCCTGTTTGCAGGGATTTCTGACCGGAATGGCGTCGCCTGTTGCTAATTTTACTGACGGCTTTTCCTGCCTGCTTAGCGCAGA
>Ga0335396_10003149_pt1 | contig 19396 bp, 19 predicted proteins | sample FRY02_FD_205743 | JGI IMG/M metagenome (GOLD analysis project Ga0335396, IMG submission 205743) | Freshwater microbial communities from Lake Fryxell liftoff mats and glacier meltwater in Antarctica - FRY-02 (spades assembly) (version 2) | ecosystem: Environmental > Aquatic > Freshwater > Ice >... | reverse complement strand
GTTTTCTTGAGGTTGAGATCGAGGTGCAAGGCGGTTTGTTTCATGCTATGTATTTTATAGCAATATCAGGTTTTCGGCAAGGACTTATTGCACAAAAGTCACGGAGTTTTGCAGAGTTTCCTTAGCGCCTTAGCCACGCACGAAAATATCTGAAAGCCCCCATGAACGCACCCGACAAACTCAATACCCTCGCCATGCCACGGCTCACCAGCCTGTCACACGGCGGCGGCTGTGGCTGCAAAATCGCGCCCGGCGTGCTGAGTGAAATCCTTAAAAATTCCAGCAACCTGCCGATACCCAAAGAGCTGCTGGTAGGCATAGAAACCGCTGACGACGCAGCCGTGTATTTACTCAACAGCGAGCAAGCTCTGATTGCCACCACCGACTTTTTCATGCCCATCGTGGATGACCCGTATGACTTTGGCCGCATCGCCGCGACCAATGCGGTGAGCGATGTGTATGCCATGGGCGGCACACCCATCATGGCGCTGGCACTGGTCGGCATGCCGATCAACGTGCTGCCGCTGGAGACCATAGGCGCCATCATGCGCGGCGGCCAAGACGTGTGTCGCGATGCGGGCATCCCGATTGCGGGTGGCCACACGATTGATTCGGTCGAACCAATTTACGGTCTGGTGGTGCTGGGCCTGGTACATCCTTCGCGCGTCAAGAAAAACTCGGATGCCAAGGCGGGCGATGTGCTGATCCTCAGTAAACCGCTGGGCGTTGGCATACTTTCGGCCGCGCTTAAAAAGGAAATTTTGCCCGCCGATGGCTACGCACAAATGATTGCCGTCACCACGCAGCTCAACAAGCCCGGCATCGCGCTGGCGGCGATGGATGGCGTACACGCGCTGACCGACATCACCGGGTTTGGCCTGGCAGGCCACGGGCTGGAGCTGGCACGCGGCGCGGGCCTGAAGATGCAGGTCAAGCTAGATGCGATACCGCTGCTGCCGGGCGTGCTGGCGCTGGCCGAGGCCGGTGTGGTGACCGGTGCGTCGGGCCGCAACTGGGCCAGCTACGGGGGTGACATCAAGCTGCCCGAAAACATCAGCGCAGGCCAGCAAGCCCTGCTGTGCGACCCGCAAACCAGCGGCGGCCTGCTGGTGTCTTGCACGCCCGAGCTGGAAGCCGAAGTGCTCGCGTGCTTTCATTCACAGGGTTTTAAAGATGCCGCAACCATTGGCTGCATGGTTGTGGGTAACGGGCTTGAAGTGGTTTAGTGCAGCTCTTTGGCGTGGTTGATGGAGTACTTGGGTATCTCGACCGTCACATTGCTTTGCGCGAGGATGGCCTGGCAGCTCAGGCGAGAGTTGGGCTCTAACCCCCAGGCGCGATCCAGCAGGTCTTCTTCTGTTTCGTCGATCTCGTTCAGTGACTTGAAGCCTTCGCGCACGATGACGTGGCAGGTGGTGCAGGCGGCGCTCATGTCGCAGGCGTGCTCGATGTTGATTTTGTTGTCCAGCAGGGCCTCGCAGATGGAGGTGCCTGCGGGTGCGGACACCTCGGCACCATGAGGACAGTACTCGGGATGCGGCAGGATTTTGATGATGGGCATGGTTAGATAGCTTCGATGTTTTTGCCGGACAGGGCTTTTTGTATGCCGCGGTTCATGCGCTCTGCGGCGAAGGCTTCGCAACCATCCGCTAGGGCTTTTGTGGCGGCTTCGATGGTGGCTGCGTCGCCGTTCCCCCTAGCATCTTCAACGCTGACCATGAGGCTGTCGATCTTGGCGCGTTCGTTGGGGCTTAACAAATCAGCGTCCAGCGCGAGTGCGCTGCGGGTAGCCAGTAGCATGCGGTCGGCATCGACCTGCGCCTCGGCCAGCGCACGCGCCTGCATGTCCTGCTGGGCCGTTGAAAAGCTCTCCTGCAGCATGCGGGCAATCTCGTCGTCGGACAGACCATAAGAAGGCTTCACATCAATGCTCGCCTCCACGCCGCTGCCCTGCTCCTTGGCGCTGACACTGAGCAAACCGTCTGCATCCACCGTGAAGGTGACGCGGATGCGCGCAGCGCCCGCAACCATGGGCGGGATGCCGCGCAGCTCAAACCTGGCCAGGCTGCGGCAATCAACCACCAGGTCACGTTCACCCTGCAACACATGCAGGGCCAGTGCGGTCTGGCCGTCTTTGTAGGTGGTGAAGTCTTGCGCCATCGCAGTGGGGATGGTCTGGTTGCGCGGCACGATGCGCTCGACCAGGCCACCCATGGTTTCAATGCCCAGCGACAGCGGAATCACGTCCAGCAGCAACAAATCGGCGCCCGTGTTGTTACCTGCAAGCTGGTTGGCAGAAATGGCTGCGCCCAATGCAACCACTTCGTCGGGGTTGAGGTTGGTGAGCGGCTCTTTGCCAAAGAAACTAGCAACCGCCTTGCGCACCTGCGGCATACGGCTTGAGCCGCCGACCAGCACCACACCGTCGATAGCGTCCTTCGTCAGCTTGGCATCACGCAGCGCCTTGCGCACAGCGCTCAAGGTGCGCTGTGTGAGGTGGGCGGTGGCAGTCTCAAAGTCTTCGGCTTTGAGCTGAAAATTAACCAGCACCTTGGCAAGCTGAACGCTGAACGGCACGCTGCTGTTGCTTGACAGTGCCTCTTTGCCGGCGCGTGCGGCGCGCTGTAGCGCGGCCTTGTCTGTGGGTGTGAGTGTGTCGGCTGCAACGCCAGCCTTGGCCAGCACCCGCTCGACCAGCGCGCGGTCGTAGTCGTCACCGCCCAGAGCCGAGTCGCCGCCCGTGGCCACGACTTCAAACACGCCTTGCGTGAGGCGCAGGATGGAAATATCAAACGTGCCGCCGCCCAGGTCGTAGATGGCGTAAGTGCCTTCGCTGCCGTTGTCCAGGCCATAGGCAATCGCCGCTGCGGTCGGCTCGTTGATGAGGCGCAGCACATTCAGGCCTGCTAGCTGCGCGGCATCTTTGGTGGCTTGGCGCTGTGCATCGTCAAAGTAGGCGGGCACGGTAATGACCGCGCCGTAAATGTCGTCGTCAAAAGTGTCTTCAGCCCGAAAACGCAGCGTGGCCAGAATTTCAGCGCTGATTTCGACTGGGCTTTTTTCGCCAGCCACGGTTTGCAGCGTGACCATACCGGGTTTGTCAATCAGCTCATAAGGCAACTGCGCGCGGTTGCCAATGTCGTTGATGCCACGGCCCATCAGGCGCTTGACGGACGATATAGTGTTGCGCGGGTCATCAACCTGCGCGGCCAGCGCGTCAAAACCAATCTGGCGTTTTTCTGCATCGACGTAACGCACCACGCTGGGCAATATGACGCGGCCTTCGGTATCGCTCAAGCATTCAGCCAAGCCGCTGCGCACGCTGGCCACCAGCGAATGTGTGGTGCCCAAGTCTATGCCAATGGCAATGCGCTTGGCGTGAGGATCTGGCGTCTGGCCGGGTTCGGAGATTTGTAAAAGTGCCATGTAACTTTGGTAATTCGGGAGCTTGGGTTATTGTCCCAGTTGGTCGATGCGTGTCTCGACTTCAGCCTGAAAGCGCTCAATAAACATAAGGCTTCTGACCTGGGTAGCAGCGCTTATGAAGTCTTGTTTGATATCAATTGACTGCTCTATTTTTGATAGCTTGTCACGTGCGTATTCATTGGCTTGCATGGCTATTTCAGCAATTTTTTCGACTGTTTTTGCAGCGTCAAGCGCCTCACGCCACTCCATCTGCTGCATCAGGAAGTCGGTAGACATGGCGGTGTTGTTTTCAGCATTGATGGGCGCGCCATTGAGTTCGCACAAATAGCTGGCGCGTCTCAATGGATCTTTCAGTCGCTGGTAGGCCTCGTTGATGCGTACCGACCACTGCATCGCAACGCGCTGCGCCGCTGCGCCTTGAGCTGCGAACTTGTCAGGGTGGGCTTCGCGTTGCAGGTCTTTCCATTTGGCGTCTAGCGTGGCGCGGTCTTGCGCAAACTGCGCAGGGATGCCAAAAAGTTCGAAGTCGGTTGATTGGAGGTTCATATCGGTAAAAAGCCGCCAGCACTTTTAGTGATGGCGGCTTTGTCGCAGTTGCGAAACAGAATAGTTAAACGCGAAACGACTCTCCACAACCACAACGATCGCGCTCATTAGGATTGATGAACTTGAAGCCTTCATTCAGGCCTTCACGCACAAAGTCGAGCTGGGTGCCATCGATGTAGGCCATGCTTTTCGGGTCAACCAGCACCTTCACGCCGTTGTCTTCGAACACCACGTCTTCAGGCGCAATTTCGTCGACGTATTCAAGCTTGTAGGCCAGGCCCGAGCAGCCGGTGGTTCTCACGCCCAAACGCACGCCCACGCCCTTGGCGCGCTTGGACAGGTAGCGGGTGACGTGGCGGGCAGCTGCGTCGGTGAGGGTTACGGACATATCAGGGGAGTAGCCGTTTTCAGACAGCAACCAGATGCCGCGTTTTGTAGTCATTCACAGCCGCCTTGATGGCATCTTCGGCCAGGATGGAGCAGTGAATCTTCACCGGTGGCAGCGACAGCTCTTCAGCAATCGCGCTGTTCTTGATGCTGGCCGCTTCGTCCAGCGTCTTGCCCTTGACCCATTCGGTGACTAAGGAGCTGGATGCAATGGCCGAACCGCAACCGTAGGTCTTGAAGCGTGCATCTTCGATCACACCAGTAACGGGGTTGACCTTGATTTGCAGCTTCATCACGTCGCCGCAAGCAGGCGCGCCGACCATGCCGGTACCTATGCTGTCGTCGCCCTTTTCAAAGGAGCCGACGTTGCGGGGATTTTCGTAGTGATCTACGACCTTTTCAGAATAAGCCATGATCAATTCCTTTCGTCAAATTCGTATCTTTACAAGTGACAGCGTGGAACCGGCTTTGCCGGGCCACAGGTGTCGCCCCCTTGAGGGGGAGGCAGCGCAAGCTGCTTCGGGGGTGTTCCATTTCAGTGTGCTGCCCACTGGATAGTAGATAAGTCAATACCATCCTTGAACATTTCCCAGAGCGGGGAAAGTTCGCGCAGCTTGGCGACGTTCTCTTTGATGGTGCCAACCGCGTAGTCAATTTCTTCTTCGGTCGTCCAGCGGCCAATCGTCATGCGCAGGCTGCTGTGGGCCAGCTCGTCGCTGCGGCCCAAGGCGCGCAGCACATAGCTGGGCTCTAGGCTGGCGGACGTGCAGGCCGAGCCGCTGGACACCGCCAAACCCTTGATGCCCATGATGAGCGACTCGCCCTCGACGTAGTTAAAGCTCATGTTGAGGTTGTGCGGTACGCGCTTGTCGGCATGGCCGTTCAAAAATACTTCTTCAACATCTTTCAGGCCATTGAGCATGCGTTCATGCAGGGCGCGAATGCGTTTGTTTTCTTCATGCATCTCGGCCTTGGCGATGCGGTAGGCCTCGCCCATGCCGACGCACTGGTGCGTTGGCAGCGTGCCAGAGCGCATACCGCGCTCGTGGCCGCCACCGTGCATTTGCGCTTCCAGGCGCACGCGCGGCTTGCGGCGCACGAACAGCGCGCCAATGCCTTTGGGGCCGTAGGTTTTGTGCGAGGTCAGGCTCATCAAATCGACCGGCAAAGTAGCCATGTCGATGTCCACCCGGCCCGTGGCTTGAGCCGCATCAACGTGGAAGATGATGCCTTTTTCACGGCACAGCGACCCAATCGCCGCAATGTCCTGCACCACACCGATTTCATTGTTCACGAACATGACGCTGACCAAAATCGTGTCAGGCCGAAGCGCAGCCTTGAGCACTTCGATATCAACCAGGCCATCAGCCTGAACATCAAGATAGGTGCAATCAAAACCCTGGCGCTCCAGCTCACGGCAGGTGTCGAGCACGGCTTTGTGCTCGGTCTTGACGGTGATGATGTGCTTGCCCTTGGACTTGTAGAAATGCGCAGCGCCTTTGAGCGCGAGGTTGTTGGACTCGGTTGCGCCGCTGGTCCAGACGATCTCACGCGGGTCAGCGCCTATCAGGTCGGCAATTTGCTGACGGGCTTTTTCAACCGCGGCTTCGGCCTCCCAGCCCCACGCATGACTGCGCGATGCAGGGTTGCCGAAATGCTCGCGCAACCACGGAATCATGGCATCCACCACGCGCGGGTCGCACGGATTGGTGGCGCTGTAGTCCATGTAAATCGGGAAGTGTGGAGTTTCCATCAGGTTTTCAAAAACGCATTACCCAAAGCAAACACCGAGTTGGGTGCGTTCACGCGCATGGGTTTGGCTATGGGCGATGCGAAAATCGCTTTTTTGACTAGGGAGGTTTTCTCGACGACCACACCCTTGGCGAGCTGGTCATCGACCAGCTTTTGCAGGGTGATGGAGTCCAGAAACTCGACCACACGGCTGTTCAGTGAGGCCCACAGATCGTGCGTCATGCAGCGGCCGCCTTCGCCCGTACAGTTCTCCTTGCCGCCGCACTGGGTGGCATCAAGCGGCTCGTCTACCGAGACAATGATGTCGGCCACAGTGATGCCGGATGCCTTGCGGCCCAGCGTGTAACCGCCGCCAGGGCCACGGGTCGACTCAACCAGCTCGTGGCGGCGCAGTTTGCCGAAAAGCTGCTCTAAATATGAGAGCGAAATTTGCTGGCGCTGGCTAATCGCTGCCAGCGTTACCGGGCCACTGTTTTGGCGCAGGCCCAAGTCAATCATGGCAGTGACCGCAAAGCGGCCTTTGGTCGTGAGGCGCATAACAAGCTCCTTTTAAGTTAACTTGACTATCGTTTTATGTTTCCGACTGAATTAGTCAAGTATAGCACTGCCAAGGGTTTTCCGCAGGCTACGACGCTGGAGTAGAGATATAGATGAGCTGGTCTATACCAGGCGCGCCAAAGGCTTGGCTCTTCAAGATATGCAACTGGTCGCGGACCCTTGCGGCTTTTTCGAATTCGAGGTTTTTGGCGTGATCGACCATCTGCTTTTCCAGCCGCTTGATCTCGCGCGCGATGTCTTTCTCGCTCATGTCCTCGACCAGCGCCTTCTGCATCTGAAGCTTCTCGGCTTCCTTGCCTGATTTTTCGCTGTACACACCGTCGATCAAATCTTTGATGCGCTTGACGATGCTCTTAGGCGTGATGCCATGCTCCAGATTAAAGGCGATTTGCTTGTTGCGTCGGCGCTCGGTTTCGCTGATGGCTTTTTTCATCGAATCGGTGATCCGGTCGGCATACAAAATCGCCCGGCCATTGAGGTTTCGCGCGGCGCGGCCAATAGTCTGGATTAGGCTGCGCTCTGACCGTAAAAAGCCTTCCTTGTCGGCATCCAGAATGGCCACCAGCGAGACCTCGGGAAGGTCCAGCCCCTCGCGCAGCAGGTTGATGCCAACCAGCACATCAAAAGCGCCCAGTCGCAGGTCACGCAAAATTTCAACCCGCTCGACCGTCTCCACGTCGCTGTGCAGATAGCGCACTTTCACGCCGTTTTCACTCAGGTAGTCGGTCAGCTGCTCGGCCATGCGCTTGGTCAGCGTGGTAATTAACACGCGCTCGTTCTTGTCCACGCGGATGCGGATTTCACCCAGCACGTCATCCACCTGATGGGTTGCGGGCCGCACTTCAACCTCGGGGTCAACCAGCCCGGTGGGCCGTACCAGTTGTTCAACTACCTGCCCTGCGTGTTCTTGCTCATAGGCCGCTGGCGTGGCGGAGACAAAAACAGCCTGTCGCATCTTGGCTTCAAATTCTTCGAACTTCAGCGGCCGATTGTCCAGCGCGCTGGGCAAACGAAAGCCATAGTCCACCAGATTATTTTTTCGTGCCCGGTCGCCGTTGTACATGGCGTTGAGCTGGCCGATCATGACGTGGCTTTCGTCGAGGAACATCAGCGCGTCTTTTGGCATGTAGTCGCACAGCGTCGAGGGCGGCGCGCCCGGCAGCGCACCGCTCAGGTGGCGGGTGTAGTTTTCAATGCCCTTGCAGTGGCCGATTTCACTCAGCATTTCCAGATCAAACCGGGTGCGCTGCTCGATGCGCTGCGCTTCAACCAGCTTGCCTTCTTTGACAAACTGCGCCACGCGTTCGACCAGCTCCAGCTTGATGGTTTCAAGCGCCATCATCACCTTGTCGCGCGGCGTGACGTAATGGCTTTTCGGGTAAACCACAAAACGCGGAATCTTCTGTCGGATGCGCCCGGTCAGTGGGTCAAACAACGACAGTGTTTCGATCTCATCGTCAAACAACTCGATGCGAATCGCCAACTCCGAATGCTCGGCCGGGAAAACGTCAATCACATCACCGCGCACGCGGAAGGTGCCGCGCGCAAAGTCCTGGTCGTTGCGGCTGTACTGCATCCGAATCAAACGTGCAATCACATCACGCTGGCCCAGCTTGTCGCCAATGCGGGCGATGAAACGCATCTGGGTGTAGTCCTCGGGGGCGCCTATGCCGTAGATGGCACTGACCGTCGCCACAATGATGGTGTCGCGGCGCTCCAGCACGCTTTTGGTGGCCGACAGGCGCATCTGCTCGATGTGCTCGTTGATGGCGGAGTCTTTTTCAATGAAAAGATCGCGCTGCGGCACATAGGCCTCGGGCTGGTAGTAGTCGTAGTAGCTGACGAAATATTCCACCGCATTTTTCGGGAAGAACTCGCGGAACTCACTGTAGAGCTGCGCCGCCAGCGTCTTGTTGGGTGCAAACACAATCGCCGGCTTACCAACCCGGGCAATCACATTGGCCATGGTGAAGGTTTTACCCGAGCCGGTCACGCCCAGCAGCGTCTGGAACACTTCGCCGTCGTTGATGCCTTCGACCAGCTTATCAATCGCCTGCGGCTGGTCGCCAGCGGGCTGGTAGGGCATGAAAAGCTCGAACGGCGAGTCCGGAAAGCTGACAAACGTGCCGGGGGCTGCTCCCTCGGCGGCGCTGCCTGAATCTGCCGTATCGGCAATGACTTCCAAAGGGTCTAGCATAAAACTCCGCAATCTGCGCATCAGGCCCCGCTAAAATCAGGGCAACTCTCTAGCTTACGTCTTTTTTACTTTTCAGGAGTCCCATGTCTTTATTTACTGCCGTCGAAATGGCCCCGCGCGATCCGATCCTGGGTCTGTACGAACAGTTCGCCGCCGACAGCAACCCCAACAAGGTCAACCTGGGTGTCGGTGTGTACTACGACGACGACGGCAAGCTGCCCCTGCTCAAATGCGTACAGGCGGCTGAAAAGCAGATGATGGAGTCACCCAAGCCGCGCGGCTACCTGCCGATCGACGGCCTTCCGGCCTATGACTCGGCCGTCAAGTCACTGGTGTTTGGTGCTGACAGCGAGCCCGTCAAAAGTGGCCGCATTGCCACTGCTCAAGGCATAGGCGGCACCGGTGGCCTAAAAATTGGCGCCGACTTTTTGAAGAAGCTACTGCCCAACGCCAAGGTACTGCTTTCCGACCCGAGCTGGGAAAACCACCGCGGTCTGTTCACCCAGGCCGGCTTTGTAGTTGAAAGCCACCCCTACTACGACGCAGCCAAAAAAGGCATCAACTTCGACGCCATGTTGGCTGCGCTGAACACCGCCGCCGAAGGCACCATCGTCGTGCTGCACGCCTGCTGCCACAACCCGACCGGTTACGACATCACCAGCGTGCAGTGGGATCAGGTGGTTGCCGTCGTCAAGGCTAGAGGACTCACGCCTTTTCTTGACATGGCTTATCAGGGCTTTGGCTATGGCCTCCAGGAAGACGGTGCGGCGGTCGCCAAATTTGTCACTGCTGGTCTGTCGTTTTTCGTCTCCACCTCGTTCAGCAAAAGCTTCAGCCTGTACGGCGAGCGCGTCGGTGCGTTGTCAGTCGTCTGCGCCAGCAAAGAAGAAGCAGACCGCGTGCTGAGCCAGCTCAAACTGGTCATCCGCACCAACTACAGCAACCCGCAGATTCACGGCGGCACGGTAGTAGCCACGGTGCTCAACACCCCCGCCCTGCGCACGATGTGGGAGGGTGAACTGACCGAAATGCGCGTTCGCATCAAGGCCATGCGGCAAAAGCTGGTCGATGGTTTGAAGGCGGCCGGCGTGAAGCAGGACATGAGCTTCATCACCACGCAGATCGGCATGTTCAGCTACTCGGGCCTGAGCAAAGACCAGATGGTGCGCCTGCGCAGCGAGTTCGGCATTTACGGCACCGACACCGGCCGCATGTGCGTGGCCGCGCTGAACAGCAAGAATATCGACTATGTTTGTGCGGCAATTGCCAAAGTGATGTGAAACTCAAGCCAATAGAAACGGGCGTGACCAGGGTTATCCCCACACCACAGACCGCATCGAAATCGACCCCATCTGAAAGCTGGTGTTGAAAAACCGCATGCGTTCGCCGCTCTCAACCGCAGCGGCGGTGTACAGCAGCGGTAAGTAGTGCTCGTGCGTGGGTTGGGCCATCTTGGCGACCTGGCCTAGCTTTAAAAAGTTCTGTAGCGCATCAAGATTGCCTTGCTGGATGTAGCCGCCAATCGTCTGGTCAAACTCCAGCGCCCAGTCAAAGGCCTGGTTGCCGGTAGCGCCGCGCTGCATCTGGCGCAGGTTGTGGACGATGTTGCCGCTGCCGACAATCAGCACGCCGCGATCGCGCAGACTTTTAAGTTGTTTTGCCAGTGCATAGTGGTCTTCAGGCGGGCGGCTGTAGTCCATGCTGAGTTGAATGACCGGGATATCCGCTTTGGGGAACATGGGTTTGAGCACCGACCATGCACCGTGGTCCAGGCCCCATTCAGTCATGTCCAGACCAAGGGGCTGTGAGCCGCGCTGCTTGACTATCTGGCTGATGACCTGCGCCGCTGCCGTATCGCCGGGTGCCGGGTATTGCTCATCAAACAGCTCCTGCGGGAAGCTGCCAAAGTCGTGGATGGTTTTGGGCTTGTCCATGCCCGTGAGCCACCAGCCTTCGGTCAGCCAGTGCGCCGAGATGCACAGTATCAGTTGCGGCATCGGCATTTTGGAGCCAAACTCAGCGCCCAAGACCTGCCAGCTACGACGGTATTCGTTGTCGCCAATCGCATTCATGGGGCTGCCATGGCCGAGGAACAGCACTGGCAGTCTTTCAGATTTTTTAAGCGCGACAATGCTCTCGATGGAGCGACAAGCATTGATATCAAACATGGCTGATTTTCCTTGGATGGACTGAGGGCTAGGAGCCTGTTATATTGCACTGCACCATTTGATTTTATATTGTCACCGCCAACCGGCCACCCAAAGGTTTTTTACCCATGCTTTATCAAGTCTATGAGACCCAGCGCACGCTGATGGAACCGTTTGTTGATTTTGCACAGGCAGCTTCAAAAATTTATAGCAATCCACTATCGCCCATGGGCCAAAATCCGTTTGCCCAGCGCATGGCGGCCGGTTACAGCCTGATTTACCGTCTCGGCAAGGACTACGAAAAACCAGCCTTTGACATCCAGACGATTGATGTTGACGGCACCAGCATCGCCATCCATGAGCGGGTTGAAATCGACAAGCCGTTTTGCGAGCTGCGCCGCTTCAAGCGCTTCTCCGACGATACCAACACCCTGGCCAAGCTCAAGGGCCAGCCTGCGGTACTGATCGTCGCACCACTCTCCGGCCACTACGCCACGCTACTCCGCGACACGGTTAAAACGATGCTGAAAGACCATAAGGTCTACATCACCGACTGGAAAAACGCACGTACCGTGCCGTTGTCTGATGGCGCGTTTCACCTAGACGACTATGTCAACTATGTGCAGGAGTTCATCCGCCACCTGCAAGCGAAGTACGGTAACTGCCACGTTATCAGCGTCTGCCAGCCGACGGTGCCGGTGCTGGCCGCCATTTCGCTGATGGCCTCACGCGGCGAGATCACCCCGCTGTCCATGGTCATGATGGGCGGTCCGATTGATGCACGCAAGTCGCCCACGGCCGTCAACAACCTGGCCACTACCAAGCCCTATGAGTGGTTTGAAAACAATGTGATCTTCCGCGTACCGAGCAACTTTGCAGGCGCAGGCCGCCGCGTGTACCCCGGTTTTTTGCAGCACACCGGTTTTGTCGCCATGAACCCGAACCGCCACGCCACCAGCCACTACGACTACTTCAATGACCTGATCAAGGGCGACGACGCCAGCACCGAAGCGCACCGCAAGTTTTACGACGAGTACAACGCCGTGCTCGACATGGATGCCGACTACTACCTAGAAACCATCAAGACGGTGTTCCAGGAGTTCAAGCTCGTCAATGGCACCTGGGACGTGAAGTCGGTGGATGGCCAGCTTGAACGCGTGCGGCCCCAGGACATCACGACCACGGCTCACTTCACGATCGAAGGCGAACTGGACGACATCTCCGGCTCCGGCCAGACCGAAGCCGCCCACGGCCTTTGCTACAACGTACCCAAGGCGCGCCAGAAGCACCTGGAAGTCAAAGGTGCAGGCCACTACGGCATCTTCAGCGGCAGACGCTGGCGCGACATGGTCTACCCGGCAGTCAAGGCCTTTATTCTTGACCACAACAAGGCTGTAGCACCCAAAGCACGAGCGCAATCAGCTACCAAAGCGATAGCAAGGCCAGCGACCACGCGCGCAGCGGCCAAAGCAACGCGCAGCAAGTAATATGCTGCCTGCCCCACCGCAGGCCAACACCCCGCTGGCCAGCCGCATACTCGCCGCATTGCCGCAAACGCAATGCACGCGTTGCGGCTACCCGGACTGCGCAGCTTATGCAGATGCCATCGCCACAGGCGCAGCTGACATCAACCAGTGCCCGCCCGGCGGCGCAGAAGGCATTGAGCGCCTAGCAGCCATCACAGGCGCCTTTCCAAGCGCCCTGAACCCGGCCAATGGCACAGAAGGCCCACGCTCGGTCGCCATCATTGACGAGGAATGGTGCATAGGCTGCACGCTGTGCCTCCCGGCCTGCCCGACGGATGCTATTCTTGGCAGCAACAAGATGATGCACACCGTGATTGAGCCCTATTGCACCGGCTGTGAGTTGTGCATTAACGTTTGCCCGGTGGACTGCATCAGCTTAGAAAACGTCACCGGCGAGTACACCGGCTGGGCTGCGTGGCCACAATCAGAGGCCGATATGGCTAGAGACCGCTATGAATTTCATAGCTTGTCACGCTTGATAACAGGTACTGACAGCCCTGAAATACCTTTAAATACGGTCAAAAAAGAAGCTCCAGCCGCAGACAAACGGGCAGTGATTGAAGACGCACTGGCCCGCGCCAGAGCGATACGTCAAGCACTTAGTGCGCAGCCGCCATCGCCGAAAAAGCGCTGATCACTTCAGGCGGTGCCTGCACCAGCTCAATCAGCACGCCCTCACCGGCAATCGGAAACTCATCATTCGCCTTCGGGTGCATGAAGCAGATGTCAAAACCCGCTGCGCCCTTGCGAATGCCACCTGGCGCAAAACGCACGCCCTGCGCCGTCAACCATTGCACGGCTTTGGGCAAATCGTCAATCCACAAGCCGACATGATTGAGCGGCGTGGCGTGAACGGCGGGCTTTTTGTCAATGTCTAGCGGCTGCATCAAGTCAACCTCGACTTTGAAGGGGCCGCTGCCGATAGCACAGATGTCTTCATCGACGTTCTCGCGTTCGCTAACGAAATTGCCAGTCACTTCAAGGCCCAGCATGTCTACCCACAGCGTACGCAGTTTGTCTTTGCTGGACGCACCTATCGCAATTTGCTGTATGCCCAACACCTTGAACGGACGGCGGCTCATGCGAATTCCACAATCGGCTGATCCACGCTGAGTGATTCGCCTTTGTTGGCCAGCACCTTGCCGACGACACCGTCGGCAATAGCGAATAAAACGTTTTCCATCTTCATCGCTTCAATCACCGCCACACGCTCACCAGCCTGCACCTTCTGGCCAGGCTGCACGGCTACTTCCACCAGCAGACCGGGCATGGGCGACAGCACAAAACGGCTCATGTCGGGCGGGGCTTTGTACGGCATCAGCGCGTGCAGCGCGGCTGCGCGCGGCGACAACACCAGCGCATCAAGCCGGGTGCCGTTATGCGCAATGCGGAAAGCCAGCGGATTCTTCACGGAACCATGGCCAACACCGCGCTCGACCTGCGCTGTAAACGGTTTGCCGTTCACTGTGCCGCGTATGCGCGCACCACCCAAGTGCCAGTTGCTACAAATTTCGTAGCTTCTCACGCCCGTATCTATTGCGCTGGAGCCTGTTTTTTCCTCGTAGTCACGTACTGTCACGGCCTGGTGGGTATTTTTTCCGCCTTGCCGAAGGCCTATCACCACAAACTCCTCACCTACTTCAAAGCCATGCCCTGGCAGTTGCCCGCTGATGCCCGCCGCACGGCCCAACTGGCGGCGGTTGACGTAAGCCGCCAGCGCCAGCAGAAAGTCCGGGTCATCGTGCGCAACGTTTTCTGCCGAGAAGCCCTGGCTATAGTTCTCGGCAATAAAGCCGGTGTTGAAGTCACCCGCCACAAACTTCGGGTGCGCCAGCAAGGCCGACTGGAACGGGATGTTGCTGGCGATGCCGCGAATCACGAAACCATTAAGCGCCTCGCGCATTTTTGCAATCGCGTCCAGCCTGTCCTTGCCATGCACGATGAGCTTGGCAATCATCGAGTCGTAAAACATCGGTATCTCGCCGCCGTCCTGCACGCCGGTATCGAAGCGCACGCCGTAGAGGTGTGCGGTATCGGCGGCAAACATGGTTTCTTTTGGTGGCTGAAAGCGCACCAGTCGACCTGTTGACGGCAAAAAATTGCGAAATGGATCTTCGGCATTGATGCGGCACTCAATAGCCCAGCCATCGCGCTTGACCTGGCTTTGAGTCAAAGGCAGCTTCTCGCCCGCCGCCACACGAATCATCAGCTCAACCAGGTCCAGCCCGGTGATGCATTCCGTCACCGGGTGCTCGACCTGTAGGCGCGTGTTCATTTCCAGAAAGTAAAAGCTCTGGTCTTTGCCGACCACAAACTCGACCGTGCCCGCGCTCTGGTAGTTGACGGCCTTGGCCAGTAGCACCGCCTGCTCGCCCATGGCCTTGCGCGTGGCCTCGCTGATAAAGGGTGATGGCGCTTCTTCAATCACCTTCTGGTGGCGTCGCTGGATCGAACATTCGCGTTCGTTGAGATAAATCACATTGCCCTGGCTGTCCCCAATCAGCTGGATCTCGATGTGGCGTGGCTCTTCAACAAATTTTTCAATAAAGACACGGTCATCGCCAAAGCTGCTCTGCGCTTCGTTGCGGCAGGACGTGAAACCTTCAAGCGCCTCTTTGTCATTGAAGGCCACGCGCAAGCCCTTGCCACCGCCACCAGCGCTGGCTTTAATCATCACCGGATAGCCAATGCCTTTTGCAATTTCAACGGCGCGCTCAGGCGTTTCAATCGCATCGTTAACGCCGGGGATGCAGTTGACGCCGGCAGCGCCCGCCAGTTTTTTCGATTCAATCTTGTCGCCCATGGCGGCAATTGAATAATGCTTGGGGCCAATGAAAATAATGCCCTCTTCTTCAACGCGCTTGGCAAAACTCGCGTTCTCGCTGAGGAAACCATAACCCGGATGAACCGCCTCGGCCCCGGTCTGTTTACAGGCAGAAATGATTTTTTCGACCTGCAAATAACTGTCGCGGCTGGGTGCCGGGCCGATGTTGACGGCTTCATCGGCCAGCTCGACATGGTGTGCGTCCTTGTCGGCATCGGAGTAGACGGCGACGGTCTTGATGCCCATCTTGCGGGCCGTTTTAATCACACGGCAAGCGATCTCGCCTCGGTTGGCGATGAGAATTTTTGTAAACATGCTTTGTTTCTTCGCTTTAGAGAGGGATGTTCCCGTGCTTGCGCCACGGGTTCTCCAGTTTCTTGTCCTTGAGCATGACCAGCGAACGGCAGATGCGCTTGCGGGTTTCGTGCGGCAAGATCACGTCATCGACATAGCCGCGTGCGCTGGCCACAAAAGGATTGGCAAAGCGGGCTTTGTATTCGGCTTCGCGTGCAGCTAACTTCACTGGATCGCCCTTGTCTTCGCGGAAGATGATTTCAACTGCACCCTTGGCACCCATCACGGCAATCTCGGCATTCGGCCAGGCAAAGTTGACATCGCCACGCAAGTGCTTGGAACTCATCACGTCGTAGGCACCACCATAGGCCTTGCGCGTGATGACGGTAATTTTGGGTACCGTGCATTCGGCATACGCATACAGCAACTTCGCACCATGCTTGATGATGCCACCGTACTCTTGCGAGGTACCGGGCATGAAGCCGGGCACATCCACAAACGTGATGACGGGGATATTGAAGGCATCGCAAAAGCGCACAAAGCGCGCGGCCTTGATGGCGCTTTTGATGTCGAGGCAACCGGCCAGCACCAGCGGCTGATTCGCGACGATACCCACCGTCTGGCCTTCCATGCGCGCAAAACCGATGATGATGTTCTTCGCGTACTCCGGCTGGATTTCAAAAAAATCACCGTCATCAACCGTCTTGACGATGAGCTCCTTCATGTCGTAGGGCTTGTTGGCGTTCTCTGGTACCAGTGTGTCCAGGCTCAAGTCCATGCGGTTGGCCGGGTCAGCGCTGGGGCGAACAGGCGCTTTTTCGCGATTATTGAGTGGCAGGTAGTTATAAAGGCGGCGCAGCATCAAGAGCGCTTCAACATCGTTCTCGAAAGCCAAATCTGCCACGCCGCTTTTGGTCGTGTGCGTAATCGCTCCGCCCAGTTCTTCAGCGCTGACTTCTTCATGCGTCACGGTTTTAACGACTTCAGGGCCGGTGACGAACATGTAGGAGCTGTCTTTTACCATGAAGATGAAGTCGGTCATGGCCGGCGAATACACCGCGCCACCGGCGCAAGGCCCCATCACCATGCTGATCTGCGGAATCACGCCGCTGGCCATCACATTGCGCTGGAACACATCGGCATAACCGCCCAGCGAGGCCACGCCTTCCTGGATGCGCGCACCACCGGAATCGTTCAGGCCAATCACTGGCGCACCGACCTTCATGGCCTGGTCCATCATCTTGCAAATTTTCTCGGCATGGGCTTGGCTCAATGCACCACCGAACACGGTGAAGTCCTGGCTGAAGACAAACACCAGGCGGCCGTTGATCATGCCGTAGCCGGTGACTACGCCGTCGCCGGGAATTTTTTGTGCTTCCATGCCGAAGTCAGTGCAGCGGTGTTCAACGAACATGTCCCACTCTTCAAACGTGCCGTCATCCAACAGCACCTCCAGCCGCTCACGCGCGGTGAGCTTGCCCTTGCCGTGCTGCGCATCAATGCGTTTTTGCCCACCGCCCAAACGCGCTGCGCTGCGCTTTTTTTCCAACTGTTCAAGAATGTCTTGCATGGTTCGCCTTCTGTATACTCGCTTGTTTTGCTATTTATTTGATAGCTTCTTGGAGCCGTTCTGATTGGGCTGCCAGCAGATTTCGTGCTGCTGTAGAGGCCGGGAGCTGGCCGCTGACGACTTCCATCATCATTTTTGGCAACAGGCTTCCTACGGCTGGGTCTTGCCTGAAAGCCTGTTTCAATCCAGCGTCAATACGCTCCCACATCCAACTAAGTGCCTGCTGCTTGCGGCGCTCTGCGAGCTTGCCGTTGGCTGTTTGCAGTGTTTTGAATTGCGTTACCGCCACCCAGAAAGCATCAACACCTTTGTTGTGCAACGCGCTGAGTTGCAGCACCTGTGGATGCCAGAAGCTGTCGAACGCCGCAGCCTGCGCCTTATCGTTGTGATAGGCCATCGCGTTATTGACAAGCCCAAACAAACGCATCGCAGAGGTAATTTGTGCCTCAGCCCGCATGGCTGCATCGGCATCAATATCAGCCTTGTTGATGATGACCAGATCAGCCAGTTCCATCACGCCTTTTTTAATCGCCTGCAAATCGTCGCCCGCATTGGGCAACTGCATCAGCACAAACATGTCAGTCATGTTGGCAACTGCTGTCTCAGACTGGCCAACGCCCACCGTTTCAACAATCACCACGTCATAGCCAGCGGCTTCGCAGACCAGCATGGCCTCACGTGTTTTTTCAGCAACGCCACCCAGCGTGCCGCTCGACGGGCTGGGGCGGATGTAGGCTTGGCTTTGTACCGAGAGCATTTCCATGCGCGTCTTGTCGCCAAGGATGGAGCCACCTGACAGCGTGGAAGACGGGTCTATCGTCAGCACCGCGACGCGATGGCCCTGCTTGATGAGATACAGGCCCAGCACTTCAATGAAGGTTGATTTTCCAACGCCGGGAACGCCGCTGATGCCAAGGCGAAAGGATTTTCCGGTGCTGGGGAGTAATGCAGTTAATAGCTCGTCGGCTTGTACGCGGTGATCTGCGCGGGTTGATTCGAGTAGCGTGATGGCTTTGGCGATGGCGCGGCGCTGGGCTGAACCCGTAGTTATGACCACATCATTTGCACACACTGGAAAGCCAACCTTCACACCCAGTTCTCCAGCTTCAAGCCCTCAACCCGCTCAAACTCTCGCGTGTTGTTGGTGACCACTATCAAATCCTCAGCCAGTGCGTGGGATGCAATGAGTAAATCCATTTCGCTGATGCGCCGTCCTGTAGATTCCAGCGCCTGGCGCGTTCGGGCGTAATGCCATACTGCTAATTTTGGCCAAGGTAACACCGTGAGTTTGTCAATAAAATCTTCCAGTTTTTGCCGGCTTTGTGGCTGCAAACTTTTAGTGACACCGAAAGCCAGCTCAGCAAAAGCCAGTGCAGAAATCCCAACATTCCCTTGACCAGCCATCACCAAACGGTCGCGCACATGCGCTGGCCGGTTATTAATCAGGTAAATGCAAATATTGCTGTCCAACAGATATTTCATGGCAGCAAAGGCTCTCGTTCAGTCGTGGGTAGACGTTCAGGCATGTCGATTTTGAAGTCTGGGTCAAAGGCATCCAAAGCGTCTTTCAGGCTTTGCGCCCATGTTGCAGCATCCTGTAGCGGACGCAATATCAGCGCATCGCCCTGTCTCTCTATCGTGACCTCTTTGGAGCTGAAGCGAAACGCTTTAGGCAAACGCACGGCTTGGCTGCGGCCGGTGGTAAAAATTTTCCCAATATTGACTGTTGCAGTATTCATCATCACTCTCCAATTTGGTATATATCAATAATATATACCAAATAGAATTACTTGGCTACCCCACCCAGCGCCTTACGAATCTGCTCAAGCACATCCTTGGCACTGGCTGGAATCGGCGTACCCGGCCCATAAATGCCCTTCACACCGGCCTCATAAAGCATCTCGTAGTCCTGGCGCGGAATCACACCGCCTACAAACACGATGATGTCATCGGCGCCCTGTTTTTTGAGTTCCGCAATGATGGCTGGCACCAGCGTTTTGTGGCCTGCTGCCAGCGTTGAAACGCCAACCGCATGTACGTCGTTTTCAATCGCCTGACGGGCGCACTCTTCGGGTGTCTGGAACAGCGGGCCCATGTCCACGTCAAAGCCCAAATCAGCAAACGCGGTGGCGACGACTTTTGCGCCACGGTCGTGGCCGTCCTGGCCGA
>Ga0335396_10003145_pt1 | contig 19405 bp, 17 predicted proteins | sample FRY02_FD_205743 | JGI IMG/M metagenome (GOLD analysis project Ga0335396, IMG submission 205743) | Freshwater microbial communities from Lake Fryxell liftoff mats and glacier meltwater in Antarctica - FRY-02 (spades assembly) (version 2) | ecosystem: Environmental > Aquatic > Freshwater > Ice >... | reverse complement strand
TCGAGCTTCGATTTTTCTGCCATCTGGGATGCGGTTGGAACTTTCAGCAACGGTTCTGCCATACGGCCTTGGCTATACGACACCAATTTGTCTGGGATGTTGTTGAAGTACGCTGCGAACCGATAATAATCCTTCTGTGTCAATGGATCATATTTGTGATCATGGCAACGCGCACACTGCATTGATAAACCAAGAAATACCGTGGCAGAAGTATGAACCCGGTCTGCCACATATTCTATCCGGTATTCTTCTTCAATGATTCCACCTTCCGTGGTAAGCACATGATTACGATTAAAACCGGTAGCAACTTTCTGGCTTAATGTTGCATTGGGAATTAGATCGCCTGCAATCTGTGCGGTTAGAAATTCGTCGTAAGGCATATTCTTGTTGAAGGCTTGAATCACCCAGTCTCGCCAAGGCCAAAGAGTTCGCATTTCATCATTGTTGTAGCCGTTGGTGTCTGCATAACGGGCGGCATCAAGCCAGTGCATTGCCATCCGTTCGGCATGCCGATTCGAATTCAACAAACGATCAGCAATGCGTTCATAGGCGCCTTCTGATTTATCTGAAAGGAATAATTTCATTTCCTCTAGGGTTGGTGGTAATCCGGTAAGATCGAGCGTTACCCTACGAAGCCAAGTGTTGCGATTTGTTTCAGGCGTAGGCGGAAGCCCTACTGCTTCGAGCTTTTGAAGTATAAAATAATCGATTTCATTTCTTGGCCAGGTAGTTAATTTAACCTTCGGCAGGGTTGGTGATTTTCGGGGTGACACAAATGCCCAGTGTTCTGCGTAGGGCGCACCTTCTGAAATCCATTGTTTCAAAGTTTTTCTTTGGGTATCCGTCAAGGGCTTATTAAACGAAAGGGGTGGCATCTGAGATTTGTCGTTGGCTTCGATACGGGTTATCAGGGCACTAGCTGCGGGATTATTTGGAACAATGGCATGCTCATCGCTTTTTGTTTTTGCTAGGGCCGCTGAACGCAGGTCCAATCTTAGCTTTGCTTTTCGCGAAGATTCATCTTGCCCGTGGCAATTCCAGCAATGATTTGCGAGTATCGGGCGAACATCACGGTTGAAATCTATCTTAGATGCGGGTTCTTGTGCCATTAAAGGCAAGGCACCGAACGCAAAGAATTGCAAGCAAATTGCAAGATGGATTATGGCGCCCAGAGTTCTATTGGTTGAATTCGGCATTATATTTTTGGTCCAGTTTCTTTTCGCATGAGATACAAGTAAATTTAATCTTCTCAAAATGCTGCATATTAAAAATCACCATCGTATTCGGTATTTGTTTGTGCGAGTGGTGTTTATTTCGCAGCAAAACAAAATCGAGTTGCATAGATTATAACCATTTCAGTATTTATTTGAATCTGTAATTTTTAAATAAACAGGCAGATTGATGCGAATTTAAAAGTGAAGCATCGTGAAAGAAAAGCCGGGTGAGCATCATTAGAGGCGTAATTTTAAGATAATCTGGGTTTTTCGAACAAACCTTGGTAAAGGTGTAACCATCCTCTTTTATCTTTGGCACTTTTTCTTTGCCACACGGATATTCGTTTTAACTAAAAAGATCAATCATTAATGAACAATGACTGCCTTTTGATAAATACTTAAGATTTAGTAACAAAGATATTTTGAGTAGGGAAAATTAACCGGGGTAGGAAATTCCTTCAACTAAGGTAAATGCAACTTAGGCAAGATTTTTATTTAACGAACTCATCAAACCTAGAAGGGAAAGCTTTTACAAAAGTATTCTAACTTTAATATCACCTTATCTATTTTTAGAATACTTTAGTAAAAGCTATTTGCCAAGGAAAGTAAACTATTCTTATTCTGTTTTTTTGGGATCAGATTCGTTATCGCAAATAATTCCAGCTCGGATAAAACGGTCGCGTAAACTTTTTTTAACATCTGTTGTAAACTTATTTAAATATTTAGTGAAAAAGTCTTTTTCAAATAGATTTCCTAAACAAGCCCAGTGTATTACGGTTAAGTGTTTAAGGGCCCAACTGGAAAACTTATCAAAATTTTCCTCCAAAAAGCTTGCAGATTTTGCATTCTCCTTTTCCTTATAATGTAGTTCAAGAACTTTCTTATAACAATTTAGTGCTTGTTTTTTTGAAGCCTCATCCGCTAACATCCAAGAATAATAATTAGCCTTCATTTTAAAATCATTCTCTGGGCAAATAAATACATACTCAAAGTTCCAACCCTTCCACTGGCTATGCTCATGGTGCGTAAGCCAATACCCAGTTTCTAAATTGCGCATTATTTGATTTACATATAGAAAATCTTTTGTTCCAAGTGAAATATCACTTCCCAACTTGGCTTCAAAGCCAATTAAAGTTCCTTTGAGACCTGGGGTTTCTGAAGGGACAATCATAAATGCATCGAATGCAGACCAGCAGTCATTAGCTTTTAAATTTAAAAAAGATAAATCTTTAAAAACACCACCTTCCTTATAATTATTAAAAGCAGAATTCATAACCTCAAATTCAAAAAGAAGGGTTGATTTAGACCAGTTCAACTTGCCAAAAAGTTTTTCCCAAAGTTGGTCAGGCCTAGGTGGATCATCAACCTTATCTTGCGTAACAAGGTTAAAAGAAAAAAAAAAGTCTGGGTCCCAAGAATCACCATTTTGGCGCGGGTATGGTCGATTTGGTTGCAACTGCTTCCAACCATCCAAGTTTCCTAGCATAAATAATGTAAGGGCTGTTTCTGAATTTGGTTTAAACAAACTATCTTTTGGAATTTTTGACTTTTTGCCTGAAGCATCTTTTGGCCCTTCAACTAAAGCTTTTTTTCGATCTTCTGTTAGACCATATTTTAAAATCCAATCCTCACAGAATGGTTTATCATTTATATTAAGAAGAGTTTTTAAATCTGTACTCATATTTTCCACCATTCCCCATCTTTATGTAAGTTGACTTTACCGAACAGGTTCAAAATTCGTTCTGGATCCTTCAAATGTACCGGCACAGCAGCTATCCCATCAACAACTAAACGCTTTTTGCAAATTGGCCGACTTCTCTCGCATGTATTCGCACAACCCTGCCAGCTTCGGACCTTGCGTTCTGGATCCTTCAAATGTACCGGCACAGCAGCTATCCCATCAACAACTAAACGCTTTTTGTAAATTGGACGACTTCTCTCGCATGTATTCGCACAACCCTGCCAGCTTCGGACCTTGCGTTACGGCGTGCTCATAAATCATTTCCCATGTTACCTGCCGGAAGCGATTCTTGAATCCATCTGATACTAGGCCATGAAATTCTTCTGCACTGTCTTTGTCCTGACCAGCCCGGACGAGATTAAAGTGATACGCCTGCGTGGTTTCGTTGTCCTGTCGTGCCATCCACTCGGCAAACACCGTGTTGCGCCAAAGTTGATAGTGAATCCGCTGTCTTTTCTGGGCTTCTTTGACATTAAGCAGCAGATGACTCGCATCGGAATAGATGCTCACCAATTCCTCTTTTGTCAATGAGTGAATTGTGTCTCGACGCCCATTGAAATACATGCCGTTCTGCGAGGTGAATTTCGCCTCAATCAGTGCTAAATAGTGCCCCGACACATGAATTGCGATGTCTGGCTCAGTCAACGGTCGCTTGATGGGCAGATTGGACTCGAACCGTGTGCGAGCATCCTTGAGCAATTCCCAAGATGAAAACGAACCGTTATTGAGATTGATCCCCCACAAGAAAAGTTCAGGTTCAACATCGGTTGGAAGACCGAATACTTCGGCTGCAAGAGTTCCAAGGCAGCCCGCCTGTTGGAATGACCGAAACACATTCCATGAGAGAGAATCTTCTGATTTTTCTGAACCGAGGGGGCTCGAATCGAACTTGGCTGGATGACCAATTATTCGCTGCCCGAAAATCTCACGGTCAACAATGACATTGTGCTTTGGATCTCCGTAAGAAAAAGTACCGCTTGTGTTGCAACGGATTCCATGTTCCGGGCATGTTGGGCCTTTGTTCCACCGTGCAGGTTCCAGAAGCCTGCCACATCCCCGGACAAAGCAGTTGATTCGCTCGGGTGGACCCTTATCAAAACGATATTGGGATCGAGGTTGCTTATGCCAAATGGTTTCGTGTCTGCGTTCATAATGAAGATTCTTCTGCGAGTTGACTATATTATCAGCAACTCTGGAGATTGATATTGTAAGCTTTCAGCCAATTGCCGTCAACTAAATTAGGACTTACGCTATTGGAACTAAATCGCCCCTATTTCGGGTGGAATTTGGGACAGACCGGATGATCAGGAAAAGATAAAACTGCCCAAACGATGGGTAACTGCGTAAGTTTTATAAACTAACGATTAAAATTTTCCAAGTATACAGTTTGGTAAGCGACCATAGTAAATTGTAAAATAGTTGCCTTATACATTGTGAACGGCCCCTGCTTTGCAATAAGATCATAAATTTCATTTGCTTTTGTAGGGGTTAAGTTTTTTCGTTCTGCGTTTTCAATAAAGCGTGTTCTATTCTGTTCATACACATCAAACTTCCACTGGCATAACTTTCTAAGTAATTCTTCAGCAGTTTCCCAAGCTAATCCACCCAAGTCGTGGAGTATTTCAAAGACCTGATCGCGATAAAGTAAAACTCCATTTGTTTCATCTAGGATTTTTCCCAAGATGGGGTTTTCTTGTTTTAGATCATTTTGATTCAACTTGCTTTGTATGTATTGATCGGTAATTCCGTGTTCAAAACCCATGGGTTGCCCAATTGCGCAAATCGCAGCAAGTTCATAAAAGTTTTGCGGTTTTAATTTTTGCAACAAATCTAAAACTACATGATTATTAAAGTAAGAAATAGAATGTTTGGTTTCGTGAGAAAAAATGGCAAATGTTTTTTTGTCATCAATTGGCAGAAATTCTGTAGGAAGATTCTTCCCCGATTCTCGAATTAAGTTGATCGATTTTTCAAGACCACTTAAATCTGGATCTTCAACAATAGAAATTTTACAATGGCGCTTATTTCCATTTAATAAAGGTTGCTGCACCTTGCTATAGGCAAGCCAAGGGTGATCATTTCCTTCACTATTATCCCAGCCAAATTTTTGTCGAGCAAATTCGATAACCTCAGTAGATCCTAGGCTAATGTCAAAATGTATATCGGGCCCATAGTCTTTAAAATAACTATTAAACCAGTCATATTGCAAACGGTAATGAATAGGGTTTACCAGACTAAAACCAAGTAAATAAATAAGAAATGATCTGATATAAGAACCTTTGACTATCATCAAGTGCCCACGACTTAATGCAAATTGGTGAATTTCAAAAAGGGCTAAGAAATAATCATCTAGTTCAAGCTGATGAATCATTTGGAATTCTTGTTCTAGCCTTGATTCATAAACCTCGTTATGAATTGTCAAAGCTTGTTTTGCAAGCGATTTTAATTTCTGAAGCGAAGTAATTTTTCCTGGTTTCGATTCATCAAAAGTAAATTTTTTCGAATGGCCAATAAATGGTATCAATAACTCAGAATCTAAACCTTTGGTTTCCATTTTCTTACATTTCCTTAACATTAGAGTTAAAAGGTTCGATCCAGTTATTAACTTTTAGAATATGCTGGTATCGCTATTAAATTCTAGGCTACCAATCGGCACTTCGGATCTTAAAAAAACAATAATCAAAGTTCTTGTTTTTACTTTATAGCAAGAATCAAAACCTGCCTAAGATGGCCTTCTGCGGTTGTAGTCTAACCCAACTCAACCTTTCAACAAGCTTAGCAGCAGATAAAAAGTAAAAATAAATAAAATCTTTCGAGGGAGATTGGTTTTAGGTTAAAAGCTTGAGCCCTTTTCTTCTTTCTATTTAATCTTACTTTTGTCTTGTTTCTGTTTCAAATAAAATTAGGCTATCAAGTAGCGGTATTTTCAGATGCAGAATAAGCCTGAATTAAATCGGAACAAAAGTGCTACAACCTGCCGCACTTTAATTTGCATTATTAAAGAGACAATAAATCTTTGGGCGCTTCTCTCGGATTACGAAATTATTGTATTTGCAATCCATGCCAACCGATGCGGAAGAGAACGCACTCACGAGATTTTGGTTTAAGGTAAAGACCCAAGGAGAAACATATATGGCTCGTTTTCTATTTGCTGTTTGCTTGGTTATGGTCGTTATTACTGGGTTAAGTGGGAAAGAGGTGGCAAACCGTTTTATCGATCTTTCGCTATTGGTATCCCCTGAATACCCATGCACATGGCCATCGTTTCCTGCGTTTCAAATCAATCACTATCAAAAGATCGGGCCTCGGAGTGCCTACAACAGCAGTATTTTGATTATGGATGGCAACACGGGAACGCAACTGGATGTGCCAACTCATTCGGTGACTCCGCTGGATTCTGGGTTCTCGAATGCTGGGCGGTTTGGTACGGTCACCACCGACAAAGTAGAAGCGTGGCAGTTCTGTGGCGAGGCCTGTGTCGTAGATTGCAGCGACTTACTCGATTCGGCCCCTGCTGGGCGAAGTGACCTGATCAAGAAAGAAAGAGTGATGTTGTGGGAGAAAAAAAATCGGCCACTTAAATTAGGCGATGTTGTACTTTTTCGAAGCGGGTTCAGCGATAAGAATTACAAGCCTTTGCCCGAGGGAAGGCGTTTTGCTGCAGATCCTGTTGCAGGGAAAGCGCCAGGTTGGCCAGGCCCTGATCCCGATTGTATGGAATATCTTGCGAGCAGGGGAGTGATGACTTTGGGGATCGATAGCACAAGTATGGGGCCGATGCCAGACTTAGCAGAGCCAACGCATTTTGCGGGATTAAAACACGGAATGATTTGGACAGAAAGCGCAACGGGGTTAGGGGCTTTGCCCACGACCGGTGCCTTCTATTGTATGATGGGGCCAAAGCACATAGGTGACCCGTATTCGGAGGGCCGCGCTTTCGCAATTGCGGAAGGGCAACTAGCAAAGCGTTTGATAATGTCTGCAAGGAAGAAGCAAGTAGTCGATTTATCGGTTGGTTTATCGGAAAATTTGCCTACAGCGTGGCCTGGGCAAGGGGTCGGCAATCATCGGCAAGCCTACATGACCACCTACTTTGGGAAGAACCCAAATACAAGAAGCGCCTTTCCCCTGCATATGTTCGATAGCCACGCCGGGACTCACCTTGTGCCGCCTGCTTATTCGCTGCCTAGGCAGGGATTTGATCCTATGGATTATGCGCCAAAGGTACAAGAATGGCTGCGGGAATATGAAAAAGCAAATGGGAAACGGGGCACAAGCGATGTAACCACAGAGAAAGTGCCCATTGGGCAAACCTGCGGCCCTGCACGAGTGATCGATGTGAAACAGCTTCTCGGAAAAATTGGGAAAGAAAAATGGCCAGCCTCTCCAGAGATAAAGAAGAGCGATATAGAGTCTTATGAGGCGAAACAGGGAGAGATAGTTGCGGGCGATATTGTCATTTTCCAAAGTGGTTGGAGCGACCAATATTACAAGCCCGGGGTTAAGGGGGCTGCTTGCATGGAAGAACCGCTTAATGGATTGCGAGAAGGATGGCCCGTACCTAGCCTCGAGGCGATTCAATATCTGGCAAAAAAAGGCGTTCGCTGCGTAGCAACGGATGCGCCTAATCTGGGTGGCGTTGACCCGAAGCAAGCGTTATGGACTTACTGGGCGTTAGGCGGAAATGGCATGGTCGGCGTTGAGTTTCTAACCAACCTCGACAAGCTTCCTCAAGGCGCATACTTCCTATTCGCAGCGGGAAAAATTCAGGGTTGTCACGGCGGGCCAGGGCGAGCAATCGCCCTTTATTGAACTCGAATAATATTGAACGGTTAAGAATGTGCAGCCTTAGCCGACCAGCACTAATAGAAACGGCAGAGTGACGGCCTACACAGTACAAGACACCGTATCTTCACAGTAAATGCAGGTACTCGGTGGCAAATTTAATCGTTGATGAGACGAACCGCTAAAGGGACTTTTTTAACGATGGCCTTCAACATTAGGGATCAAATGCAACAAGCGAAAATTGCGATAGAAATCCTGTGTGCAACTAAGTTATCTGCCATTTGCCTTCTGCTCTTCGCTGCGTTGTCGACTGCTGCGGATTGGCCTCACTCGCGTGGAAAGGCACGAAACGGTTCGACCCCCGAATCTTCTGGGTCGATTGACGGCAAGTGGGATCTAGGCACTCCGCTCTGGAATGCGGAAGTCGGCGAAGGCTGCACCTCGCCTCTTATCATCGGGGACAACCTCTATGTAATGGGGCATTCAATGGATCACAACCGGGTTGTCTGCCTCGATACCACCACCGGCAAAGAGCGGTGGACGGTTTCGTATGCTGCTAAGCGCTTCGGTCGATACGCAACGGGCGACCAGGGTATGTATGGGGGACCTTCCTCGACACCAGAGTTTGACCCCGCAACAGGCTACCTGTACACGCTTGGCCCCGATGGCGACCTTCTCTGCCTCAACACCAAGGACAGCGGTACTAAGAAGTGGGCTATTAATCTCTATGATGTATTTAAGGTTGGCCAACGACCCAAGGTGGGTGTCGGTGGGGTACAGCGTGATTACGGATACACCTCATCTCCTTTGGTGTTAGGCGATTGGTTGCTCGTTGAGGTAGGCGCAAAAGGGGGCAACCTTATTGCCCTAGACAAAATGTCGGGCAAACAGGTTTGGGCCTCAGCAAACAAAGATCTCGCTGGGCACACCGGCGGTATGGCTCTTATGACTGTTGAAGGCATCCCCTGCGTGGCAGTCCTAACCCTCTATAATCTCGTTGTAACCCGTTTGGACAAAGGGAACGAGGGCACGACGGTTGGTATCTACTCTTGGGCCACAGAGTTCGGTAATAACATCGCATCACCGGCAATCGCCGGCGAGTGCGTCTTAATCACCTCGGCATACAACAAAAATGCAATGTGCAAAGTGCTAGTAACGCTAAAAGGGCTGGAACGGGTATGGGAGGCACCAGTACCCTCGAAGGCGTGTACGCCTGTCGTTTACAAAGGGCATATTTACGTCGCTTGGCAAAAGATTTCGTGCCTTGACCTAGCGAATGGCAAGAAGTTGTGGGATGGGGGCCAAGTTGGTGATCCGGGGTCCATCATCGCTACTGCCGACGATCGACTAATCGTATGGGGGCAAAACGGGCGACTGGCACTGGTAGAGACTGCGGAGAGGTCGCCTAATCAGTACACCGAGATTGCCCGACTAGACCGGATCTTCACAACCCACGCCTGGCCACCCGTGGCGATCTCTGGGGGAAAATTGGTGTTGAAGGATAGAAGCGGAAAGATCAAAGTTTTCGCACTGCCAAACGGGAAGTAGTTTTAGGGTGAGCGGGCCTGCCCGTGCTGGTCGTTCTCAAAATGTTCCGGATTTTCCTTTTATCCGCAAGACTCTGGAAAAACGGGCTAAGATAGCTATTCTATCATCAATAACCCCAACTACGGTTTTTTTAGCTTGTTTTATGGGTGAGGTTATTACTAAGCTGCAAAATATAGGTGTTCGTTCTGTGAAAACGCTTCTTTCGAGGTAGGTTAGCTTTGGAGTTTGGTTCGACTAGCTCACCCGCCGGATCGGTCGCTGAGCCTGCCGAAGCTCGCTTCACATGCCTTTGCCAATCAGGTAATCAAAAAACCTGATTTAATTCGCTTATTGGCACCTGTACTAGGCCAAACGGGCACAAATATTTTAAGAATTAGAGAACTATAAATGTTGACGGGAAAATTCAAACGAAGTAGCCTATAGATCTCTCCTTGTTAACCTTTTATTCTGAATTGAGTTTCCCATGCTATTTAGAATCAACCCAAGTCGGAGCAAATCTAAAACCTACGGATTTACATTAATTGAATTGCTGGTGGTAATCGCAATCATTGCCCTCTTAATTGGTTTATTGCTTCCCGCGGTACAAAAGGTACGAGAAGCTTCCAACAAATCCACTTGTATTAATAACATTAAACAATTGGCCTTGGCATGCCATAACTACGAAAATGCAAATAATGTCTTGCCCCCGCAGGCAAAGGCTATGGTTGGAATAGCAGTACCCTAGGCGGTTATGGTGATAAAATTATCCAGAACATGAGTGGGTGGGTTCTTGTAATTCCCTTTCTCGAACAAACCGGACTCGAATCCCAATTAAATAAGGACGCTTGCTTTAGCAACTTAAACACTGGTTGGTGCTGTGGTTTTACAGGCAACTTAAATGGTACTGTTGCAGGAACTGTGACTACCAATGGTAAAGCTTCGGCCACCGTGATCAAATCCTTTGTATGCCCGACAGATATAGGATCAAAAACGGTGAAGTACGATTCGGGTGGCGGTGTGGGTTCTGCCATCAATTATGATTTCAATGCATCTCGAAGCGATTCCGCCTTAGGGGTCAATCTTGCAAACTATTGGAACAGGGCTGGGGCGGCCCGTTACATGTTTGGTGAAAATAGTAACACCCGTATAACCGATGTATCCGATGGCACTTCTAACACCTTGATGATTGGTGAAACTTGTCGAAATGTTTGGAATGGATCCAATCTTTCCTGGGCTTATCGATCTTGGGTTATGACCGGTGTAGATCCTAACGGGGGCCTCAATATTTGGTACACGCCTACTGGTGGCGCAACTCAATTTGGAACCCTAAGTAGTTGGGGGCAATCTGGTAGCCTGCATACAGGCGGGGCAAGCTTTGCCATGGGCGATGCCTCTGTTCGGTTTATACGCGATTCTAATGGTTCAACCAACTTGTATAGATCTTGTACGATTGGTGAAGCAACTTTATCCAACATTGAATGATTCCATCTTTTATTCTTTAACATTACGGAGATCCCTTATGACTCGATTAATAGCGGGTTCCTTATTTGCATTGATATTTATTTGCTCAACAGGGTGTGGTTCTGACAAGCCAACCCAAGGCTTAATATCTATCTCGGGTAATATTACATTAAACGGCATGCCAGTTGAGCATGCAAAAGTTGTTTTTTTCCCATTACTTGAAACCAAAGGAAATGGCGGATGTGCCACCACCAATCCATTAGGTAAGTATGTAATCAAAAACCCCCAAGGTGGATTAGGCCTGGCAGAAGGACAGTACAAAGTAACTGTCAGCAAACGAATGAACCCGGATGGAACTGCGCCAAACCCGGATGAACCTCCAATTGAATCCAAAGCTAAAGAAATATTTTTGCCCAAATACAGTGATGAATCTAAGTCAACGCTTACAGCCACTGTTTCCGCTTTAAGTAAAAACTTTGATTGGACGATTGAAAAAAGCCAATAATATCGAGTTTATCCTAAGTAGAACCATCAGATTTCTTCATGCGATTTGTTGATGATAGGAGGTTTCCTTGGCCACCTGAGTTCACAATCAAAGTGCAACACTATGATAAGGTGTTGCTATTATGAAAAAAATATCGACATTACCTTGTTCCCCCTCGAGTTATTGAAAACTCCAAGACAAACATGCCCAGAAAGAAGGGTTTTCACCGAACCCTCAATCAATTTGCTTGCCTGCTTCAGGCTGCTCTTGTTAAAAAAATTAACCCCGCCCTGCTTGAGCAACGCAGGAATCGGCACACCTAGCCAAATGCAGCAGACGGCGGGGCTACCCTCATGGTTACCGCTAAGCCACAACCTATTTAAAACCTTCCCGCTATCATTCTCTCTGCTCTCAGACTTAACCTCAATGATTTATTTTGGACACATCATCCGGTAGGAAAGAGTTACAGGCATCGCAATTAGTTGGAAAACTATCCCGGGCGTTCTTTCCTAAATAGTTTAATTAACAATTGACAACGAACCTACATGGATAACAATTACAGGTGCCCATATTTCCCACCCGGAGAAAATGATGAATGCTCATTCTTTTTTACCTTTTTATGCTATTGCAATAAGTATGGCTTTACTTGTATTGCCACAGAAAACATTTGCCAAAGATCCCCTCGTTTTTATTTCAGCTTTTGCGGGGGGAAATCAGGCCGGGATTCATTCCTTTAACCTTGACTTGAATTCAGGTGTATTAAAACCTCTTACTCGCACCACCGGAGTAGAAAACCCTTTCTTCCTTGCGCTTTCTCCCGACAAGAAGTTTTTGTATTCCATTCACGCACTCAAATTCGGCAGTAAAGATGCTGAAGAAGTCGCTGCTTTTAAGTTAGTTGGCAATTCGGGTGAACTGAAACTGCTAAACAAACAATCCGCAAAAGGCTCTGCTGCCTGCTATTTGTATGTCGATCATTCTGGAAAAACCGTGGTAGTTGCTAACTATTCTTCGGGAAGTATCGCATCTCTTCCCGTAAAGGAAGATGGCTCGCTAAATGAAGCTGCATCGTTTTTTCAGCATCAAGGTTCTAGCGTTAACCCTGCCCGCCAAAAAGAACCCCACGCCCATTGCATCATCGTAAGCCCAGACAACAAGTTTGCATTCGCTGCAGACCTCGGGCTAGACCAGATATTAAGTTATAAACTAGATTCTAATAGTGGCAAAATGATGGCAAACGATCCTGCTTTCACAAAGACCCCAGATGGTGCTGGGCCAAGGCATTTGACTTTTCACCCCAATGGCAAACAAATTTATGTCATCAACGAGCTTTTAAACTCGGTTACGGTTTTTGATTACGATGCTTCTAAAGGCGCCCTTACTTCCAAGCAAACGATCTCCACCGTTCCCAATGATTTCAAAGGCACAAGTTATTGCGCTGATCTTAAAGTAACGCCTGATAGCAAGTATTTGTATGGTACAAACCGTGGTCACGATAGTATCGCTGCATACTCTATAGGAACGAAAGGCGAATTAACCCTTATTGGCATTGAGCCTAGTTTGGGTAAAGGTCCGCAGAACCTTGCTATTACTGCCAAGGGAGAATATCTTTTGTGTGCGAATATGCCCGGGAAGAATGTGGTAGTATTTCGCATTGATCCGAAAACAGGAAAGATTAAACCTGTTGGCGACCCTGTGATGATGCCTAGTCCATCGTGCATAATGCTGGTGGAGTAAAAGAAAAGCAGACGAAACAAGTAGACATAAAAGCCATTTTGATTATTTTAATGTGGCTGGGTTCGTTGGTTTTTAATGCCAGCATTTTCTGAATTGCCCTGACTTTTCATGGATACACGAACGGCCAATCTAATCCGCAAAAAATTGCCGTACCGACCCTCTTATAATAAGCCCACCCACCTCTTGATTGCTAACAGGGGCTGTATTTCTAATTCTTTTATTCATAAATACACACAAACAAGAATCCCCACCACCGCTGTTATCGACTTGGGGTCGGTAGGCTTTTAAGTAGGGGCAGTTTCTATAAAGTATGAAAAAAGACCAATCTTCAGCCCCAACGGGGCCGGTCTAAGCCCTAGGAACTCTTTTATTTCGCATTTCCCCTTGGCTGGGGCGCTCAAGGCTGGCAACTGCGTAACTTCTGGAAAAATTCTAACAAATTATTATTATTTTTATTGAATATGGCCTGACAGTAATTTATAAAAGATTTATTAAGATTTGTTAAATTAAAAGATTTTTATTATTTGTTTTTATGGAGTCATCCATTCATGAAAAAAATCAATGTAATATTATTTTTAGTGCTAACCATTGGTTGTGGTTCGGAACCAAATTTGCAGCCTGTATCAGGCGTTATAGAATGGCAGGGTAAGCCTGTAAAATCAGGTACAATAAATTTCCGTTCTGAAGATGGTTTGCATGTCGGGACTGGCACTATAATTAATGGCGCATATAATGTGCCAAAAATAAGCGGATTGGTACCAGGAAAATATTTAGTTGCAATTTCTTACCCAGATCAAAAAAATTCTATTCCCAAAGAAGGTGAAGCCCCTGGTGCCTCTCAGGCTGTCCGAGAGATACTGCCCTTAAAATACGCCGATGGCTCTACCTTAAAAGCTGAAATAAAAACCGGCCTTAATGAAGTAAGCTTTAATTTAAAATAATAGTTCAGTTTTAGTTTCACTAAATTGTTCTCGTTTTATTTTTACTAAGGAGAATCCTACATGCGCAAATCTGGGTTTACTCTTATCGAACTCTTGGTTGTTATTGCAATCATTGCCATTCTTATTGGCTTGCTGCTCCCTGCAGTTCAGAAAGTTAGGGAGGCTTCCAACCGTATGTCATGCAGCAATAATTTAAAACAATTGGGACTGGCAATGCATAATTATCATACGACGCATGATGCGTTAATCCCGATTATGGGTCCTTCAGGATGCTGCTGGGGCACATGGACAGTATTAATTTTGCCTTTTATTGAACAATCTGCTGCGTATGATCTTTATGAAAACTGGGGGGGCTCTGATAGTGTTAGTTCCGGGTTTCCTAAAGTTTCTGCTGCTGGCTCTTTCCCGCGCTATGGCTCGGCCCCAAACACTACCAATGTAACAGGTAAGCGTTATAAAGCATTTACCTGCCCCAGTGATACTAACAACACTCCCATCGGGGCTATGACTAATATTAATTATGTGGTTAATGGCGGAAATGGCGGAACTGGCGGAGCTGCCGGCCCGCCCCCAACCCCTGCTGGTTACATACGCATGCCGGGTATGTTTGATGGCACAAAACTTACGCAGAAAATCAAGCTTACCGATGTTACAGATGGATTGTCAAACACCATCATGTTTGGCGAAGTCTTGCAGGGGCAAGGAAGTGACTTGCGCGGATTTGCTTGGTGGGGTGATGCCTCTGCTTTTAGTACTTACTATCCCCCAAATACAACAGCAAATGATTTGATTTATACCACATCTTATTGTATTAATCAGCCTACACTTGGCTTACCTTGTTCAGGGACTGGCGGGAGCCATTTTTCTTCGCGCAGTCGCCATTCAGGAGGGGTCAGCGTTAGCATGGGGGATGCAAGCGTTCGATTCGTTACCAACTCTATTTCTCCTGTTGTCTGGATGAATCTTGGCCCGATGAATGATGGTTCGGTTATCGGCCAATATTAAATGTCTAAGCTTTTCATAATATTGAACCAGCCTTATGATTTGATTATCGTATTGATGTTAAGCTTAGAACCTTTTTCAAAACCAGTTTGCTTTGTAGTCTTTCTGCTGTTTAAGCCTTTGCAAAAGTAGGCAATGGCACAAGAGCAACCTAACTAATTGTTCTTGTGCCATTGCTTATTTTAGATTTACAATTATCTTTTCTTGAAAATTTAAATGCAAGGAGTAGAAAATGAAGCAGATTCTAAAAAGCGTTGCTCTAAAAAGCGTTGCCTTGATGATAGTGGCACTAGGAAACCTTTCTGCAGCAGAGGTTGCCAGGAAGCCTAATATCATTTATGTGCTTTGCGATGATCTGGGGTATGGGGATGTAAAATGCCTAAACCCACAGGGAAAAATTGCGACCCCACACATGGATGCACTTGCGGCAAAAGGAATGATTTTTACGGATGTACATTCAAGCTCTTCAGTCTGTTCGCCCACCCGCTATGGGATTATGACAGGCCGTTACAACTGGCGCACCAAGCTACAAAGTGGTGTTCTTGGTGGCCTTAGTCCCAGACTTATCGAACAAGGCAGGCTTACCACCGCTCAGTTGCTCAAGGATCAAGGGTATAACACCGCTTGCATCGGCAAGTGGCACCTCGGCATGGATTGGGTTAAAAAAGAAGGTAAGGATGTTTCTGAATTAAATATTGAATCTGCTAGCCAAGTGAATAATGTCGATTATTCCAAGCCTATTAAGAATGGACCAAACAGCGTCGGCTTTGATTATTACTTTGGCATTAGTGCATCGCTTGACATGGTACCTTACACCTTCATCGAGAATGATCGGGTTGCCAAACTTCCCACGGCGGAGAAAGATTTTCTCATATTCTTAGGAAGGGAAAAAGGGAGATGCCGCAAGGGCCCAGCTGCGCCAGACTTTGAAGTTGAAGATGTTCTTCCAACACTTACTACTAAGGCAATTGAATTTGTAAAGGCCCGAAGTGTCGAGGCCAAATCGGGGAAACCATTTTTTCTCTACCTGCCTTTGGCATCGCCACATACTCCCATTGCGCCCACCAAAGATTGGCAGGGTAAAAGTAGCCTCAATTATTATGCCGACTTCGTCATGCAGACCGACCATACTTTAGGTTTGATTCTTGCAGAACTAGACCGACAAGAAATCGCTGATAACACACTTGTTGTACTTACTAGTGATAACGGTTGTTCGCCTCAGGCAGATTTTCCTGAGTTACATTCTAAGGGCCACAATCCGAGTCACCATTTTCGTGGCCATAAAGCCGATATATTTGAAGGGGGCCATCATATCCCTTTTATTGTTCGTTGGCCTGCAAAGGTAAAGGCGGGTACTAAATCTAATCAACTTCTTTGCTTGACCGACCTGATGGCTACTTGTGCAGAAATCCTCAAGGTACCACTTCCAGAAAATGCAGGCGAGGACAGCGTTAGTTTTTTTCCCGCACTACTTGGGCAGATCGATTCTCCACTTCGCGAGGCTTTGGTCCATCATTCGGTGAATGGCTCATTTGCAATTCGTCAAGGAAACTGGAAGCTTTTGCTTTGCAAGGATTCTGGTGGTTGGAGTGATCCACGGCCAGGTACGGTAAAAATTGGAATGCCCGAGGTGCAACTTTTTGACCTAGCCAACGATATTGGTGAAAAAACAAATCTACAAGGCAAGCAACCAGAAACAGTAAAGAAGCTTACCGATCTTCTGGATAAATACATTACGAATGGCCGTAGCACTAAGGGTGCAACGCAGAAAAATGAGGTTAAGGTTGATTGGAAGCGTGCGACTCAAAATAAGGATGCTGGCAAGGCCAAAAACAACAAATAAGAGATGGTAATTTTAAAACAAATGGCGATTCCTGCCACGATTGCTCAGGGAATAGAACTAGACAAAATCTACGATGCTAAAAGTTCTTTAACCTGCCAGAAAATATAGATTTGGACAAAGATAAAATTCACAACTCCGAAGACTTCTCGTTGCAAAAAAATGCGCCCAATGCATGAATTTAAAAGCAGACGGACCCGGTTTTCAAATGAAATGGCCGGAAACTGGATACCCATCAACCCTAAAAATTCGAATCGAGCAACTTTGAATAGTTGAACTAAAATCTCTCTTAACGGTTTCTAGGTTGATCTTTACGGTTTGATGTTCTGATAGGTCAAATGGCAGGTCTCTGCAATTCAGTGCGAATCTGCAGTATTGTTCATAGTATTGCCCTTGCACGCCTCTTTCGGTTGCAACTTGGTAAGAAATGGATGCATCTGCGGGGGCAGAAAGTTCCAAAATTGCGATATACCTACCAGCGTCAAGATTCGCCTTTACCGAATAAACACTTTCCGAAATTTTCTCGAAGTCAGTCAATTCAAAGTTAATCTTTTCTATTAGGGAAAGTTTATTTGCAAACCCGGTGCTGCCGATCTTAGATTCATGAATGCAGACCACATTTCGAATTCCAGACCCCTTGAAAAAATCAACTGCGGTGTGGATTTCTTGATATTGATTAGAGCAAAAGGTACGGTAGCCATGGCTCTTTATTATCATCAAGGCATCATCATCACTGGTGGCATGCTCAAAGACAAGATGGGGTTTGTGCAGTTGCAAATTATTGGCAAAACCACGAAGTGCATGTTTTTCAGCCCCTTCGATATCCATTTTTACAACATCTGGAATCATTTTGTTGCTGGCGAGAAAATCATCTAGACTCACAGATTTTACCCGGATCAAATCCTTGGCCCGCTCTGTTGATTTGATATCGATACGGGAAGCAGCGCCATTGTCGAACAATTGAACCCATTCATCAGATTTATGCCAGACCGCACCATGCACGAGGAATACATTGGTAAGAAAATTGGAATTACAATTGTTGGTCAATTTTTCTAGGGCCAAAGGGTTTGCTTCAAAGGTGACTACCTGCCCTTTTGGTCCAACCAATCTGGACATCACCAAGGTAAGATCTCCTTGGAATGCTCCAACATCGAGGCAGGTATCGCCCGGCTTTATCAGATCTCGAAGCATCAATTGCACCCCGGGTTCAGCGGCGTTGGGCAAATACCAGGCGGGCGCATTCCTTTTTAAAAATAGGGTGTTGGAAATAATTCTTTCTGTGAGAAAATCAAACCTTTTTTGCATGTCGCTGATTAGGTCTGTATATGCGGAATATTTCATTACTTTGATTCCGCAAGCCTTCAGCAAACGATGCATTAATTGTTTCAATAGCTCCATCAATCAACGCTCTCTGAATTTTAGGGTTGAACCCATTCTTAATCTTAATCAAATTTGATTAAACGCTATTTTGCGATCACAATCCACTAATTATTGAGATGGAGGATGCGTGGATTACACTGGAAAATTAAGCCCCCCCTTATTGCCTGATAACTATTTCTTGTTTGATGTTCTTGAGGGTCTGCCCCCCATGGTTACGATTCTAACCTTTAAAGGTAATAACCCTAGGGATGACTTTCCTCCCTTTTAACTTTCTAAATTTCTACAGCAGAGTTACTATTAGTAGTTACAGTGCATGCATTAATAATGCACTTTATTTATTGCACGAATTCCCGCCCTCATCAGGATTAACTTTAATGAGCGAAGAACCGCAAGCCAGCATTATAACTAGGCGGGATTTTATCAATGCTAGCGCTGCTTGCGCAACCTCATTGGCAATTACTGATACTGTTTTAGCAACCCCGGAAGAACTAGGACCCGGAAAAAAATTAGTTCCCATTACAAAACCTTACCTGACGCCCGGTAAAGATTTCGGCGATGTTTCCCGTGGGGACCCTAAGCCTTATAAGCTTATAGGCGCAGCGCAAGCAGAGGCTAGGCTTACGCCCGATACTTGGCGGCTTGAAATTACGGCAGACCCATTTGTGGAAGAACCCCATACCAAAGTGCCCGCAACACTTGCAAAATCTCTAACCATTGCGGATGGCACCGCAATTGATTTCAAACAACTTCTGGAACTGGGCAAGAAACATGAGGTGCATTTTCTCAAAGCAATGCAGTGCTTGAATATTGATACGCCATTGGGCCAAGGATTATGGACGGGGGTACCCCTGCGCGAGGTACTAAGGCTTTGTGGCAAGATGAATAATGTTCGCAGGATTTACTATTGGGGTTTTCATAACAATGATGCGAAGCAGGTTTTTAAATCTTCGGTAACCTATACCAATGCGATGGAAACTCCACCCAACGAATTACCTGTTTTTATTGCATATCAGTTGAATGGCGAGGCAATATCGCTTGAAAGGGGTGGACCAGTGCGCATGATCGTGCCTTGGTCGCATGGTTATAAATCGATCAAATGGTTGCAGCATATTTTTGTCACGAATGATGCTCGCAACAATGATACTTACTCCACGGGGAACAATGATCCTGAATCGTTTTTGAAAAGTGCAGCGTACATGGATAGGTCGCCCGAGGGCAAAAAGTTTAAGGTGGGTGAAGCGGTAGAAATCAGTGGCACGGTGATCAGCGGGCCCTCAGGGGTAAAAAGAGTGG
>Ga0335396_10003141_pt1 | contig 19423 bp, 19 predicted proteins | sample FRY02_FD_205743 | JGI IMG/M metagenome (GOLD analysis project Ga0335396, IMG submission 205743) | Freshwater microbial communities from Lake Fryxell liftoff mats and glacier meltwater in Antarctica - FRY-02 (spades assembly) (version 2) | ecosystem: Environmental > Aquatic > Freshwater > Ice >... | reverse complement strand
CCGTACCGCCATGACGACACAGTGCTGATTTAACGCCGGTTATGCCTGTTATCGATCGCCAAGTTTCCATAATCTACATTATCGGGCATTGAAGGTATTTGAGCCGACGGGCTCCTGTTGTCGAGTGTGGAGTTGCAGAGCTTGAGCGCCGAAGTTGCACGATTTGAGCGGATTCTCACGAGTTGAGCGCGAAGGGCATCTGTCTTGCGCGACAACGACGCTAAAACGCGTGATCGATCGCAAATGGAGCGCGCCGGGCAGCTAGCTGCTCGGCGCTGTCAAGGCTTGTCAACTGAATCGCTGCATCTCCGCTCCCGAATCCTCTGACTCGCTCGACGCTGAGCCTGCGGCAAGTCGTGTGTGGCGGCCGGTCATCCGCAGCTGGCGTGCTGCGTAACGGCTGGCGGCCCGCTGCGCTGCTGCCGAGCTGAATCTCGTTGTCCCGACACCGCTAGTCGGGGTGGAAGCGTCGCCGTTGCCGGCAGGACTGTCAGGGTTAGAGACCGCTCCGATTAGCCCACACAGCGCGAACGCCAGCGACCTAGCCCGATTCTTCATCTGTTGCTCGATGCACCAAGCTCCATGTGTTCGAAGCGCAGCGCCATCACCTGGCCAGCTACCTCGCCGAGCCACAGCCGACCGGCGAACAGTTCGCCTTCAAGACGCTCGAGCAGCGCCTCGCCGCCATCAGCGGGTTCTACGCGTACGCGCTGGAGGTGGGTTCATCGACCGTCACCCCCGAGCTGTCCGCACCCCGCTTGCCGTCAAGGCGCACCGCGCTCAAGGCGCCATCAGTCTGAGCAAGCCTGAGTTTGAGCGGTTCGTCAGCGCGGCAGCGGACGATTCGCCGAACGCCCTTGCGGCGGTGCTGTTGCTGGGCTTGTACGGGCTGCGGGTGACGTTTGTAACGCTGGCACTCAACGAGGGCGTGGCACTTCGTGACGTCCAAGACGCCGCCCGGCACGGTGATCCGCGCACCACGCGCCTATACGCCCGCGACGCGGGGGCCCTCAACCGCCACCCTGTCCCCCGCATCCTTGGCCTCATCGGAGTGAGAACGCAAGACGCCGCAGGTTGGGCCGGTCTGGGCGTAATTTTGCTGCCACAGGGTCGTGGGTCGGATGCCGTGGGGCGATCTACTCAGCGTCCGTGGCCGCAGGTGGGCCCGGGTCCTCGCCCCAGCTGATCCTGGGGCCGCGGCCCAGGCGCTGCCAGTGCTCTTTGTCGAGGTCTTGATCGCTCAGCCATACCGTCCACGGGAGCTGGAGCGGCGCGAGAGCGCGGACCTCCCCGCGGTCGTCCAGTTCTATGCTTTCGAAGATCGCGGTGCGGCTGTCGAGGAACGCGTCAACGAGGTCGAGAGCCAGCCGCCCCGAACCAGCAGCGGCATGCGCAAACTCGTCGGGGTCGTCATCAATATTACCCACAATATCCTGACGCTTAAGCGATCGTGGCCACACCGCGATCGCTACGGTGCCTGTGGGTGTGTCCTGGACGATCTCGGTGACGTCGTCATCAACGATCACCAAGCCTTCGCGGCTGAGGGTCAGCCCGCCGTGTTTGAACGCCAAGAAGTACGGAGAGAACCGCTTCCAGTCGCTAGCGAGCTCCGGCAGCAGGCGGCGTAGGCGTGCGCGGGTCGCGTCGCGCGCTGCGTCAAGCGACGACAGGTCGGCGGTACTGACCCCTTCGGTTCCCGAGAGCGCCGTCAACATAGGAGTGCTCTGGCCTGTGACGGGGTCGCGGAAGGCGTGCCCCGCCAGGGCGTCGAGGCGTTCGTCAGCCCACTTGGGAGCCTCCTGCCAGAAGTTGTTGGTGCCGAACCGGGTCCACTCGGTTGCGCGTAGGTAGTGCGCGAGCCCCGTCTGCGGGGAGTCCCAGGCACTCGCAAGCATTGCGAAGTCCTCTAGCGGCTGCATCGCATCCGCGATCACGCCGAGCAGCGCCATGTCGCGCCACGCCGCTTCGTCTCCAGCGGCGCACTCGGCGTAGTGGGCGACGGAGTCCTCGAGCGCCGCGTGGCGAGCGGGCAAGTTCTGATCTCGCCAGCTGAATAGAAAAGCGCGGGATGGCAGCGTAATCTGATGTGCGGAGGGCATGTTGTCAGGCGTCCCGATCAGCGTCACCACGTTCCTCCTGAGGCTTGGCCACGAGATGTTTGATGCGCGTCTGGTCGTCGCTGCTTAGCGTCGGCAGCAGCTCCGTGGACAGCGTCGCGGCGCACCCGTCCATGATCGATGAGGCGTGCAAGCTACAGAGTTCGGCGGCGAGCTTGGCCGCGGTGCGTCCGTCGCGGTCGAAGCGCCGCACGTTGTCGCGGTCTAGTGCAATGAGATGCCGGTTGACGCTGACGTGGCGATCGCGTTCGCTCGACGTGACGGCGACCGCGAACAGCCCGCTCGGCCATCGCATGCCGTCGCTGAGTTCGCCAGCGCCCGGCGGGCCGATGACGTGCTCGCCGGCGAGCAACGGGAAGCCGTGCATCATTGCCTTGGCCACCTCGCGATGGGCCAGCCAGAGGCGGGCTGGTCGCTGCAACATCGTTTCCCAACGATCGGTGACGCGCTCGCGCAGCCGCATGAACGCGAGTCGGCCCGCATCGTCGAGATGCTCGTCACGGAGGTGCTCGTCGGTGGGCACGCGGAACGCCTCGTGAAGCGTCTTCCGCGGATCCGCAAGGACCGACCTGAACGCCGCGTCGAGGTCAGGGATCTTCGTCGCGCGAAGCCGATCCCATGGCTTCGGGCCCGCGAACGCGTGCAACAGCCCGCCAAGATCCTCCGCCGCGAGCAACGCGCGCTGCACGACGATCAGAGCGAGCCCGCCGACCTCGGTCGCGGGCTTCCCGGCGTCGTCCGCCTGCTCGTACGCGCGCAGGGAGCGGGCGATCGCCGCGACACGGTACCCCGCGCGCGCGGACGCTCCGGACATGTGGGCGAGCAGCTCCTGTCCGCCGCGGCGCTTGACGTAGCCGTGATCGTGATGCGCGACGCTGAAGCCAACCTTCATTCCCCCGGTGTAGCGGTCCGCGCGGACACGCGGCTGCACTTGACATCGCAAACTGCGCGAATCTATGCTGCAACCGGTGGGGTGACGTTGTCTGTTCATCTCAATCACTTGCAGCGCGGCGCTGCTGCTGCTGTCGGCCGCCAATGCCAGTGCTGGTGTGGAGTTGCAGCACTTGACCGCCGAAGTTGCACTATTCGACCGGCTTTGACAGGCTCGTCAGCGATCTTTCGACCGCTGGGCTCGCCGCCCCTACTCATCACCGTGGAGCGACGTTAGTGAAGGGCGAACTGGTTGAACCGCAGCGCTCGAGTTGAGCTGAAGTGGCTCGCGTCGATCTCTTGCAGGAGGCCGTCTGCGACGAGGTCTTGGGCTGCCTTGCTTCGAGCCGGTATGTCGGCAATTGAAACCGTCCTCGTCCAGCCACACTGCGCTAGTGCGCTGACAACTGCACAGCGGTTGACGAGCAGGTTCCTGTTCCTGTCCGACACGTCGCTAAGGGCCGTGAACTTGACTTGAAGCCCCCTAGTGCTGAGTGGTGCTTTGGCAGCGGCCATGCGAGAAACGCGTCGCCTTCCAAGTAGAAGCTCCTCATCGTCGCGCGGCCGGTCGCCGTCAAGGCATGCTGCCAGGAGCGCGGCGGCCAGATGGCCGGAGAAGAGGTACCCGCACACGGAGACCTCCCCCCTCTCTTCCCTAACCAGTGCGCCAACAGTCAGCCGGTTAAGAATCGCGCCCGGAAGAGGGAGCAGTTCTAGCGTGGCGGCGACCGCGCGATCTGGGTTTGCCATTCGCGCCACCCGCTCCCCTGCTACCCGGCCATCAACCAGGACGCTCTCGGTTGAGGGGTTTCCGGCGACGGTGACGAGGTAGCCCTGCTGCAGCAGCGCGCACTGAGCGCTGACTGTGCGCAGGGTTTGTCGGGCGGGAGTGTTGCCGGCGATTAGCGCAGCGAATAGATGCTCGCGATTCGGTTTTTCCCAGAAAACTTTGCTGAGCGACAGCGCGGCATCAAAGCCGTTCCGCATGCACAGATCTGCCGTTTCGCCGTGCTCTTGCGTCATCTGTTCGAGGATTCGGCTGCGAGCATCTAGGAAGCTGTCGATCCAGGAGGGCGAAATGTTCAGGCGCTCTACCTGCTGGACTTCTGGCGGCTGGCGTGGCTGGTAGTCACTGCAGCCGTCTTCGTCGTTGGTGCAGAGGTATACGGCGCACGGGGTTTTCGCGAGCAGGCCGACAAGCGCGCTGACGTCAGCGTGGAAGTACCGCTCGAAGTCGACAATCCACAGCTCGTCGACTCCGTGTGCAAGCAGCCAGGTGCGCGCGTCCTCAATTCGTGTGATCGCCGGGACTGCCCAGCCGGTCGGTCCCGGACGCTTGCCCAGTCCAGCCAGAATGTCCTTTGCGAGTCCTCCCGGCGATGAGGACCCGGGGGCGAAAACGCTGCAGATCCGAGTCACGCCTTCGGGAGCCACCGGTAGGCGCTCGCCGTGTTGCGGGGTCGCCGGAAGCCAGATGCGTATCGCTGGGTTTCTCATTTCTGCTTCATTGCGTGCAGCGCGAGCTCTTTGGTGAGTTTTCTGCGACGGGTCTTTTTCAAGATGCTCTGAGCGCGTCTTGTAAAGCCCGCCCAGTTGCGGAACAGCCCGTGGCAGTGTTCCCTGTCGATCCACTCCAGGAGGGCGGGGTCGACACCGTCGTACAGCGAGGGGCAGTAGCTCGGCAGCATCTCCACTACCTCCTCACATTCCATCGGATAGAACTCAACCGGATAGAGAATGCGCGACCACAACATCGGTTCGCCTTTCAAGACCTCGTAAGCGCCGACGCCGCCTACCAGTAGAAGCGCGAAGCTCGTGCTCGGGTGCTCAACTAGTGAACGCAATACCTCTGGGCATTCTGTGCTGCGCATTCTCTGACACTCGTCTACGACGACACACAGAATGCGATCGTCCTCTTCGTTAGGTTTGAGCTCGTCACGCAGCAGGATCGTGAGGTCTTGAATGGTTGCCTTCCCGCTGTGCTCAATCCCCATCTCCTGGGCGAGGTCTGAGAGCAGACGACGCATAGTTGGCTGTTTAGGAGATTCGAAGGCCACGGATCTGACCTGTCCCCGTCTCTCCCAAAGGGCCCGGGTGATCGCAAAGGTCTTTCCGGTGCCCGGAACCCCGGTGTAACAGTTGATGCTGTCGGGCTCGAGTGCCTCGTCGATCCACTCGACGACCTCTTGGTAGCCCGGCATGCTCATCGCGCCGACTCCCTCGGGGTTGTGGAAGTGCTGCGGCTTTTTAGCGCTCATCTTCACTCCGGTCGCCGTACGTACTGACCGCGTCGGGCTCATCGCCCGCGTCTTTTTCCTCAGGCAGGCGCTGACCGACGGGAACTGAGCCGCCGAATAGAGATCCTCGGCGGCGACTCTCGGCGGGGCGGCGCCTTTCGCGCTCACGGATGGTGACTGGCTCGACACGGTCACCGTCATGGGCGATACTGCTGTGGCGCTCCTTTTCGACGTGTCGGTCGCGCACTAGCTTACGGCCCTCGGCAGCGCGCCATTCAGCGTCAAGTTGACGGCTGTTTGCCGTCGCAGCAAACCGGCAGCGGTCAGCTTCAGTTCCCAGTTTGTTGTTCCATGCTTCGAAGAGAAAGACGCCGTGCTGGTAGACGGTGATCATCCGTTCGTCAAAGCGTCGAATCCTAATGTCAACCTTTTCACCGACTATGTCACCCAGGCCGTCGTGGGTGTAGTAGTCGCCGTTGTGCATGACGCCGCTCGGGTGAACGAGCCGCGGCGCGTTGCGCTTAGGTGGCTCAAGCGCATACTCTCGAAGCAGGTCGTCATCTACCTTTTCGACGAACGTGAGGTCCTCATCCCAGACCTCCGCGGGAGTCCGATTTACAAGCGCAGAATGCTTGCGTTTGAAGTTGTAATAGCGGAGATATTCGATTATCTCACGCCATAGTGCTTCGGGAGTAAGCATCGGGGTATCCGGCGCCATCATCGGGGTGCCGTCTGCGTTCTGAGGCCCCTTCGTGTACCACGGCAGTTTGGCAATCAGCTCTGCGTCCAAGGTCCGGTTGAAACGTTCGAGCTTCCCGTTTTGTTGCGGTTTCCTTGGCATAATCGCAACATGGGCGTAACCAAGCTCCAGGCCCTGCTCGGTGATCGCGTGGGAGGCAAACTCCCCTCCGTTATCCTTGCGCATGAAGGCGAACTTCCCATAAACAGGCGTGTAATCTTTTCCATGCCGGATCGCCTCACAGATCGCTATCAGCGCATCCCCTGAGTTCGCTTTGTCGGTGGTCAGAACTACCGCGGCGATCGCCCGCGAAGCAGGATCTTCCACAATAACCACACTTGGCTTAACCGACCGTCCGTTGAGCGCCACCAGAATAGGCAGCTGATGCGCATCGATGCACCGCTCGTTTACCTTCGTCCCTTCGGTGCGCACCAGCCGCAGTCGCAATTCTTCGTATGCCCGCACCCCGTGACGGCTCAAAGCGAGCTCCGCCGGGCTGACGTCCCGCTTCACATGCCGGCAGAAGGTCGGGTAGGAGCCCTCGTAGGAGCCGTCAGCACACGCTTCCTTCCAGGCTTCCTTGAGCGTCTGGTGCGAATGGATTTTGATCTTCAGCATCTCGCTCAACGGTGCCCGTGGCTTGCGACGGGTCGGTGGCCCGTGCCGAACCCAGCGCCGGATAGTTTGAGGGCTCGCGCCCAGCTTTCGCGACGCCGCGGCCGTTAGGCCTCTCGGAAGCGTTCCGCCGTTCGCATTCGTTTGGAATCGCAGCTCGTCGATGAGCTGCTGGCGCTTAGCGAACTCCTTGGGGCTTGTCCTCAGGGGTGTCATTGCGCCGCCACCCACCTCTGCTGGTCAGGCGTCAGCAGCGGCAAGAGCCGCACGCCGAGGAATTCATCTCCCCATGTACGAGCCGCGTGGGTGCACTGACCCCTGACCTGCGCGAGGTCCTCGGCTGGAGCCCCTGCCGCGTATCCTTCCCCCATCTTCAGCTCGTCGGCCACGAGCCCGTCTGGTGTGCGCCAAAGCAGATCGAGCCATAGCGGACCAGCGGCGATCTCGTATCCAACGAGCTTCCAGTTGGCACGGCGGAAGTTGTTCCGATAGCTCCCAACGGCCGTCACCAGCACGGTTCGTATGGACATCTTGTAGATCGGAGGAAGGCCTTCGGGCTCAACTTCAGCGGCGACCGCACGAATGCCGTTGTAGCTCCAATCGCCTCTAAATGCGGTTAGCTGCACAGCGCGGTGAACCAACTTGCCTCTGACCATTGGATCGTAAATCTGCTTAGCGTCCCGCAAGCGCTGCTGGCGCGCAGGGTCCGCGAGGTGCGCTCGGGCATCCGGCCCATATCGCCGACCGTTACGCATGGTGGCGCCCCAAATCACGGCAAGTAATCGCCGGCTGCGTAACGATCTGAAAACCGAGGTTCGCTGAAACCGCTTGGAGCCGCAGGTCAGCGGCCGTAACTTTCCCAGCCCTTCGCTGGAGGGTCGGAAAAATCTCGTCGCGTCCTTCCGCTCCGCTCCCGGATGCGCTCAAGGACTGCGTCCAGGCAGCTGAGGGTACGGTCGGCGGAGAGCAATCGGCTTTCGCGGATCGTCCCCCGCAGCTGCTCACCATGGCGGGGAGTAACCGAAGGCGCGCCGCGGGGAGTCGCAGCCGGTGATCGAAGGGTGCTATGGGCACCCCTTACATTGTGCACACACCCAGGCACAATTCGCAAACAGTCTGTGGTACCCTGACAAAAGTGTCCTGGCGGAGTTCTCAGTGAATCCACCAAGCTCAGTAACTGTCGGCTCTGAACGCACGCGAGAGGCCGTGCTGACCGCGGCCACTAAACTGCTCGCAAACGGCGCTCTGAGCTTTTCTCAAGTTTCACGCGACGTTGGCATGTCTCGTCAGAGGGTCCACTCCTGCTTTCCAGGAGGCCAAAAGGCGTTGATCGCAGAAGTTGAGGCCTGGGCATTCGCCGAACTGCGATCCCTGCTCATCTTCGCTGGGCGGGCCGATCAACCTGCGGGGTACTTCATCCGGTTCTTCCAAAGCGTCGGTGATCTCCCGCGGGAGAAGGCCATCGCCCTGACGGCGCTCCTAAACGCAAATCATCCGAAGTCCGACGCGGCGCGCCGGCGAATTGCGAAAGCGATCAACCGCTGGCGGTCGCAGAGCGAGATCGACCAGGCTCGCGTGCCGTGGCTGGTTCGCTACCTGATCTTAATGGCGCAACTGATCGCCGCGGACAACCCCAATCTCGGCGGCGACCGCAACAAGGGCGCAGTCAGCCCCGCAAAAGCGCTGCAGCTTTTCCAATTCGGCATTCCCTACGTGGTCACGTTCGAGACAGCTCCTGATCCGCCCGAAACAACGGTGTAGCTCATCGAAGCAGCTCAGCTCTCTCGGACTGAACAGGGGTGCCCGCCAAACCACCTCAAACTGCCCTGACCTCCCTGTAGGATTGTGAAAGTCCGATCCGGAATTACTGCTCGGTAATCAATGGCCAAAAGTCAGAACAACCAACCGAAAAGCGCTAAGAAGGTGAAGACCGATAACGGCAACAATGAGGCCGCGCTCTTTGAGGCAGCTGACCGGCTGCGCGGCAGCGTCGAATCGGCTGAATACAAGCATCTGGTTCTCGGCCTGGTTTTCCTGAAGTATATCTCTGACAGCTTCGAGCAGCGCCGCGCCGAGCTTGAAGAACTAACCCGCAAAGTCAAAAGCGACTACTTCACTGACGACGAGAACGAACGGCAAGAAGTTCTGGATGATCGCGACGAGTACACCGCCGCGAACGTCTTCTGGGTTCCTGAGAAAGCCCGCTGGAATGCTCTGCTGGCGAAGGCCAGCCAGCCCGATGTCGGCGTGCAGCTCGACAAGGCCCTTGACTCGATCGAACGTGAGAACGAGCCGCTGTGTGGTGTGCTGCCGAAGGTCTACGCAAAAGCTGCGTTGTCGCCGGAGAAACTAGGTGACCTTGTTTCAACGATCGCGAAAGTTGGATTCGGGCATGACGCCAAGCAAGCCCGCGACGTCTTAGGCCGCACATACGAGTACTTCATCAAAGAGTTCGCTCGCTCAGAAGGCCACCGCGGCGGAGAGTTCTACACGCCAGAGCCCGTTGTCCAACTGCTGGTTCAGATGCTTGAGCCCTACAAGGGACGCATCTACGACCCGGCATGCGGGTCGTGCGGAATGTTCGTGCAGTCCGCTGATTTCCTTCGCGCTCACGCTGGCCGCGCCGAAGATCTCGCCGTTTACGGCCAGGAGATGAACCAAGCCACCTGGCGTATCGGGCAAATGAACCTCGCGATTCACGGCCTAGGCGGTGAAATCAAGCTCGGCGACACCCTCACCAACGACCAGCACCCCACGCTCAAAGCTGATTTCGTGATCGCTAACCCTCCGTTCAATCAGAGCAAATGGGGTGCTGATCAGGTCAAAGCCGACTCACGCTGGAAGCACGGCGTACCGCCCGACGGTAACGCCAACTACGCATGGATTCAGCATTTCGCCAGCCATCTAGCCCCGGACGGCCGCGCCGGCTTCGTCTTAGCTAACGGATCATTGACCTCCAATACCGGCGGGGAGAACAAGATCCGTCAGGCCCTGATCGAAGATGACCTTGTCGACTGCATTGTCGCCCTGCCCGGCCAGCTCTTCTACACCACCGGCATCCCGGTCTGCCTGTGGTTCCTTGACCGAAACAAAGCATCCAGCAGCGAACGCGACCGCAAAGGCGAAGTCCTCTTCCTTGACGCTCGCCAGATGGGCGCGAAGATCAGCCGCACCCAAATCGACCTCAGCGCGGAAGAGCGCGAAGAGATCGTCAGCACCTACCTAGCTTGGCGCGGCACTAACGAAGCCACCTACGAAGACATGCCGGGATTCTGCAAAAGCGCGACGATCAACGAGATAGAAGCTGCCGCCTGGACCCTCTCCCCCGGCCGATACGTCGGTGCTCCAGAAGAAGACGAAGACCCTGAACTCTTCGAAGCACGCATGGCTGAGCTCGTAGAGCAGCTAGGCGCCGAGCTGAAAGAAAACGAGCGGCTCGCCGGCGAAGTCAAAGAAGCGCTTAAGCGGGTCGGGTATGAGCTCTGAGCTACCTCTGGGCTGGGAAGTCAAGACACTCGAAGAAGTTGCAAAGGTAGTAGGAGGCGGGACTCCTTCAACAAAGGAGCCGGCGTACTTCGACGGAGATGTGCCTTGGCTCACCCCAAAAGACCTAAGCGGCTACTCGGACCGGCACGTTGCTCGCGGCGAGCGCAACATCAGCGAAGAGGGCTTAGCAGCTTCTGCAGCCCAGCTCCTGCCAGTTGGCACCGTCTTAGTGTCGAGCAGGGCGCCCATCGGTTATGTGGCACTTGCGGCATCCGAGCTAACGACAAACCAAGGATTCAAGAGCCTCGTACTTGGCACGGATCAACTCCCTGAGTTTTACTACTACCTCCTCCGCGCCTCAACCGCGAGACTGGAATCTGAGGCAAACGGCTCAACATTCACGGAAATATCGGGCGCAGGTATGAAGCGAGTTCGAGTTCCTGTCCCTCCCCTAGCGGAGCAGCGCGCCATCGCTTCGGTCCTCGGCGCACTCGACGACAAGATCGAGAGCAACCGGCGACTTTCAGAGCTGCTTCTCGAGGAATGCTCGGTGAGATTCCGCCTTGCGTTCCCTCAGCTGGGCCGCGACCCGCGAGTCTGCTCCGACCCACTACCAGTTGATTGGACAACTGGGTCGCTCGGCGAACTCGTCGACGTCGTGATGGGCCAATCCCCGCCGGGGGAGAGCTATTCAGAGAACCCGGCAGGTGGGCCGAGGCTCGTGCAAGGAATGGGCGGGCTTGGCGAGCGGTATCCAAACTCTCCCCTATTCACGTCCGAGCCGAAGAAGGTCGTCGGTCCGGGGACTCTCCTGATGACAGTGAGAGCCCCGGTCGGCGAACTAAACGTCTCGCTGGAGGAGACCTGTTTGGGCCGCGGAGTGTGCGGGATAGCGGCTGACTGCCCGGGCTTTGCGGAGTTCCTCATGCGCGCCCTGAAGTCGAGGTGGCACGGAGAAGAGGGCGGAACCGTATTCCCCGCCGTAAACAGAAGCCAAATAGTTGGCCTGCAGGTGGTGGTTCCACCAGCAGACGAAATCGACCGTTTCGAAGCTTTTGCTCGACCATTAAGAGAAGCAGTTACGGGCCTTCATGCCGAAACCGAGAGACTTGCCAATGCGAGAGACGCTATCCTCCCGAAACTTGTTTCTGGCCAGCTTCGTGTTCAGAACGTTGAGGAGGCTGTGGCGGCATGAATGTCACGGCACTGAAGGTTTCCGAGGATGCTTACGCTGAGCAGCCGGCGCTTGAGTGGCTGCTCGAGTTGGGCTGGGGGTACCGTCATGGAGGTGAGCTGGCTCCGGACTCTGGGGCCGGTGAACGCTCGCACTGGGCGGATGTTGTGCTGCTGGAGACGCTGCGGCGTTCGCTTGCTCGGCTTAACTCGGAGTTGCCGGCTGAGGCTGTTACGCGGGCTGTTGAGTTGGTTCTGACGACGACCTCGCCGGATGTTGTGCGTGATCATTACGACTTTCATCAGTTGCTGATCGCTGGCGTTCCGCTCTCCTGGCTTGATGACGATGGTGTGGAGCGAAGCACGCGGGCGCGGCTGATCGATTGGGATGACCTTCTCGATAACGATTTCGTGGTCGTGAATCAGCTGACGATCATTCAGGGCACGAAGAATCGTCGCCCGGATCTGCTGCTTTACGTCAACGGGTTGCCGTTGGGGCAGGTGGAGCTTAAAAACCCGGCTGATCAGGCGGCAAGCCCGCAGTCAGCGGTAAATCAGATCGCGCACTACCGCGAGACGATCCCTTCCCTGTACCGGTTCGTGGAGATCATTGGGGTATCTGATCTTGTTGAGGCGCGGGTCGGGACGATCACCACCCCGAAAGAGCATTTCGCGCAGTGGAAGACAATGGATGCCGCGGACTCGGCTGGCAAACCGCAGCTGCAAGTAATGCTTGACGGGGTTTTCAGCCCAGCGGCGTTTCTGGACTTGATTCGCAACTTCATTCTCTTTGAAAGTGACGGGCCTAAAACCAGGGTCGTGATGGCTAAGTACCACCAGATGGATGCGGTTAACCGGGCTGTCGAGGCGACCGCCGAGGCGATTGAAGGTGATGGGCGCGCCGGTGTTGTCTGGCACACGCAGGGAAGTGGGAAGAGCTACTCGATGGTTTTCTACGCCACGAAGTTGCGCCGTGATGCGCGGTTTGCCAATCCGACGATCGTGGCGCTCACCGACACCAATGATCTTGATAACCAGCTGATGGAAACCTTCGCGCGTCAAAGCCACCTGGCGCCGGTCGTTCGCCAGGCTGAGCAGATCAAGGGCTCCCCCCAGGCGCTGTATGAGCTGCTTGATGTGCCGGCCGATGGGATCATCTTCACGACGATTCAGAAGTTCTTGCGCCGCAGCGACGAAGATCCAATGCCGGTTATCTCTGAGCGGCGCAACGTGATCGTGATCGCCGATGAAGCTCATCGCAGCCAGTACTCAGAGCTGGCGCGCAACATGCAGGCCGCGTTACCTAACGCAACGCGCATTGGCTTCACCGGCACGCCGATCGAAAAAGTTGACCGCAGCACGCGTCTTGCTTTCGGCGATTACATCTCCGTCTACCGGATGGGTAAAGCCCAAGAGGATGGCGCGACCGTTCCGATCTACTACGAAAGCCGTCAGGTACCGATCGACGCCGATGAGAGCGCTTTGCGTGAAGTTGAGGAAGTCCTTGAAGGCGAAGATGAGCAGGCGGCCAGCGCTCTGACCGGTGCGTGGGCGCAGTTAGAGAAGGTTGTTGGCGCTGAGGATCGCCTTGACCGGGTTTCCGATGATCTAGCTGAGCACTACGCCGAGCGCTGCCTGGCCCTTGAAGGCAAAGCGATGCTTGTTGCCTACAGTCGCCGGATCGCCGCCGAGTACGCAGAGCGACTGAAGGAGCGTCTCGGTGAGGATGCGGTCACGGCAGTGATGACCGCGTCAGCTACCGATGAGCCGATGATCTCCCAGTACCGGCGCTCCAAGCAGGAGATGCGCCAGCTTGAAGAGAACTTCAAGAACCCTGACCATCCGCTGAAGGTGGTCGTTGTGAAGAACATGTGGCTGACCGGCTTTGACGTGCCGGTTCTTCACACCCTTTACATCGACAAGCCGATGCGTGACCACGGCCTCCTTCAGGCGATCGCGCGCGTTAACCGGGTATTTCGCGATAAGCCTGGCGGCCTGGTTGTCGACTACATCGGCATCGGTGACGATTTGCGTTCAAGTTTGCAGGCCTACTCGGCCGGCGACATCGACGACGTAGTGATCCCGCTGAACATCGCGGTCAAGAAGCTGCGCGAAAAGCATGAAGTGATGCTTGACCTGCTGCACGGAATTGCCTTCGAGCCCGCCGCGGATGCCAGCGCCGCTGAGAAAGCAACGCTTCTAAATAGCGCAGCCCAAGACGCCGTCGCGAGGTTCGTAATTGACGATGAGCGCGCCCACCTTTACCTCGATGAGCAAACCCAGTACTCCCAATGGTTCGCGCTGGTCTCCCCGAACCCGCTCAGCGTTGAGCAACGCTACGACCATGACTTCTTTGCCACCGTCGCGAAAGTCCTGCGCTTAGCCCTGACCGAAGAAAGCGCCGACGCAGCAGCCCCCAGCCTCCAAGCTGAGCAGGCCGTCAAACAGTTCTTCTCAGAAGGACTCGCCGGCGGCGAGATCATCGACATTTTCGAGGTAGCCGGCCAACAGCACCCTGAAATCTCCGTGCTCTCCGACGATTTCCTAGACAACATCTCCACGCAGGTAAGCCAGCCCGACCTGCAGGTCGCGCTGCTACGCAAGCTGCTGAACGGCGAAATCACAACCCGCCTGGCAAAAAATCAGACCCAAGCCGCTCACTTTCGCGAAAAGCTGCAGGAGATCCTCTCCCGTTACGAGGCCCGCCAGCTCACCAGCGCTGAGGTGGTCGCCGCACTAGTTGAGATGGCTAAGGGCATGCGCACTGCACGCCGCCGTCACGAAGAACTCGGTCTCAGCGAAGAAGAAGAAGCTTTCTACGACGCTCTGGCCGGAAGCTCCGATGACTGGGCCGCCGATCCCGACCTAGCGAAGATCGCCGCCGACTTGGTCCGCCAGGTCAAAGCTGACCTCAGCGTCGACTGGGCTGACCGCGCCAACACCGAAGCGGCGATCCGCACCAAAATCAAACGGCTACTGCGCAAGCCCGAGTACCGAGCAGCAGTGAAGAAATACGTTCGGAACGGCTCGGGGGGCGGCGGTGGGCTCGACGTGGTCGCCGACCGGATCTTCCAGCAGGCGAAAGCGCTTTACCGGTACTGGCCGGACATTGAGGGGGACTCGCTGACTGGGATACAGATGAGAGACCATTCATGAAGGTTCTGGCTGAGGCGATTCTGGCGACCACAAGTTCCTCCGAGGAAGCAAGTACGGCTGATGCCGTACTTGGTGCGTTGTTTTCCCTTGCGATTGGCGTCTACTTCGTCAAATACCGACGCGGCAAACGAAAGCGCGATGCTCAGGCGGAGGAAGACCAGAAGGTCCTGCTGACCTCCGCACCAACTCTCCAAGTGAGCGCGGGCCAGAACTCCGAGGCGCCTCGCGGCTGGTACCCAGACCCCGCCCAAAGTGGGCGCCTTCGTTTATGGACCGGTGGCAGCTGGGGAACGCAGCTCACGTTCACGTCGGATACACCTCTCCCGCACTCAACGGCCGACCAACCCATAACAGAGGCGACCCCCGCGATCCGGCGCGGGACCATGTCACAAGCTCTGATTGATGCGAATCAGCCGAAAACCGAGCTAAGCGGGCCGGCCGCCGACTTTGCCAAGTGGTGGAGCGGGCCGGCGCCCGTACAAGTGCCGAGGCTACCTCAGATCGAGCGTGGCCCTCTAGTTGTCGCCGCTGTCTTCACGCTCGTTTGGGACGCCATCCAACTATCAACCAACGAGGTTAGGTACCAAGGCGGTTGGTTCGTGACGATCCTCGTCATCATCTCCTTCGCCGTGGTGCAGTTCGCATTGATACTGGTTATTGCCACCTACTTGGGGCGTTATTGGCGTCTTTCTCTAAAGGCGACTGTCTGGGTTGTGATCGCAGCGGTAGCGATCGTAGTCGCAGCAGGCCTGCTTGTTGCCTTATACTACGTGGTGATTTTCATCGTGGTGATGATCGTCATAGGGGCGTTCGTGCGGTTGGCCCGTAGCTTGTTCCCGTAGCTTGTAGAACTTGAGGTGGCGGTCCTGAACTGATAATCACACAGGTAACGCCCTCGGCCGTGGCCTTGACACCGCCCGCCTGTAGGGGTCGCCGAGCACGATGTACGGCTTCCTCACGACCGCCGACGTTCGCGGCTTGAGCAACAGCGACGCGCTCACTCCGGGTCCCCCCCTAACTACTGATAGGATATCGTCTGGCTAGGAGGTAGTGTCGCTCTCAGGCGACGCGACCTTCGTGTACGTCGTGGTCCAGGCTGTCCGTCCTGGCTTACAGAGATGGGGAGAACCAATGAAGAAGCTCGCAATCGTCCTAGGCGTGGCATGTTCGATGCTGTTCGCCGGGCAGGCATTCGCAGCTGACGTCTACGAAGGTTCGTACTCCAAGGTCGGCTCAGTCAAGAGCGCCTACGGCGGCCGGTACAACATCTACGAGGGCTCGTACACGAAGGTCGGCTACGTGAAGCGCGGCTACGGCGGCCGGTGGGACATCTACGAGGGCTCGTACACGAAGGTCGGCTACGTGAAGCGCGGCTACGGCGGCCGGTGGGACATCTACGAGGGCTCGTACACGAAGGTCGGCTACGTCAAAGGGGGGGTGGGAGCGCCGGCCGCCGCCGCCGGCTACGTGCTCCTACTTGCCTAAAGCTCATCTGGGCGTGGACCACTGCCCGTTACTGCCCAAACCCCGTCGAATCGTGCCCCTGAGAGCCGATTCCCGGCCCTAGGCGGGTAGGCGAACGCAGCTTCGAGGTGCGGATCGGCACCCGCGGCTCGGGTCTACAGCATCTCGGCAACCGGAAACAGTTGCCTCGTAGCGCGTTCTGTGGCTAACGATTTCTTCAAAAGACGAGGTGGCTGCTACGGACGCTTCAATACCTCCTGCCATGGATACAGAGTCACGTACGGTGCGTCACGTCTGATCGCTGGTCAGACGAACTGGCTCATGAGGGCGCGCGCCAAAGAAGGTCGATCCCTTGGCGATACGTCCAGGGCGGCGACTAGCTGCTCTACGGAACATCTTCGGGCCGTACGTGTGACTCGCAACCCAGACGTTGCGCCTCAGAAACTGCGTCGGCGCAGTAATCCTCGACCTGAGGGCTTGCCTCGTCAGCGGCGTCGTAGTCGTCCTGCTCGAACTCATACGAACGGCCACCATCCTGTTTTAGCGGTGCCGTGCGCGGAGTTGACTCGCTGGACGTCTCAAGGCTCGACGAGCACGCTGCACCTGAAAAGGCGATAGCGGCACACATCCCTATAACAGCTAAGGCTCTCGCCGCGAAGGCGGATCGAGATCGAACATCCAGAGGTTTAGGCATTCTCAAATCGTGACAATAGTTTCAAATTGTGGAAATCAGGGCCTAATTTCCGCTCCCAACATCAGCCGCTCGAATAAAGCAGGAAGGACGCTCGGCGCTGCAAGTGCGCCAATGCTAGGCCGCTACTCGCCCCTGAGCGCTTTCTCGTAGGCCTCGTCGTATGACTTCTTGTACGCAGGCTTGAAGGTCTGCTTACGACCCTGCTTAATCCCGACCTTCCGGCCGGCCTCCGTGCCCTCTTCTCGTCCCGCTTCAGTTCCCGCGGCAACTCCTTGCTGCCTAGCCTTATCCAAGTCCTCTCCACTCCCCGAACCCAAGAGGTAGCCGCCTACGGCAGCGGCGCTGGCACAGAACACCACTGCGATTGCGGCCACGGCCGAACGGCTCTTTGGACTCTTTTTGGTGCCGGAGGCCTCAGCAGCTTCACTTTGTGTGTCGGAATCTGATGTAGAGCTGCTCATGATGGTCGCATTCTAATTCGTACCTCGGAATACTGTCTGACAGAATAATACTCCCGCGCTCGCAAAGGAAAGTGAGAGAGCCAACATGAAAGCAGTGCTTGTCGCGATCGGCTGCCTTGCTGTTGGAGGCGCCGCCTTTGCATTAGGTCACTCGCGCGCAACGGACCGTGAAGCGTTCCTCGCTGAGCGAAGTGAGGTATACGAAGCGTCCTACAGCACAGCAAGAGGTGAGGCCCGGAAGCAGGCCGTCAGGACGGGTCGCAGGCAGGGCCGCCGCGCCGGAGCTCGACAGGGAATAGCCGCAGGCCGACACGATGGACGACAGAACGGAGCTTCCGCGAGGAGCAGTCAGCAAGCCAGCGCAGCTCGCGAGGCGAGCGAAGCCCGCATCGAATCTCTGCTTGACCAGATAGTCCAGCTTGACCCGTCAGATCTCTCGCCACCCCCCTAGTCCTCATCTCAGCTAACCTGAACGCATGTCGAGAAATACAGCCATCACAGGCTTGGTGGTCATCATCGTCACCATCGCCCTTGCCGGCGCCGCGTACGCCGTTGGAGCTAGCAACGCTCCGGACAAAGGCACAGCTACGGCCGAAACAAAGCTCTCCTACGAGCAGGCGCAGACTTCCGCTGAGAAACGTGCGTACCAGCAAGCACGCAACTCAGGACGCAAAAACGGCAGGAAGCTCGGTGCGAGCCAGGGGCACCGACGGGGAACTAAGGCAGGGCGAGCAAATGGGAACCGGGAGCGAGAGCAGCGCGCCCAAGAAAAAGCCGTAGAGGCCGAACAGACAGCAACAGAGCGCAACCTTGAAAACCTCCTGAAATACGGGTGCGACCCTGAGTTAGTCTTTCCGGACGGGACAAACGGTTGCACCCACGACTACGGACCCAGCGACTAACTGAGTGGAAGGGCCTTCCTCGGCCGTTTCAGCAGGGATAAAAGGCAACACGCCTGCCCTAGCAAGCAGAGAAAACCCCGAAAACCCATCGCCAATCGCACGAGTTGAGCGCGTAGCGCGCCTGGTTCGCGCTGCAGCGACGGTAAAACGGGGGAACATGGCATCCGCGCACGCTATGTACTGCGCGCGCCTAAACTAGGTTGTCTGAGCTTGGGTGATGAAGGATCAGAAGGGAAACCCCGGCGCTGAGGTAGTACAAGGCGAGGGCTGAGCGTCAGGAGAGATCGGACGGCGGCGGCGAAGTTGTGAAGTGGGCATCGGCGGCACTGAGGCGCCGGCGCCCTGCCAGCTTTTTACGGTCTCGCCGTTAAGAACGAAACGCAGACGAGCGCGCGGTCCATCACTAAACGAATTGACCGGATTGTGCATCAAGGTGAGCGTTCCGACCCCGGGGCCGCACCTGCTTCATGCAAGATCCGGGTTAGTCCACGACAGATGATATGCTTCGCTAACTAATGCTTATGCGTGTCGATGTTCTCGTTCTCTCCATGTTCAAGACACGACGTTTTTCAATCATCTCAATCAGCTTTTTGGCTTGTTTACTGCTGGCCGTTCCCGCCCAAGCCAGGCCAAGCATCGAAAGTGCTCACCAGGCTGGCACCGTTAATCAGGTCTCCCCGATCACTGGAGCGAGGGCAACTTCGTCGTGCAGCGGCTTCTACCTGAAGAAGCAGCAGCAGACAATCTTCGTGCGCTCTATCAGCGCTGTAGGCACCTCGTGCTCGACGGCGCGAAGAGTTCTCCGCAGCCTCGTGACCGGCTGGGACCTAGACTATCGAATGGGTCCCTACAGGTCGTACGGTCCTGCGCTGAGTGTCGCTGGGTATCGGTGCCGCAAGCAAAAAATTATGACGCAAACAGCTCAGATCCGTTGTACTTCATCGCGCTCAACGATTCGGGGCGTTGCCGGAGCCTAGGAATACAAATTCGCAGGACCTGAGGATCTCGGTAGATTGTTCGCGACGGTCTTGACGGGGCACGGATTCAGGCTCTTAGCCGGATGCTGTGTTTTCAGGAGTTTCGCTGCTGACATTGGTCGACTGTAGTGGCGCCAAAGCGCCGACCCCTGGGTTGGCTACCGAGATGACCACCGGCGCAGGCTCCGCGCGGGCTTAGGCGTTGCCTCGCTGGCTCAAGGTCCCTTCCAATAGTTGGCTTGGGGGGAACCGACCAGTAATCAGGCACCTAGAGGTGCCCACGCGCTCAAGTCGTGAGATTCCGCTCAAGTCGTGAGATTCAAGGCCTAACTTCGGTGCAACTCCACAAGATAGCGCTCGCGAGCGGAGCGTGCGTTGGAGCTCGATCCGCGCTGGAAAGCGCTCAGCCGAGAGGTCCGCGGCTAAATAGTGAGCTGCGCTCAACCTCGCGCCCGCCAACCGGGAGGCTGTA
>Ga0335396_10003139_pt1 | contig 19424 bp, 14 predicted proteins | sample FRY02_FD_205743 | JGI IMG/M metagenome (GOLD analysis project Ga0335396, IMG submission 205743) | Freshwater microbial communities from Lake Fryxell liftoff mats and glacier meltwater in Antarctica - FRY-02 (spades assembly) (version 2) | ecosystem: Environmental > Aquatic > Freshwater > Ice >... | reverse complement strand
GGGGGATTCGATCCTCACCGTGCGCAATTTGAAGATGTACTTTCCCATCACCAAAGGCGTGATTATTCAGCGTCAGGTGGGCGCCATCAAAGCGGTAGACGGGCTGAATTTTGACCTCTACCGGGGCGAGACGCTAGGGCTGGTGGGTGAGTCCGGCTGTGGCAAGTCCACAACTGGCCGGGCGATTTTGCAACTCTACAAGCCGACCGACGGTTCGGTTGTCTTTGAAGGCAAAGAACTGACGACCATCAACAGCGGCGATTTGCGGCGGATGCGTCGGCGGATGCAAATGATCTTTCAGGATCCCTACGCTTCGCTCAACCCCCGCATGACGGTGGGCAGCATTGTGGGCGAGCCGCTGGAAGTGCATAACATCGGCGATAGCCGCAAGGATCGCCAGGACCGGGTGCAGGAGTTGTTGAAGATTGTGGGTCTGAACCCCTATTTCATCAACCGCTACCCCCACGAATTTTCCGGCGGCCAACGTCAGCGCATCGGTGTGGCGCGCGCCCTGGCCGTGAATCCCTCGTTTATCGTCTGCGACGAACCCATCTCAGCGTTGGACGTATCGATTCAGGCCCAGGTCATCAACCTGCTGGAGGATTTGCAGCAGGATTTGGGGCTGACTTATCTTTTTATCGCCCATGACCTGTCAGTGGTGCGTCACATCTCGGACCGCATCGCAGTGATGTATCTGGGCAAAATTGTAGAATTGACGGATCGGGACGAACTCTACGCCAATCCTTTGCATCCCTACACCCAAGCCCTGCTCTCGGCTGTGCCGATTCCCGACCCAGAAATCGAGAAGAAGCGCCAGCGCATTATTCTGGAAGGCGATGTGCCCAGCCCGGCCAACCCGCCCAAAGGCTGCAATTTCAGCACCCGCTGCCCGCGGGTGATGGACATTTGCCGCCAGACCGATCCGGAGTTCAAAGAGGCCAGCGACGGCCATTACGTGGCCTGTTTCCTCTACGAGTAAGTGGTATACGTTGCCAATTCCTGATTTGGCGGCGTTTTTGCTTTTCATTTCATAAGGAGAATTGTATGACGAAGAATCTCAGAAGGTCCGTCTTGCTGGCGGTTCTGCTGATGCTGGCAATGGCATTGGCGGCCTGTCCGGCACAACCAGGCCAGGTGGTGGAGGTAGAGGTCACCCGCATCGTCGAGGGCCAGTCCCAGACGATCATTGTGACAGCCACCCCCGAACCTGTAATGCCCGTTTCGTTCAATGCCCCCCGCTCCGATACGTACACGGACATCACCTTTGGCGACATCGACACGATGGATCCCAATCTGGCCTACGACACGGCCAGTGGCGGTCTCATTATGAATGTGATGGAAACGCTGATCTGGTTCGACCACACAGACGCCACCAATTTCGTGCCTGTATTGGCCACGGAAGTGCCGAGTGTGGAGAACGGCGGCATTTCTGCCGACGGTCTCACCTACACTTTCCACATCCGTGAAGGCGTTACCTTCCACGATGGCAACGACCTGACCGCCAGCGATGTGGCCTATTCCTTCCAGCGTGGTCTGCTCCAGTCCGACCCCAACGGCCCTCAATGGCTGATGCTTGAGCCGCTGCTGGGCTACACATCGGGTGATGTGACCGAAGAGATCGCCGACGGCGAATATGCCGGCGATCCTGACGCTCTGAAGGCAAATGCCACCCCCGAAGAGTTGGTGGCTGTCTGCGAGAAAGTTCAGTCCTCTGTAGTGGCAGACGATGCCGCCGGTACGGTCACCTTTAATCTCTCCATTCCCTGGGGTCCTTTCCTGGCCACCCTGGCCCAAACCTGGGGTGCTGCTATCGACCAGCAGTGGGCGGTGGAAAATGGCGCCTGGGATGGCTCCTGTGACACCTGGGCCGATCACTATGCACCAGGCGCCGAGAACGACGAACTGACTGCCATCATCAATGGCACCGGCCCCTATATGCTGGAAAGCTGGACACCGGGCGAAGGCTGGGTCTTAACAGCTAACCCCAACTACTGGCGTGCCGCTGACAATCCCATGTGGGATGGTGGCCCGTCTGGCCCCGCATCCATTCAGCGTATCGTTCGTCGTTTGGTCAGCGAGTGGGGCACACGCTTTGCTATCCTGCAGGCTGGGGATGCCGAAGTAGTTAGTGTACCCGTCGCCAACCGGCCCCAGGCCGATGAGTTCGTGGGTGAAACCTGTGACTGGCGCACAAATGAGTGTACCCCCACCGATAATCCGGATGGTCCTCTGCGCAAATGGGGCGAACTGCCCAGCACCAGCCGCACGGATGTCTTCCTGAACTTCAATGTCACCACCGATGAGAACGGCAACAACCCGTACATCGGCAGTGGTCAGTTGGATGGCAACGGCATTCCCTCCGACTTCTTCAGTGATATCCACGTGCGCAAGGCTTTCAACTACTGCTTTGACTACGATACCTACATTGCCGATGCCCTGAACGGTGATGGCGTGCGCAACAACGGCCCCATCATTCTGGACATGCTGGGCTACAACCCGGATGGCGAGATGTACAATTTCGACCTGGACAAGTGTGCCGAAGAGATGGCCCTGGCCTGGGACGGCGCCGTGGCTGAGAAGGGTTTCCGTCTGCAGGCTGCTTTCAACACCGGCAACGACACCCGCCAGACGATTGCAGCTATCTTGCAGTCCAGCTTCCGCGCTGTGGATACCAAGTACCAGATCGAGATCATCGGTCTGCCTTGGCCCACCCTGCTGGGATCCTTCCGGGCCAAGCAACTGCCCGTAGCTATCAGCGGTTGGGTTGAGGATATTCACGATCCCCACAACTGGGTGCAGCCCTTCACTGTGGGAACCTACGCCGGTCGCCAGAACCTGCCTGATGATCTGAAGGCACAGTTCCAAGCACTGGTTGATGCTGGTGTGGCAGCGCCAACGCCTGCCGAGCGCGAAGCGTTCTACTTCGAGCTGCAGAAATTGCACCACGACAGTGCCATCCAGATCACCGGTGCCCAAGCAACCGGTGTGCGGTATGAGCAACGCTGGGTGAATGGGTACTTCTACAACCCGGCTCTGTTCGACAACTACTTCTACGCCTTTAGTCTGGCTCAGTAGTTTCGTCAGGACTTGACAATAAGACTCACCGGCAGGGGATGATTCCTGCCGGTGAGTCTTATTCGTATCATTTACGCTTGTTTGCCTGTTCAACTTCCCCAAAGTTTTATAGGCACTTTTTGATCTTTTTGGATATTTGTTTCAAGGCGGACGATCTATGACAGCCTATATTCTACGGCGTCTGGTACAATTACCCCTCACAGTCTTTGGTGTCACGATTTTGATCTTTCTGATGCTTCAGATACTTAGCCCCGCGGAGCGGGCTGCCTTGTATATCAAGGATATTCCCAAAAACGAGGCCCAGATCGACCGGGTAATCAAGCGCTATGGGTTGGACAAGCCGATGTATGTGCAGTATGTCAATTGGTTGATTGGGGCTGTGGATCAGGATACGGGCGACAGAGTGGGCGGCGTGCTGCGGGCTGACCTGGGCTATTCACGTACGGGTCGCGAACCAGTAATTGATCTGCTGCTGCGGCGGTTGCCTGCCACGGCTGAGTTGGCGATCTGGAGCTTTATTCCCATCCTGGGGATTGGCATTTGGCTGGGGATCATTGCCGCCATTAACCACAATAAATTAATCGATCAGATCGCCCGGGTTTTCAGTATCGTGGGCTATTCTTTCCCTACATTTGTCTTTGGTCTGTTGGTATTGATGCTTTTTTACGCCAAGACTGGCTGGTTCCCACCGGGCCGCCTTTCCGATTGGGCTGTGCAGATCGTCAGCGCCCCTGGATTCACCCAGTACACAAATTTAAATACTTTTGACGCACTGCTCAATGGCCGTTTTGATGTCTTTTTGGATGCGTTGCGCCATATGTTTTTGCCAATCATCACCCTTTCCTACCTTTCCTGGGCGCTGCTGCTGCGTGTGACGCGCTCGTCTATGCTGGAAACCCTGGGCCAGGATTACATCCGCACGGCCCGGGCCAAGGGTGTTGCCGAGAAAGATGTGGTCAACCAGCACGCCCGGCCCAACGCCCTGATTCCGGTGGCTACCATCAGCGGTTTGACCGTTGTGGGTTTACTCAACGGCGTGGTGATCACCGAGACAGTCTTCAACTATCCGGGCTTGGGATCGGCTGTGGCCGCAGCCGCAGTCAGCCTGGATGTACTGACTGTATTGGGTTTTGTGCTCTTCAACGCTACTCTGTTGATTCTGGCTAACCTGATCGTGGATGTGATGTATGCCTTCCTCGATCCCCGGGTACGTCTGCGCTAGTAATGACCCAGAAGTTCGACTTTTTCCAAAAGTCGAACTTCTTATTGTTTGCATAAGGATTGTAAGTTATGACAACTTCCGCAGTCGCCCCAACCGCCCGCAAGCGTTATAAAACCGATGACGGTTTTTTCCTGCCGGAACCAAGCCGCCTGGAAAAGGCCGTAGGACCAGAATCAGCCCGTGTCATCCGTGGATTGCTTACCAATCCCCTCTCCGTCACAGGCCTGGTTGTCGTCATCTTCTTTTTTATTGTCGCCGCAGCTGCCCCTGTGCTGGCTCCTCCCTTTCAGGCCACGGCAGACCCCTATCAGATACCCCGGGACGGATTTGGCCCCACACCTCAGGAACCGGGTTCGGTCTGGAAGCGAGACGTGCCGCCTGTGCCATTCTGGTATGAGGGCGTGACCGGCAAGCAGGAATGGGTCCATCTTTTTGGCACAACCAGCGGTCAGTTTGATATTTATTATGGCATCGTTTGGGGAACCCGCACAGCATTACTGGTTGGCATTCTTGTCGTCTTCGCCGGGCTATTCATCGGGCTGATCGTTGGTTCGATATCCGGTTACTACGGCGGAGCAACCGATGATATATTGATGCGTATCACTGAAGTTTTTATGGCCTTTCCGTTTTTATTGGCAGCGCTCACGTTGTCCGCTATTCTGGTTCCGCTTTTTGGCCGGGGCATTTGGCCCTCGGTAATCGCACTGGTCAGCTTTGGATGGATGGGGTATGCACGAGTGATCCGCGGTGACATTTTGGCAACCAAAGAACGGGACTACGTCCTTTCGGCCCGTACGATTGGGGCCAAAGATGGCAAGATTCTATTGCGCCACGTTCTGCCCAACGCCATCTTCACCACAATGGTGCTGGCGTCGCTGGATGTGGGGGCCATTGTCCTCACCTTTGCTGCGCTCAGTTTCCTGGGTGTGGGTACAGACATCGGCTATGCCGACTGGGGGCAGGTCATCAGCTTTGCCCGTTCCTATATTCTCAGCCTGGACACTTACTGGTACATTATCGTCTTCCCTGGCATCGCCCTCGTCCTCTTTGGCCTGGGCTGGAATCTGATCGGCGATGGCCTGCGGGATGTGCTTGATCCCCGCATGAAGAAATAAGGGATAGCAGAAGCGACGTAGCCTGGTGGCAAAGAACCCAATCGTTTGTAGATACGTGAAATGTGAAACGTAAGAGCGTCGGGATTGCTCTTGCTCGGCACGTTTCACGTTTCTGATTGGACTGACTGGACGTTTGTGGTTGACAATGAAAGCAGTATTTTTGAATCGTTTAGCCCTGCTCCACGGGGTCACAATTGGGCTTGCCCTGGCCGCCGGACTCTGGCTGCCGGGGGTGATCAGCCTGTGGGGTGTGCCGCTGGCGCATTTCTACCCGACGCTGGCATTTGGCACAACGCTGCTTGTCGCCATCGCCGGTCTGGCTGGCCTGTTTTCGGCTCGTCTTTCCCATGCCGGGTTGAACGCTGCTGTCTGGTTCGTGGCTGGGCTTGTCATCACCGGTGTGATCGGGGCGCTCCTCTATCAGGTGCAGACGCTGGCAGCCTGGCTGGCTGATCTGCGATTTTGGGGACAGCCCATCTATGAAGTGAGTAGTGTCTCTCTGCTGCGGGCTGGTTTCGCCGGTTTTTTCGTCGTGCTGGTGTTGGCCGCCTATGGGCTGTTGCAAGAAAATCGCCTGGACGGACTGCGCGCCGAATTGGATACGCGTTTCTGGTTGACTGGTCGGGGTTGGTTTCTGTTGTTGATCGGTCTTGTGCCGGTCGTGGCTGTGGGCCTTATTGCCAACACAATTGTACTTCAGCCCGTCTACGCCACACCCGGCATTGTGGATCGGGCCATCCGTCTTGTGCGCAACACCGAGGACGATCTCCTTGCGCTGAGTCAGACGGACGGCATTAACTATACCGCGCTCAGAAATCAGCGGGACCAGTTGGACGACGCAGGCGCATATACTCTCCAGATCGGGCAGATAGAGTGGGGGCCGATCAACACATTCCACATTGTGGTTGAGTTTGAAAACGGCGTCTGGTTGGTCTGCCATCTGATGGGAAATAGACTTTCCCATTGCGAGGATGCCTCTCCGCCCTATTTCGTTGGCTTTCCCGCACTGATGCACACAGAAGCATTTCCCGCTGATTGTATGGACTGCCGCTTCCGCGTGACGGAAGCGCAACAGGCGTGGCTGACTGAACGGCGGGATGCGTTTTCCGGCAGCCTTGCCATCACAAAAGCAGGGCAACTTGGCGATGTTGTGCTGCTACAGGTGCAGGGCGATAGTACGAATGACAGGATACGCTGCTTCTTCAAAGGAATTACGCCGATTGTGCTGGAAAGCTGCTGGGACAGTGAACCGTAGAATAGCACCGCCAATAGCACCGCCAATAGCGCCGCTCCTTGCGCCGCTCCTTGCGCCGCTCCTTGCGCCGCTCCTTGCGCCGATTCTCTGCCTTCTTTTCGTACTGGGGTTTTTCTACACATCCACCGTCGCGGCCCAGGACGGAGATAACACCCCCCAGCCAGACGTTCCCCGGCCACTGGATGTGAGTCCGCTGGATGTGAGTCCGCTGGATGTAAGTCCACTGGTGGGGGTCCAGGATAGGCTGGCTGCGCCCCCGATCTCCGATCCGCCCACTTTAATAGAGTTGGGCCATTATGAGTATTATCTCTCCTGTATGGTTTGCCACGGCGACAGGGGCCAGGGGCTGACGGAAGAGTGGCGCAACGCGGGCGATCCCGCGGATGCCAACTGTTGGCAAAGCCGCTGTCACGCCTCCAATTACCCACCCAATGGCTTTGAACTACCCCGCTACGCACCCCCCGTCATCGGCGAATACGCCTTAGCACGTTTTTCGACTATCGGCGATCTCTACAGCTATATCCAGCTTTCTATGCCCTGGCATATGCCGGGTCTGCTGGAAGATGAGAAATATCGACAGATTGCCCTCTTTTTAGCAGACGCCAATGGCGCGCCTGATTTGGAAAGCGGCGCTGAGAGCGGTCTGGATTGGACTGCGCTCGCGACCAGAGCAGCCACCTCCCGCGTTGCCCCAGAGGAAAATTTGACGGATTCTAGCTGGGCAGGCGTGCTGTTTGCTTTGATGGGCATCGTTTTACTGGTTGGCGGCGTTGTCTGGATGCGCAAAAGACGGCCCGGATAACGGCCCGATAATCAGCCACATTCCAGACTAGAGTCGGCAATTTTGACAGATAGACATAATAGGGTACGATACCTTGCATCTTGTGTGCAGCGCAGCCAATCCTACGGCTGTCATGCAGACAAAATTTTTGTAACAGTCGTAGTATTTTATTCACCAAAGGAGATGAATATGCATCACACCAAGAAATGGCTGACTTTGGTCGGTGTCATGACAGTGCTGGCGTTCGTGCTGGCTGCCTGTCCTGCCCAACCGGCGGGCCAAACACAGACAATCGAAGTGACCCGCGAGGTCGAAAAGATTGTCGAGAAGGAAGTCATCAAGGAAGTTATCAAGGAAGTTCCGGTCGAGAAGGAAGTGGTGAAGGAAGTCCAGGTCACCGCGGAAGACTATACTACACCGCATCCCATTTTGGGCGATATTGTTGTGCGCCAGGCCATTGCCCAGTGCGTCAACCGGGACGAGCTGATCGCCTCCGTCTACCCCTATGTGGCGGACGATGTGAAGCCTACCCTGCGCATGGACACCTTCCTGCCCAAGAGCCACTGGGCCTATAGCGGTGGATACACCGACTATGCCTATGATGTAGCTGCGGCCAGCGCTGCCCTGGAAGCTGACGGTTGGGTCGATAGCGGCGACGGTATCCGTATGAAGGATGGCAACCGCCTCTCCCTGAAATTCACCACCACCACCGCACAGTTCCGCCAGACATGGGCCGCGGTGGCCGAGCAGAACCTGAAGGAATGCGGCATCGAGATCATCCGTCTGCACACCCCTGCCTCCTGGTGGTTTGGTGACAGCACGGGTCTCTCCCGCCGCGACTTCGAGTTGGGCGCTTTCGCCTGGGTCGGTCAGACCAACCCGGCTGGTCGCACCCTTTACGCCTGCAACCAGATTCCCCTGCCCAGCAACAACTGGGAAGGTCAGAACTATATGGGCTGGTGTGACGAAGAGGCCAGTCAGGCTATTGTTGCCGCCAACAATACGTTGGACCGCGCCGAGCGTATCGCCGCTTATGACATCGTGCAGAAGAAATTCTCTGCCGATATGGTCTCTCTGCCCCTCTTCCAGCGGGCCGAGGCCGAAGCCTGGAGCATCAATCTGCTCAACTTCCGCGCCGACCCCACCGAGTACTCCTCGGCTAATGCTGGAGAGTGGGAATTGGCTGACGGCGGTGACACAATGGTCATCGGCTTCTCCCAGGAACCCTCCACGATGTTCAGCCTGATTGCCTCCTCGGCTGTGCAGCGTCAGATTGCCCAAATGAGCCAGGGCACGCTGACCACCCAATACAGCTATGACTATCAGGCGACACAGCAGGACGGCCTTTCGACTCTGGAAGCTGGCCTGGCCACCAATGAGATGGTGGAAGTCAAAGCTGGGGATATGGTTTACAACGTGGACGGCGAGCCGGAAGAATTGGCTGCTGGCACGAAAATCATTGTCGGCGGTGAGACTGTTGAGTATGACGGCTCTAGCGCCGTAAGCCTACCTCAGCTTGTCGTCAATTATAAGGTGAAGCCCTTCACCTGGAGCGATGGCACCGCGGCTTCTGCAGCGGACATGGAACTTGCCCACACGATCGATTGTGACAAGACTTCCGGTGCTGTCTCTTATATCACTTGTGATGCCATGCAGGACGTGACCTTTGGCCCCGATGTGGAAGCCACAGTCACCTATCTGCCCGGCTACCAGGACCCGACCTACTTCCTCAGCCCCATTGGTCTCTACCCGAGCCATCAGGTGTTGAGCGATGGTCGCAACCTGGCCGATGTACCCGCGGCCGAGTGGGCAACCCTGCCCGAAATCGCTGAGAAGCCCTTGAGCTTCGGACCCTATGTCATCACCGATTGGGTGAAGGGTGAGCGGATCGAGATGGAAGTCAATCCTTACTACGAACCGGCTCCCAAGATACAGAAGATTATCGTCGTCATCGTTCAGGATACCAACCAGGCCGTGGCCCAATTGTTGGCCGGTGATCTGGACTATCTGGAGCGGGCCACCCTAGGCGGTGGTCCTGAAGTCGAGACGGTCATCGCCGCTGCTGCCGAGGGCAAAGTCAATGTGGAGGTTATCCCCAGCCCGACCTGGGAACACATCGACATGAACCTGTACACCAAATAGTCGGGTTCCCCTGAACGCAGTGCTCGTGCTTCAGATGGGACCGATGGTTTACCACCGCTGAAGCGCGTTGTATGACGAAAAAGCGGGTGGGGCATTCTATACTGAATGTTCCACCCGCTTTTTACTTCCCCTGAGGGTGCAAAACACATGACAAACTATCTCATCCGCCGCGTGATTCAGATGATTTTTGTGATCCTATTATCGGCGGGGGCCACTTTCGTTCTTTTTAATATTGCCCCCGGCGGGCCGCTTACCGGTTTGCAGCAGCAGCAGCAGAAGCTAACCCGGGAGGACATCGCCCGCATCCGAGCGCAATACGAGTTGGATCTCTATCTGCCCATTCGTTTTTCCCGCTGGCTGATAGGCGTACCCTCTGGGCCTATTACAGTGGGTGAGCAAGAACTCTTTGCCAATATCCCAGTGGGCTGTTACTTGCCCCGGGAAGAACAGGTGACGGATCGCAACGGCAATACAGTCACTAAGCCCACAGGCTGTGACGATTACGTCTATCTCTCCGAAATTCCCGCACTGCATCCAGCCATTCGCAGCAGCAAAGGCATTTTACGCGGCGACTTTGGCCTGAGTACCGTCATTCGCCCTGGCCGTCCTGTGCTGGATGAGCTGCTCAGCCGTCTGAACGCCACACTGGAATTACTGGTGACGGCGACGCTGCTCTCTCTGCTGATCGGTGTGCCGATTGGTATTTACAGTGCGGTACGCCAATACTCTCGTTTTGATTATTTCTTTACGACCCTTGCCTTTATCGGTTCTTCGATGCCCATCTTCTTCTTTGCCCTGCTTTTGATTCTGCTCTTTTCAGTTATGCCCGTCTTCCTGCAGGATACAATGCCCTGGATACCCCGCCTGCCTTCCGGTCTGCGCGAGGCTATGCGCGGTTATAGCATCGCCGAGTGGTTGCCCCGTGTGGAAGCCGGCTCCCTTTGGGATCGGCTGCTCCATCTCTTTATGCCGCTGCTGGTGCTGACTTTCTTCAATATGGCGGGCTGGAGCCGCTTTGTGCGTACTTCAATGCTCGAAGTGTTGCGCCAGGATTACGTGCGTACGGCTCGGGCCAAAGGATTGATGGAGCGAGTTGTCATCTACAAACACGCCCTGCGCAACGCGCTGATCCCCTTTGTGACAATTCTGGTGCTGACGATTCCCGGCATCTTTAGCGGCGCGATCATCACCGAAACGGTCTTTGCCTGGCCGGGCATGGGGCGGCTCTACTTCGACGCCCTCAGCCGTAGCGACTGGCCGATTGCCCTGGCCTTTATCTTCATTACGGCAGTGTTGACCGTCTTTGCCCTGTTGTTGGGGGATATCCTCTATACAGTTGTCGATCCGCGCATCAAGTACAAATAGACGGATACCCGTCTCGATTTGTCCAATTGAGGAGTTTAACGATGGCGGCAACAGCCGGTACACTCTCTGCCAAACAGCCGATTGAGAAGCAAGACAGCCAACTGATAGTTGTGGCGCGTCGATTTATGCGCCACAAATTGGCTGTCATTTCCCTGGTACTCATCCTTCTGATCTTTATTGCATCCCTGCTGGCCCCGGTAATCACCAGCTTCCCACGGGATGCGGTCGACATCTCTGCGCCCACCCGTCCTGGCCCTCCTGGCATTGCAGGTAGCGACGGTCGCATCCACATTCTGGGCATCGACAATCTGGGGCGCGACCTCTTCACCCGTATGCTCTACGCGGCCAGAGTCTCCCTCTCCATCGCCTTTTCCGTCGTCCTGCTTTCCGAAACAATTGGGGTGATCATCGGCGCGATGGCAGGCTATTACAAGGGGTGGGTGGATACAATTATTTCGAGGGTGATCGAATTTATGCTCACCATTCCCCTCCTGCCCATTCTGCTCATTCTTTCGGCCATTATGATCAACACCGACGCCAAACTGCCCCTGCCCGGCTTTATCATCAAAGCGCTCAGCGCCGTGCTATTGGCCCCGGAGCGGGAGGCCAATCAGGTCTTTGTGCTGGTGATGATTATCGTCATCTTTGGCTGGCTGGGCGCGGCCCGCCTGATGCGAGGGATGGTACTCTCCCTCAGCGAACAGGACTTTGTAGAGTCGTTGAGGGCATTGGGCGCGTCCGATGCGCGGATTATCCTGCGCCATCTGATCCCCAACGGCATCGCCCCCATTCTGGTCAACGCCAGCCTGAGCCTGGGCGGTGTGATTATTCTCGAAGCCTCGCTCAGCTTTCTGGGACTGGGCGTGCAGGACCCGACACCCACTTGGGGCAATATGCTCAATGCTTCCCAAAGTTATATGTTCCAACACCCCTGGCTGCCGCTGATTCCGGGCATTCCCCTGGTGATTGTGGCTCTGGGCTTCAATTTCATCGGTGATGGTCTGCGGGATGCCCTGGACCCGCGGCTGAAACGGTAGGATCGGGCGGGGAGTGGACCGCAGACGACTGACCGCGGACCGCTGGCACTCGTCAATCACTGCCGTCTGCCATCTGCTGATTTTCGGTTCCTGTAACAATGAATGACACGGACAACAACAAATGAGTGATAAGAACACTTCCCAGCCTCTCTTGGAAGTCAAGGGGCTGAAAACGTTTTTTTACACCGAAGACGGCGTAGTGCAGGCTGTCAACGGCGTGGATTTTGCCATCCATCCCGGCGAGGTAATGGGGCTGGTGGGCGAGTCGGGCAGCGGCAAGAGCGTGACATCCCTCTCCATCATGCGGCTGCTCGGCGGCTCTGGGAAAATTGTGGAAGGCGAAATCATTTTTGACGGCAAAGACTTAACCCAACTATCAGAAAACGAAATGCTGGGTCTGCGCGGCAATCGGATTTCGATGATCTTCCAGCAGCCCACCAGTTGCCTCAACCCGGTTTTCCGGGTGGGGGATCAGATCGCCGAATCCATTATGGTGCATCAAAAAATGGACCGGCGAACGGCTATGCAGCAGGTCTACGAACTCCTGCGCAAAGTGGGTATTTCGGACCCGGAGCGGCGGGCCAAAGCCTTTCCCCACGAGATTTCCGGCGGCCAGGCCCAGCGCGTGATGATTGCGATGGCGCTTTCCTGCCTGCCCAAGCTGCTGATTGCCGATGAGCCAACCACTGCCCTGGACGTAACAATTCAGGCCCAGATATTGGATCTGATGCGCAATCTGCGCACGGAGACCGACACGGCGATTCTGCTCATCACCCACGATATGGGCGTGGTGGCGGAGATGTGCGACAGTGTGGCTGTGATGTACGCCGGGCAGATTGTCGAGTATACAGATGTGGTCACGCTCTTTGAAAAGCCGCTGCATCCCTATACCGAAGGATTGCTGGCTGCTATCCCGGTGCTGGGACTGGTGCAGGACCATCTGGCCGTCATCCCTGGCTCTGTCCCCGATCTGATCAACCTGCCCGCTGGCTGCAAGTTTGCGCCCCGCTGCCCCTATGTCAAAGAGATGTGTATCCAGCAGGTTCCGGAACTGGTCCAGATTGAGGAAGGCCATTCGGCCCGCTGTCACATGCGCCACCCGGCCACTGCGGCGAAATGGGCAGGGGTGGGTCGGGCGGAATGGCAGTTTATCGGCGACGAAGTGCTTGTAGAAACCGTGAGGTAATCGAGAATACTTATGTCCAGAGTGTTAGCCCAAAAGAGCGACCTGCTGGTCGTCAACAACCTCAAGAAATATTTTCCCGTCCGTTCCGGCCTGCTGCAACGGGTCTCTGCTTGGGTCAAAGCCGTGGACGGGGTCACGTTTTCCATCCGCGCCGGCGAGACATTCGGTCTGGTGGGTGAATCCGGCTGTGGCAAGACGACGGTGGCGCGCACAATCCTGCGCCTGCAAGAGGCCACCGACGGTACTGTCACCTTTGGCGGAGAGGACGTCTTTTCTGTGGGCCGCAATAGGTTGAAAGCCTTGCGCCGCAATATGCAGATCGTCTTTCAAGACCCCTATTCTTCCCTGGACCCACGGATGCCTGTGGGCGCTATCATTGCCGAAGGCTTGCAGATTCATGGCATTGGCACGCCCAGCGAACGCAACGATATCGTCCAGGAGATGTTGGCGAAGGTGGGGCTGAATCCCTACCACGCCCAGCGCTATCCCCACGAATTTTCCGGCGGCCAGCGCCAGCGCATCGGTATTGCCCGCGCCCTGGCCCTGCAACCCCAGTTCATCATTTGCGACGAACCGGTCTCGGCCCTGGATGTGTCCATTCAGTCACAGGTACTCAATCTCCTGCGCAAGCTTCAGGAAGAGTTTGGCCTGACGTATCTCTTCATCGCCCACAACCTGAGCGTCGTAGAACACATCAGCGACCGGGTGGGCGTGATGTACCTGGGCAAGATGGCCGAGATTGCGGAGCGGGAAGAACTCTTTCAAAACCCGCTCCACCCCTACACTCAGGCGCTGATGTCGGCTATCCCGGTTCCCGATCCCAAGCGCACTCGCCAGCGGATTGTGCTGAAGGGCGATGTGCCCTCGCCGCTCAACCCGCCCAGCGGCTGCCGTTTCCACACCCGTTGCCCCATCGCCACAGACATCTGCTCGGCAGAAGAACCGGTCTTTGAGGAAAAAGTCCCCGAACATTGGGTGGCCTGCCATCTGGTCGAGCGCAACCAAACACGCTTTTCTCTGGCTGGCGAAGGGCTGTAGCTATCATTGTGGAGCAGTTTCTGTATAGGCCGAAAATATGAATAATCCTGAAAAAAGGGTTTGTACAGCACAAAAATGCTCTTTGCGTCTTGCGCTACTCCTGTTTGCCGCATGTATATTGGTGGCGTGCCTCCAACCAACACCTATTGTACAAATAGTGCGTGAAACGGTCGTCGTCACCTCTGTGGTGGTCAAAACTGAAGTGCATGAAATCATAGTCACCGCCACGCCGGAACCACCCGTGCGTGGCGGTCTTCTTGTTGTTACCAGCAGCCATGATATTACTACGCTGAATCCAATTCTTAGCTCAGATAGCGCCAGTTCTCGTGTGCAACAGTATATCTACCCGTCGCTGATCGGCGAAGATCCTTTGACCGGTGAGATTGTGCCCACCGAATTGGCCGAAAGTTGGAGCGTCTCGGATGACGGTCTCATCTGGACCTTTAAGGTGCGCCAGGATGTGGTCTGGAGCGATGGGGAACAAGTGGACGCCAATGACTTCAAATTCACCTACGACGCCATTGCTGCCGCAGCCGTACTGATGCAGCACAAACCAAACATCGAATTAATCAAAAACATTGAAGTGGCAGATGATTTTACCCTCGTCGTCACTCTCGGCCAAGTCAAGTGTGACGGCTTGAGAGACCTGGGACTAGGCATTCTGCCCAGCCATCTCTACGCCGCCGATTTTAGCGATATTATGACCAGCGCGCAGAACGAAGCGCCGACAGTCAGCGCCGGTCCTTTCCTCTTCAACGAGTGGGTGCGGGGCGAGAGTATCACTCTCTTGCGCAACGACAGGTACTTCAAGGGCGCACCCCATATGGACGGTCTGCTCATCAGGACCGTGCCCGATGCAGGCGCTCGTCTGGCCCAATTGCAGGCTGGCGAGATCGACACCATTCCTCTTCAGCCGGATCAATTGACCGTGGCCCAATTGAATCCGAACCTGAAGGTCTATACATACAAGGATGACGGCTATGACTACATCGCCCTGAATCTGGCCGATCCGGCGAACCCCCAGCCTGGTCTGGACGAGGATGGAAACAAAGTCGAGCAAGGCCTCCACCCCATTCTGAGCGATCTGTCCGTGCGACAGGCCATCGCCCATGCCCTGGACTACAGTACAATCATCGCCAAAATCTATCTGGGACAGGGCTACCCGCTGGCCTCGAATGTGCTGCCAACGGTGGCGTGGGCCTACAACAGCGACATCCAGCCCTACGAATTCGATACCGCAATGGCCGCGCAGATTCTGGAAGACGCAGGTTGGGTGGACAGCGATGGCGACGGTGTGCGCGAGAAGGACGGGAGAATCCTGACGCTGCGTTTGCAAACAAATGCCGATAACACCCCTCGCCAGGACCTGGGCGCGCTGGTGCAGAGCCAACTGAACGGCATCGGCTTTGCTATTCAGTTTGAGGCTCTCGAATTAGATACGCTGGTAGGCGAGCTATTGGGCCAGACGTTTGATCTAATTATTATTGGCTGGACTGGCCTGGGCAGCGATCCCAATGATGACAATTTCTGGGCGCTTCAATCTGATATACCGGGCAGCGGCTTTAACTTTGTCAGCTTTTCCAACGACCGGGTGGACGAGTTGCTAAAGAATGGCCTGAGCGTGCCCGGCTGTGACCCGGCCGTGCGTGCGCCCTACTACAAAGAGATCCAACAGATCATCCACGACGAGATTCCCTACATCTTCATGACTGGTTCTATCGGCAACACCGGCTACGCCAAGCGCTGGCAGGGTGTGGATCCCGGCCCCTGGTCCTTCTACTGGAATGTCGAGGAGTGGACACTCCAAAAATAATTTCATTTATCGGTAGTTGCCCAAGCGGAACTCTCCCACTGGCCACGGCGTTGAATCAACGCTTAGGGGGTGGCTGTGTTCTCGTTGGCGGACGCTCCGGCCAAGAAGCACCCAATGCCATCGGCTATGCCTTGGGCCGTCTGCCCTGCGCCATCGGTCAACAGCACCTGATCCCCACCCAGAAAGCCCATCTCCAGAATCAGCGCAGGTGTGGAGGGGTCGATCTTGCGGAAGGCGTGATAATCAATCATATCGTGGGTGATGGTGTCCGGGTGATAGGCCAGACCCGTGGCCGCGGCGTAGGCTTGGTCGATACAGGTCAAAAGGCGAGTATCGCCGGACGAAGCGGGACCGTCCCGGTGGGCTGCTTTGTAGCCACTAAATTCGACGCAGCTATCCGAATGCAGACTGACCAGAACATCGGCCACCAGTCCATCCAGGCGTTCGTCAAATTCGGCGAAAACTTCGACATCGTTGCCAGCAGAGCGTAACAATACGGCGACCCGGTCTGCCACCGCCGCGTTGACATCCGCCTCGGCCAGCGTCACATTGCCTGCCCCGTCTGTGCAGACCGCGCCCGAATCGCTCTGTGCGTGGCCGCTGATCAGCACCACCTGCGGGCGCTGGGGTGGGGAAGGCAACAACCCGCGCAACGATTCCCCTGAAGCCCAGGGCACGCCAGCCGCCTGCGCGGCCAACACCCCAATCACCAGCAAGAGCAGCAGACTGATGAACAGGAAAATTCGTTGAATTTGACCCAACAAGTTGCGGCGCATAGGTTTCATTGTACAACAGTCAAAAAGAGAGTCAATTTACAGGCAGGAAATATCCACCCGATATGAAAACCAATTGGAACGAACAGATCGGGCTGTGATAAAATCAGGGTTGAGCGTTTTTACTTTTTGTATACTTTGGTGACGCGTTACGCGTCTGCATACGGCAATTTATGGCACAAACGAAGACCGACGAAGCGAAGCGACCTGCTTCTTATACACCATCTTCGCCCAACAGCTCCGCGGGGGATTCCCCCCTGCAAACGCTGGGTGCTCTTTTGCGCGAGCGCCGGGAACAGCAGGGATCGTCTTTGGCCGATATTGAAAAGGCCACCCGCATCCGCCAGAAATACCTGGCCGCCATCGAGGCCGACGAATGGCATTTGCTGCCCGGCGAAGTGGTAGGCCGGGGCTTTCTGCGCAACTACGCCAACTTTTTGCGTCTGGATGCCGACAGCCTGCTGGAACGACGCCGGGCCGCCACCGACCCCACCCTGGCCCGCAGCCTTTCCCGCACAAGCGCCGGATCAACCCTGCCGCCTGTGCGCCAGGTGGACTATCGCCCCAAAGATGTAGACCTGGAACAGACGCCGGTCAGTAATATGCTCAGTGAGTATATCGCGGCTGGACGGGATTGGTTTGCGCCCATCGCAACCGCATTGATTGTGATTGGGATTATCTTTGTGCTGGGCTGGGGTCTGCGCCAGATCGGTGGGCAGATGGGCAGCCTGCTGGATGGCTTGCAAGAACGGGCCGCCAGCGTCGCCCCGGCCATCGCCGGCGAGAATGCACCCACGGCTACGCCTGCCGCCAATGTTGCCGCCGATGCGGGCGGGACCAGCCGCGGTATTGAGGGCGGAACGGGCGGCGGGTCCACTGTCTCTGGCGAAAATCCGCCTGGCGCAGCCGGTGGCGCGGTGATTCTGGCGCCAACAGCCACCAGCACACCAGAACCGCCGACGCCCACAGTGGAACCGCCGACACCCACACCGACACCCACACCGACGGAAACGCCGATTCCACTGCCCACACCCACTGAGACGCCGATTCCACTGCCGCCCACGCCAGAACCGGTGGTTGTAATTGAGGAACCGACAGCCACCCCAGCGCCGGTGATCCAGTCGCCCTCTTGCCCGGATGGCCGTTCGGTGATCTCCCAGCCCGGTGTCAATCAGGTGGTGAGCGGTGTTGTGCCGGTGTTTGGCAGCGCAACCCACGAACAATTTAGTTTCTACAAACTGGAGTTTGCGCCGGGAGCCAATGCCGGGGATGGATTTGTCTATTTCGACGGTACGGCGTCCCAGGTCCCAGGCGGCGTGCTAGGAAACTTCAACAGTTCCGGCGTGCCCAATGGCGTCTACACCATTCGTCTGATTGTGGCGGACGTTACGTCCAACTACCCACCGCCGTGCAGCGTTACAGTGACCGTACAGAACTAAATGTAACGCGGACGGTTAGTCTGCGTTACATTCTCCACGCTTTTACCTTCACCAGCACACCCCACCGCCGCAGAATCTCCACTTGCCAGCCAGATTCTCTCAACACATCCAGCGTTGGCCGATCCAAATGACAGTTGTGCGCGATACGCCGCCAGCCGGGTGTGAGTGCCGTCGCCAATCGCGCCAGTGCCGGTGTCTGCGGGCGCACGTGTTCCACCATCCACAGCACGCCGCCGGGACGCAGCACCCGCTCGATCTCGCCCAACGTCTGGCGCTGATCCCCCACAGAACAGAAGACAAGACTGCTCACCACCGCGTCGAACGAGGCGTCGGCATAGGGCAAACTCTCCGCCGGGGCCACGTCCACCTGCACAGGAATCCCCAGTGCGCGGGCTGTTTCTGCCGCCGCGGATCGGGCATCTTCTGCCCGCGCCGGGTCCGGTTCAATAGCCGACACGGACGATGCGGCCCGGTAGTGGGGCAGATTCGCGCCCGTGCCCACGCCGATTTCCAGTACATCACCAGCCAGCCCCTCCACCAGTCGAGCGCGCCAGCCGCCTGTTCGTCCCAAGAGTCTGCTGATCATTCTACACCTCTCATTCTACACCTCTCATTTTACACCTCTCATCCTATTGCCCCGGTTATCCTATTGCTCCGGCAAAAGTGTAAGCAGCGTGAGGTGGGGCGGCGCGCCAAAACGCAGGGGAATCCCCTCGCCCAGGCCCCGGCTGATGTAAATTTGGGTGTCGCCCAGGCGCATGTAGCCCGACGCATCAGCCCGGCTGAGAATATCCGTTTGGGTATGGGCCGCACCCAAAAAGGGCAGGACAATCTGCCCGCCGTGGGTGTGACCAGCCAGGACCAGATCGGCCCGGTGCGCGGCGGGCGCTTGCAGAATGTCGGGATTGTGGGAAAGGAGCAGCAGCGGCGCGCCGTCGTCCACCCCGGCAAAGGCCGCGGCCAAATCCGGGTGACCTTCCTGCAGATCGTCCACCCCGGCCAAAAAGAGATCGGTCTCACCGCTTTGCAGGCGGACGGAACAATTGTGCAACACCCGCATCCCCCTGCGCTCCAATTCATAGCGCAGACGGGGCACGTCGTTGACCCCGGACGGTTCGCCGTCGATGCGGTTGTGGAGCAGATGGAGCGCAAAGCGCAAATAGCGGCGGGCATTTTCCTGGCG
>Ga0335396_10003135_pt1 | contig 19428 bp, 9 predicted proteins | sample FRY02_FD_205743 | JGI IMG/M metagenome (GOLD analysis project Ga0335396, IMG submission 205743) | Freshwater microbial communities from Lake Fryxell liftoff mats and glacier meltwater in Antarctica - FRY-02 (spades assembly) (version 2) | ecosystem: Environmental > Aquatic > Freshwater > Ice >... | reverse complement strand
GACGTGCTGTCGTGGGGCTACGAAGTCCCTGGCCGACTCGCCTCGGTCATCGCCGCCGCTGGCGCCACCAACGGCGACGTCCTCGATGCCGGCTGCGGCACCGGGCTCGTCGGGCTCGCACTCGATGCCGTTGGCGTCGCATCGGTCATCGGCGCCGACTTCTCGCCCGAGTCGATCGACGCCGCGCGGCAGCGCGACGTGTACCGAGAACTGCACGTCATCGATCTCAGCCAGCCACTGCCGTTCACGTCGCAGCGCTTCCTCGCCGTCGTCTGCGGCGGCGTTTTCAGCTATCTCGCCGACCCGGAAGCCGTGCTTCGAGAGTTCTTGCGCATCGTTCGCCGTGGTGGTCCAATCGTCTTCACGCAGCGCGTCAACCTGTGGGAGAGCCGCCAGATGGACGCCGTGCTCCAGCGACTCGCTGACGAAGGTCGGTGCACCGTCGACGTTTCACCGCCTCGCCCGTACCTCCCGGGCCACGGCGAGTTCGACGATGGCGTGCACGACGTGACGCTGACCACCTCCTGACCACCTCCTGACCGTCTCCTGACTGTCTCCTGATCAGTCGAGCCGCCGGATCGTCGGCTTCTGACCAGTCGTACCGTGGGCAATACCTGCGATGCGATCAAGCTTCGTGGTCCCGTGCAACCGCCCGAACAGACGAGTGCCTGCCGCGCTGATCCCGCCGTCAACCGTGATCGAAGTGCCCGTCACGAACGCCGAGTCGGGCCCGGCCAGCCACAGTGCTGCGCCCGCGATGTCGGCACCCTCGCCCCGTTTGGGATACGGCTGCAGTTCGGTCATCACACGTTCGGCGTCGGCTTCGTCGCCCTGGTGCATCAGCGGGGTGAAGATGATCCCCGGGCAGATGGCGTTGACTCGAATGGCGTGCGGCGCGAGTTCGATGGCTGTCGTCTCGGTGAGGTTGATCACTCCGGCTTTTGCTGCCGAGTAGGCCTGTGGTCCGCCGCCGCCACCCTGGCCGGCAACCGACGCCGTGTTGATGATCACACCACCATCGCCTTGAGCGATCAGCACACGCGCAGCGTGCTTGGTCCCGAGGAACACGCCCCTGACGAGGACGGCGAAGGTTGCATCCCAGTCGTCTGACTCGATCTCGGTGATCGGCCCGAACGCTCCCCCGATGCCAGCGTTGTTGAACATGATGTCGAGCCGGCCGAACGCATCGACAGCAAGGGCCACCGCAGATGCAACGTCACCGTCGATCGCCACGTCGCAGCGGACGAATCGCGCTGCGTCGCCGAGTTCGCGAGCAACTGCCTCGCCAGCATCCGCGTTGAAGTCGGCAACGACGACGGCCGCTCCTTCAGCGACAAATCGCTGTGCCGTCGCGAGCCCCATGCCGCTTGCCGCGCCCGTAATCACTGCGACCTTGCCGTTGAGTTGGCCCGTCGGACCGTTCAACCGTGATGTGGTCATCGCGAACTTTGACCGTCGTCGACCTTGATGATCGTGCCAGTCACCGCATCAGAAGCAGCCGAGCAGAGGTAGAGCAGGGTCGAGTCAAGCTGATCGGGTCGACCGATCCGCTTGCGCGGAAAGTGCCCGCTGATGTCGCCCATCCGTTCGAGCATGCCGTCCATCATCTCCGACTCAAACGCTCCAGGGGCGATGGCATTGACGTTGATCCCGAATCGCGCCCACTCCACGCCGAGCGCCTCACTCATCCGGGCGATGGCTGCTTTGGTGATGGAGTAGAGCGCGGCGCCTTCGCCGCCGTAGTTGGTTGCCGAGATGCTGGAGATGTTGACCATTCGCCCCGGCGATTTTGCTGCGATCAGCCGCTTGCCCACTTCACAGGAGAGGATGTACGGCCCACGCAGGTTGGTGTCGATAACCTTGTCGATCAGTTCGAGCGACATCTTGTGGGCACGCTGCGCGTCGGGGATACCAGCGTTGTTGACCAGGATGGTCACGGTGCCGAACGCTGCTTCGGCCTGATCGACAGCAGCAACGATGCTCTCGGCGTCGGTCATGTCCATCGGAACCCCAACCGCCTGGCCACCATCAGCAAGGATGGCTGCGACCAGTTCATCGAGCCGCTCTTGACGTCGGCCGGTTGCGACAACGGATGCACCGGCAGCGGCCAGCACTTGGGCGAAGCGCCAGCCGAGGCCCGACGTGGCACCGGTGACGAGAGCGACCTGACCGGTGAGGTCAGTCGAGTTGTTGACAGTGATCATGATGTGCTCCGGGTGGTGAGAAGAGATGCTGGCGGGAGATGCCGGTAGACGTGTACCGGGCCGTAACGGTTCTGCTGTTCGGATTCGATCGTCGCGCCGAGACGCTCGGCCAATGCGCCAGACGCAGTGTTGGCAACGGCGATCACGCTCGCCGCTGTTGTCCAACCATGGTCCTCGTAGGCGGCCTGGAGTGCACGGCGAGCCGCTTCGGTTGCGTAGCCCTTGCCGTGATGATCGGGGACCAGCGCCCAGGTGATCTCCGGTTGGATCCAGCCGTCAGGATTCCACAGGCCGCAGACCCCGGCGAAACGCCCGGTTGCCTTCACTTCGATCGCCCACGGGCCGTACCCGCGCAACGCCCAGTGCCCGGGATACACGGCGAACTTCCGCCACGCTTCTTCTCGGTTGCAGGGACCGCCGTAGAACTTCGATATCGGGTCGGCGTAGAAGTCGACCATCGGCTCAAAGTCGTCGCCCTGGAACGGGCGCAGGAGTAGCCGCTCAGTTTCGATAGTGCTCGGTGTGGTCATTGTTCGGCGTCGAGGGCAGCCGCGAACATTGCCAATTCGCCAGGGTCAATGCCAACCAATCGTGCTGCATCTGGGAAACCGCCCGAGGCAACGTCATCGGCGAATGCTGCGTAGGCCGCCACCCGCATCTCTTGGATTCGATCGAGTTCGGTTCGCAGGTCGGCGTACTGCTTCGCGTGTCGTGGGACATGACCAGTGTTTGTTCCCAACACGTCAGTACTGAACAGGTACTGCGCATCACAGTTCGGACCTGAGCCCATCGAGATCATCACGAGGCTCGTCTTCGCGCTGATCGCCGTGGCAACCGGTTCGGGCACCACTTCGATCTCTGCGGCAAATGCGCCAGCATCGACCAATGCGCACGTCTGGCGCCACACCTCCATCGCCGTGGTCGCCGTCTTGCCCACTGCCTTGAACCCGCCGGTCCAGGTACGACGCTGCGGGATGAGGCCGACGTGGCCGACAACCGGGATCCCTTCGGCCGCCAATCGCTCAATCGTTTGCAGCGACGCAGCGCACCAGCACGCATCAGCGCCATCGTTGATCGCCGAGAACGCCGCACGCAAGTAGTCATCGGTCGTGACGACCTGGCCGTAGTCAAGCCCGACCACGATGAAGGCAGTGCCGGCAGCAGCTCGCATCTCGGTGCTCATCTGAGAGTCCTGGATGGTGATCATGTCGATCCCGCCGTCTACTGCAGCGGCGGCCTCGTCAGCGCTCGACACGTAGACGTCGGTGTACTGCCGTGTGCCTTTGCTCGCACGAAGATCGGCGACCGTGAGACGACTGTTGGCTGCCATTCGGGCATTCTCCCACGACCACCTGAGCACTCAGCGAGTCGTAAGATTCGAGGCGGACGAGGAGCCGTGCGGCGTCCTGACGAGTCAGTCTTCGGATGGCAATTCAGATTTCGATTCGGGTTGGGCGATGACATGAGTTTCGATGCCCTCGAGTTGGGCGACGACGTCGCCAGCGGCGGATCGGATCTCAACGTCGCACACCACCATATGCGCCGAAGTTCGGCGGCCGACGAGCACCATCGTGTGTTGCCCGAACATCGGCTCAGAGAGCAGTCGCACCGTGCCGATTCCGGTCGGCAGTGATGGCAGACCGAGTTGGCGTTCGGTCCACAGCAGCGCGAGTTGCAAGGCTCCGTCGAGCAGCGCCGGGTCCGATGTCCATGTCTCGTTCGGCCAACCAACCGCTCTGACGCCCCAGCAGCGCGCATCGATGCCCAACTCCGACACGCCGACGATCTCTTCGATCACACGGAAGGCTGGGCCGTGGAACAAGACGTCGCCGAAGTAAATTTCCGACGACCAGGGCTCGCTGCCGACCACGGTTGCAGGGTTGCTGTCGGCAAGGCCAACAGCCAATGGCGCGGTCGGAGCCATGTGCGCAGTACATCGGTAGTGGGCTCTGCCGGTCGCCGTGTTCGTGAGCTGCAGGGTCAACTGGCGACTCAACTGGCGACCATCGCCGAGAGCTACTGAGTCGATCACTTCAGCGACCAGGTCGAGGCTGCCGCCACTGAAATAGTCCTTGGCGATCAGGCCGCTGAGCACACGGAGGTCGGCCAGACCGACGAGGTGCAGGTCTGGGCAGTTTGCTGCAGCGAGTCGGGCGAACCACTCGATGACGAAGACAACCGGTACGACGGGGACGCCGTTGACCACATGATCGATCAGTTGCGGGTGATGCGACAGGCCGACGCTGATGGCAAGTTCGGTCTGCCCGGTTGGGTGCGCGGTGTTGGGCGCGGTTGTCTGCGCGGTGTTGTCGTCAAGAACCTCGACTGAGTCAGACAGCAGAGATACGTCACTTGGCGCACCTGACACCAGGCGCATCCCCATGTTCGACACCTCATAGATGCGAAGCCCGTCGCACCAGAGCGAACCGGCGCCGATGACGAACGGCCCGACGTCGTCGACCCCGACCTCGGTGATCTCCATCACCGTCGTGATCATCTCGTTCTTTGGAGTCACCTGACCGCGGTACTTCCAGACCATCGGCGCACCGAGCAGCAGCGGTTCGAACCGTGCATCGTCGACGTCGGCATCCATCCCCGTGTCGAGCATGAAGTACTGCAGGAGTTGGAGGAGTGCTTCGACACCGAGCGAGCCCGGCTGCACCGGGTCTTGGAAGAAGTGCGCCTTGAAGAACCACTCGGAGACGTCGACGTCTTTCTCCCCCACGATGATCCCGAGCCCGGCATCGCCCTCGGTCTGAACGTGGGCAACACGATCAACCATCAGCAGCATGTCGTTGGCCAGACGGGCTGTGCCTGAACAGAACCGCTCCGGCCGAACAGTGAGGTCGGTCTTGGCCGGCGCATGCGCCGCGATCAGCTCACTGAGTGCATGATGGTCGCTGGTGACCGGCAATCCGACTTGGTCTTCGAAGGCCGCCGGTGGGAAGAATCCGAAGACGGTTTCCATCGTGTAGACGACCCGATCGCCGAGGGAACAGACAACCTCAAACCCTTCGACGATCATCCCGCCAGCGCGCGAAACACTCGTGAGCTTGACGTGCGTCGACAGCGTGCCGGACGTCCGCGTCAGCTCGTCGACCACGGTGCCCGTGCCGTCAAGATTGCGGAACAGCAGATCCTCGTCGACGTTGTTCGCCGAGCCAACCGCAGAGGCAACCCAGCCGCAGGGCTGCAGTGCAGCTTCGAGCAGCACGGCAAACGGCATGGTTTCGGCGCCGTTTTCGTCGAAGTACCAGGCGTCGTCAGGGATGTCGTATTCGCAGATGATCTCGAGGCCGGCCTTGCAGTCGTCGAGATCGCCATGGATCTGGGTGACGCGACTGATGAAGTGATACGGCTCGCCCGGCAACCGAGGGGATCTCCTGGTGATGTCGAACGCCTCGTACATCGACCCAAACGCTTCTGATGGCTTGCCCCACGCGCACGAGATCATCGCCTTCCAGTCGAACGGGAACCCCTGTGCGTCGGTGGCGACAGCGACCGGTTCGACCACGTTCTCCCACACCTCAGGCCTCGAGGTGAGCGGCCAGCCGGGGACGAGTTCGACGCCGAGGCGGTGCGCGTGGAATGCGGCCTTGCCGTCGACGAATCCAAGGACGTCGCAAATGATCGTCGGGTGCGGGCCATCCCAGACCTCTTCGACGTAGAGCTCGTAGGCGACCCGATCCGTCTGCGGGTTGATCTCGCCGCGACACTTCAACTCGAAGGGTTGTTCCGGCAGCGGTTGGAACCGCCATCCGTCGACACGGACCGTGTGGCCCAGTGCTGCGAGGTAGAACGACATCGCTTCGATGCACGCTTCGACCATGAAGTTGCCTGGCATACACGGGTCGTTCTTGAAGTGCCCGTCGAAGAACCACGCGTCGGCAGCAATGGTCGACTCGCAGCGCATGAAGCCGCGCCCCCACGGCCCGCCCGTCGGATCGAAGTCGGTGATCTCGTCGATAAAGAGTTGGTCACCGGCCTGAATCTTTGGCGTACGGGTGTGCGTCTCGGTCCACTCGAAGCCCGGGCCGAAGCACTCGACGGCGCGTCCTTCGCTGAAGGCTCGGACCTCCTCGGAGGTGAATGCCGACTTCGTGCAGGCAATCGGTGGTGCGTCGACGCGGGCATCGGCACGCAGGTCGGCCTGTCCTGTTTCGGGGGTCCAGAGTGCACCGAGTGCGTCCGCGAGTTCTTGTTGATTGAAGAATCCAGCCTGTGCATCACGAACGGTCAGTCGCGACTCGCCGTCGACGATGCAGTCGTATTCGAAGAAGAACAGCCGAATGTCGCCGTGCTTAGCGTGGCCGGTGATTCGGATCTCATACTCGAGCGTGTCGCCGACCGTCGGAAGGTCACCGTGGCACGTCATTGTGCAGCCGAGCAGGCGATACGACCGCTCACCCTTATTGAGTAAATCGATGCCCATGTAGCTGATCAGCATCAGATCGGCCTGACCTGACTCGATCATGAACCCGGCAGGCATGTAGCCGTCGTTGAGGTACCAGGCACCCGGCTCGATGTCGGTTTCTGTCCAGATGGTCCCGACACCCAACACGCCGACATCAGCAACCATGCCGGTCACCCGGTCAGCAAGTAGGAGTGGCGGCTCGGGCATGCGGCACTGCACTGCGTACTGATCTTGCGCCTCGAAGAGCGCTCCAAACAGTTCCGAGATGCGTCCGGATGAATGGATCTCGAGCTGCGCCTTGTCCCACTTCGGACCGGGATGCCGTTCGATACGCAGTGCCGGTGCTGGTGGAACGGTGGGCGCTGGCTCGACGGTGGTCTGGACGGCCGGCTGGGCAACAACCAGAGCAGCTGGCAACGGCTGAACAATCTGCGCCAGCTCGAGAGCTGCGGGCTGGGCAATCACAACACGAGTCAGCAGGTCGAGTGAGCTGGATCGGGCAGCGAGGAACTGTTCGTGGATGGCAGCCTGCTGCGCCACGAAGCTCTGGTGCATCGCGGCCATCGCCGTGATCTGCTCTTGCATCACATCCGCTGCGCTGGCGGCTACCGAGTGCCTCGGCGCTGCACCTCCAAGTTGGGCGACCGGCACGGCCACGGCTGCAGGCCATGACACATCGACCGCATCGACCGCATCGACCGCATCGACGCTTGGTACTTCCTCGGTCGGTCGGTCGCGTTCCGCCATCGAGGCGAAAATGGACAGCAGCGCTGGAGCCGGCGCCATCGTCTGGTGCGCGACCGCCGGCTGTGTGTTGCGGCGGACGGGAGGGCGATGGGCAGGGAACGACATGATCGGGCCATCGAGGGCCGCGCGCTCAGGTGTGTACCGGCTCAGCCTGGCAGTCAGCGCGTGGTGATCGACCTCGACGCCGGCAGCGACCAACGCAGCGCACACATCGAAGAGTTGTTCGATGTTGCTGTCGCGGCGGTCGAGGTGCAGGGCGAGCACATCGTCGCCCAGGATCTCGCGGATGAAGTTGGTGCATGCTCCAGCCGGGCCATGCTCAACGAAAATGCGCACACCGTCGTCGTAGGCGGCCCGGATCGTCGCCGGGAAGTCGACGGTCGTCTCGGCCTGGCGTGTGATCGCTGCAGCACAGTTCTCGGTGCTGATGTCGTACGTCCCGCCGACACCGTTCGAATAGAACCGCACCCCTGGTACCGGCGTCACGTCGCGCGTGTGCACGTCGAGCCACGGCTGGTGGAACTCTGCGGCGACCTCTGGAACGTGGCAGGCGAGGTTGTAGCCGACGGGGCGGCAGCGCCGCGCTCCAAAGGTGTCAACGATGGAACGGCACACGTGCGCATCACCGGCGATCACAAGGTCGCGTTCGGTGTTGATCAGCATGAGGTGGACGTGGGGCTCGTCGGCGATTGCAGCGCGCACATCGTCGATCGGGGCGAGCACGTTCCACACGGCCCAGTCGGCCCGGTCGACGTTCCAAGCTCGGGCGACGGCGTCGAAGTCGACGGCGATCTCGTTGGTGAGCATTCCCGTCTCGTCGATCTCGCGACGCATTGCGTCCATGTCGCGCCACACGCCAAATGCGTAGAGCACGTTGCTTTCACCTGACGAGTAGCCAATCGCTGCCGACGGTTTGAGACCGAGGAGACCCAACGTGATCTCGGCGTGCGCTTGGCTGAGCAGCGCGGTGCCCCACAGGTAGTCGGCAGGCAGCGGCACGTGGTCGGGATCGTTGACCCAGTTCGAGATCTGACCGAGCGGGAAGTTGGTCGAGATCGGAGTGATCGATTCGGGAAGTGCACGGAACAGTTGAGCGCCCATGCCATTGTATGCCGCTCCCCCGGCGGTGAACACGAAACCCAGTTCGCCTTCGATCGGCGCGGCAGCGAAGTGCACACCGGTTCCTGCAGGCTTGCCAGCTGTGATGTGCTGCTCGGCCCGCGCTGCTCGCTCGGCAAGCTGTTCAGCATCGGCAGCAACGATCACGAGCCGCGCTGGGCCCTCGGAGGATTCACGTCGCGCCGCCAGTGCGTCGAGGACCGCTGCTGCGTTTGCGCCCGAATAGATGTGCAGCGCAGGTGGTGTCGCTCGGCTTGGCGCGAAGTGGTTCGTTGCTTCGGCGAGGAGTACCGAGCGGTGCACGATGCCATCCATGGCCGTCGTCTCGACCGACACGGTTCGCGGGCCAGCGCCATCGGGCAAGCCACTGCCTTGCTCAGGGTTCGATGCGATCAACGGAACGTCGCCGAGCGACACGCGGTGGTGCAGCATGACAGCAGCTGCCGCGACGTGCACCAACCCCGATGCTGCATGAGCGTGGCCAAACAGGTCCGTGATCGACCGGGCGCCCTGACCCAATCCCAAACGGAGGTCGCTCACCGAGCCGGGGTCTGCAGCGTTGCCGTTCTCGTCGCGCGGCGCATCGCACACGAGTGAATACACGGTGTCGCCATCACGCTCGGCATCGTCGAGTCGCTTCAACACGAGCATGACGGCTGCGTCGCCTGGAACGCGACGGTCTACGGTCAGCGCAGTTATCGCAGCGGCAATATGGACCGGGTTGCAGGAAAGGTCGACTGCGCCGACGAGCGCTGCATCGATGTCGCCGGAGCGGAGTGCTCGTGCGGCAATCCGGAACGCGTCAAGGCCGCTGTGTTCCTCACCGCTCACGGTGAAGCTCGGCCCAGCCACGTCGTACTGACTGTTCAGCCGGTTGGCGACCAGGTTCGGCATCGTGCCGAGCACGCCAGCAGCAGTCAGCGATGGGCCAACGAGATCGCGGGCGGCGGCCAGCGACGCAGATGTGCCGTCATGCTGAGCAGCGAGCCGCCAGCGAGTTCCGAATCGGGCGGCTTCCGGGTCGGTGCCCATTCCGACGTAGATGCCCGTCGTGTCAGTTGGCAGCGTTCCAACGGTCGCCAACGCCTCATCGGCGACCTGCAGCATCACGAGTTGCTGGCTGAGCGCCGCCTTGAGATCGTTCGGTGGAAACTTCTGCGCGGAGAGCTGGAGTTCAATGTCGGGCAGTCGCCCGGTGCCCTCCGCGTCGAGGCACGGGGTGTTCTCCAGGAGAGCATCACGGAACGCCGGCAGCCCGACCGCGCTGGCTGCCGCAATGCCAATGCCAACGATGGCGATCGGCACGGCTTGAACAGCTGGTGGAGCGCTGTTCGGGTCGGTGGATTCAGCATCGTCAGCGACGAGCTGTGCTGCAGTCGTCGGTTCTTCAAGGATGAGGTGCGCATTGTTGCCGCCGAAACCGAAGGCCGAGATGCCCGCCCGGAGTACGCCGTCAGCGACATCGCCACGGGCCCATGGCTCGGCTGCACTGAGGACACGGAACGGTGAGTCGCCGAGCGCGGCGAGTTCGTCGTCGACGTGCAGTGTCGGAGGCCGCACCTCGTTGCGCATTGCCTCGATGACCTTGATGACCCCTGCAACACCGGCCGCGGTGATGAGGTGCCCGGTATTCGACTTCAACGAGCCAATCGGGAGGTCGGAGCAGTCCGCATAGACTCGAGCACTCGACTCGATCTCGGTGGCATCGCCGACGCTCGTTCCTGTTGCGTGGCATTCGAGCAACGAGATGTCGTGCGGCGTGATGCCGGCGACGTCGAACGCTGTCTGCATGGCTCGGACCTGGCCGTCGACTGCCGGGGCGAGCATGCCTCGTCCACGGCCATCGTTCGACAGGCCGACGCCGCGGATAATTCCGTGGATCGTGTCGCCATCACGAACTGCATCGTCGAGCCGACGGAGTGCCACGAAGCCGCAACCCTCGGCGGGGACGAGACCGTTCGCGTCAGGGTGAAACGGCCGCGACTGGCCGGTCGGGCTCAACGCGTTGAGTGCGGTGAAGCCCTGGTGAATAAACAGATCGTCGGCGCAGTTCACCGCGCCGGCCAACATCAGGTCGGCCTCACCGTCGTGCAGGCGATCGCATGCCAGCTTGATGGCGTACAAGCTGCTTGCACATGCCGCGTCGAGTGCCATGGCGCCGACACCGAGGCTGAGTGCGCGCTCCAGCATGAGCGCCGGGAGCCCCGACATGAACCGGTTGCGGGCGTCAGCAGCGTTTCCGTCAGCAGCGTTTCCGTCAGCAGCGTTTCCGTCAGCAGCGTTTCCGTCAGCAAGGTGGACCGACTGAGCGAACGCCGCCATGCTGGCTGACGGGAATGAAAGGTTGCCGAACACGGCGCCGAAACGCGCCGCATCTCGCTCGGCGTAGCCGGCGTCGCGGAGTGCTTCGCGTGCGGTGTGGAACGTCCACTGGAAGACCGGGTCAAGCCGAGTGATCTCATCTGCAGGAAGGCCGAAGCCATTGGCGTCGAACACTTCGTCGAAGCCAGAGACGTAGCCCCCGCGGTCAGACCAGGTTCGATCGGTGCTGTCGTCGTCTGGATCACAGAGTACGTCCGCCGGAGCGATGCCCCATCGATCTTTCGGAACCGTCGAGGTCAAGTCGGCGCCCGACACCACGCAGTCCCAGAGTTCCGCCGGAGACATGGCGCCGGGCAGCACGCAGGCGCGCCCGACGATGGCGATCGGCGAGAAAGTACTCACCCTTGGACTCGGGTCATGCATTGATCCGTTGGCTTGCGGGCGCGATCATGCCGCCCCCCAGGACGATCTCGACCTGGTCGGTCTGGGGGCTTGACAGTTCATCGACGAGCATGCGCGCCCCAACATCGAGGTCGATCAGCTCGACACCCATCGATTCGAAGTGAGTCTTGAGGGCCGGCGTCACCATGCCGCCCGCCCACGGACCCCAGCCGAGCGACTTCACCACGCAGCTGTCGCCGCGGCGTGCTCGCTCGTGAGCAGCAACCTTGTTCAGCACATCGTTGGCCATCGCGTAGTCGGCCTGGCCGACGTTTCCGGTTCGAGCTGCGACCGACGAGAACAGGCACAGCACAGCGAGCTGATCGGCTGCGGTGGCATCGAGCAGGTTCCGAAGTCCTTCGACCTTGGTGTTGAAGACCATCTTGAACTGTGCTGTCGACTTGTCGGCGATCAGCTTGTCGGCGAGGACGCCAGCACCGTGGATCAGGCCGGTGATCGGCCCAACCTCGGTTCGCACCGACTCGAGTGCACTGGCAACCGCTGCCGCGTCAGTGATGTCAACGGCCAGGTAGGTCGCTCGGCCGCCCGCACCTTCGATTGATGCCAGCGTGGCTCGGATCTCTCGGTTGGCGAGCACCCCACCGACCTGCTTCTTCAACTTCGCCGGGGTGAGCTTTTCATCGGCTTCCTTGGACTCGGCGAGCAGCAACTGCTTCAAGGCAGCATCGTCGTGGGCTGCGCCATAGTGCTCGGGCTCATCGGTGAGCGCCGAACGACCGAGCAGCACGAAGGCTGCCTGCGATGATCGGGCCAGTTCGATGGTCGTTGCCGCGGTGACGCCGCGCCCGCCTCCAGACACGACGACGACGTCGTCAGCGCCGATGGGCAGCGTTCCTGCGGTCACGTCGACCGGCTCAGCGCGCAGGCCGATACGTGTTCCGTCGGCGCCGAGGCCGACCTCTCGATCGGCTCCACCGTTGAGGAGTTCGCTGGCGATGTCGGCGGCAACGAGTTGCGCTGCGCGGCCAGCGCCATCGATGTCGATCATTTTCACCGACGCCGAGGGCCACTCGATTGCAGCGGTGCGCATCAGCGCAGCAAGCCCGCCGGCCCATGCCCGATCGGCGTCACCGCCGGTCGTTGCAAAGGTGCCACCCTGGTCGTCGACTGCTATAAAGATGCCGCCCGACGCCGCGCCGGGAGCGAAGGCCTTGGCCGCTTCGAATGCATCTCGGCTGAGTGAGCTCGCCTTCGCCGAATCGGTCACCGCATGAAGATTGCCCAGGTAGATGACACTGTGCTGATCGGTATCGCCAGTGACGTCGGTATCGCCGCTGGCGTCGATCAGCCGAGCGTCTGCGCCGGCGGCAGCCAGCGCGGCGACGAGCGCCGTTCCGATGCCGTCCGGATCGCCGACGACTGCAATCGGGGAGTCAAGTAACCCGGGAAGCGGTGAGCCCGGCAGCGGCAGCGAATGCGCCCGCACGACGAATCGACCGAAGCCGCTCGCTGCTCGGTCCGCTGAGTCAGCCGGGGGAGCTGCGTCGGATAACGACGCGGTTGGCAGAACGGTTGGCAGAACGTCGGGCGCTGCGCCACCGGCCTGCGCGGTGAGGTACGTCACGATTTCACCGAGCGTCGCGAGGCTCGCCATCACCGCAAGATCTACCTCGGGCAACTCCGGCACCACATCCTGCATCGCACTCAAAATCTCGACACGCTTAATCGAATCAATCCCCAGATCCGACTCCAACTCCATATCCATCGTCAACATCTCCGACGGATAACCCGTCCGATCCGACACCACACCCAACAACTTCGGCGTCATCTCCTCTACAGAAACCGGCACAGAAACCGGCACAGCAACCGGCACAGAAACCGGCACAGCAACCGGCACAGCCGCGGCGGCAACCGGTGCGGGCACCGGGGCAGGGGCCGCGACGACAGGGGCGAGGGTGGCAACAGGAGCCGGCGATGCAACAGCCGAAGCCGGTACGACAGCAATCACCGGCACGGCTGTCTGGGCGGCTGTCTGGGCGGCTGTCGGTGCGGCTCCCCCGGCGAGTTGGCCGAGCACGGCAATCCCGTGCTGGGCCGCAGTCAGGAAGGCGCTGTGTGCTTGGGCCATCGAGTTCAGGTAGGCGGTGTGGGCCACAGCCGTCTGGTGCTGGGCACTCTGGTACGCCGCAAGCACTGCTGAGTCGGGAGCGACACTCGGCGCCATCTGCACTGCCGGAGCAGGAGTTGCAACGCTCGGAGATGCCGGGCTCGGCACGGCGGCGGGAACCGCTGCGGGAACGGCTGGCGCCTGCTGCGGAGCGGCGGCTGAAGTTGTTGAGGGAGCGGACGTGGTCACAGGATTTGCCTCGGCGAGTTCGTTCAGGTCGTGCGGGGGATACGGCTTGTCGTAGTTGGCGCCGTTGATTGGAATAGCGAGCTTGGGAATCGGTGCATCGGCAGGGTTCGCGATGTCGCCGTATTCGCGCCACAGCCCGTCGAGGTGCATTTCGACACCAGCAGCGACGAGCTGGCCGATGCCGTTATGGAACGCCGACAGGCCACCCTTGTTCTTCTTGTCGAGCGGGATCACCCGGTGGTCTCGACCGTCCAAGATGTTGCCGACGAGGCCGGTCAAGACTGACGACGGGCCGACTTCGACGAAGGTGCGCGCTCCGCTGTCGTACATCGACTCGACCATCTCGACGAAGCGCACAGAGTTGGAGAGTTGTCGTGCGAGCTGTGCCCGCATCGCTGCCTCGTCGTTGCCGTCGTATGGCTCGGCCGTCTCGTTCGCGTGGACCGGAATGGTCGGTGCGGCGAAGGCTACGGCCGCGAGGAAGTCACCGAACGCCGAGCTGGCTCCGCTGACCACCGACGAGTGGAAGGCCGTTGCAACCGGCAGGCGCTTGGCGGCAACGCCTTGAGCCGTCAGATCTGCTTCGATACGTTCGATCGCCTCGGTCGGTCCGGACAGGACGACCTGGCGGTGGCTGTTGTGATTCGCGATCACAACGTCGGCATCGGACTGTTTGAGGATCGCCCGAACCAACTCGATCGAGCCGGTGACCGCAGTCATCGACCCCGGCGTCTGTGCCGCTTCGGCCATGAGCAGACCGCGCCGCTGAGCAACGCGCACCATGTCGACGTCAGTCAGGACGCCACCCGCGTGGAGTGCGGTGATCTCGCCGAAGCTGTGCCCTCCGACGTGTTGCGCCTCGAGCCCAATCAGGTCGAGTACCCGCAGCAAGCTGAGGCTCATCGTGCCGATGGCTGGCTGTGCCCAGTGTGTTGCGGTGAGGAGGGCCTGGTTGACGCTCGCTGCGCCATCTTCAAACGAGGTGATCGGGAAGACAACGTCCTGGAGCGTCTTCTCATCCCAGTCCTGGTCGGCAGCGAGGTCCCATGCGGTCATCGCCTCAGCAAAGTTCATGGCCAGTTCGGCACCCATGCCGACGTACTGACTTCCCTGACCGGGGAAGAGAAATGCAACGTCGCCGCGCTGAGCACCCACGCCGAAGTGCACACCCGTCGGCGTGGAGAACGCAGTGCCGGGCGCCTTGGTGACTGTGTCGACGGCATGGGCGAGCTTGCTTCGTAGATCGTCTTCGTCGGTGGCGATCACGGCGAGCCGGGCGGGCTTCGACGCGTCGTACTCGCGCTGCGTCGTCTGTGCGAGGAAGGCCAGTTGCCCGTCGATGAGGTCGTTCGACATCTGTGTTGCCCGAGCGGCGACGTCGGCCGCGTCTGAGCCACAGAGCACCACCATTTCGACGTCGCTGCTGCGCAGCCTTGGCGCATGCGTGCCAGACCCGGTGTACTCAGACAGTGCGATGTGGAAGTTCGATCCACCGAATCCGAACGAGCTGACCGAGCCACGACGTTCGTGGTCGGAGCCGCGCACCCACGGTCGTGTTGTCGTGTTGAGATGGAACGGCGAGTTCTCGAGATCGAGCTTCGGGTTCGGCTTGTCGATCTTGGCGGTCTGCGGCAGCACCTTGTGGTGGAGCGCCATCACCACCTTGAACAAACCGGCAGCGCCGGCTGCGGCCTTGGTGTGTCCGATCTGGCTCTTGACCGTTCCGAGTGCACACCACTGGCGATCCGTGCGGTCCGACGCGTCGAAGGCGAGCTTGAGGCCACCGAATTCGGCGGCGTCGCCCGCCACTGTTCCGGTGCCGTGGGCCTCGATCAGTTCGACCGTGTCGGGCCCGTAGCCGGCCTTGCTGTAGGCGTTATCGAGGGCTCTCGCCTGGCCTGATGACACGGGCGCGTACACGCTCTTCGACCGTCCGTCAGAGCTCGCACCAATACCGTTGACAATGCAGTAGATGTCGTTGCCGTCGCGCTCGGCGTCTTCGAGCCGCTTGAGGGCGACCATACCGATGCCTTCGCCGAGCATGGTGCCGTCGGCCTGATCGGAAAACGGTCGGATGTCTTCGGACTTCGACAGCGCAGGCGTCTTCGAAAAGCACATGTACATGAAGATGTCGTTCATGGTGTCGACGCCGCCAGCGATGACGAGGTCGCTGTCACCGAGATAGAGCTCGTTGACGCCCATCGAAAGAGCCGAAAACGACGAAGCGCACGCAGCGTCGGTGACACAGTTCGTGCCACCCAGGTCGAGGCGGTTGGCGATTCGACCAGCAACGACGTTGCCGAGCAGCCCCGGGAACGTGCTTTCGGTCCACTCTGGGTGCAGTGCGAGAATCCGATCGCAAGCTTCCAACGCGACGTCTTCGGCAATGCCGGCGCGGCGCATGCCCTGCAACCACATCGGGCGGTTCATACGACTCGCCATTGCACCAAAGAGTTCCTGGCCAGACGTGACGCCGAGGATCACCGACGCACGTGTCCGGTCGAGTTCGCTGAACTGGCCGCGCATCGCGTCGTCGAGGACGCGCTGGGCCACGATCAGCGCGAGGAGCTGTGCCGTGTCAGTGGACGGCACCACGCTCGGCGGAACACCAAAGGCCAGTGCGTCAAAATCGACGGGGTCGAGAAAGCCGCCGCGGCGGCCGTAGGTGCGGTCCGGGACCGATGGATCAGCGTCGAAGTGATCGTCGATCAGCCAATGGCTCGGCGGTACATCGGTCATCCGGTCGGTGCCGGCAAGAATGTCGTTCCAGAAGCCGGTCGAGTCGACAGAGCCCGGAAAAAGCGCCGAGACGCCAACAATGGCAACGGGTGGTCGATTCGATCGTGAATGTTCAGACATGAGTGCGTCCTGCATGGTTCTGGATGGGTTCGCTGTTCGGGACATTCAGAGTTCGTTGCCGATGTGCAGCGGGCGGGGACGGTAGTCGAAAGCGGCGGGCGGAACCGGTACGCCATAGGAACGGAGTTGTTGGGCTCGCGTGACGACGGCGGCGCCCTCGAGCAGGTTGCGAGCAACCTGTGCTGCCTGACGATTGGCCGGTTCGGCCAAGAACGTGCCAGCGGTCCAGGCGTTGAACGCGCCCATCGCCGGGCCGCACCAGATCTGATAGTCGAGTCGACGTTGCGTTGCACCTTCGATCGACCACCGGCTCGACAACCCAAGGTAGCTGCGGAAGGTGAGCGCCATCTTGTGGCGCGGGTTCTGCTCGGCTGCAACGACCTGCGCCGGCTCGCGGTCGTTCCAGAATGCCTTGGTCGTTTCCCAGCACTCGTCGAATGTGGCACCGAGAATCTTCTGCTCGACTTCGGTTCGCTCGGCGTCGGGAATCGCATCGAGGCTGGGGTACGTGGTGTACAGCGAGTACAGCTTCTTGGCCCGCGGGGCAAACATCGTGCCGCGTTTCAGTACCTGCAGTTCGACGCCCATCTCGAACATGTCGGCAGCGGGCGCCATGGTGATGTCGGCAATGTCGGCGGCGGCAAGCATCTGTTTACCTTCGGCTGACAGGCCCGACTCGACGCAGGCCTGGTTGATCGTGCCGGTCAGCACGTACGAGGCACCGAGTGCAAACGCTGCTGCTGCGGCCTGCGGGGTGCCGATGCCGCCGGCGGCGCCCAACCGGATGGGCCGGAGGTAGCGATGTTGCGCAACAGCCTCGTCACGGACGGCTTGGATCGTGGCGAACAGCGGGGCGAGCGGACGGTTGTCGGTGTGGCCGCCGCTGTCGCTTTCGATCGTGATGTCTTCGGCGACCGGCAACGACGCGGCGAGTGCTGCTTCGTTTGCGGTGAGTTGACCGCTACTCACGAGTGCTGCGACCATCGCCGCGGGCGCCGGATGCACGAAGTACCGAGCGACCTCGGGGCGTGAAATTTTGGCGAACACCATGTTCGGGCGCTGCACGTTGCCGTCTTCGTCGGTGTGAATGCCGCTGTACGCGTACCTCACGATCGCCGGTGTCAGTGACATGTAGGCGGCAGCTGACACCTTGCGGACGCCGCGCTCGATGTACAGGTCGGCGACGGACTCTTCGAGCGCTGGCTCTTGGGGTGAGTGGATGAGGTTGCAACCCCAGGGCAAGCCGGTGTGGCCGAGCGCATCGTGCAGTTCGTCGATTGCTGCAGCCACCACGTGGCGTTGGAGGCCAGCCGCGCCGAAGAAGCCGAGGCATCCGGTGCGTGCCATTTCGATCACGAGTTGCGTCGTTGCAATCCCGTTGGCCATCGCTCCGGTGACGTACGGGAATCGGGTCCCGTGCACTTCGTTGAAGCTGCGATCACCCAGCCACTCCGGGTACATCGCCGGCAAGATCGCAATGACCGGCCAGGCTCCTGCTGACTTCTCGTCGACGAGCCCACCTCCGGTAGCAACACCGTGCTGGCCAGTGATCGGATCGACAACGATGTAGGCGCGTTCTCGGATCTGGTGGATGACCGCCGTGAGGTCGTTCACCGAGAGTGCGGGAGCCACGGGGCCGCGCCAGCCAGCGATGATTTCGGGCTGCGCGCTCACCGAGACAGGTGTAGAAAGATCGACCACATCGTTGAACGTAGCCGTCATATCGTCCCACACTCAGACGGGTGCTGGAAGTTACCGATGGGTACGCCAGCAGGCACACTTCGCGGTCGCTGATCGGGTCGCGCTCCGGCAACAACGTCGCAGCACAGTTGACCGCGACGCGCCGCCCCTGAATCCGACGGAGTGATACGTTCGATCACCAGTCAGGTCACCAGTCAGGTCACCAGTCGATCGACAACAAAGGAGCTATCAATGGTCAAATCACCACAGCGACGTGACGGCAAAAAGGCTGGCAAGAGCCTCAAAGAGAAGCGGGAAGCCAAGAAGTCGAAACAGCAAGACAAAAAGCCGATCGGCAACTGAGCGACCGCCTGACCGACCGCTGATTCGTTGCGCTGACCGGCAAGGCGTCGATCAGCGCAACGTTTCGTGGCCAACACGATCTCAGGAACGCCTCCGGGTCAACAGCGCGGTGCGGCCGATCATCATCGATCAGCGGACTGCGTGATGGACGGTGTTCCGAGGACAGATCGTCGCTGCTTGATGCTGTTGAGGATCGCCTCGGTGCCCTCGGTCATCCCGAGGCCCTCTGTCCTGGGCCATGTTGCGATCTCGGCCTTGGCGAAGTCGACCCACTTGACGATCAAGTCGAAGAGCTCGAGCTGAAACGTGGCAAAGAGCACAGAGAGGTGTGTTCGCTCGGGGAACGGATGATTGCCGTCGAGATAATCGCCGTTGATCGTGACGACCTGCTCGTACATCTGGGCAGCTTCGGTGGCCATCTGGTCGAGGGCCGCGGTGAGGTCATCGACGCTGCCGTTCTCGGCAAACAACAGCCGCAAGAGCGCCTCAGCTTCGAGTACCGGGGGCGCCGGTGCTGTCGCCAACCACGCTGTGAGCGCAGCCTTGCCGTCGGCGGTGATCGTGTAGACGGTGCGATTGCGCTCGCCGACCGACTCCTGGAGCGAGGTGGCCAGACCGTGCTCGACGAGCTTTTTTGGCTCTGCGTACAACAGCCGCTCTGACTTCGGCCAGGCAAAGCGGAGGCTACGCGTTGCTTGCTGCGTGAGTTCGTAGCCAGCCCATGGCCGAATCGCCAGGAGCCCGAGAACTGCAAAAGACGACGTGGTGAGACGTGAAGCCATACCTTGACTTTACTGTACTATGCAGTAACGTGCACACTGCAGATTGCAGTATCTGACTGTGGCTGACTCTCCCTTGATGAAAGAAGGACTACCAAATGGACGTCGCGAACTACATCCAATATGTGGCCTCGGAGGGCGAACTGTTCGCCTCCGCCGCCGAGCAGGGCGAGTTGAGCGTAG
>Ga0335396_10003121_pt1 | contig 19476 bp, 21 predicted proteins | sample FRY02_FD_205743 | JGI IMG/M metagenome (GOLD analysis project Ga0335396, IMG submission 205743) | Freshwater microbial communities from Lake Fryxell liftoff mats and glacier meltwater in Antarctica - FRY-02 (spades assembly) (version 2) | ecosystem: Environmental > Aquatic > Freshwater > Ice >... | reverse complement strand
CCCAGGCGTCGACTAGGAGAGTCAGCCTGGAAGCTAGCAAGCCGCTCCAGTGTATACTAAGATTGAGTAGGGACGTAGGAGTTGGTAGACGAGGGGGTGTCCCATTCTCAGTTGACTCTGCTGTAAAAAAGAAGAAGTGACGCTCGTCGAGGCGCGCCACATCGAAGCGTTCCTGAAGTCAGGGAGGTTCAAGGGGGACGATGGGGACGTTGTGCTCGCCAAATGCTTCCTGCTCGTCGACCCGTGGAACACCTGCACCGTCGAGTCCGTGTGCGTACACCCGGAGCAGCGGGGACGCGGGCTCTGCAAGGCGATGCTAGGGTCTCTGATCGCCCTGCTGTTGCTGCTGCGGCGGCGGCGATCGAAGCAGCCGAGGTTCCGCGCGTTACGAATTTATTGCTACGCCAACAACGCGAGGGCATGCGGGTGCTACCGGTCGGTGTTCGGACCGCCCGTACACGAGACCGAAGGGACAGTTGCGTTCGAGGTGCGGTTTGAAGATCCAGGCTTCATTCGGCCTCGTGCAAGAGGTACCACACGTTCAGCGGCGTCTCGCGCCCGCACCGCTGCGCGCGCCCGATGACCTGATGTTCCACCTCTGTGTCGAACTTGTGCAGCATGACGACGTCAGTCGTGTTTTCGAAGTTGAGGCCGCTGCCGTAGTTGCTAGTGTTGACCAGCAACACGTCGAGGTCCCCTTGGCGGTAGTCGCGCTCGATGCCGGCGACGGTGTACAGGTTACCTTTTAAGAAGCGGTGGCGGAGGCCGACGCGCGTCAGCATCGACACGATGTCCGCGAACGCGTTGTCGAACGACGAGAACACGAGCACCTTGGACGCGCCTGGAGTCGCGCAGCGCTCGACGAGGATCTGCTCGAGGTTCTGCAGCTTGTCTAGGTGCGGCCCCGGGCCCGGCGGTGGCTGCGGCAACGGGAGTTCCTGTTCAGACGTCACGACCAGCAGGTTGGGAATCTTGAGGTCGGCCTTGCACAGAGGGCATTTTGCAACGCGGAAGATCCACTTGTTGATGCATGCAAAGCAAAACGCGTTTGAGCAGCAAGGGACTACCGTTTTGTTAGCGATCTCCTCGTAGCAGATGCAGCACATGTCGGCGCCCTTGACCCGTTCTCGGATGCACTCCATGCGGCCGCGGAGTTCGGCAATCTTGCTGCCGACGCGTGCTGCCTCGGCGGCGCGCGCCTCCTCGCCGCCATCGAACGCCATCTCCCGCACGCTTGCGGCGTGCAGCCCGAGGTTGTGCGCCTGTCTCTCGAGTTTCTCCATGAGAACTGCGACGATGTTGTCCTCTGTGTCGCGGTTGGCCGGACATATGTGCATCAGCGCCGACGGGACGTCTCCTGCGTTGAGCGAGTCGATGACGGCTCGCTCTGCAAGACCGTTGAGCACGCGCAACGACAGCGGCGTCTTGCACCGCACGAAGCGTACAGACGGTTCAGGCAGCCGCAGCGAAGTGTCAACGAACGCGTCTCCGTTCTTTACAACGAGGGCGTACGCAAACGCGCGCGACATCGCCGTCTCTCGGAGGCCGGCAAACGTGTTTTTGATGAAGCCGGAGGACCTGACGCCAGTGTTCGAAGGCATGCAGACCGACAGCATGTTGCGGTAGGATGCCGTCGCAAACCAGTGAAATCCGGCGTCAACAGAAACGCAGCAGGGGATCGTCAGGCTGTCCGCTTCGTCGTAGAGCACGCGTCGGATGCACCGCCTCCCTATGATGCCCGCGACAGAGTTGTGGAACGTGCTCGTAACGACGAGGAGGTCAATCGCCTCGAGCGCACCGGGCTCGCGCAGCGCCGGCAGGTCGCGGCTGCGGCTGACGAACGCGTGCTTGATTCCTCCGCCGAAGCGTTCGACGTAGCCTCGCCACTGCACGCACAGGTTGTGCGGCACAACCAAGAGGCTGAGGCCAAGCTCGGCGACCTGTTGACGTACCGACAGAGTGACGCGGTTGCCGGCGACGGCGCTCACGACGGGGTCCAACCCGCGCGCCGGTCCATCGAGCCCGGCCTGAACGATGGCGAGCATCACGAACGATTTGCCGGAGCCGGCCTTGTCTCCGATGATTCCGACGCGTGTGCGCAGGTGGTTATGCGGGTGTCTCTCCAACATCCTCGATGAGTCCATGAACAACGATGAGAACTGCGGGATGTCGGCCAGCTCCACAGGTCCCTGCTCAATCATCAAACAACGGTGCAGGAGAGTCCTCTGGTGGGGACGGAGCATGACGCCGCACCCTGTAAGATCGTCGGAGGCCGGGCTTGACTCGTCGAGTTCGTGCAGGGACCCGGTGTAGGTGCTGTCAGTCTGCATATGGAACCGCGACAGGGTTGATAAGTGGTTGCTGCGTATCATTGATGTGCCGTCAGCACAGAGACGGCCTTATGCCTTATGCTGTAGATGTTATACGTTGAGCACGAACTTTCCGTTGGGGCGGAAGTCAGCGATCGATCTTGTGAACATGTTGTTGCCGCCCTCTGCTATGGTCGCAGCGGCAGAAGCACGTTGTATAGCGGCAGCGGTGTCCCCTCTTACTTTGCGCTTGCGGGGGGGAGGTGGCGCGGCTGCCCTTAAGCCAATTGACCGACCAGAGATAGCGGGCGGTGGCATGAGTGCGAGCACTCGCGTCGGTGTGTAGAATGGCACCGGAGGTGTTTGTTGCTGCTCCTGCTGCTCCTGCTGCTGCTGCTGCTGCTGAGGGTACTGCTGATGTGGTTGTGGCTGCTGGTACTGCTGCTGATGTGATTGGCGCGAATGTACCGGGTCAACACCTTGTTGTGCGACGGTTGTCACGTCCCAAGATATGCCTAGGGAGCATCCTCTCACCCCGTCGTACCTGGCGACCGAAAAGCCGTTGCGTTCGAGATGCACCGTAACGTAGCGTGCGCACCTGTTGGCGTCGAACGGCGGCATGCCGGCGACGAACACTGGCACATCAAACGTGCACTCCCGGCGCCCGACGCCGCCGCAGCGCCTGACACGGGAGTAGCATCTCTCAAGCACTACAGCGTATCCGGCACGGTGTCGATCCTCCCTTCGGCGCATCTCGCTGTGCAGGTCGATCGCAGTGATCTGGTTCTGGATGACGGCACGGGTGGCGCCTCCAGGCGGCGCATGCACATGCGCGGTCACCATGTCACGTCCGTTTTCCTCCCTGCGTCGGCGATCATGATCATACACGGACAACGCCATTCCCTCCAACTGCAACTGGTTTTTTTGCACTGTAGCCGCCCGAGAGAGCGCGCTTCGGAGCCCAAACCCAAACAAACATTCGATCATCCGGGGGCTTAAAGAATTTCCATTCATTTAAATCCAGACAGACAGCATGGTTTCGCGAGGCCCAGCTTCTCTCTCCCCCTCAGCTGATCTGAAGAGCATAGAATCGCCAGAGTATAAGGTATCTTTTTAATCTCTGATCGCGCGATATCGATCACGCAACTGAACGGAATGTTTCATGCTTTATTCATATCGCCGTGCGAGATCAGATGAGCATCAATGTACCTACCACGGTACCCCCACCACCACCGCCTGTGGTTACGCGCCGTTCGTCATCGGACAAGGACAAGGCGAGAAGGAGAGACCATAAGACGGACTCCGTGCGCGCACCGGAGGCGCCGAAGCAGGCCTCGAGGCGGCGCTCAAAAGTGCTCGACAAGGTCGAGACGAAGAAGAAGAGCAGGAAGGGGGGCAAGGACGTCGCGAAGAACGCGACCTTACCGCCCTTGCCTCCGCCCGCAGACGACCGCATGTCCGAAGTCTTCAAGAGCAAAATGGAGGCAACAACTGCCGCCGAGGCGGCCTTCGAGGCCGGCGTTTGCGGCCGGATTCAGTCGCTTCGCAATGACAACGGGCCTCTCGCCGGGATCGGCAGCGAGCGTGTGACCACCATTTCGCTCGACGTCAAGTGGGGCACCGACAACGGCCAGCAGTCATACGTCGACGCGCACCTGATCCCGGACATGATGAAGGATGAGCGCATCCAGGCGTACAACATCGCGACTGTCGGGTGCACGCCGACGGTGGGCGACGTCGACTTCAACGAGGCCAAGATCCTTACACTGAACCAGGACAAGCCCCCGAAGGGGGCTCCCGCCAACGAGTTCAACTCCATCTCGACCAAGTGGTTTGCGAACTGCGGCTGGCAAATGACCGGCCCGAAGTCCTTCAAGCAGTTCCTCGGGTTTGCCGAGTACAACCGCGGCTTGGCGCAGGCGATCAAGCAGCTGCCCATCAAGCTCTTGTCCTTCAACATCGAGATGATCAACTTCGTCTTCAGCTTTGGCAACGGCGTCGAGGTCAACCGCATGCAGCTGAGGGACTACCTCAAGTGCAATGATGATGCCGTGTTAAACGTCCGGTACGACACCAAAGTGCACGCAGCGGTGATCTACACCCTGTCCAACCTCGAAAGCGACAGCTCGACCTTCCCGACGGTCATGGTCTTCTTCAGCGGGTTTGTCATCATCATCGCGAAGAACTTCAAGGTGCTGCTGCAGGCGTTTGAGCACGTCACGCGCATGGTGGAGCCCATCATCGAGCGCAAGGACGAGGGCAGTAGCAGCGACAGCGACTAGACACGCCACGCCTTGTGGAACACCAAGACACCGGGTATCATGTCTGAACGTCATTCGTTGTCAGTCAGGCACGTGATTACATCATGAATGCATGGGGTGGCAATCTTTACAGCAGAGTGGGGAGGTGGCTAGCCCCTACAAGACGACCATGCTTCTACGAATGCATTCGTACTGGAGGCATTTACACGAGGCGGTAGCAAGCCGCTCCAGTGTATTTTAAGATTGAGTTAGGGACGTATGAGTTGGTAGACGACGCCTGGGCTGGATGGGATTGTCCACCGCCTCGTGTAAATGCCTCCAGTACGAATGCATTCGTAGAAGCATGGTCGTCTTGTAGGGGCTAGCCACCTCCCTTGACTCTGCTGAGGAAGGCGGTGTCGGCGTCATGAACCCCAACACGGCCGGCGTACACAAGCCTAGGTCATCCCGGCGACAGGCTAGACGAGATATCCATTTTCTTCTCCAGTGGGATAGCAGGCTCAATGGCGCAACGACGAGACAATGTTGCTATACACGACATTGCCGTCCAAATCCTCGGACGCGAAGCCCGCACGCATGAGGAGGTTGAACTGCTGGCCCAGCTAAGGGCAGAGGCGGCGGAAGGTGCGGCGGGCGCAAAGGCGGCCGCAAAGGCGGGAGATAGCGGCGCACACGCGCCATACGCGCCTTACGCGCCGTACCCAGCGATCGACGCTCCCGATTTCGCCCCGCGCCTAATATCGAAGCGTGAGTTCTTGGAGCACCAAGGGTCGACAGCCGACAAGAAGGAGTCGCGTGCGAAAGGCAAAGACGACAAGGAGCAAGCTCAAGCTGCGTGGAACGGGAGGTGTCAGAGATCAGGCGTATCTGGATTCGAACTGACGCACGTGCAAATCGCCGTCCGCAACTTCCTGTCGCCAGGAACGCCTTACAACGGACTGTTGCTCTTCCATGGTGTTGGTGTCGGGAAAACCTGCGCGGCGGTCACAGTCGCCGAGCAGTACGCAAACAACAAGAGCAACAACGGCATCCGCAACGGCATCCTCGTCTTGACCAGGCCAGGCCTCAGGGAGAACTTCAGAAAGACCATCTTTGACGCGGCGAAGGTCTCGCGCCGTCCCGACGGCTCGCTCGACTACGATCGAGCGACGCAGTGCACAGGCACGACATACACGGATCGTGTGCACGATCGCCGCTCCTTGACGCTGGAACAGGTCGAGGCTCGTGTGGCGCGCCTCGTGCGTGCCAGGTACACGTTCATGGGCTTTGGCGAGTTCGCGTCGGTCGTTGCGTCGGTCGCTGCCGGTGCCGCGGGAGAGGGAGGTGGAGCAGGTGGCGCTGCGCTGGCGGCCGCTCGGCTCCGTGAACGCTTCTCGGACATGGTCATCATTGTCGACGAGGCGCACAACCTGCGCACGGGAGGAATCGACGGGAACGGCGAGACCAGGGGCAAGCGCGTAACTCCGGCGTTGCGGCGGGTGCTGAGGTGCGCGGACAACGTCAAGCTGTTGATGTTGACGGCGACGCCGATGTTCAACCGTGCGTCGGACGTGCTTGACCTGGTCAACCTATTGCTTGTCAACGACAAGCGACCGGCGCTCCGCCCCAGGGACATCTTTGACACCGACGGGGCTCTGGCACGCCCGGAAGGCGAGGCGAAGCTGCGCCTCGCGTGCCAAGGCTACATCTCGTACATGCGAGGCGACGACCCGTTTAGCTTCCCTCTGAGACTCGCACCATCCGACAGCGGCGACAAGGACGTGATGGTCAGGTCTCCGACCGTCGACATCCGAGGGGTGGCGATTCCGGCTGAGAGGAGGTTGCGATACCTCGAGGTAGTGGGCTCCCCTCTCGGAGAGGCTCAGAAGGATGTCTACATGCGCATCGAGGCGCGCATGCGAGAACTCGACGAAGGCGACGATGACAAGCTGGAGGAAGACAATGACGAAGGCGAGAGAGGGGAAGGAGAGCGCCTCAAGAAACCCGACAACAAGACACCTTTCTTTGTGAGCATGCAGGCAAGCAACATCGTGTACCCCAGAGGGGCGTCGTTCTTCAGTGCGTTCAAGCGCGTCGGTGATCGATCGACGCAGTTCGAGTACCACGAGGGTGTACCGGCTTTCTTGTCTCCCAAGGCGATCGGCGCATACGCGCCCAAGATAGGAGCTGTTGCGCGTCGCATCGCGTCGTGCCAAGGCGTCGCTATGGTGTACTCGCGGTTCGTCTGGGACGGGCTCGTGCCCCTGGCGCTGGCGCTCGAGCACATGGGTTTTGCGCGCTTCGAGGCGCCGCCTTTGCTGCGAGTGCCCCTTAGCGGCGGAGGAAAGGAAAAGCAGCAGCGGCCGAGGTTTGTGTACGCCATTATAAGTGCCACGCGGTCGATCAAGTCGGACGAGCAGCGTACGATCGCGGCACTCATCTCGTCCGCAAACAGGGAAGGCGCAGTCATCAAGGCGGTGCTCGTGTCCGACAGTGGATCAGAAGGGTTGGACCTGCGCTTCGTCCGCGAGGTGCACGTGCTAGAGCCGTGGTACCACGTGAACAAGCTGGAACAGGTCATCGGACGAGCGTCTCGCTTCTGTTCGCACCGCGACCTGCCGCTCGAGCAGAGGAACATCACGGTGTACCTGCATGCCGCAACGCGGCCACGCGGAGAGGGCTGGGGTCTGCCTGACACCGAGACAGTCGACTTACGTGCGTACCGCGTCGCCGAGACAAAACAGGTCCACATCCTCGAGGTTGAGCGCATTCTGCGTGCATCTGCGTTCGATTGCGCCCTCAACGATTCGCGGATGCGCCGCGATGCCGACACGGGCACGCGCATCGACGTCGTCACGTCCCAGGGTGTTTGGCTGAGGCAAGTGACCCTCGGTCGACCAGCGCGCCTTGCAGAGCCACCGACGACAGAGGTTCAGCAACCCCGATGCTACGGTATGCCGCCAAGCTCGAAGTTGCGACAAGATGACAGCACGTACGATCCCGAGAGACACGCGTTTCACCGCAGCACTTACAGGCAGTTGATCTCTTCTTTCTTCGCCGCCACCGGGAGGGTGTCTGCGACACATGCAGAGTTGTGGGAGTACGTACGCGACGCGTATGTCGTGCAACGCGGCGATGACCCTGACCGCGACAGGATGAGCTCCGAGCTTGATGCAATGCTCATCGGACGCGTCGAGGTAAAAGGCCCTCGCGGCGACCGCCGTGGCACGATTATCCAACGGGCGGCCCGGTACCTGTTTCAGCCGTCTGACGAAGAGACGCACGTGCTTTCGGACTGGGACCGCGGGAGCGGACGCGGTGCAGACGCTGCGCCAAACGTGCTCGATGCGGAGACTCTGATGCTGTCTCCTCCTCCGCTCCTTCAGCAGCCTCGCACCCCCCTCAGTCCGAAGACTACGCAGAAGAGCTCGATCGTTGCCGCAGTCGCCGCAATCACGCGCGTGGAGAATGCGTCCGCGCAACTCCTCTCGGCATCTCGTCTTCCTGCTGCCGAGTACGGCGGAGCAGCGATCGACGCCGCAATCGACAGGATGAGCCGCCGCCGGCTTCTGGAGTTGTGTGCAGTGTGTTCCTCTCTGTCGCCCAAAGAGGTCGCCGAGCTCCCGAAGCACCTCCGCCATGTCAGGGGGCGAGTTTGCGCCAGCCTAAAATCCGCCAACCTGATCGCGGCGTGCGCACAGACCGGCTCGGCCGCGAGCGCTGCGGGGCGCAGAGACGTCCAGGCGAGCGTGGTCGGCGCTGTCATCCACCCTCGCGTAGGCGGTGGCGGCCGTCCGGTGTTCAAGGTCCTCGACGTTGCGCTCGCCGAGAGAGTGGCCGGCAGCGGACAGAACAAGCGTCCTGAGGGGAACCGGAACCTTGCCGACGGGGGCCGTGGCAGCGGATGCGTGTGTCACCAGTCATCCGTTCTCACCTCCGGAGTTTTGCGCAGCCTGATCGACAGCGTGACGACGGATTCAAAGGTCATCTCCAGAATGGACACCGACAAACGAAGCCTGTGTCAGGCCTACGAGCTGATGCTGCGTCGTCACGACCCCTCTGCAATCTTACGGCCCGGCGCAGACCGTCCGTAGACCTCTGCGCAGGCGCCGGCTACGCATCCGAGCGTCCACCCGGCCACGACGTCGCCGACGTGATGCCGTCTCGCCTCCACACGCGCCGCTCCGACCACAGCGGCCCATGCGACGACGGCCGCCGCCGCCGCCGAAGCGCCCCAGGGGCGCGATTGTTGATGCGGGGCCAGACGGACGAAGGCTGCTGCGGCCACGAAAGCCGCAGCGGCTGCGTGTCCGCTCGGGAAACTGTCTCGCGTCGACAGGTCCGGACGAAGCCTTGCGGTCGCGAGCTTCATTGCGACGACGAGCGCAATCACGCAGGCGGCGCATGCCGGCCACCACCACCACCAATGCCCCTGCCCGCCGTCCTCTGTGGCTGCGAGAACTATGACGGCTACGACTGCGAGCAGCGGATGCGAGACGTTGATCAGGTGGACCCAGGATTTTTCGTCCATGTGTGGCGTGTTTTCCCTACACACCTCGTGGGATTTGCGAATTGCCGATCAAACGAGGCGGAGCAGTCTTTGGGTATAAGAGTTACCCTCTCCCGAGAAGGTAAGACCGTCCATGAATTCCTCATCTCCATCCCGACGGACCATCCGATGGTTCCAACGGGGTACTCACGTGTCCCTCATCATCGAGAGCCGACCTGGCGACGACGGGGCGGCGCTGTCCCCGCCAGGCGTGGTGACGGCGACGACGTTGTGCATCGGCGCGGACCTCAAGCTTGAGTTGCATGCGCCGGTGATTTTCGCCCCCCTTCCGAGCTCTCGGGATTGCTCATCGAGCGCGTTTGTCTTGCGTCTCGAAAAGGCTAAGTCTGGCCGGCCCTACTGGCCAGCTCTCCTGTCGACGGGGTGCGCCGCAACTGCGTCTGTCATGGTGAAGGTGGACTGGGACCGTTGGGTCGATGAGGAAGATGAAGAAGGGTTTGACGACGGAGGGCCCTCGGGGACGCCGCCGCAGGGTGAGAGGGGTGTGCTACCTTTTGGATCTCCCTCGGACGACGACGAAGAAGAAGAAGACGCAAAATGCGACCCATGCGACCCATGACTGCAGTGGTGATTCCAGTGGTGATCTCGCCCCACATGTTGCCAGTGAAAAAACACGACCCTCTTTGTAACTGAGACGATGGAGAAGAAGGCTATGATAACCTCGGCGGTCGCCAAGTTCGACGACCTCTTGTCCAAGCGTGCTGTGGGTGGTACAGCGAGAGGAGGTGAAGCACTCGATGCTGCCATCGCACGTTCGCGTGAGGTGTTACGCGATGCCTTGTTCGGAGCAGGTGTCCGAGAGCGGCGCGCTATGTTGACAGGCTCGGACGCCCATGCATCCGAGTATTCCCAGGCCTTGAAGGCAGTGGACGCGGCTTACGCAGATCAGTGGGCATACGAGGCATTCGGACGTAGTGTGCGTGTGACAGAGGTCGACGCCCGGCGTGCCAAGCTCGCCGATGTTGTGAAGGCAGGGGGGGGGGATGTTTCACGTCAGATCTCTGAGGGGCGACCCGATCCAAGTCTTCACGCTACGCTGGCGGCGACGCGTGTTGCCAATACCGACCTACGTGCAACGTGGCCGCTACCTGAATCAGCGATCGAAGTCCCCATCCCCGGCCCAATGAAAGTGGGCGGCGGCTGCGAAGAGCGGAGGAGGAGGCAATCTCGCATCCACAAGCGCTTGGCCAAGACCGGTGGCTCTGTTTCCTCGTGGGCCTAAAGCCGAGTGCATGCCCTATCTAGATGCACATCCCCGACGGGAGTTCGTTCATGGCGAATGCAGCAGACGAGGGTGAAGAAGAGATCCACTGGTTACAGGACACGTGGTCGTTCTACTTCCATGACCCGGACGACCCACGTTGGACGCTCGAGAGCTACCATCGTCTCGGAGGCGCGGCGACAGTAGAGGACATGTGGGAGCTGCAGTCTGCGATCGAGGACAAGGTGCCGCACGGCATGTTCTTTGTGATGCGTGAAGACGTGTTCCCCTGCTGGGACGACAAGCACAACATCAATGGCGGATGCCTGTCTATAAAGGTGCCAGTGCGCGCCGCGGCTCCGGCATGGGAGCTCTTGCTCAAGCGCGCGCTGGGAGAGACGTTGCTGTCCGATGCATCCGCTTGGAGCGTCGTGAACGGCCTGTCAATCAGCCCGAAGCGTGGATTCTGCATCGTCAAGCTGTGGCTGGCGGACGAGCGTCACACGGCACGAGAGGCTTTTCGTCTGCCCGAGGACTACCGCGGCGAGGTCGTCTACCGCAGCAACCGAGACAACATGCAGATGGACGCGCAAAAGGCGACGTCGGCTGGACGGGTCACGTCAGTAAATCCTTAGGTTGGTTGGCCCTGGCTTGTTTGTACGTCAAAGATTGACTGCCGCGGACAAGGAGGAGGTCCGAGAAGGCGTGGAAGAACACACGGACGTCTGCATCCGTGGCCAGGTTCCTGGCGAGGTATCGATCGATCGCCGTGTTTTTTTCGGACATGATGTTGCTTCTCCGAGGGGAGAACGCCCTGTCGTACGGAGTCGTTATGTAATAGAAACAAGCAGAAGCGGCAGTGTCGACGTTTGGGCAGGACACATCTGGAAGCGCGGTCCCATCGAAGTTCAGGTAGTCCATGCGAAGGGCGTCTGCGCAGACGCCGGTGTGCAGGAGTGCGAGCGACAGCAATGCATCCTTCAAACGCTCAACAGGCGTCGGAGGGCGAAATACGACGGCCGTCAAGATAGCCCCACATACAATGACAAGGATCCCCGTGCCAACGGCCGCTATACTCACGACGTACATCCGGGCTTTTTTTCTTTCCTACGGCGGCCGACCCTTATGCCTACTCGGCGGTAGCGCCGCCGTCCTTTCTCACGGACGCCGCCTCGCCCCCGCGCTGCCTCTGCGAGGGAGATGCATCGACCGCGCCGACGAAACGCGCGACCTCGTCTTTGTGAGCCCTGAGCCGGTCAGAGATCACGTCGAGGTTGGCGACCATCATGGAGTCCGAAGAGTACGTCGTCTTCAGGTTCTGCAGGCCGACCTCGCATTGCTCCATCTCGGTGGCCAGGCGTTCAAGCGTCCAAATGGACAACTCGGGCGCGTTCACGTTCACGCCCGTGCCAGAGGAAGAGGAAGAAGACGAACTCGCCGCCGCCATGAGGCTCTTGCTGATCTTCACGGCACTGGCAATGGTGTTACGGGCGTGCATCAGCGTCAAGTCACGGGAATCGCCGTTGGCCCATCGTCGCATCGCCTGGACCTTGTCAGGCGTGTCGAGAGACAGCTGGCCTTTCCGCACGCACAGTTTCCCGCTCTTGGGAACCATGCCAATGATCTTCAGAGACGCGATCGTGCTGTCCACAAACTCCTCGGCTGCCATGTATGTCCTTGCAGTAAGCGCCGGTTTGGTTCAGACGTCACGACACGCACGCCATGCCAAAAATGACGTGGCCCTGTGCGGGTCCAAGGTCGCGGGACGGCTGCTGCTGACAGAAGCCTTGTCCGACGGCATGCACAAGGGGGCGCAAAACAGGTTCACGCACTGCGCCCGGGGAGCCCACTACCTCGAGGTACCCAGACGTACAGGGTCAAACGCGCCCGGTCCTCACGGCACTCGTAGGGCAGCATATCCTGACGTAGCCGCCGGTCAGCGCAAGGCGCGAAGCCCAACGACTCCCAGAACGGCTCAGTGCCTACCAATGCAGCGGCGATGAAGAGGCGCGCGCCGCGCTCGGCGGCGACCACCTCATTGATCAAGCGGCGCCCTATGCCCATCTGCGGGACATTCGAAGCAATCATCCCGATCTCCACAGACCCATCCACGCGTCGCCGGTACATCACGTGGCCGATCGCATCGCGGTTGCGATTGAGCTCCAAGGCGGCGACCACCGTAAGGGGGTGCGGGACCAGAACCGACGCAACGTAGGCGCCTTCAAAGTGGTTCCGGAAGGGCGAGGCCAGATGGTGCGTCCACTCCTTCGCGGGAATTTCCCGGTAAGACGCCTGCGACACCATGGGATTCATCGTTTTTGTTTGGTGTCTCAACGGGTTGGAGTCCCCCCAAAAATCCACCGAAGGGTGTTTGATACCACCCGCGCTGTCGACGAACGAGAGGTTGTGCAGAATAGGGCACTGTAGCCGTATCAACGGTGCGAAGACACGCACCGCTGTGAGAGAACGACCAACACGTGCATGTGAGCCCATACAGATTCCTTGTCGGCGGCCTGCATGGTCGCCCAGACGTTCTTGAGGAGCGACACGATGTCGGACTTGCTGTTCGAGTATTTCTCATCTAGCAGAAACGCCTCGTTGCGGGCGACGATCAAGGATCCGTAGGGCTGGTTCACGTACCGCTCGAACAACTCTTGGTTTTGTCGCTCTTTGAACTGTGCCAAAAACTTGGCGGACGAAAGGAGGATCGTGTAGTCCGGTAGGTGCCCGATGACCCCCTTGAGGTCCTCTAGGAAGTCGACGAGCTTGTTGTTGAACATTGCGTACGGGTTGGTGGTCATCGTGTGCTTCCTTCCTCTGCCCTTCGTCGGTCAGTTTCTTCCTTGTTCCCAAACGCGTTCCTGACCGCCTTAGGTCCCCTATTTGGGTAGGTCGCCAGAGTCCAATCGGGAGACCAGGACCGCCTTGCCCCCACGGGCGTCGGCGCCCTGGGAACGTAGCAGCGACCTCAGGTCCTCAACCCTCATCGCCGCATACTTGCTGACTATGGCGGCATCGGTCGCCGTGAAGGACACCGCCGAGGGCGCAAGTTGGGCGTTGTCGTCATCGTCCTCGTCCACATCTGCGGAGGGCGGTTTTGTTTCAGCATCAGCGTCAGCATCAGCAGTAGCGGCGAGTGCTTCGGATAGGGACGGTGAGGCAACGATGACCTGATGAATGTCGGCCTCGTCAACGGCGACGGCGACCTCTTCAACGGCGACCTCTTCAACGGCGACCTCTTCAACGGCGGCCTCTTCGACGGCGACCTCTTCAACGGCGGCCTCTTCGACGGCGACCTCTTCGACGACACCGGCGACCTCGTCAACGGCGACCTCTTCAGCGATAACGGCAACGGCGACCTCGTCAACGAAACCATGAAGCGCTGATTCCACCTCGACGGCATTGGAGAGCACTTCTGGGGGAAACTCGACCTCCTCTTCGATAACTACGGACACCTGGCGTAGCTCCTCATCCGACACGAACGCACCGACGAGCACCTGCCGAAGCCTTTCGTCCTCTATGTCCTCTTCGTCGTCCTCTTCCGTTGTTTCCTCTGTCTCGCTGTTGCTCTCTACCTCGTCGATGACCAGCATCGAGGGGCATGAGACTTGGGACTGCGTGCCGACCGGGAAGAACATCAGGCTGCCGCCGCCGAGGGCGGCGCCTCCGCCTCTTCCGCCGCCCTCGGCCTGCATCAGCACGAGCCTGCGCTGCACGGCCTCGAGTTGCTGCTGAGTGACCCTCTGGGCCGCACCGAGCTGCTGAATCGCGATCTGGGATCGCGCATCCAAACGGCGGGACTCGGAGTACAGGTAGTACATATATACGACAGCCGCCAGGACGGCCAGCGTCAACACCGCCGTGCGCGACTGTGCAAACATCGAGAACGCGGATGCGGGCGGCATGGAAAAATACGTCGGCACACACTTATCCATCGGCGACAGATTCCTGAACGCTCTCGGAACGCGCAAGCGGGGGGACGCTGAAGGCACTCCCGTGAACTGGGTTGGGTACCTCCGAGAAATAACTCTGGCTAACTGTACAAACAAGATGCATCGAATTTACCTGGCGCCCAAACCCGGGTTCGGCACACACAATCACTGGGGCGGGTGGCACATTACGTTGGCATCCCGCGCCGCTTACGCCGGTAACATCCAACATCTTGCCAAATCCTTTGAAGATGTTTTGAAGTGGGCCGTCGGAAGCCATGCGTGGCACCTGACCCATGCCAACTCCACGCTCGACACTTCGTTCTCGCCTGCGCGCATCCTGATCCTCAGCGATGCGCTCAATCACCGGCTTATTCCCGGTCTGATCAATGCCGGCAGCAATGCGAAACAAACGGCGAAACCGGGATCCCTCCACATGGTCCTCGACAGCCCGCCGTCAGGTGCGTCGGCCGCCTACGATGAAATGATACAACAAAAAACCCCGTTCTACATCTGGGTCGTCGAGGTCGACGACACAATCAGAGGGAGCGGCGACTGGCTTTCGTCGAAGGGAGTCTATTCGCGTCCCAGCTCACGTCCCAATTCTCGGGTGACGCCGATGCCTCGCCAGCTTTCGGGCGCAGGGGTGCTGCTGGTCGAGATGTACAACAGACGGGGGTCGCGGAGCACGTATGGGAATAGCAAAAGAGGAGCGGCCGTCATCCTGTTCCGTGAACAGTCGACCCAGATGTACAGCGACTTGGGCGGCGGCATCGACGCCGGCGAGCAGCCGTTCGAGTGCGCGCAACGTGAGGCGGCCGAAGAGTCTCTCGGCTTGTTTCGCATCGACCTGAAAAACGCGAGGATCAGCGGAAAGGTGGTCCTTCCCAAGGACGCTTACTTGAGCTTCGTGGTCCCTGTCGTTGGACCGGCGCACGAGGGCATACGGCGCGACAGGTACGAGCAGAACCTAAAGCATCTGCGCGACTTTTCCCGAGAGGGGGGGGTAGTGCCCCACGCGTGGCTCGAGACCGACGCGATGACGCGCTTCTTTGTCGACGACCTGATGATAGCAGGCGTATTAACCCGGCGGGGAGACCTCACCAATGTGCCGGACGTGTACGGGGAGACGTGCACGATCGCGGGCCGTGCGAAGGCCGTCGTGCGCGAGGCGATCAACCAGGGCTGCCTCGGGAACACGGTGGACGACGCGAACACGCTGCAGAGCGCCGGACGATGCGGGGATGCATTCGCACTCTCGCGGTCTTCTCTCGGACACAAGATGCACTGCTACTGGCTTGAGGAACACAATCCACCACGTCGGCGGAGATCGAGCATGTAAACAACATCTGAAGCACCGCATCGGCAATGCAACATGCCGCGTGCTTTCTCGACCGCCTGTGCACGCCGGACAAACTGGCTCACGCCAACCAAAAATACGGCGTGAACATGACCGCTGAAGACTACAAGGCGCAGCTTTGGAAGGACGTCGTGGACGGGATCATCATGTTCACGACGAGACACGGGATCGATCGTCAGCGGCTCAATGAGGACTTGGCTTCTCTTGTCGAATACGGGAGAGCCATGGGGTACCAAGATCGCGTCTCGTACACAACTCCGTCGTCGGAGCCCTCGAATGAATGACTATGCGCGTGCAACCCGTTCAGCGCATGCTAGTGGGAGGCCCTTTGACCTCCGTCGTCTTCCTCGACGTAGCCTTGTCTTCCCCGTACTCGACGGCGCGCTTGCGCAGCCAGCGGCACGCGTCCTCGATATCCTCTCCGGTCACATCAGAAGACTCCGTCGATCCCAGCAGACAGGGCGTGCCGAGCTCTGACCTCGCCCGCATCATCCTACAGAGCATCACGATCAGCCGCTCGAACTTCGTCCCGGGCGGACAGCCCGGGCCGTCCTCGCAAGCGATGCATGGCGCGTGCGGCCTCGAACGCGTAAGCATCGCGACGCGCGTCAGGTCGACCATCGCCGGCTCGACGGCGGTCGAGCGGACCCCCGCAAGGAGCGCGTATCCAGGCAGGCGAAAAGAAGGGAGGACGATCACGCTCTCGCCCTCTGCGAAGGAGAACTCGCCGGGCGCGGAGCAGCCCTCGACGTCGGTGGGGCCCAGCCAAGTGACCACGTAAGGGCACATGCGATTTGAATCCTTGCCGATGCACGAGGATTCGGCGGCCTCCGTCGCTTTGAACGAGCAGCAAAAATGTCGCATGTCGGCGGGCGCTTCCGAGAATTGAAGATGAATGACGCGTTTAGGCGGGGATCTATTCCACTGTACATAATCCTCCACACCTCCACACCTCCATGGCTACCTACCATGGCCAAGATGGGGGGTATGTGGTGTAGTACGCGACTAGGTTGTACAAGGACTTCACGGAATTCGCAGCGGCGGTCATTACAGCAGAGTCAACTGAGAATGGGACACCCCCTCGTCTACCAACTCCTACGTCCCTACTCAATCTTAGTATACACTGGAGCGGCTTGCTAGCTTCCAGGCTGACTCTCCTAGTCGACGCCTGGGCTGGATGGGATCGTCCACCGCCTCTTGTAAATGCCTCCAGTAAGGCGTAGAACCCTGGTCACCTTGGGGGGCTTGACCACTCCCCTCAAAGGTGGCCTGACATGCGCCGCCGCGTCCAGCTGCATAGCCCGGCAGAGCTCCGAAAAAAAGCTCTCGCACGCGAGCCTCCATCGAGAGCTTTCAAAACAGGTACGGGTGGCCCGGAGCGGGCAAGTTCGTGCTCTGGGATCGTCGTGCTCTGGGATTGAAGGACGGTGCCATCGCAAAGATGTCGGTCCACTCGATCGACGAAGCCGATTGGGTCCCGAACGGCCTCATCGACTGGGGCGCCGTGCGAAAAGACTTTGCGGGGGTCGAGCTCCGTCACTACACGCCAGGGATCCGCAACCCGTCTATCCCGGCCATCGCGGACCTTCCCCCGCGTCACGGGTTTCCCATCAACTGGGCGTACGGGTGGGACATCGCCTCGGGATGCGTCTGGGACCTGGGCGCCGTGATCCGGGACATCAAGCAGATTGGGAGGAAACGAACGTGAACCTGAACTTCGTTAGGTCGCGCGGAACAGAAAAGCCGGGGGGACGGGGACTCCGCCGGTCGGCGGGCGCATCGCACCAGCGGGAATCTGGAAAGAAGATCGTGCGCATGGGCTGTTGCCGTACGCGCCGGCGCCGGCCATGGATCCTGCCACCATCAGCCGGAACAGGGGAGCGCTCACCGAAGCAAGCAGCACCACCAACAACAACACGAACATAAGGTGGATCAGGAGCACAGCGATGCGCGAGGACCCGTCTGAGTTGCACGAGAGGGCGTCGTCTTCGTCCGCAAACCACGAGGGCTTCTGGGTCCTGGAGGATGATAGTAGGCGGCACGCGCTCGTGCCGAGGCCCGCAGTTTTAGATTCCTCCTCTTCGATAGCATCCGCCGACGTCTTCTTCTGGACGGGAAGGTGTTGAAGCGACAACGCTTTTGACAGGTCGACGTTGCCCTGCAACAGGACTTCGAGCAGAGAAGCTGGGATAGTCACCATGGGGGTCACTGCTGCTGCTGCTGCAGAGACGACGTTGATGTTGGTGCTTGTCTCGGCCATATCGTCGTCGTGTGCTTGGAGGACTTGGACTGTCCTGAGCTGTGATAAAAAACCGGCGAATCGGGACGCATCCATCCTCCTCCTTCGTCCTTGTACAGCAACATGTAACGCTTCATGAACTCGGTCGATCGGTCGACGATGCAGCCGTCGCGCGTGAAGCCCTCGAGCGCCTTGCCGTAGGCGTCCTCGGCCTCGGCGTATCGACCGGCGAGGGAATGGTGATCGCCCAGAAGCACGAGCCCGTCCGGATGCTCCTTCAGACTGCACCCCTCCCAGATCGCGGCGAATTCGGCCTCACCGGCGTACGGTTGATTCTCACCCTCGCATGCTCGCGATCTCCCACGGCGGACGATTTCGTCAAGGCGGCAGTAGGGCTGGTTCCACAGGAGGCGGTTGTTCGAGTTCAGAGACGAGGTGGCGACCCCGACTTTGGATCCGTCGACAAACGCGTTGGGAGCCGCGAACACGGCGCGCGTCACGCCGCGACGCAAGAGGTACGTCAGCTGAGCGGCGGCGCCGGCGAGGCGCACGGGAAGATACGCGGCGGCCAACGCGGCAGCTGCGCCCGGAGTGACGAGGTAGGAATCGCATGCCGGCAGGACCTGGCCGCTGTACACTACGAGCGGGTCCTCGAAGCGCGAGTCGTCACCCGAGGCCGGCGCGGCGGACAGCGACGGCAGCCCGAGGAAGACGATCCCGGCGTCGGCCGGCGCGCCGTCGACCGCCCGGCGGAGGGCGTCCTGCATCTGGCCGTCGACGAAGACGGCGTCGTCTTCCAACACGAGCGCAAAGCGCGGCGCCGTCCTGTCGCCCTCGCTCGTGCCTGCAGTCGCCGCGATGCGACGCAACGCCTCGTGGTGTTTCAGCGCGTTTGAGAGGTGTCGCTGGTGCATCGGTCCGACGAGCGGGCGCATCCCGTCGTCGTCGACGAGCCTGGCGGGATCCGAGTCGATCAGCGTGCCCGGCGGCGCAGACTGCACGGCCTGCGCCACGGCGGCCGGCTCGTGCGCCTCGACCAGCTCGACGCGCCCTCCCACTGTCACTGGACCGAGCGCGCGCGCTAGCTGCTCCACCATGCGAGCGCGCGACGTCCCCGTCGACCCGCTGACGATCACCTGCGCCGAGAGAAGCATCATCGTAGATGGTCAGTCGATGACTGAGCTCGCCTTAAGTAGACCTACCTCGGAAAGGCTTCGCCTGTCGAGTTTGCAAAAAAGCAACAGGGTAGGGTAACTCAACTTCCATGCGTCATCATCATCGCCAGGCCGTCCTGAGGCCCCCTCGCATAGGCGCCGTCGGCGCCGGCGGGCGAGCCCTCAATGTCTTTGCTTACGTCGCGGTGGTCGCCGCGGTCGCGGCGATTGCGGCGATGTCAGGGGCGGACGACGACGACGCCGCGGGAGCCGGCGGCGCGCCATGGTGGTCGCCCCTTTCGTCCGTGAGACGATGGCTGCTCCTCGGCGGCGGCGGAGCGTCCGCCGAGGCGTTTGTGCAACAGGGCAACGGAGGATGCAAGACAAAGGCAAAGAGCAGCGTCAGGCGGATCAAGAGGGCGGCTGCGGCCGTGCGCCATCTAGCCCCGCCTCCTGGTGTGCTAGACGCCTCGG
>Ga0335396_10003113_pt1 | contig 19515 bp, 15 predicted proteins | sample FRY02_FD_205743 | JGI IMG/M metagenome (GOLD analysis project Ga0335396, IMG submission 205743) | Freshwater microbial communities from Lake Fryxell liftoff mats and glacier meltwater in Antarctica - FRY-02 (spades assembly) (version 2) | ecosystem: Environmental > Aquatic > Freshwater > Ice >... | reverse complement strand
CGAGTCCACCAACTTTGATTCCTTAAACGTTAATGCACCAGCGCAATTGGGGTATGTCATTAAAACCAACTGCCTCGGTTTTTTAGATGACCCACAAGCAGGTTTTTCTGCTACCACAACAATAGATAGTTTGGGTGTTCATTTTCAAAACATCAGTTTAATGGGTGGAAGTTTTCAGTGGAGTTTTGGAGACAACTCAGTATTAAATACTGGAGAAAATATGGATTCGGTTGTTCATACCTACTCAGATACAGGCATGTATGAAGTCCAGCTCATTGCCTACGGTTGCAATGGCGCAAATGATACCATTCGGCAAGTAGTGGTAATAAGCAAATCGCCAGTTGTACCGCCAGAAGTGCCAACGGCAAACCCAAACATTACCAACTACATGGCTTTGGGTCCCAACCCGGTAAAAAGCGGAGAAAGCATTGCAGTTTATGTCGGTAATTTACCCAATGAAAACTGTTCGCTTTTGTTTTACGATTACCAAGGGAAACTGGTTTTGCAGCGCGCTATTCCGCAGAATAATAGTACTTATATTATCGTTTTGCCTTTTGGTGCTGGAGTTTATCAGGCTGTTTTGCGAGATGGCGAGAAGGAGTTGGAAGTGGAGAAGGTTTTGGTGTATTGATTAGTATGTGGTTTTTTAGCACGCAGATGGCACGGATCAAGTGGATTTTTTTACGTAAACACACAACTCTTAATCTCTTCCTGTTTCAGGAAAAATACATCTTGGAATTTTAAAACATTAAGAAATGAAGAAAATTTTGACAAGCTGGTGACGAGAGCATTTAGGACGGCATCCAAGCTAATTGAGCGTAGCCGAAAGTATTACCGGACAAGGAAGTCTGAAGCATCCGCCCCGGCGTACAGGTGGACGATGGAACGCTCGCTTTGCTCGCTGATGGACTTTGGTTCAAGTTTAAAGTAAATCCAGTTTCTATCAGTCCGCAGGACGCTTTAGATTCCAGAATCCAGCATCAGTCCGGAGGACGGTCCAGAATCCAACAGCATAGCGATATACTCTAAACTAAGCTACTTTCAACTTCGCCATTTTGGACTTGTTGAAATGTTCTTTGGCGTAATTTAACGTCAATTTGTATGTTTTTTCACCGCTTGATGGCAATTCAAACATGGCTTCCGTAAGAATGGCTTCACAAATAGAACGTAGTCCACGTGCTCCCAATTTGAATTCGATTGCTTTTTCAACAATGAAATCAAGAACTGGACCATCGAAAGACAATTGAATTCCATCAATTTCGAACAAACGCAAGTATTGTTTCACCAAAGCATTTTTTGGTTCTGTAAGAATGCGTTTCAAACTCGCTTCGTCTAAAGGTTCCAAGTACGTTAATACAGGAAAACGACCAATTAATTCAGGAATCAGACCAAATGTCTTGATATCCGTTGGGTTGATGTAACGCAAAACCGTTTCACCTTCAATTCTTTCTTCGTCAACAGAAGAGAAACCAATTGTTTGGCGATTCACACGTCCAGAAATAATCTTTTCAATTCCATCAAAAGCACCACCACAGACGAATAGTATGTTGCGAGTATCCAAAGCAATCATTTTTTGTTCAGGATGTTTACGCCCGCCTTGAGGTGGAACATTAACAATTGTACCTTCCAATAATTTCAATAAAGCTTGTTGAACACCTTCTCCAGAAACATCACGAGTTATGGAAGGATTATCACTTTTGCGCGCAATCTTATCTATTTCGTCAATGAAAACAATTCCGTTTTGAGCAGCTTCTACATTGTAGTCGGCTGCTTGAAGCAAGCGAGAAAGAATACTTTCCACATCTTCACCAACGTAACCAGCTTCTGTAAGTACAGTTGCATCAGCAATGCTGAAAGGAACATTCAACATTTTAGCAATTGTTTTCGCTAATAATGTTTTACCAGTTCCCGTTCGTCCAACCATTATGACGTTCGATTTTTCAATTTCAACCTCGTCTTTTTTCACAGGTTGATTTAATCTTTTATAGTGATTGTATACCGCTACGGCAAGTGTTTTCTTAGCGTCGACTTGACCAATAACGTAGTCGTCTAATTTCTCTAATATTTCTTTTGGTTTCAGAATATTTACCGGAGATTTAGTGCCAGCCTCGGTATTTTTATTTAACTCTTCTTCCTTTATTATAGCGTGCGCTTGAGTAATACAATTCTCGCAAATATGACCGGTTACACCAGCAATTAATATTCCTACCTCGTTTCTGGTTTTACCACAGAATGAACAACCTGTTTCTTTTTTCACTTTATTATTTCTTAAGGAGACAGTAATAACGCCGCAATCCTTGTTTGATTGTAAAAGTACGGCATAAAACTTATTTAGACAAAAGAAAACGGGAAGCTTTCAAAGGCCTCCCGTTTTTTTATCGTTTTTTAAGTTATTTTTTTGGACCTCTATCCAAAACTTCGTCAACCATTCCGTATTCTTTTGCTTCTTCAGCCGTCATCCAATAATCACGGTCTGAATCTGCCCAAACTTTTTCATACGTTTGACCACTATGTGTTGCGATAATATCGTACAATTCTTTTTTCAACTTTGCAATTTCGCGCGCTGTAATTTCGATATCAGATGCTTGTCCTTGCGCTCCACCAAGAGGTTGGTGAATCATAACACGTGAATGTTTCAAAGCTGATCTTTTACCTTTTGCCCCAGCACACATCAAAACAGCACCCATTGAAGCCGCCATTCCTGTACAAATTGTTGCAACATCTGGTTTGATGAATTGTATTGTATCGTAAATTCCTAATCCAGCATAAACGCCACCACCTGGTGAATTCATGTAGATTTGGATATCTTTTTTCGGGTCAACTGACTCTAAGAAAAGTAATTGCGCATTGATAATATTCGCAACTTGATCGTTGATTCCAGTTCCTAAAAAAATAATTCTGTCCATCATCAATCGAGAGAATACGTCCATTTGAGTCATGTTCATCGGACGTTCTTCGATGATATAAGGTGTTAATGATGATTCGATATAATGCCCCAAATGCATACTATTGATGCCCATGTGCTTGGTGGCATATTTGTTGAATTCGTTCTGATCCATAATTGCTTTCTTGATTTCTATATTTGAAAGTTAAAGTTATAAATTAATTAAGAAAGCATTCAATTAGATTTTGTTTTCTATTCACAAAACATTGTTTTTTCCTTAGATTTAACCAAGTTTAACGATAAATGTCCTTAGAAGCAATAGAACATATAACAAATAAGCGCATTCTTTTTTCTCCGTTAAATTGGTGATTTGGTCACGTATCGCGTTCTATACCTATTTCTTGAGAAATTCTTGAGTCAAGGAAATGAAATCGTTGTGGTCTGTAGAAGGCAAGAGGAAATTCAGTAAAAAGAAAGGCATAAAAAAAGTCCCTTCTGTAAAGAAGAGACTTTTAATTAAAGTTTTAAATATCTTATAATCCTAAGAATGCTGTGTTTTCAGCGAGGTTCAAGAATTCTTTATCTTCTTTTGCTTTTGCTTTCATTGAAGCATCTTTAGCAATTGAGCTTTGTAAGTTTGATATTACATCAGCGACTTTATCCATACGAGCAGAAGCAACAGCTTTCAAGTAATATCCTTGAGCAGTTTCTTTGTCAGGAGAGTTATTGATAGTTGTGATACCACCAGCAGAGTTTCCGTTTAAGATTTGAGCAAGAGCTTTGTTGTAAGTGTCTCCAGAACCAAAGTCAGAAACAGCTTGAGCATATTTACCTTCGTATACCTTGATGATACCCATGTTGTAAGTATTTTCAGCACCTGAACCTTTACTTTGCAACAACAATTGTTTAGCAGTAGCTCTATCTCCAGAAGCACCAGCGATAGCACCTAAGTTGTTTTTAGCAATTGCGTTGTCTTTGATATTATTTGCTTTCTCAAATTCTGATTTAGATTCAGCCATTTTGTTTTGCATGTACAATACACCTCCAGCGTTATTGAATGCTCTATGATCTGTTGGGTATTTTCTCTCAGCTGCTTTGTAGATAGCCAATTTTTGGTTTAAGTCTTGTACCAAAGAACCTGCAAACAACATCTCTTCCAAATTCAATGAATCTGGATTTGTTGTTGCGATAGTTTTTAACTCTTCATCTGTAAATCCAGTTTTGTCATAAACAACTTTGATTTCAGAACGACGTAACAGAGGAAAAATGTTTTTATCCAAATAAGAGAATGTTTTACCCATGTTTCTCATTTCAGTCTCACGAGTTGCAGGATCTTTATGCATTTCAAGAACACGAATAATCAAGTTTTTCTCATCAGAATTCATTTCAGATTTTTCTAACTCAGTTTTAAATCCAGCGAAATCTTCACCACGTCCATCCATTTTGTAGATTTCAGTTTGACCTGCAGCGTTTTCAGCTTTTTTCGCTAAACTCATAGAAGCGTTTTTACCAGCTGTTGCACGGTCAGTTGACAAAGTGTTGTTTTTATCTTCCTCACCTTCTGGAGAAGCATAACCAATTACATCTATAGATTTGATTGTGATACGCTCGTTTGTTTGAACTTTCTGCATCCAATCTTGAAGATTAACGATATCTTCATCAGCTAATTCACCTGCTTTCACAGTAGATTTACCCTTATCGTAATTGATTTGCGCCATTTCTGTGTGCTCAATAACACGTTTGAAATTATCATTCTCCATTATTACACGGTAGTCCTTGTTTACCAATAACGGTGTGATAATAGTTCCTTGACAGATTACCGTTTCATCAATTTGGTCTTTTACTTTTCCACCTTTAGAAACTGTTCCTGTAATTTTTAATTCAGTGTTAGCGTACTCAGGTTTGTATGCAACTACATCGTAGTATGTCATTTTCCCACCTAGTTTGTACTGAATTACTGTACCATTCCCTGTTGCTTTTTCACCTTGTACAGTTACTGATTTAAGCGCTGTGCTTCCAAGCATAGGCTGAATTTCGGCGCTAGCTTTTTTCTTAATTCCTTTTTCGGGAAAAGTTACGTCAACTTGAACACGAACAGAGTCACCATGCATTTCAAGAGGAAAAGGCTTAACATCGTATTTAAGATCCTTCAAGAGGTCACAACTCGTTAAAAGTGAACCTGTAACTACTAAGAAAGCATAACCAAGTAAAGTTTGTTTTTTCATACCACTTATTTATATCGTCAATTTAGAATGCAATATTACGAAAAAAATGTCGTTTATGTTTCGCTATATTAATTGAATAGAGAAAATCGGTTATTTTATTTTTGACTAATCTAAATCATGCCACAATAAAGATATTAAAATTTGAGCTATTTTTTTAAAAAACTGGTATTCAAAGGATTCAGATTTTAAATCCCGATAATCCTTTCATCCATTTAATTCCGGATTCTACTTTAACTCAATTTGAGCTGTTTTCAATTATATTTGGCGGCAGAGATTGTGACTAGTCAATTTTATTTTAAAAATCCACAATTATTTAATTTTTTAATAAATCTAGTAATTGTTGTGAAGTCAATGATGTTACTGGGTCGATGACACTCGGTGCAATTTCATTCAACGGAAATAATACAAAGTCTCTAGACCTGAATTGTTTATGTGGAATAGTGAGTTCTTGGTTGCTGATAACAAGGTCATCAAACAGAATAATATCAATATCAATTTTGCGAGATTCATACCCATCTACAGTTTTTGGCTTGCGACCTATATATTCTTCGATTTCTTTTATTTTTTCAAGAAGAGAAAAATGATCGATATTTGATTTTACGTAAATACATGTATTTAGGAATAAAATATCGGAATGAAATCCTTGCGCTGCGTTTTCAAAAAAAGTCGCGCAACTGAGAACGCTTCCAATGGAATCATTGATTTTTGAAATGGCTCGTTGTAGGTTCTCTTCTCTATTTCCAGAGTTACTGCCAAGTGATAAATAAATATCGTGAACTATTTCCATTCAAATGTATTGACCATTTTAAATAGATCTTCTTTCAGATAGTCTAATGTAGGTTTTAAAGAATCATAATTTGGTTTTGTATTTAAATAAACCACGCCACTAACAAAACGGGTCGTTGAATCCGTTAAGTAAAACTGAAAAGGAGTTGCCACATCTCCTTGTAACTCGAAAAAGGTGCCAAATACCTTTTTCTCAGGATGTAATATTTTGGTATCAACAATTGCAGTCGCTTTTAATTTATGTTCATCTACTTTATCATTAGCGAAATTGACGTAGGAACCTAGCGATTCTTTCATATCAATATAAGAAAAATGAATAACTCCGTTGACTGGCCCTAAATCAATGTCTTTATGACAATTCTCTATTGAAACTTCTTTTACGGTGTATGCTTTGGATTTTTCAAACGAATAGGGACAGCGATCAGAAAACTTTTCATAACTATGTTTGGGCAAATCAGTTCTTAAATAGCTCGGAGGTTTGGGGATGGCAATAGGATCACTTCCACAAGAAATAAGTAGTGTGAAAAAAGCAATAACACTAAATTGTTTTATCATTCTTCCGGTTGCTTTGGGGTGATAATTCTAACCATTTTAATTCTTCTCTTATCAGAAGTTTCGACAACTAATTTAATTTCACCAACCATGAAACTTTCATTATCTCTCAAGATTCTGCCAGCATTTTCAACGAGAAAACCGCCTAATGTTTCAGCATCTCCTTTTGTTTCTTCGAATTCTTTTCCGTCAATATCTAAAACTTTATATACATCTACTAAAGCTGTTTTACCTTCAAATCGATAGGTTTCGGGATCAATTTTGGTAAATACAATTTCATCTGTATCAAATTCATCGGTGATGTCTCCAACAATTTCTTCCAATACATCTTCCAAGGTACAAAGGCCGCTAGCACCACCATATTCATCAACAACAACTGCCATGTGCATTTTCTTTGACTGAAATTCCTTTAAGAGATCGTCAATCTTTTTGTTTTCTGGGATGAAAAAGGGTAATCGTATTAAGTCAAGCCATTTAACGTCTTTCCCTTCGTTGTTTAAGAATGGTAAAATATCTTTTATAAAAAGTAATCCAATCACATTATCGAAAGAGTTTTCGAAAACTGGAATCCTAGAATAGCCGGATTCCAAAATTATTTCCATTACTTTTTTATAGTCAGATTCTTTGTCGATTGCAACAACATCGATCCGTGGACGCATGATTTGTCTAACTTCGGTATTTCCGAATTTTACAATTCCTTCAAGAATTTTATGTTCACCATCACTTGTATTTTCCTCTTTTGTTAGGGCAAGAGCTTGCTCAAGTTCATCACTGGATATTTTAACACCTTTCTTTTTGGCTCTTTTGTGAATTAAATTGGATCCATTAACCAAAAAACTTTTTATCCAATTGATGGGAGGGGCAGAACCAAGCACGCTAAGCGGACCCGCCATAAATTTGGCAAAAGAAAGTGCATTTTTAGTCGCATAAATTTTAGGTATCACTTCACCAATTAGCAATAAAAGAAGTGTGATGACAAAAACTTCGATGATTAAATGGAAAGTTTTTCCGTCTGACGGAAAAACTTTGTTTAGAACAGAACTAGATAATATTACAATTCCAACATTTACAAAGTTATTTGTAATGAGTATTGTAGCTAGTAACTCTTGAGGCTTCTTCATTAATGAAAAAGTCGTTTTCCCTCTTTTGCTTTCGTCAGATTTTAACTTTTCTTTTTCATTAGGACCTAGAGAAAAGAAAGCCGCTTCTGATCCGGAAATAAGCGCGGATATAAGCAAAAGAGCCATTATGACAACAATTAATATAATTACTTCGGTCGATAAAGCGGAGAATTGGTTGGCGACCAGAGGGTCAATTAAAGCGTTCGGTTCAGGGGTTGTCATGGGCGATTAAAAAGGTAAATCATCATTTTCGTCATCTTTAAAATCTTTTAATGTATTCGGAGGATTTGGAATCCCTGTGTTTGAATAATTTGGTTCATGACTTGTTTGTTCAGAAATATCGGGTCGAGACAATATAGTTAGTTGATCTGCTAGTACTTCTGTTGTGTATCTTGTCTGACCTTCTTTATCTTGCCATGATCGTTTTTTTAAACGACCTTCAACGTATATTTTTGCGCCTTTTTTTAAATATTTTTCAGCGATTTCTGCTAAGCCACGCCATACTATAATGTCATGCCAATCAGTAGTTTCACGTTTTTCACCTGAATTCCTGTCCGTATAAGTTTCAGAAGTTGCAATTGAGAAATTTGCTACAGTTGCACCGTTTTCCAAATGACGGACTTCAGGGTCTTTTCCTAAATTTCCGATAAGGATTACTTTGTTAACTGTGCCTGCCATAATAAATACTACTATTTGTATCAATACAAATATAACAATTAGCGATTAAGGTGAACTAATTTTTAGTTTTGGAGACTTAATCTTGAATATCTAAATAATCAACTAATGGCTTCGGAAATGGATAATTTTTCAAATCTTTTTGATTCACCCATTCTAATTCATCTATTTTAATTTTGTTTTGTAAATCTATTCGATGAAATTGTATCGTTAACTTCTGGTGACTTAACAGGTGTTGAATTGGTTCTGAAACGATCGAATTTTCAATTAGAATATTGTATTTTTCATTGACTTGATGCACAATTTCGTCATAACCCTGTTGACTTTCGATCTCAATAAGTGGCAATTGATAAAGATGTTGCCAAATATCTTTATCAATTCGTTTTTGGATTAGAATATCCTCTCCATGGTTAAGGTGTAAAAAATGGAGATTTCGTATCCTGACTTTTATTTTTTTCGATTTTACAGGTAGAATGTCAATATTTTTTTCTTTTAATCCAGCACAAAATTGGGCAACGGGACAAATTTCACAACTTGGTGATTTAGGAGTACAAATTAACGCTCCGAGCTCCATAATTGCCTGATTGTGTTCAGCTGGGTCGGATTTATATAGAAATTCTTGAGCCATTTGTCTGAATTCCTTTTTTCCTTGGGTGCTGTCAATAGGAGTAGACCAATTAAAAATTCTACTAAGAACTCTAAAAACATTACCATCTAAAACGGCTTGCGCTTCATTAAAAGCGAATGATGAGATTGCTGATGCTGTATAATCTCCAATTCCTGGAAGCTTAATGATCTCGGCATAGGTAGTTGGGAATTGAGAATTGCATTCATTCTGAATAATTTGCGCCGTTTTATGGAGATTTCTTGCTCTTGAATAATATCCAAGTCCCTGCCACAGTTGAAGCACCTGCTGTTCTTCTGCTAATGCAAGCTTTTCAATCGTTGGAAAATTTAGCACAAATCGTTCGTAATATGACCTGCCTTGCTCAACTCGAGTCTGTTGAAGGATGATTTCTGACAACCATATTTTATAAGGATCTACGGTGTTTCTCCAAGGCAAATCTCGTTTGTTCTTATCGTACCAATTGATAATTAGCTCGTTGATATTTTTTGCCATCTTTAAAAAAAAGTAAAAATTAACTCTTATTGGTTGCGATTAATCATTTAAGATTGATAATTTTGCAGTTGAATTTTACAAGATAATAATAAATTAAAGAATTTTAAAATGACAAAGGCGGATATCGTTAACAAAATTGCATCTGAAACAGGATTAGAAAAAAATGAAGTTTTAAGAACTGTTGAATCTATGATGTCGAACATCAAATCTTCATTGTCTAATGATGAAAACGTTTACTTAAGAGGTTTTGGTAGCTTTATTGTAAAGGAAAGAGCAGCAAAAACGGGTCGTAATATTTCAAAGAATACAACAATCTTGATCCCTGCTCACAACATCCCATCATTCAAGCCAGCGAAAACATTTGTTGAAGAGGTGAAGACAAATGTTAAAGTGAAATAAGGATTTTAACATAAGAATTGGTTAAAAATCGATTTTAAATTGTTATTTTGCACCCTCGTTGAAAAATGAGCGTATTTTTTCATCTGTGTAACAGATAGTTAGAGAAGAAGTCAAATTAATTAAAATATATATACATTATGCCAAGCGGTAAAAAAAGAAAAAGACATAAAATGTCGACTCACAAAAGAAAGAAAAGACTTAGAAAAAACAGACATAAGAAAAAGAAATAATTTTCTTTTTTTAATTCATGCTCGGCTTCGGCTGAGCTTTTTTCTAATTAAAATTAAGCTTTCGTGAGTTTAGAACTAGTAGTTGACGCCAGAGAAAATGGCGTATGGCTTGCTTTGCTAAGAGACGGAAAGCTTATTGAAATCCAAGAACAACATGGCGCACCCGACTTTGCCGTCGGGGATATTTATTTAGGGAAGGTACGTAAAGTAATTCCTAGTTTGAATGCGGCATTCGTAGATGTTGGTTATGAAAAAGATGCTTTTCTCCATTATTTGGATTTAGGACCTCAATTTCAGTCGCTCAATAAGTTTACCAAAGAAACACTTAAAGGCAAGCAAAATGTATCTGATCTACTTTATTTTAAGCCAGAAAAGGACATCAATAAGGATGGGAAGATTAATGAGGTAGTTTCTGCTTCATCTAATATTCTTATTCAAATTGCAAAAGAACCTATTTCGAGTAAAGGTCCACGTTTGTGTGCTGAAATTACACTCGCAGGTAGGTATCTTGTGCTCGTACCTTTTTCCGATAAGATTTCAATTTCCCAGAAAATTAAAAACTCTGGTGAAAGAAAAAGATTAAAGGACCTAATGGAAAATATTAAACCAAAGAATTTTGGTGTTATTATCCGTACGGTTGCTGAAAATAAAACGGTCGAATTGTTGGATCAAGATTTGAAAAACTTGACCGACAAGTGGAAAAACATGCATACAAATTTGAAGAACGCTGTTCCTCCCAAGCGAGTTTTGGGTGAAATGAACAAAACTTCTTCAATGTTGCGTGATTTGTTGAATGCCGATTTCACTAATATTCACGTGAACGATAAAATTCTTGCGGATGAAATTTCCGGATTTGTAGCAGATATTGCTCCAGGTAGAGAGAAAATTGTTAAAGTTCACGACAATCGAATTAATATTTTCGAAAAATTTGGTGTCAACAAGCAGATTAAAATGCTTTTTGGACAAAAAGTACCACTATCTTCTGGAGGTTATTTGATTATCGAGCACACAGAGGCTATGCACGTTATAGATGTGAATAGCGGTAATCGAAAAGGCGCTGACGGTCAAGAAAATAATGCTCTTGCTACCAATATTGAAGCAGCGGAAGAAATTGCTCGAGTGCTACAGTTAAGAGATATGGGTGGAATAATCGTTGTCGATTTTATCGATATGCACACCCGAGAGAATAATAAACACTTGCACGAGAAGATGAAGGAATTCATGAAAGGCGATCGTGCAAAACACAATATTCTTCCACCATCAAAATTTGGTGTTATAGAGATCACTCGACAGCGAGTTCGCCCAGAGACTGAAATCAAAACAGCAGAAAAATGTCCTACGTGCAGTGGAACAGGTGAAGTACAAGCTTCAATCCTTTATGCTGACGAGATAGAAAGCATGTTGAAGTATTTATTGGAAGATAGAAAGGAAAAAGGGTTAACACTTTTAGTGCATCCATACCTTGCGTCTTATTTTACAGGCGGAATCTATTCCCGTCAAGTAAAGTGGTTTTTGAAATACAAAACTTGGGTAAAAGTGAAAGCAATTACCGCAAATAATTTATTACAATATTCTTTTGTTAATAAAAAAAATGAAGAAATTGCGCTCTGATGAATCAATCAGAGCGCTTTTTTTCTTTTGAAGAGGCAAAGTCAAAAGCTGAATATTGGTGTGCCTATCGGGATCGATCGGTTTTCGAAACACAATCTAAACTTATTTCTTACGGTCAAAACGAGAAAGATATTTCCGAATTAATAAACCATCTAAAAGAATATGATTTTTTGGACGACGAGCGTTTTGTTAATTCGTTTGTATCTGGGAAATTTAGAATAAAGAAATGGGGGAGAAAAAAAATATATACTAGTCTTTTCCCTAAAAAAGTAGACAAACATCTTATCCAAAATGCATTTGAGTCTATCAACGACGACGACTATTTTCAAACTGTTGATGAATTAATAGACAAAAAAAATAGCCTTCTTCGAACTGAAAAAGATCCGTGGAAAAAGAAACAAAAGATTATGCAGTTTCTAATGAGCAGAGGATTTGAATACGATATTGTGCAAAGCGTTTTGGCTAAAAAACAAGTATAGTTTTCCTTTTTGTGACAATCTCAAGGTTTTGTTCAAATGAAATCTCAAGGTGATACATTCCACTCTCAATCTTTGGGTTAATAACCAAATAATTTTGCATTGAAACCGAAGTATGAAAAACTTCTTTTCCTGACAAATCGAGTAGTCGCAATTTTAAAAATCCCTTATAATTCTCATTGAGAAAAATGGTTAAATCTTGTCCGTATTCAATTGGATTCGGATAAACTTGAAAATTAGCCTTCGTTCTATTGATGAAAACATCTTTATTGAAATCGAATAAGAAAAGACCATATTTCCTGTCACTAGCAAGAATTCTTCCTGATGGCAGCCGACTGTAAACGCCCCACAATCCATTCATTTTGTTCGTGTTGTCATCTGGATAAGTGTCGTAAAAGGCAACCTCTTCAACGGGAGAACTCTGGTAATCAAATATCCTTAATCCGGAGTTGTAATAAGCAACATAGGCAAATCTGTCGTCCAGCATTATGTTGTGAGGTACACTTTCGTTTTGAATGTCGGTTCCGAAATAGGACTCAATGGTGATTTCACCATCTGGAGCAACACGACATTTTTTTAATTTTTTACCTGGTGTTTCATCTGCAAAAATATATACATCCCCTTTTGGATTCAAGTCACCTTGATGATTGTAACCTTGTTGCTGATAAATAGACATATTTTGCAGAAAAGATGGACTAGTGGGAATTGAAAAATCATACCGTCGCAATCCATCAAAACCACAATTTAAAATGGCCATATTGTTACGGATAACTCCATCATGAACATTCGGAAAATCAGTAAAACCGTTAAATACAAGTGTAGGATTTAGCGGATCTGCCAAAGTGTAAACGCGCATAGAGTATGCATTTGTTGGTATGCCTCCGGCAATTATTGTTTGGCTGAAACAATAGAGCAATTCATTGATACTGTCAATCGCGATATTGTGATTTCTTCCGAAATCATTAGCCAGATCAGCAACCAAGTGGACGGAATCAGGCAGATATTGCAAATCAATTATTTGAAGTGAACTTTCCCCTTCATCACAGACAGCGTAGAGTAAATTTTTGAATGTTTTGTAGTCGCGGTGAACAACATTTGCATTTGAAAAACGACCGCGAACAAAATCTATTTCTTCAAGTTTAATTTGATTGTTTATTTTGAAAAAGTGGGTTCCTTCTGAACTTCCAATTGTGGCATATTCTTTACCGTGTATAACAAAACCATAGCATTCGTTATAGCGGTTTTTTAAAGAATTTGTAATTAAATTGTCGTCTTTCCAATTATCTAGTAGTTCCAAATTATTATACGATTGCCCGTATACAGTAAAATTAAAAACGGAAATGAATAATAAGAGTAATTTCATTTTACAAAAATAGCGAAATGTGAGACCTTGAAACAAAGCTTTTATGCAAATGTAAGAGTCATTGAACGAAATATTTCTATTTTTACTTACTTAAAGAGAAAAAGTCGTGCCGAAAACGTTAATAATCATTCCTACTTATAACGAAATTGAAAATATCCAAACGATGGTCCAACAGGTCATGGGCTATTCCCTCAGTTATCATTTGTTGGTTATAGATGACAATTCTCCCGACGGAACTGCACACGCAGTAAAGGAATTACAAGAGGAGTATAAGGATAGATTACATTTAATACAACGTAGCGGAAAATTAGGTCTAGGCACAGCGTATATAGTTGGATTTAAGTGGTCTATTGAAAATAATTATGAATATACTATTGAAATGGATTGTGATTTCTCTCATAATCCGGATGATGTGGAACGCTTGATTCAAACTGCCGAAAATGGTCCCTACGATTTAGTTATAGGATCGCGTTATTGCAAAGGTGGTGAAGTGGTCAATTGGCCAATTGGACGAAAATTAATGTCCTTTTATGCTTCTGTTTATGTCCGAATGGTACTCTGGATAAAAGTAAAAGATACAACGGCAGGATTTAAATGCTATCGAAATACAACTCTTTCAAAACTAAATTTGGAAAACATTTCTTTTAAAGGTTATGCTTTTCAAATTTACATGAAATATCAAGTGATAAAAAAGGGTTTTACGTATAAGGAGATTCCGATTACATTTAAAGATAGAGAATTAGGAAATTCTAAAATGTCAAGTGGGATATTTAAAGAGGCAATTATCGGTGTGTTGAAAATGCGATTTCTAAAGTTATGAAGTATTTATTGAAAAATGGAACAATCGTTAATGAGGGTAAAAGCTTTCAAAGCGATTTGCTGATTGAAAATGATCGAATTGTAAAAATTGCTTCATCTATAAATGATGCAGGAAATTGTATCGAAATCAATTGTGAAGGAAAATATATCTTACCAGGATTTATAGATGACCAAGTCCATTTTCGCGAGCCTGGATTAACCCACAAGGGAAACATTTATTATGAATCTAGAGCTGCTGTGGCTGGAGGTATAACATCTTTTATGGAGATGCCAAACACAGTTCCAAATGCACTTACTCAAGATTTATTGGAAGACAAATATAAAATAGCAGCAAATGTTTCGTTAGCGAATTACTCTTTCTTTATGGGTGCTTCAAATGACAATATTGAAGAAGTTCTCAAAACGAATGATAAGACTGTTTGCGGGGTAAAAATATTTATGGGCTCATCAACAGGAAATATGTTGGTTGACGATGAACAAGTATTATCATCTTTATTTTCGAAAGTAGATATGTTAATCGCTACGCACTGCGAGGACGAGGCTACAATTCGTAGAAACACGGAACTTTTTAAAATAAAATACGGAGAAGATATGCCGATGAAGTACCATCCAGGAATCCGTTCAGAAGAGGCATGTTATCTAAGCTCAAGTCGAGCGGTAGGATTGGCTAAAAAGTTTGGAACTCGTTTACATGTACTGCATATTTCAACAGCCAAAGAGATTGAATTATTCGAAACAAATGTTGCCTTAAAGGATAAGAAAATTACCGCTGAAGCATGTGTTCATCACCTTTGGTTTAGTGATAAAGATTATGAGACAAAAGGTTCTTTGATTAAATGGAATCCTGCTGTTAAAACGGAAAAAGATAGAGAAGGAATTTGGGAAGGGGTAAGGTCTGGAGCAATTGATGTTCTCGCTACGGATCATGCTCCTCACACAATTGAAGAAAAATCAAATAAATATTTTAATGCCCCATCTGGTGGTCCGCTTGTTCAACACGCTCTCTTGGCTTTACTTGAAAAAGTAAAAGAAGGACAAATTTCAATTGAATTATTAGTTGAAAAAATGGCGCATGCACCGGCAATATTGTTTGCGATTGAGAATAGAGGATATTTAAGAGAAGGTTACTTCGCTGATGTTGTAATAGTTGACCCTAATAAGTCACTGAAGGTGGATAAAAGTAATCTACTGTATAAATGTGGTTGGTCACCTTTTGAAGGAACAACATTTTCTCATTCGGTGAATTCAACTTTTATAAATGGACATTTAGCTTATTCAGGTGGTAAATTATTCGACAGCAAATTAGGTCAAAGACTTTTATTCAACAGAAAATGAAAACTGTAGTTCGTATATTTTTATTTGTTACTTTCATTTCTTGTGAAGCAAGTATAAAAAAGCCTGATGCGCCTAAAGACGAGATTTCAAGAATTCAAATGGTTTCTTTAACAAAAGATTTGATTTTGTTAGAATCCCATATTGAGCTGTCTTATGGTCAATTGACAAAGTTCTACAAAGTATTAAATACATCCAGCGACAACGTATTTAATAAGTTTAATATTTCCAGAGATCGCTACGTTAGAACATTTGATTATTATGCTAGTGATCAAGATAAAATGACAAGTTTGTATCAAGAAATTTTAGATAGCTTAAATATTGAAAACCTATAATAAAATTGCTTTTAAGCAGTCACATTCTATTTCCTTTTGTCTTTTAAGTTAGCAGTTAAGCACATAGTGAAGCTTGCGTGTGTTTATTAAACTGACACTTCTCACTTTAGGGGAGTGGAAAAGCAATTGCGCTTATTTCAAATTAAACTTTCTTATAAAACCAAAAAATCCCCTCAGCAAAAGCCAAGGGGATTTTAGTTTATTTTGTTCTGACTACTATTGTTTTACCAATTTGCTCATCATTACTTTCTCATTGTTTGAAAGAATAGTTACGTAGTAAACTCCAGGAGCTGCAGTCGTAATATCAATCGCATCTTTGTGTGTTCCGTTGATAGAACCTAGTTCTCTCACGTAAACTGATTCACCAAGAACGTTTGTAACTTGAACTGTGATGTTCATGTCAGCATTCGTATTGAAATCAATTTGGAACAAACCAGTTGATGGGTTTGGATAAACTGCGATAGTTCCCAATCCATTAACTTCTTCCAATCCAAGGTTACTTGATGTAACCGTGTTTGTGTATGTGTTCGTTCCACAATCATTCGTAACAGTTAAGGTAACTGTGAATGTGTTAATTGTTGTGTAAACGTGTGTTGGGTTCATAGCTGTTGACGTTGTTCCATCACCAAAGTTCCAAAGGTAAGTTGGACTTCCTCCGCCACTAACTGATGTATTCGTAAACGCAACTGTTAAGAAGCTATTTACAGTCGTATATGAAGCAACAGGAACAGTATTAACTGTAATCGATATAGATTCTGTACCTGAACCACAAGCGTCTGTTATATTCAAGGTATATACACCACCAGTTGTTACAACCAATGAGTCATTTGAAGAACCACCTGTCCAACTATAAGTTGTTGCTGGCATGTTAGAAGTCAACAATGCTGAACCACCAGCACAGAATGTAGTTGTGTCTGCCATTAAGTAACCTGTGAATGTTAATGCCGAAGCACTAATTACAACGGTATCAAAAGCAATTCCACAAGCTCCAATTACACTTACTGTGTAAGTTCCTGGTGTTGTAACAGCCAACATATTTGTTGTGTCACCTGTTGACCAAAGAACATCATCAGAAGGAGCACCAGCATATAAATTAACTGTCGCACCTGTACAAATAACTTCATCTGCTCCAACGAATCCTGGAAGACCGAGTGGCGCAAATTCGTCAGCACCAATATCTGGTGTTGCAACATTACGCATTTGACCATCAATATCATCAGTGACTAAAGCCAGTGGCGTACCTGCATTGTTCAATGAATCTGAACATACGTGTAAGTCGAATTCAGAATAGTATCCTGGATTAACACTCATACTATTTGCATCGTAACCAGATGCTGTTTGCCAAGCTGCTAAAGTGTTTGTATTTGAATTGTCATAATACGCTAGTATTGTGCCTGAAGTAAACAAGTTGTTGTTGTCCATTTCATTGATACTGTAAGTGCCATATACATATGCTGCATAACCACCGCCAAAGTTGGTGAAAGTATTATTTTTCACATTGTTTGCACCACCATTGTATAAGTATAACGCACCTGAACTAGTTGATCCATTGACAATATTGACACTGTTGTTGTAGATGTTCTGGTATCCAGAATAGTAAACATACATACCATAGTTGGTACCTGTATAACTAGCGTTACCAGTTGTGATCATATTGTTAGCAACCAAACCTCTAGCAGAAGATGCTGCGTCACAATAATACATATAGAATGGATAAACAAAATTTGAAGTTGCACTGCTCTCAATTGAGTTATGTGTAATCACAGAACCTTTGTCACAATAGTAGAAATAAGCTCCATAACGGAACGTATACGTTGAGGCTCCATAAATTCGGTTGTGTGTAAAATGCACAGCATCTTGGTTTGCAATTCTAAATCCAGTGTAGTAATTGTCGACAAATTCATTGTTGCTAAATACAGTTCCTAGCTCTAAAGAACTAGTTCCTGAACCGTACCAGTATGCACCATAACTACCACCAACGATAGAGTTACCATCAAATGTGTTGTAGTTGTCATTCGATCCTCCTGACCATATTGGAACAATAAATGTACTCGTTGACGCATTCGCTTGTGTGATTATTGCACAGTCGTAAACAACATTGTAATCGGAACCACCAGAAATATCCAAAACACGACCATAAGAAGCGCCTGAATTTCTCAAAGTCATTTGTTCAATGTGGAAGTAATCTGCATTGTTCATTAAGATAACATAGTTGTTTGTTGATCCTGCTCCACCGTAGTCGATGGTAACACTATCTCTATGCCCTTCTTCTGAACGGAATGTTACTGTATTTGTAGCATTCATTCCAATTACTTGACCTAAATCAAATTGATCGTAGTAAGTTCCTGAACGTAAATTGAAAGTTGTCGGTCCACAAACTCCTGCGAAGTTCAATGCTCCTAAAGCAGTTAAAACATCTGGGAAATCCGGAGTCGCCCCGCCAATAGTATAAATACCTGACAAACCTGTCAATAAATTAGTAATGATCGATGAGTCATTGTATGCACCAGATGCGCTTTCAATTACTCCATTTGGATTTGAACTCCAAGCAGCTAAATCATCACCTGCTGCATAAGCAACAGTTCCTAAATAAACAGTAGCTGAAGACAATGGTGCAATAGAACCCGTCCAGAATATTGGTGTTTGAACGATTGAGTTCCAACTCCAATTGATGCTTGATGAAGTCAAGGTATCTGTACCGTAATTGTTTAATGTAACCGAAACGGTATCATTAAACGTACACGTTGGAACTACAGGGTTAACAAAACCTGAGATACCTGCATCGTTTGCCAAAGGAACAGCAATATTTACAAAGTAATCTTCAGTTTCGCCCCAAGCATATGATCCGCAAGGCGTTATACCGGGCGCAAATGTTGTTTCAACATTAACTACCCGCATTCTTGTATTACCTGTTAAGGCTGTTAAAGGAATCGTTATGTTGGCCGTTTCCGTATGAGGTCCGTTAGTAAAATTTGGTGAAACATATATTTCTTCACCGGTATCAGTAAATAACCCATTTTGGTTGTAATCAATCCAAACTTTGGTCATGTTACCGTAGTTTCCTCCGCACGTTCCAATTTGAACGCTTAATGGATAGACAAAGCCTTGTGTAAGGTTTGGAATAGCAACTGCTGGTGTTGCATTCGTATAATTCGAGTATTGTTCTACAATACTTCCGGGGCCACCAGTCGAACCACAAGCTGAGCTATTGTTTAAAGAGCCGAGAGATACGTTGAAAATTTCCTCATCATTTGTATATGACGCTGCGCTTGCACAGTAACAGTTCAAGAATGAACTCATATTAACCTGAACCGCTGTAGAATTTAAAGGAGTTCCGGAAGCACATGTTACTACACATCGGTAGTAAGTAGAGGAAGACTGTATTATTGAATAACTTGAACTTGTTGCTCCGGAGATATTAGTATAGGTAACTCCAGCAGGTGAAGATTGCCATTGGTAGGTTAAACCACTGCCTTGAGCAGCACCTGTTAAACTCAAATTAATACTCTGTCCTGGACAAGCTGCGGCCGGCGTAGAAACTGCTGCGCCAGCATTTGTTGGGTTAGTACATGCATTTGATGCACATG
>Ga0335396_10003109_pt1 | contig 19519 bp, 18 predicted proteins | sample FRY02_FD_205743 | JGI IMG/M metagenome (GOLD analysis project Ga0335396, IMG submission 205743) | Freshwater microbial communities from Lake Fryxell liftoff mats and glacier meltwater in Antarctica - FRY-02 (spades assembly) (version 2) | ecosystem: Environmental > Aquatic > Freshwater > Ice >... | reverse complement strand
ACCTTATGAAGTAATCCGACAACTCTCTTGGCGCCTTGAAGGACGCAATATTGACCTTCTCATTTCCCCCGGTTTACTCGATGTCGCCGGTCCCCGCCTGAGTGTCCGGCCTGCCGCAGGTCTGCCCTTACTTCACCTCGACGAAGCGGTGCTTTCCCGATCCCAACGAGCGACCAAGCGCATGCTCGACATTATTGGATCCCTCGTCGCAGTCATTCTTCTCAGCCCGTTCATGCTGATCAGCGCGATTGCGGTGCGCCTCACTTCACGCGGGCCCGTTGTTTACAAGCAAATGCGCGTAGGCCGTGCCGGCAAGACTTTCACCATGCTGAAATTTCGAACCATGCAGAACAATGCCGACCATTTAGTCGACGAATTACGTGATCAACACAATCTGAACGACCCAATGTTCAAACTAACCAACGACCCGCGAATCACAAAAGTGGGCAACTTCTTACGCAGATGGTCATTGGATGAAACCCCGCAGCTGTTTAACGTTCTCGGTGGCTCCATGAGCCTGGTCGGGCCACGCCCACACCCACTCGACGACGTGGACCGGTACGAGGCCGAAGCTTTCCGCAGGCTCGCACTAAAACCCGGGATGACCGGGCTGTGGCAGGTCGAAGGACGCTCAGACCTCGCGTGGGATCAAGCACTGCAACTCGACCTGCATTACGTTGAGAAATGGTCCTTAGAGTCCGATGTTTTTCTCCTTGCGAAAACCTCCAAAGCGGTTCTCAACAGAAGTGGCGCGGTTTAAGCCGGATCAACTGGCGGGCACACAGCACCTTCACCCAGAATCTGACCGTCGCGCTCAATGGTGAAGAGTGACTCACATTCACCGATTGAACTGTCCCAACGTTTAAAGACATAAAGCCCGAACGGCGCGCTTTGGCCCTCTTCCAAAATCACAGCTAAAGATGACCCACCAAAGAGTCCCGCTGTCTCCTCAATCGGTAACACCCCGATCGGTGTATATCCAGCGTCTTTTAAGCGTTCCACGCCTTCGGCTGCTGTCAGCCCCCAGAAGTCCAGTTCCCAATCGCGTTCTGGGTGATTCCAGCCCGCGATCGGATTAATAAATGCGTAAGAATAGGGAATCCATCGTGCGGTGGCGAAGGCACTGAGGCCAACAACAACCACTACAACAACACTTGCAGCAGCCTTTGGTGAGATCTTCCAATCAAGATTACTTTTCTCAAGGGTTGCGACTGCGATTGCTCCAATTCCGATTAGCGCTGGAATCATGAAAAGTAAATGCCTCAATGCGTCATAGAGCGTCGCACCGCTCACAACAACGGCAACAGGCAACACAATCGCTTGCAAAAAAACCGGTGACATGACGGCCACGTGACTTCGGGGAAGTGCCCAACGGCGTTGCAACAGACTGGCAGCTGTCGCAATGAATCCTGCAACAATAATGACCGTTGTCACAATGGGAAGTTGTGCGAGCAACCATGCAGGTACGTACCACCACGGCAAGTCAGTTGAGGCAACGTCAACCCCTGCCGTACGAATGGTTCCTTCCCACGGGTAGTTGCGCATCACCGTGAAGGAGTCACTGAGCCACTGAAACAGTGACATCCGACCGAGCGGATTCGTCCACCACAGGAAGAGAAGTGTTACCGCAACCGAAACTACTAAGTTCGAAACGCCCTGGAGGGACTTTCCAGGTGAGCGGTGACGCAAATCCAATAGACCGTAAAGTCCAAGAATCATTCCCGCGAAAATCAGAACCAATGGCCAGAGCCCAGGCCGTGTGGCTAAAGCAATTGATGACCCGGCAGCCGTCAAGGCAATCGCAACTCCCCACCGAACCCAAGTTGTCTTCGCCGATCGATTCAACATGAATCCTGATGTAATTAGCGTCAATCCTGCCGCTACAGGCATATCTTTAATATTGATAGAACTCATACCAAAGTAGAGAGGCGTTGTCATGATCAAGGCCCAAACGAAAGCTCCCGCAAGCCGGGACTTGAGTGCTGATGCGATTGCAAACCCAAGGCTTCCAGCGGCTAAAGCAGCAATCGCGACGTTAGCCAGACCCTGCAAGCGATACGCTGCCAAGTCATTGAGTTGCAGCATTTCCTGCGATCCGGAGAGTATTGATCCGGTCAAAATTGAATTAAGAAAATCACCCAGTTGAGGCAACAAAATCCCATAAAACTCGGCTGTGAAATAGATCTTGTCGTAGGCATCTTCAAGTGAACTGCCGGCAGGTAAATTAGGAACTACTTCACGGATAACTACCGACTGCCCTGTATCCATGCGCGCATCCCAGCCGATGCCGGCATACATCATGGAGATGACTGCCCCAATAGCAGCGACTAATCCCATTGCCAGGAGAAACCAGAATGCAAAGCGGTAGAAGCGCAAACCTGCAGTCCGATCAAATTGACCAATGATTGCGTTAGCCATCTGAGCCCAACGCTGGTAGATCGCTCAAATATATGCGCTCCGAAATGAAAGCACTGGCAACTGCAACGGGGGGCAAGTTCGGTTGAGCCCGCAATGACAGAGTTAAGAAAGAAACTACGATCAGCGCAGCGATAATCTGAAATAGTGCAATGACTGCGGCTGTCGCGCCGAGAGCCAGCCAACCAGGTAACGGATTGTCACTTGTCAGTCGATACATAACTCCAGTCAAAATCGTGCTGACTAGAATTCCCGCCGCCGCGACTGACCATGCAAGTAGGCGCGCGTAGGCCGTGTCCGCAAATGCTGCTATTCCGGCCAATCCGTGGTTCACCAATGAAATGAAATTCATACGAGACTGTCCAGCGAATCGAGTACCGCGATCCAACGGAACGCGAACTACCTCAAGCCGAGATTTCATGATCGTGGCTGGAAAATGGTTCCATAACTCAGGCATCAACACCAGCCTCTGCAATGCACTTTCTGAAAGCAATGAGAAATTTCCGAAGTCAAGTTTGCGGCCGGTCAACACACGGAAAAACCAACGATAGAGTCCATAAAAGAATTTAAAACGAGCGCTCTCAGTGCGCTTGAGTCTCTGGGCAACCACCACCGCAGCGGGGTTTGCCTCATGCGCGCGCCACAGGAATTCGCAGTCAGCCGGTAAGTCTTCCCCGTCTGCGTCTAAAACGATAACCGTGCACGAAGTCTTAGCTTTCGCGATTGTGACGAGTCCGACAGCTATTGCGCGCTGGTGACCAACATTGGCACCCAATCGAATTACTTCAACGGGAAAAACGCCTCCACCCAAGTCTGGTGGCATCTCAGTAGTTGATCCGTCGTCAACAATTATCAAAGTTTTCTCAGCGGGCAACCCAGATGTTGCCTCAAGTCCTGCAACCAGAGGAGCAATACATTCCCAGTCATTAAAGACTGGCACCAAAATTGCAAGTCTGGGTGCATCCATTTCAGGTATCCGTTGCGTGGCTGACACCCCGACAGCCTACGGGCATCAAAAGCCATGCAGGCGGCAAGTCAATCGAAAACACCCCGATTAGCCAAACAAGGTTTTCAGGGGATCAACCATAAAACTCCGGAATAAGGGCTCTTGGACGAGCGGACCGGTGTAGGGAAGGCTCCACGAAATGATGTAGACAATCGCAACAATGAATGGCACCTTGAACTCCCTGTCGACCCACTCTCCCCCAAATGCCAACAATGCAATCGAAGCCAAAGCCGTTGCCAAGTAGATCCAACGACCGTAATCAATCCCCGTCATAAACAAAGGGACCAAAGTTAGGTAGGAAACCAAAAGAAGAAGCCAGATCACGCTAGGCGCCCTCAGCACGGCGAAAGGAATCAAGGCAAGCGCTGCTAGCGGTAGATATCCCAAATAGGCCGGATACTGGGTCGACATGGCCTGCATTGCATCACTGAGAGACTGACCGATAACGGAGATCGCCCCTGCACATGCCTCACTGCTAGACCCCAGATCGATCAAAGACTGGCAAATTGCTTGGGCCTGATCTGGGGTGCCCGGATACAAAAATGCGATCAAAAGTGCCAGGCCACCCACCAAAGACCAGCCCACCACTAAACCAACTGTTTGCGAACGTGAAAAAATTCCATTCTTTCTGCCTAGCCACAATAAGAAGAGGAATGCAGGCAGGCTCAACGCCGCTGTCTCGTGGCTAAAGGCTGCCAAGGTAAAGAGACCCAGTGGCAGCAGGAACCACCAAGCGTTCGCCCGCAAAGACAAGAGCAAAGCAACCAAGGCGAAAACTACAAGTACAAGTAACTCTTTTCTGAGTCCGCCCTGAAAAGAAAGTAGCGGAAAGAGTAAAAACGCGGGTGAAAGCACCAACATCATCCAGGCTGGCGAGCGCGAAGTACGCAAGAACAATACGAATACAAGGATGTAAAGCACGGCCAGCATGAGTAGCTGAAAACTCAGCACAATGTAAGCGGCCATCTGCGAGTCCGCTGAAACTCGTAAGACGAGTTCTCCAAAAAGTCCTCGCCGAATTGGACCACCCTGATAGTTGATCAACCAGTCAGCGATCGTCCAACGATCGATGGCAGGTGATGGCCGCCAGGTGTCCCGGGTGATCGAAATCCAACTCCAGGTGAGAATGACTAGAGTGAGTCCGACCGTGAGCCAATCCCTTTTATAACGGACCTGCATTTCTTGGTTTACTTCCACGGTCACTGAATAACCCTAAAACCATCGGTGATTGTGTCTCCGCGCTTTTCAATATTTGTTCCCGACCCTGGCAACAGGCACAGGGGAAACACCATGTAACAATTTTCGCTATCTCGTGGATAAACAATCGGCGTGCCGTCACCCAAGGTTCCCGGCACCGTGATGACGGCATTGGGAGGCCCAAGGAAGATTTCAAGCTCGCGGCCCAAGATATTTAAAGAGTAGGCACTCGGTTCATTTCCTCGCTGTTCGAAGTGTCCTGCCCGCGAATTTGTCGCAATCCCTAGGGCAACAAAAACAAAAAAAGTTGCTTGATACAGCCAGCGGGGGTAGGCGTGCGCTGCGAGTAAGAATGCGATCGGGATCCCCGCGAGAGCAAATAGGCCTGCCCAGCCAAAGCGAATGTCTGGTGCCGTTATAAACCACACGACGCTAGTGACTAGAGCAGGGAAAAGCGACAGCGAAATCGCGGGCCAGGACTGACGCCACGCTCGCCTCCCCGCTAACCAAAGAATCGGAAGCAAACTCGCAATGATTGCGAGCGCAAAGAACCGCATTTCTCGACCAAAAACGAATGAATCGAGCCAGGGTCCAAACCATCCTTGTGCTTGTGCTTGATCAATACTCGATCCAGGAGCTCGACCCCACCAAGTAATCCCAAGACTGTCACCCTTGGGATTCACTGTCCGCCAATCCAATGGCAACGGGAAAGCTGTAAATGGGAATAGCAGCCATCCCGAAATAATTGCGTCCCGGATCATCATGACAACGCCCAGAACAAAAACAACACCCAAAGTTGGCAACAGATACAAGTGGGCGCCAAGCCCGATTCGTTCCCGCGGTTTAAGCCAAATGGAAGCCAGGTAAATAGTCAACAACAGAGAGACGACCAGCAGCCAACTCAGCGGTCGAATTGACGCGCTTGTTGCTGCCGTTATCAACGCAGCCGATGCAAACCAAGGTTGCCTTGAACTTGGGTTAACAAAGTCGACCAAGAACACAAACGCCACCAAGGCAGTGACCAGCGCCATCAGGTCTTGGGAGGGACTAGCCATCCAGCGTCCGGAGTCGTCAAGGACAACCCAAGCAGCAAATGCCCACCCAAGAACAATCAGAAAGTCCCCCGGTGTTCGCTTCCGCGGAGCCAAGATTCGAAGACCAACTTCGGTCAAGAGAAGCAAGAAAACGAAACCGGTAACAATGCGGAAACCGTTATCTTCCCAAAAACCATTACCCATGAATGCCGCTAGTGGACCGAGCGCCGAGTTGAACCCAAACCGACTGTGCAAATTTGCCAAACCGGGAATCGCTCGGTATTCCGCTGCGTAATTAATGATCCCTAGGCGATACAAACCTGCGTCATAATCCATTGGCTCAGCCGCTGCAAACCAAGCAGCAACCAAAGCACTAACGGCAAGCAGCCCTACAAGCAAAAGAGGAACGAGGTTTCGAACAGTCAATGATCGCCTAAACGCCGCCAACAACCGCAGCCGTTCTAAATAAAGCCAACGACCTAAAGAGGCTATTCCGATCACGATCCACCCAAGGGCAATCCATTGACCGAGAGCGCCCGTCATGGGAATAAAGAAATTCAAAGACACAGTGACCGTGACTAAGGCCAGGAAACCGATCCAAATTCCCATTTGAGCGCGCGCCCTTAAATTCAAACGCAGGTTAGAAACCAGCAGCGGAGCGAGGGCCATTCCTATCCCCCAAGTGGCAGAAAACCAAACTAGCCAGGTCGCCACGATCAAGAGAACAGCCACGAGAGGTAACTCTAACTTTCAAGTTTAAGAAATCAACCTTCGCCCACAAAAACCACTATCAAAGTTCGAAAAGCCTTAATTGACCCTCACATACATGTTCGACTCCGGGTGAATTGGCCTGAACCCAAAGGCTTCTGGCTTAATAATAAATTGTTCCAACCCAGGAAATTGCTCTGCATTCAAATTGTTGAAATCAGAAGTAATCCACACAGCATTGATCCCGAATTCAGCCAAGGACTTTTCAAACTCTGCACCGGTTGTGAATTCATTTGGACTCACAACCTCAGAACGATTAACGAACGTACTAGAGCCTGTATTTAGCCCCCAATCCAACGAAAGAATACGCCAATCAGTACTTGTGTTTTCCATGAGCGACAGAGTTTTGGCAATTGGCGCCGGATAAGTCATTCGTCCGATTGTTTGCTGCAGAACTTGCGCAGATAGTAGTGCAAAGAGCAGGAAAGTCACAACGAACGGCAAGGCGAGAGTTAACTTTGTTGAACCGAATTGAGATTGGATTACTACAATGACAAGAATTACCAAACCAGCCGGAACAATTAAGTAATGGTCACGGGGAAAAATAACTAAAATTGGGATCGCTAAGGCAGAAATAAACAAAAGCCCAAGGAATACAAGAACAATATTTTCAATTTTGTTCCGATTACGCCCAAACAGACCAAACGAGACTCGAAGTTTGGAAAAAGCTGCGCGCGGCTGCAACGCAACCGAAGTCAGCATGCTCAATAAAAGAACAATAACCATCAATGAACTAATTAATGGTCCGCCAAAGACTTGGTGGAATAGTGAAACTGGGAAATCTGCAACATTCGAGAAGACATGCGAAATAAAGACTGATGGATTGGTCAGAAAAGCTTGTCCCACCGAATCCACACCCGGAAAACTGCGCCCTACAATTTCAGCAGAATCTAACCACGGGTCTTCACCAACAAATGAGTTTCGTAATGAGAAGTGTTGAGAAAACGCCTCCCACGACCGCCCACCGGCGAACGGTGAACCATGAAGGAAAACCAGAACAGCGGGCACACCTACTGCTCCAGCCAAGACTGCGAAGAAGTTTCGAAAGCGCTCCGACTTGGTTCCACCTCCAGCTCGCAGTTCCGCAACGAGCCAAACCAACGACATAACACTGGTCACCAGCGCTATCCACGCAAACTCAGGTCTCGAAGCCGCCGCAAGCCATAACAAACCTGTCGAAGTAGCTAGCGCCGCAATGTTTCGATACCGTGCGAAGAGCGCAAAACCAACCAAAAGCGATCCGGCGGCCGGGCCTGACACCCCTGGCCATACGTAGGCAACAGGTAACGCGACTGCCGTGGCCGCCGCAACCCAAGCAAGTACAGGTCCAACAAGAAGACGTGCCGCGACCCACACCCCAACAACAAAGGCAACCGCCGTTACTGCCCGCATAGAAAAATACAGGCCTATGGGATCCGAAGTTGCCTTGCTAAGGAGAAAATAGAGATCGACGTATGTAGCACTGCCTGCGAACCCTGGCAGCGAATTCAACGAAGTGTTTTGACCTGAAGTTAGATAACCAACTTCGTCACCAAACACCAAGTCTTGAGTAACAATTGCCCGTGAAGCCGCCACAACCATGATGGCAAGCAAGGCAGGAGGCTCGGTCACCAACCGAAGTGAATTCAAACCAACTTGCGTCACCATATCCCTTTCGGTTCGAGTCATACCGCCCTATAGCCTATTTCAGGGACTGCGCCAGAGTCGAGCCTAAATCAAATTCACAGATACCAAATGGATCCGTTGAGTCAATCTGGCTTAATTTCGACCTTCGAAGGTGCATGGAAATCAGGGCTTCGGGTTTTTTCACCGGTGAGTGTGACGTGGGGTTCGATCATATCGATAACGATGGGTTCACTCCTCAAAATGAAGGAACGACCTCGGCGAGACGCTGAATGCAAGTCAAGCACCAATTCGACAAAGGAGATCAGAAACTGTGCTGGGATTTAACAGATCCAAATTGTATGCTGAATCAACACATTAAGACGGTAAGCCAGAAGGCCTTGGGTGAGAAAAGTTAAGATTGTTATATTACTGAAAATCCCCGACGGACATATCGTGTCGCACCATTCACAATGGAACCGAGAAAACACACTCGGAGGCGTTGAGTTGATTGATATCGACCTACCATGTGATTCCGTCTAGACTTTCGAACCTTTGTTTGTAACGAAACTACGACAGTGAGAATCAAAACATTTAGTTTCTGAAGAAAAATAGTTTATCTGATGGATTTAGGCCTTGTTCTGCGGATCGTCTGCGAAGTATGGTCATTGACGTGACCTTCCTAGGATCAACGAGATAGCAAGTCAGTTCGCTAAATGTCATGCATTCCTACCCCACCTGCCCTGGCAGGTCCACCAAGCCCAGCCAACTATCAGCAGAATCACGCATTCTTCCCAACGGCAGCACATGAGCCAATCTGGCAGTCGCTGTTAGCCAACTAGTCTGCACACTAAGAGTTGATACCCGGCGAACACCTCTACGCGACTCAACGAGATGCTCGAGTGGCTCCCAATGGTCAACCAACTGCAATATACGTGAATCCAAGAGGAAGGGATCACTGAGAGCAGCGAACCAGACTGCGTCCACTACACGGTCGAGGGATACCAACGGAACCATCGGGCTTGGGTTGATCGAGAGACGTACGGGGAGAGCTGCGAGAGTGCTCAGTGCACTTTCGAGCATGCCGACTTGGCCCCACTCGTCACGCACGGTGCCGGGTCGAAGCACCACGCCTTTTGAGTAGGCGAGCACTTTCCGTTCCAAAGCGAACTTCGTCTGCCCATAAAGTGAGCGAGTAAATTCTGATGCTGACTGACTTGAAACCATCACGAACGTTGCATTCCGTTCTTGAGCCAGAGAGAGAAGCTCCAACGAGGAAAGATAGTTGCTCCTCATAACTCTCGCAGATCTTGGCGCAGTGATCCACCCAGAATGCACAATCGAATCGAACTCGAGCAGATTTGGTTGGGATGTGTCTCTCATATCCCATCGAATCTCATCTAAATTCCGGCCGAGTCGTATTATCTCAGCGTCCCTTGGCGTCTCCGCAGAGACGGCCTTACCGATGAAGCCCGTAGATCCCGTAAGGGCGACCTTCATATTTCTATTCAAGACCCGACACAATCCGATAAGCATTCGCCATCAGTGTCAGAGTCACTGGTCCGGTCGGAACTTCGGGCAATGCAGCCCCATCGACGATGTGAAGATCAGGGCCCCCAGACCTAAGGGTTCCTGTAGCAACGTCAATCAGAGACATCCCATGTTCGGTTAGATTGCCACAGTGGAAACTTGCTCCGACTTCAGCAATTTTTGCCAACCGTGGCACCAGATGAAGTCCAACTGCCGAAAGGTCAGGTCTCGCGGACTTGAGAATACTCTGAACAGTCACCTCGAGGTTGAGGCCGGGCAGCGTGCGCACAATGGAACCTTCTCCACTCCGAACAATCAGAATCTTTCCAGAGTTACCCGGCGGAACAAATCCAATCGCTGCCAGAACATGCTTGAAGACTTTGGCTGGAATAAAACTAGCCGCGCTTCCGATGATGCTACTGGCGCGTTCTCGATAGGATGGATCGGTTTCATAGATGGACAGATGGAAAGCGAGGTCATCCTTCTCCTGGGCACTGATGTTGGTGGCGTTGGTGGCAAACATCTGCGCGAGAGCATAACGACTGGAAACGGCATCCGGGCGTTTGAATGAGATGATGGGGACATAGAAGACTTGAGTATCATCTAGCACAACGTTCTCAGGAATCAATTCGCTTCGTTGCAGGAGAAGAGTGGTCGCGATGGAACCGGCAGCAAGGATTACCCTTCGCGCACGCACCACCTCGATCTCTTGATCTAAACGCTTCATGACATCCAAGGAAAAACCCTCACTGGTACGTCTAACTCGGGTTACGACCCCGTCAACCTGTGTTAAGGGTTCCCTGCGGAATAGTCGTGATAGGGCCATAGAGGCATCGAAAATTACATTTTCAGGGCACCCTTCAAGGCACATGCCGCAAGAAATGCAACCTTGATCCAACGGTGAAGTTGCATTTCGCGCGAGGCCCAAGAGAGTGTTCGTCGCAGGTCGCTCTCTCGCAGAATCCAAGGCCGTCTGAAGGCGGTTTGAAGTGTGCTGCCTACCAGGAAACGGCACAGGCCAAGGGAAGCGACTCGTTAGGTTGTCATTTTCACCTACATGGGGCATTTCCCTGAGAATTGCAGCGTAGGCATCCCACATACCCGCTGCTCCCGTACCCCAACTCGTGAGATCTCGGCGCGAAAAAACTTGGAGGTTTGCTCCCCAAACAGAGGAGAGTCCGCCTGGATAAGCAGAGATTGGCAAGGACCCAGTGAGTTCGAACCGATTGTCGGGCAGATCCGGGTACAGGTACATGTCAGATGATCCGAAACGTGTTTTTCTGGCTAGCCGGCTTCTTGGACTGGCTCCAGGAACCACGGAAGGTCCTGTCCATGTCCCGGTTGGAGCAATGATCACTGGTCTTCGCCCCGAATGAGACATCGCGAGAACTGCACCATATGCGCTAGGTCCTCCGCCGACTACGACATCCTCGTATATTGGCAATTCTTTCATGGGCATAAGACATCACACTCTAGTATCGGAGCAATTCAGGCGCCTACTTCGGATTCGCTCAATCAGAATGGCGGACAAGGCTCGCAGTCCATCGGGGATAGCCTTCAGGTTTGATGAGCCATGCAAGCGCGGCGACTCCATGGATGGGATCTCGATCGTTCGGAGTCCACGTCTTGCCCCTCGGCAAAAAATCAGACTTTCGATTTCGAACCCTTGCCCGTAGGCCATTCCCCTACTTAGGCGCCCAGAATTGGTTTTGCTGTCAAAATAAAAGACGTCCATCTGTCGAAGAGCTGATTTCCTAAATGCTGCATAGCCATAAGCCAAGTCGGTCCAATCGACATCAAACAGTCGATTGGCAAGGCCTGTGAGCAGGCGATTCCCGAGTGATCGAAATGGGGTGAGATCAGTGGATCCTCCTCCCTCGAGGTAGCGACTTCCGCGAACGACGTCCGCTCCACCATCCAAGGCTGCAACGAAGTCCACAATCTCACCAGCGTCCATAGAACCATCTGCGTCAAGCATCACGACGTACTCATTAGAGGCTTCACGCAGTCCGAGCGATAAAGCCGAACCTTTGCCTTTTGACCTTTGGATAAGGACTCTATCCACCCTGGGGTGATTCTTGGCAATCTCTAAGGTGCCATCGACGGATCCTCCGTCGATCACAAGCACCTCATCCACATACGCTGGCAACGAATCAAGAATGAGCTTCAGGTTCAAGGCCTCGTTCTTGGCGGGGATGATCACACTTACGCCCACAGTAGTAACCTGAGGGCCACCATCTGTCTTTTTCACGAATCCTCCCTCATGTGGTACACGATATCAAACCCGCGTAATCCGCATTGTCATTACAAAGTTTTCCAAAGTCGTTAGGCTCGGGCGTAACAACGAGCAGCGCCGAGAATCTTTGATGGGAGGTGAATACGTATTTCCGTCAGTAGCGAGCATCACGCAAATCCTGGTAGCCAAGCAATTTGCGCGGCAATGAAAACTTCGCGCGGCTCGTGGTTAACACTTGCCACTTGGTTGTTGGTTTTCTTAGTCGCGCTTGCAATGCTTATTCAGACTTCAACGCTGGCATACTCCCCTGACTCATGGTCCTTCGTCGACATCGCAATGCACTTGATCGACCTAGACGACGGAGTTGGTGCAGTCAACGGTACCCGCGACTTTTCGAACGTTCCTTGGGTGAACGACTCCTTCCCGTTTCTTTGGCCGTTGGCCTTGATTCCAGGCATCATGGTGCTGGGTCCTGCCGCACCCATCGGGGGGTACCTTTTTATCCTCATATGGGTCGCTACGTGCGTCGTGATGACGGGAACAGCAAAAGCCCTCGGCCTCCGAGGTTTCATTGGGCCACTGGCTGGAATGGCCCTTCTCATCACGCCTGGATTCGCCAGTGAGGGCCATGCGGGACGGTCAATTCCTCTGAATGTACTCTTGATCGTGAGCGCCATTTGGGTGCTTCTAGCAATGGTGCGCAAGCCGACGACGGCCCGGGCACTCCTGTTGGGAGTGCTATTGGGATTGGCTGCGGCAAACAGATTCGATGCCCTTGCCTATGGTCCTTTATTTATCCTGTCAGCGTTGGCCTTCAGGTTCATAAAGAATCGAGAGGCTTTAATTGCTAGCTTGAGTTGGCTCTTCTTTCCGCTGATCTGGGCTGCCTATTCGGTGACCCATTTGGGAGGGTTATACACGAACGAGAGTTCGAGGCTGGCGCTGTCGGCGACAAAGATTTATCCAAATTTCTGGTTCTCTGGTGATGTAGCGGCACCGTTGGACTTCTGGGGTATGGCAGGAAGAATGCTCATGGGAGTTGCAGCACTTTCTGATACGCTGAAGATGTCGCTCATCTTTTTGGGGCTCGGAGTCCTTGCTGTGGCCCTTGGTGGTGCGATTGTTCGGCTGGAAATTTCCGGGGCCCTCGCAGTTCTTCAAGGCAATAGGGAAAAAGTTTTTGTTGATGTGTCGCGATTTAGGATTTGGCTGTTGAGCCTGCTGCTGCTCCTCGCATCAACTCAACTCATCGCATTGATTATTACTGGATATGGGGATCCGAGGTATTGGGGGGTTTCCAGCGCTGTCATCATTGAAATTCTGCTGTGCACCGTAGCAATAAATCAAAGACTCAATCCTGCAGCAACATCTCGCAAAAAAGAGATGTCTAGCACAGCCGCGGTCGTCATGCTCGTAATACTTTCGAGTTCCGGCCTTGCGAACTCCGCCCGGGAATATAGAAATTCAGGGGACCAAACTGCATTGGACGCCCAACTTGTTAGCTGTTTACGAGAGCTTGACGGTGTGGCCATTGCACCTGGTCTCGCGGCTTACCGTATTGCGGCGACTACTGAACTTCGGGTATCTGCGCCGCCCGGAAATGCCGGGTCTTTGACCGAGACGGATTGGGATGAGTTGACGTCTACTTATGATTTGTCGTTTTGGGCAATGACGGGGGATCCTGATGAATCCGCGATGCCGCAAGCCGCTCAAAAAACACTAACTCAAGTTGACTGCAATTCTAAGTTGACTCCTTAAATTTTAAGTGGAAAATGATCCTGCATGCTCCATCCTTGACTCCAAACTTATACGTCCCAAAAGCGTCGGTCCGGTTGATTAGACCTGCATGATTACGATGGCAGAAGAGTTTTTTGGGAATGAGACAATGCTTGAAGGCACATCGAGCTTTTTCAGGTAATGGGCCCACGCCTGCCCAAGCCTGGGATTAACGTCCTCGACCACGTAGAAGCCACCAGGGCGGACGAGTTCGAAGAGAACTTCGAACGAATTAAGATTTGCGCGGAATTCATGCAGACCATCATCAATTATTACATCAAACGCGCCAAATGAGTGACGCAATTGCGATAGCAGACCCAATAGTGTTGCGCGATCTCGTTGGTCAACAGGGAAAGTTTCAATTCTTTCCTCACGAAACATTATATTTTGATCAATATCTGCCCCCACGATCTGTGCGCTCGGAAGTATTTCCCTCCATGCTCTCAAACTGGCGCCCGGAACTCCATCAGATCCCATACTGCTTGGTAGGTTGGGGTTGTTCGAGCCAATTCCGATCTCAAGGAGATGATTAATGTTGGGACCCAACATCTGCACAATTGGGGCATAAACTTGTTGGTAACCGTGGAAACTGCCCTTGTCGCTCCCAAATTTGTCAAAAATTGACTGCATTTGCTCTAGTTGAACCGTTGAACAAGCCGTCAAGTCTAGCGGAATTTGAGCACCAACCTTTGCCTTGGAAAACAGGGATTGACCCAGCAAGCCGGCAACTGTCGGATCACGCAAAACTTGGTGCGCTCTACGCCACCCATTTCCACAGACGCTCAAACTCTTCCCCTATCAACAAGTCCCCGAAAAACCGTCTAATCAACTATGATTTGCAGCACCACCATCGACTGATCCATTATATCCTAGCGCGAAGGGCTCCATTATTCGGTCCACGTGATGTGACCCCCGTTTTCGGGCCAGGCTCACGATAGTTGCAGAGGGCTGTGATTGATTGTTTCGTACTCTGTTGGTGTGAGCATATCTAGTGCTGAGTGGCGCCTGCGTGTGTTGTGGAAATTCTCGATTTCGTCGGCCATCACCATGCTCAGTTCAACAACTGTCGACCACGTTTTACGGTTGAGACGTTCGGTTTGCATTCTTCCCCAAAAACGATTCGCATCAATCGCATTGTCAAAGCAATCGCCGACCACTCCTAAGTTGAGTTTAAGCCCGTTGGCAGCCCGCAGGGCCGCGCTTTCACGGGAATCAATACCGTCTTTCACACCCGCATGGATTAGGCTTGGAGCCTACCTACGGTGCAATGTCTCCTCAGGAACTCCTGTGTCATCACGGACGGAAAGAACGGGCTCACCGGTCACAATTCGCTAAACTAAGTCATCCTGGAAACTGGGCGGGTATCCACGTGGCAAAACGATCCTCCTAGAGATCAACTTGCCACAACTCTCATAAACAACGGTCACTTTCAAGGGGTCACATCAGGTCCTAAGAGTGCGGTCCTCCCACGTTCTTGATACATGTTTTGAGCCACCAAAACCGGATTCGGTTATCGACGTCAGAAACCATTTGCGCTGGCTTACAGAGGGACAGAATGATTCTGGTTGATCAAGCAAGGTCTATTAGTGGGTATATTGCCGATATCGCGTGTTTTCATTTTACGATAACCCTGCGCCACACCGCACGTCACTTCGACACTAGGAACACGGTTGCCCCGTGTCGTAGGATATTTAGATGCGGATAGCTGTTGTTCATAGTTTCTACAGTTCATCGGTGCCCAGCGGGGAAAATGAAATTGTCTTAAAGCAAGTAGAAATCTTGAGGCGTCATGGTCATGAAGTTTTGTTGATCGGTCGATCCACCGATGAAATGCAAGCTAGCCATTTCTACCCTTTGGCTTCTGGAATCCGGGTAATCACAGGCCGCGGATCTTTCCCGCTAGCGGACTTAAATTCTTTCGAACCCGATGTAATTCATGTTCACAATCTATTTCCGAATTTTGGTACGTCTTGGTTAACAAAAACTAAGGTGCCAATTGTAGTCACGGTTCACAACTACAGAAATATATGTGCAAACGGACTTTTCTTCAGGGACGGCAAGCCGTGTTTCGAATGCCTGGAAGGCTCAAAAATTGCCGCTGTAATACACGCCTGCTACCGAGATTCGAGCGTTGCATCGGTACCACTTGCAATCCGGAATTCAAGAGGTTTGGATGCAAATCCACTTTTTACCATTGCAAAGAAAATTCAGTTCTTGAATAGTCAGGCAGCCTCAATACATGTAGCTAACGGACTTGATTCAAAAAAAGTCGTCGTGATTCCGAACGGGCTGGCTAACTCAATTCCAAGAACTTCAGACACCGTCAAACGAGAATGGGTGTATGTCGGACGTTTAACTCGAGAGAAGGGGATTCAAGAGCTACTACAGGTATGGCCAAGGGAAATGCACCTCAACGTTGTTGGGAGCGGAGAATTAGAGAAACAGTTACGGGCGGATTCAAAAGAAAATATTCACTTTCTAGGAAGCCTCCCCAATGAAACTGTCAAGGACCTGATAGCAACAGCTCAAGGAGTTTTAATCCCGTCTCAATGTTTGGAGATGCAACCGACTGTGGCAATCGAGGCTTTGCAATTTGGAGTCCCAGTGGTGGCACATAGAAATAATGCGGCTGCTACGTTGATTACCGAATATGAATGCGGTGCGACATATGTTGGCCTGGAGGATATTTCCATTGCAATTGATTTAGTTAATTCAGAGAGAAATCATCTTTCGAAAAATGCTCGGCATACATTTGAAAGACTCTTTTCCGAAACCACTTGGCTCGAAAATCAACTTGCTGAATATCGGAAAGCCCATCACAGGGGCATTACTCAATGAGCTCAAGAGTAAATAAATTGAACTTTGTACAAAGTGCATACACTCCTCACGGGGCAGATTTCATCAGCTCCATTAGGAATACCTCAAATTTGGAGGTTATCCCGTGGTATCCCAGCTGCTCTTCATCTATCTATGGTTTTTCATCAATAAATGTTAGTCAGGATTCGTCGACAATCCTCTACGGAAGTTTTAGCGGGATGTTAGAGCTATTGCGACAAGGCAGCCGTAAAAATTCAGGTGGCTGGTTGATCGCTGGCTGGAGTAGCTTTTCAATCAAGCTTCTAATCCTGATACTCGTTGTCTCCAAAAGGGAGTTTGGGTTATGGGTTGATATTCCACTTGACCATGAAAAAAATGTCACTTTTAGTCGTAAAATTCTGTATTTACTCCTGAAGTGTTCAAGAGCAACGGTATTCTGCGTGGGACAGCGAGCACTGGAAAGTTTGAAGGACATCGGTTTCAAGGACTCAGCGCTCAAGAATATGAGAATCACGCTTTCACCCAGAGTTGCTGAAAGATCACTGTCTGCTCAGGCGGCGATCCGAACTCGATTTGGGGTTCCCAAGGACGCATTTGTCATAACTACTGGCAGCCGCTTAATCAAGGATAAGGGCTTTGACATTTTAGTGAGAGCAGTGAGTTTACTGTCACAAAACGAGATCGAATCGATTCACGTAGTGATCGTTGGTAAGGGAGAGCGCGAAAAGGAATTACTTGAACTAATAGACATTTATGATCTGTCCAAACGCGTGAAATTAATTCGCTGGCTTGAAGGAGCGGATTTCCGGGAGCTTGTGTCAGCGTCTAATCTTGTGGTTCATCCATCTCGTGTTGACTCGTATGGGGGGCCGACTGTAGTAGCCTTAGCTGAAGGCGTAGGTGTGGTGGGGGCCACGAGCGCAGGGTCTGTTGCTGAAATCGTAATTGACGGGTGGAATGGACAAGTTTATGAGAGTGAGGACGTCACCGAGTTGGCCGCAATCTTATCAAAAGTCTTGCTCGATCCAGGCTTGGCGACGACATGGGCAGCCAACATGGAGTGCCTGTCCAGAGAACTGCTTTTTACACCTGTAGGAATGTCGAACGTTTTGCTATCGGACTTGGGAATAAAATGAAAAGCTTGCGTGACACTTTTTTGGAACCGTTGGCTCCGCTGATTTTGGATTTCAGATTAATCGAGAATTCTGATAATGACCTCCTGCGAAAATGGAAAAATAAAAATCGGCAAAGTTTTTTTTATCGCGAGATTATCAGTTCTTCTGAGCAGAGATCCTGGTTTATTGCGTATGAAGTTGACCCACTTAGTGCAATGCTTATTTGGACACCAGACGAAGGAGAGTGCGGTTCTATTGGTCTGCGACGAGTGGCTAACGTTATCGAAGTTTACAATGTGATGTCGTGGTGTGAAGCGACTAGAGGAACTGGAAAATTTCTAATTTCTGTCAGAGGTCTACTCCTACTAGTTTCCGAATATTTCCCGGAAACTTCAATTCAGACTTCGGTATTGCACCAGAACCAAGCCGTGCAATGGTATCAAAAGTTGGGATTCAACAAGGTCGAACTTTTGACCCATGAGTCTGGTCAGGAATTCATCCTGATGAAATTTGCATAAAGACAGACAAGTGTTTCACCAAACTTATAAGGAAAGGTAGCTATTCATGATCAGCGTTTTTGGTTCTGATATGACCGCCAAGGAAATCGCTGCGACTTCCGAAGTTTTGATGAGTCAATGGACTGGATTTGGCTCGAAAGTTAGTGAATTTGAACATGAATTAATGAAAGCGCGTAACCTGCCGAATATGACCATGGTAGATAGTGGATCCAATGCACTCTATATGGCAGTAAAACTTCTTAATTTGCCGCCTAATAGCGAAATAATTTTGCCAAGTTTTACTTGGGTCTCATGCGCTCAGGCAGTGTTGTTAGCAGGTTGTGTTCCAGTTTTCTGTGATGTGGACCACGAAACTATGAACGTGAGGGCTGAGGATATTGCTCCGCTAATCACTTCAAAAACGAAGGCCGTTATGGTAGTGCATTACGCAGGATTACCAGTTGAAATGGAATCAATTTTGGCACTTGGAATTCCAGTAATCGAAGATGCTGCGCACGCAATCGCTTCGGACGTTAATGGTCGGGCATGTGGGACAATGGGTGAGATCGGCATCTACAGCTTTGACTCTGTAAAGAATTTGGCTGTCGGTGAAGGTGGAGGGCTCGTTGCTACAAATGACGAAATTGCAAATCGAGCTAAGAAGTTACGATACTGCGGTATCGGTAAATCTGGATTTGACGCGGCTGCAACTTCGAGCAATGGGCGTTGGTGGGAATATGATATTTCGGAGCCATTCATAAAGATGCTGCCAACAAATATTGCAGCGGCTATAGGGCTGGTGCAACTCGAAAGACTTAGCGAACTCCAGTCTAGGCGCGAGGAAATCTGGAACTACTACAATGCCGTTTTCGATTCAGCCGATAACATTAAGACCCCCGTGAGCGCGCCACTGGGAAGTTCTCATTCATATTTCACCTATTGCCTTCGAATACCCAGAAGGGATGAACTTGCCAAATATTTGCTTGCAAACAATGTTTACTCAACTCTGAGATACCATCCGCTACATCTGAATTCGATCTACCAGCAAACTGATCGAAGACTGGAAAACTCTGAGAAATTGAACGAAGAAGCATTGAGCATTCCCCTTCACCCTAGGATGACAGTTCTGGAGGTGGAAACTGTTGCTCATTTGATTTTGGAATTTTATCGTTAAGGAGTGGATCTTTTATGGAGAATTCAGCACAAATTTTTTGGCCTAACAATAATGGAATTACAGTCGACCAATACGAAACTCTGTTTGACAGTAGGTCAGTAAGGCACCAGCCAATGCGATATGTACCCCGTCTCCGAACTGATGCAGCATGATTTCCGGAATCGAATGGAATGGAAGTCGCAGATTGAACCCTTGAGTGCAGTATTGGATTTCACCGAAGTTCGCGCGAACCTTCATAATGTCAAGGATAAGTACAAGCAACGTGACAAAACTTTTTCGCTTCCTAGCCGTCAATCAGATTAGGTCAGGTCTCTTGCCAGTAGGAAGGAATCGGTTTGGTGGAGTATAAAGT
>Ga0335396_10003103_pt1 | contig 19531 bp, 28 predicted proteins | sample FRY02_FD_205743 | JGI IMG/M metagenome (GOLD analysis project Ga0335396, IMG submission 205743) | Freshwater microbial communities from Lake Fryxell liftoff mats and glacier meltwater in Antarctica - FRY-02 (spades assembly) (version 2) | ecosystem: Environmental > Aquatic > Freshwater > Ice >... | reverse complement strand
ACACACCTACAGGTTCATGAGATACAGACACACCTACAGGTTCATGAGATACAGACACACCTACAGGTTCATGAGATACACAAGGATGATCAGGATATGAAGAGATCCCATGATGTACTGATACTACAGCAACCAACTACAACTCAGGAGCCAACTTTGATGATGGTTCCTGTACACAAGCAGGACCTATAGTTTGATGTCCTGATCCTACTGCAAATAACTATGTAGAATGATCAGAGGATAATTGAGATAATTGGGCTTTATGTGATTACTCATAACTATTTAATCCACTAAGATATCACCATGGTACGACACCATATCAAAAAGATACGCAACCCACATGTCAGGAGAGCTACCTATGGTATCATCTCCCTGCATGGAATATTCTTGAGCCTTGTGGCTATCAAGACAGCTATCTTTCATATTGCCTGACTTAAGGCACTGGTGTATGGTTCAGCAGCTATGATGAGTTTACTTGATTTTATCCCACATGTTACTTTTGCCCAGACACCCACACCGATCGATTATAGTGTATCCAATAGTACCTATCCTATCATGACCGAGCAATGACAGATGGTGACATATATGTACTACTATCAAAACGAATCCTCACCCTACACAGTAGGATCTAATATTATCGTATCTGCAAACATCCCAGCAGGGATGTCCTACCATAGTAATGAATGACCTGCTATAACCAGCCAGACAACATCACAGATTACCTGGAATATATCACCAGCACAGAGTAGATTTGGGATGATATTGCTTAGATTGATGGTAAGTCCATCAGCGACAGGACCACTAAACAATACCGTCACCATTACCCACGCCAACCCCGATCCAGTAACTACCAATAATACAGCTGCTGCTATCGTCATCGCTAACAATAGCGCCATGACATCATCCAATGTAGATCTTACGATCTCCAAAACAGTCAACCGTAGTACGGCGACACTCATGGATGATATTATTTTTACTATTGATTATGAAAATAGAGGGACGCAATCAGCGAGTTGAGTCAAAGTCTATGAAGTACTGCCGCCAGAACTATATATCGTAAACACATCACTAAAACCGTCATCAACACAAAACAACTTATATACTTGGGATATAGGTACCCTTGCGCCAGGACAAGGCGGACAGATCGTATTGAGAACATCTATCCTCCCTATCGTAGAAAACGGTGAAACCATCATCAACTACGCAGTCGTTAGCTCCAATATGGTCGAGTCAAATATCCATAACAATAGTGCAGAAGTTTCTATTGTCGTCGAAGATGCTCAACCAAATATGGATATCTCTATCACTGCACCCAAAACTACTATCTGTGTCAACGAAACACTCAGATTGACTGTCAATATCGCCAACCAAGGTATCGGTAACGCCAACAATGTATCCGTCAGACACAACAAACCATCATCACTCGGATGGCAATGAAGTAGTAGAGCTGTCACATCACCATCAGCGTGAATCTACAGTTGGGTATACAACACGAGTTTTTTCCCAGGAGCAACTGCATCATTTACGATGGATCTCAAAGGGCTCGTAGTCGGAGAAAATCAGCAGATACCAGTCACTGTATTCAGCAATGGTATACAATATGATCAAGCTATATACAATCTTACTATCGTCCCTCAATCAGTATGTAATATGATTACCGATCCAGCTCCTATCCCATGATGTACCAACCCAGCAGCCAACAACTACAATCCAAATGCTACACAAAACAACGGATCATGTACCTATACATCCACAGGAGATAATCAACAAGTTCCATGATGTACCAACCCCAACGCCACCAACTACAACGCCAACGCTACGGTAAATAACAATACCTGTACTTTTGCCATCCCATGATGTACTAACCCCAACGCCACCAATTACAATGCTAATGCTACTATAAACAACGGTACCTGTATCGTAGCTCCAGGAACAGGAAACGTAGTGACTTGATGTATGAACTCAGCAGCTAGTAACTATAATGCAGCGGCAACAGTGAGCAGTGGTATCTGTAATTTTAATCCCAGTACAGGAACAGGAGGTACAGGAGATGAAAAGTCTTTTTTTATCCTTCCTAAGGCAAAGATTACCACAGCACCAAGCAAACCAGGAACCGCAGTAGTTGCTAAACCTTCGTCTAAGTTCTTCACAACACCACCATCACCCACAAAACCCACAACCCAAAAAACAGTCGAAGATATCAAACAAGCGGTAGCAAAAAAACAAGTCATAGCTATAAGTGAGGAAGATATCCCTGTGAGCTGTGAATCCAATATGGTATCTATTTACCAATATGCAAAAGACAACGACTTGATCACCGATGCAGATGTTCCTAAACTCTGTCAGCCTATCACTAGAGCAAAACTAGCAGAACTTATGGTAAATTACGCACTCAAACTAGCGCTCGTTGAACCAAATCTCAAAAGAACATGTACCTTTTCTGATATCGGATCATATGATAATACAGCAAAATTCTTTATAGCGCTGGCATGTGACTTTGGATTCTTGGGAGTCAACAAAAACGGAACAATTCAGAAACAGTTTAGACCAAGTGATTTGGTTACTAGATGAGAGTTTGCAGTAACCGCAACAAGATTTTTGTTTGGCGATACTCTCAAAAATGCTAAGGAAGGACAAACGCGATATAGCGGACCAATGAAAGCATTGTATGATGCATATGTTATGAAGAGTATAGAAACTCCTTATGAGAATATTCTTCTATGACATGTACTCAGTATGATGAGAAGAATAGATAAAGCAGAGTTAGTGAAAAACACGAAATATATTAGACTAAGAGAAACAAAATAAACACCACTATAACACAAATCCTCTGTCTGACAGAGGATTTTTTTAGTTTCAACAATTCACAATTCACAATTATACCTTCTCCACTATCCTCACAATATCTTCTATTGTACAATCTTCCAGCCTCTTTTTCGCAACATCTTCTGGCACCAAAAAATGCGTCTTGGTCATTTTTGCTATCTTCCCCATAGTCTTCCTACTAAAAGGAGCAAACACCTCCAAAAACTCCAACAGGACATCCATAGTAACAGGCCAAGGATGTTCTTTGCGAGTCAGTGCGATAAGGCAACTTTGTACTCTTGGTGCTGGACGAAAAGCTTTGGCTGGGACGGTTTTTGCATAGCGGACATCGTAGCTGTGATTCAGCAACCATCGGAGGTAGGACTTCTTCCCAGCATCACTATGGATCTTATCTCCCACCTCTTTTTGCATCATAAAAAATCCCGCCGACCAATCTTGCTTCCCATAACCAAAAAACTTCCTCAAAATCGGCGATGTAATGTAGTAAGGCAGATTTCCCACAACGACGGTTTGTGATGGAGAAAGTGATTTACTCTCCAATAGATCCTGGGGTTTTGTCTCCAAAACATCAGCAAAAATTATTTGTTCGGTACCAATAAATTTTTCTAGAGACTCCTGCATTTTCGTATCTTTCTCTATCACCAAAAAATGAGGCACGATATCTTTGATACGTTTGGTGATAGCTCATTTTCCTGGTCATATTTCAATCAGTGTATTTGCACTATTTTTTTCACACAAATCCGATATCTTCTCGGCAATATATTGCTGCACTTTACTATCATGAAGAAAATTTTGCCCTAGGTACGTACTCATGACATTAAATGGTTAATGGGTAATTGTACTCTTTACTATCTAGTCGTATAGCCTGTCATCCTCAGAGCATTGTCATCCTCAGAGCATTGTCATCCTGAGTGAAACGAAGGATCTTAGTGATACAAAGATTCTTCGGTCGCTTCGCTCTCTCAGAATGACCAGATGGTTTTGTTATCCTCAGAGCATTGTCATCCTCAGAGCATTGTCATCCTGAGTGAAACGAAGGATCTTAGTGATACAAAGATTCTTCGGTCGCTTCGCTCTCTCAGAATGACCAGATGGTTTTGTTATCCTCAGAGCATTGTCATCCTCAGAGCATTGTCATCCTGAGTGAAACGAAGGATCTTATATCTCATCATATAGATCGTTTCGATGAGAATTGTTTATAACAATAAGCTCAATTTTTTTTGCTCTCACGATTCACTTTAGTTGTTTTTCTCTATTGATGCTCTCAATAATAGATCAGAATATTTCATAATACACAAGCTTTTTAACAAAATATTTTTTCGTAAATCAGTCGATAACTCATTCTCTATGCTGCCAAATTCTTTCTTTCAGGTTACTAGTTACACCAACATATAATACTCCATTTTTCTTAGATGCCATGATATACACATATCCTTCTTTCATATTGTCCTATGATGATATCAAAGATTCTTCGGTCGCTTCGCTCTCTCAGAATGACGGGCATGTTATTTTATCGTACTGCGTAATGATACTTTGTTTTCATCCGCAACGATATGACCTGCTCGTGTTTTCCCTTTGAGGAGTTTTTCTTGTTGGACAAAGAACGGATCTTGGATGTTTTGTCCAGCCATCGCACCAAACTGTTTATATAGCTGCAACAAAGGATCAAACTGCACAAATACATACCCAATACTTCCATCAGGACCAGCAGTTGGTTTATGGATATTACTTTTTTGTAACAAACTATTTGCTCACAGACTAATAATACTTGCATTTTCTTCTCTGTATGCCTGGAGTGTCACCGGCACCAATCCAAACAATGTTGCTTGGTATGATACGCGACTTGCTTGTTCAACCGCTTGGATAAGGGTTGGATCTATCCCAGCCATCACTGCAAGTGGTTCTTGGAGAAGAGGAAATATAGATCTAATAAGGGGAAACGCAGCAGCTGATTCCAACAACAACGCAACACGCAGATCGGTAAATGTAGGGCTGTTCTGTATGATGAGCCCAGCATTACTCGAAATAATATCTTCAAGTGTTGCATCATCAGTTTGCGCAAACAAAACTGGATCATAAGAACGCATACCAGAAAATATTGCAATTTTATCTTCATCTGTCCATAGTCACTGCATATTGCTTTCTATATACACAATGGTTTGATCATCGATGTATGACGTTAGGTTGGGAGCAAAGATAGTTGTTGTTGGGATTTCTTTAGGTTCTTTGTAAATAAGATGTGCATCCAATGCCAATCATCATTTTTCTCATGCTACCGTCACAACAAATGCATCTGTCTGTGAGATAAATGCTTCAACCGTCGCATCCCCGATAGGTGCTGCATTTGGGTCAACACGAGAGATGAACACAACATCTTTTCCGGTAACTAGTGGCTTCATAACAACAAATCATGTGCCTTCAGTGATAGATATATTGCTATCGCTATTGATGATTTCTAAGGTGTTGGGTTGTGCAAAGATATAAATACTATCATTATATTTTTCAAATAAATAGTCGGTATCATCTTGTATGTTTATCATCGCAAGAAAATCTTGTGGCACAAATCATTTTTTTGCATCGATAAGAATTGCACTATATTGGTTGACTATCCCACTTCCAAATTGGAGTAGTCCGATATGGTTACTTTGTGCAAGTGTGTTATACAAAGGATTGCTGCTGGCGGTAGCGACATCATCACCCAAAAGTCTTAGCATACTGTTGCTCTGAACAAGGACTGCTTGTTGTGCTTGTGCAGATACATATGGAAATAGTGGCGACAATTTTCCTGGTTTATTACTAAGAAAAAATCGGCTCAGTACAGTGATGTTGATTGCTACAAACACAGCGAAGACAATAAGAACTCGACGCATATGGTTGTTTACTTTTTTTGAGATAGGTTGTTGCATAGTGCTTACTTTTTATAAGATAAATAATTGTTATTTTTGTTGTTGATATAACTTGTATTCTGCAATAATAATATCCAATACTTGGTCAGGTGTTTTATCTGATGTATCGATAGTTAGATTGTAATACTTATGATCAAAATAATCTATATTATATAATTTAAGATATCTTTTTTGCATTGCATCATCTCTTGCTTGAGTTGTATTTATAGCTTCTTGTAGAGTATTGTAGTGTGTTTCATTAGCACCTCTACCAGCATCCATAATTCTTTTTGCTGCCTCTTGTATATTTACTTCCAGAAATATATTAAATGCTTTTGGTTGGCAGTAAAATCCTAGACGACTATCTAAAACAATTGCAGCTTTTGGGTCCAATGCTTTTTGCATGTCTTCATACTGCTTATCAAATTTTTCTGCATTTCCAGGCTGGTCTCCCAGAAGATCAAAATCATAGATAGAAAGCCCCATTTGCTCTGCCAATTGTCTTTTCATATTGCCCACCGACAGATATTCATAGCTAAGTTTCTCGATAAGCATATCTGAAACAGTTCATTTTCCACTCCCTGATTTTCAACCAATAGTAATCACGTTTCTCTCCACAAAAGATAAAATTCTATTTCATCATAACAAGTTCCTTCCACCTATCAAGCAAATAGTAAAAAAGATGTTCAAAAATTTGACAAATACACCATTCGCCAGTATAATTAAGAGAAAGATATTTTTATTCTTTATAAAAACACCACAAATGACAAGATTTAAAAAGACAATGACAATGATTATGGCAACGGTATTATTCGTGCAATCAATTATGCCAGCATCTATTTTTGCTGCTAATGATCCAGCCACAACAGCCACATCATATGATACAAGGCTTGTTACCATAAAGATAGGTGAAAGCTACAACAACTTACTAAATTCTGGAGAACCATCACTATGGAAGAGTATGCGATTAGCTGCACAATTATATGCAGTTATGATGGTTGGACCCAGTTGTGAACAACAAATATCTACAATAAAAGCTACACGTTTGTTAGGCAGCCAAACAAAAAATGTTACTACTAGATCGTATCAGTGATTTGCAGAAGAAAAAAACTTTGTCGATACGAGAAACTTAGTTGCATCAGTAAAAATATCCCCTATTTGTACGGAGTTATTTTCCGATACTCAATGAGATCCTTCTGCTGATTTGTTGAAATTATATGAGAATTTCTTTGCAACATTTTTTCCAGGAGTAGATTTCAATACATTTATGCAAGGAGCTGGTAAAATTGTAGATCAAGAGGCTTATATAGAAAGTGTATTTACTCCAGCACAGATACAAAAAGTACATAACTATATTACTACTAGGCAAATACCAACGCAAGCTTGTTCACTTACTTCTGCTGATAAAGAACTATATATGCAAGCTAAGACACAGTATATAACAGCAACGGATAGTAATCAAGCAGCTGTTGCAAAATCAGCATTTGATGCCATGAATAAAATACAATCGAGAGTAGTCTGTACTGATGCACAGGTTCAATCAACAACACTAAACTCAGAATGTACCAACAAAATAAGTATTCTAAAATCACAGATATCTTCGTTACAATCAGATACTAGCGCATATCAAAAAGATATTGCGAGAATCCAGAAATCTATAGATACCATATCACAATCATCAGATTGTTCTATTAATACAAAAAGGGCTCAGTTGTGAGCAGTAACTAAAGGAGACTCAAAAACAAAATTAACTACAGACGTATTGCAGTTTCAATCAGTAACACCAACGGTAATACCAAATACAGTACCACAATTTTGTCAGTCAACAGCATCAGCACTTAACGAACAATTAAATACGGCATCATACTTTACGGTAAATAAACTCATACAAACCATAAAAGATATTAAACCAAATCTTACTCAAGAAAAACAATCACTCGCAACATTAATCCAAGCCTTGGCAGTAGACCAGTCTGCAACAAAAGCACAACAATTGGGACTAAGTAAACCATCGAGTGCTATGGGAAACTTTCTTACTGTACTTGAAATGACAGCACAGAATATTTTAACCAACTCTGCTATGTACAAGATCATTGATATATTGCCACTTATGGATATGTATTGATCTGCTTTAGATAAGACGTCATTATGAAAGGCAAATAGTTTTACTCTCCTCCAAGAAATTTTGGACAATGGAGCAAGATTTGTCCGAAATGAAAGCACCCAATCATTCATTGAAGAAAACAAAGATACTCCATGATTGAGATTCTGAGCAAGAGCTAATAAATCATCTCAAACAAATGACTTATCTATCGATATAAAACAATTGTCCGCATATCAAATCACAGAAGAAATACAAGAGACTCCATATTCTACTACAGTGACATCGACTGAGCCAACATTATCAGATTTGAATGTGATATATTTTGGTCCCAAAAATGGTGAAACTACAGCATACGACAATACACGAAACAATAGAGTATGGTATGGAGTAACTCCTTCAAAAACGACTATTATATCTGATGCTAATTATCGTTTACTTATCGACAATAAGCAATATAACAGCTATCTACAAGCATGAAGTTTTCCTATAGAGGTTATCGATGTTAATGGGACACATATTGCTGTAGTAGCAGACCATAAGAATAGTAAAGTAAGCTATTTAGATGCAGGAACTTATTCTAATGGTTGGATGAGAATTGACGTTGGACAAAATGGGCAAGCAACTATGTTTTATCAGAATAACAGTGTCTATCCTCGTGCTATAGACGCATCTGCATCTATCAATGGAAAATTAGAATTAGCTCTTAAGTCAGAGCTGATATGGCCAGAAGGATTTGCTCCATTTATCTCACAAGCTCCTAAGACATCAATCACTACTCAAAATTCGACAAGAGGATTATCAGTATCTGCAGACAATACAGAAAAGATAGCAACACAAACAACGACGCGTATTGATAAACAAAGACAAGGTATGTTGCCAATAAAGATATCATGAAAATTATTTTTCAGTCCAAATGTATTAAACTTCAAATTAAATAGAACTTACAATCCAGCGAATGGAACCAATACTATAACATTCGTAGCGACTCTTATTGGAGGGGCTACTTGTTGAGTAGAGACACATGGAAGTATAACATATCTAAGTGATGAATATGGAATCCCTGCAAAATCAGAAGAAAATCCAGTTCTTAGCGCAAACTTTAGTTTAGGGTCAGCAGCATATAAATTAGAAATATCTTCATCAGATATTGATGCTATTGTACAAGCACTAAGTGGAGATTGAGAACCAGATATAATTGCCATTATCAATAAAAACATTGTTAATAATCTTTCAGTTCTTGGCATGTCATTTGGATCAATTGTTGCCACGCAAGATAGAGTTGATGTAAGTTATTCAGACTGAACACAAGAGGATCTAAAATGACTTTTTATGCCTATTGTAGAAGCTATGGATCTTGGTCGATTAGGTCAATTTATTGATTTTGCCTCTGATGATGGAGATAAAGATCCAGTCGATCCTGTAGATGCAAGCCAAGAGCAGGCTTATGTCAATAACTATTATGCTGATCAAAACTTCTTTACAATCTCATTTATAGGTGATTCGTGATCCTTTGTAAATCCCACAGTAGCTCCTATGTTACATGTAGAATCTTGTTTTGATAAATGCGAATACTATAAATATTCCATGAATTTTTCGTCTGATGGAGAGTATACAGTAACTGTGCCATTAGATATTTATGAGAATGCTATCTCTATATCAGTAGAAGCACAGCATAACGGTTATCAAATCAGTCAGCAGTTTATGTAATATTCTATTTATTAACTATCAATAAAATCAAAAATACCTCAAGTCTCTTATCCAAATTTTATGAAAAATATATGCATGCATCGCAATGGGCGCATCATCATACTTTTGTTGTAGTTACTTGAATGGTAATTTTTGCGGCAATATGAGCACGGCAATTTTCGGGCCATTTTATCGGAGATCTAACTGCTCAGGCATCTTGACCTGTAGTAGATATGTCTATAAGTAATACAGTGTTGCCTGCACAGGCGACTCCATGATCAATGGTGACATTTTTCTACTATTATCAAAACGAATCATACTCCTTCAATGGAGAGGTTCCTAGTGTTATAGATATTAGTGCTGACATTCCAGCATGATTAACGTTTGTTGATAGTACCCCAGCACCAACCACGACAACAAACGCAACATTATTACGAAACAATGTATCATTGACTGACGGTGTCTATTGATTTATTATTGTAGAAATGCAAGTAAATCAAACACCTCCTAGTGTTATAACACAGACAGTTAATCTTGCCATGCCAAATAATACTGATGAGATTACATACAACAATAGTCAATCTTCACAAATAACTATAGAAGAGTGAGGTATAAATAGTCTAGTTGATGTTGATTTGTCCATAGTTAAATCATGACCACAAGTAAGTAATGTAGGATGAACAATAAATTACACTATCAATTATGAAAATATTGGTACGGAGACAGCAACCAACGTTTCTATTATTGATGTTATCCCAGCAGGAACACAGTTTATCGACAATGGAATTATTGGTATCAGCACTTCGCCACAAGTATCAACTATTACAGGAGAATTTGATGAGGTATATATTTGGAATATTCCATCATTAACTCCATGACAGCGATGAAGCATTTCATTATCCGCCACAGTAACTCCATGACTACCTGATGGATTCTGATTATTTAATGTTGTACAGATAAACAGTGACCAAAATGATACTTGATCAAATAACTTTGATTATGTAAGTACAACAGTGCAGGCAACCTGAGCAGATATAGCAATAATAAAGAGTGCTACGGTAAATAGTGCAAGTATTGGTAACTCATTCCAGTACAATATGGTTATTACCAATAATGGCCCAGAAATAGGAGAAAATATAATCGTAACAGACACACTTCCGGCATGATTGACGATAGTGTCTGCAACCTGAGCGACTGTAGTTGGTAATACTTATACACGAAATATTGCACAGTTACCTATTTGGTCATCAACATCGCGTAGTCTTACTGTACAAGCAACCGCAGCTGGAACAATCAGTAATAGCGTGCAGGTATCTGCAGCTACATTTGATCCTGTCCTTGCAAATAATAGCTCCACATTCCCTGTAAATATTGCAGCAGGAAATAACAACGGAACCGGATGAAACAACAATTGAACAGGGGGAACTAGTGGATGAAATACCGGATGAACATGAAATAATGGTTCAGGCAGCAATAATTCAACAGGGAGTAATAGTTGAGGTAATTGAAGTAGTAGTCCTGTCTGATCTACGACAGAAGATACCAATGTAGAGCAAACACACTGATCTGCTGAAGTATCTGAAGAAGGAGCGAAAGCATGTATATACGAGGATGCACAGTATGTCAGTAAAGGACCATTTACGGATACTTTGGGTCATCGAGGATTCCCATACATCGAGATGATGCGTGTATCATGTATACATAGATGACCATGAGGGAAAAAGTGACTATGGATTTATGAACCCAATAGATCTGTAACAAGAGCTGAAGTACTCAAAACAGTCGTAAAGATTCTTGGTATTCAGTTTGCTAATTTTGAAATACTTCATGAAGATCTTCCATATAGAGGAGATATGATATTTACTGACACTCCCAATTGGTTCAATCATTATGCACAATATGCATACAATCAAGGATTGACTGATGGATTATATACTACCGACAAAAACGGAAACAAATATTTATCTCCTGATAAATCTATTACGAGATATGAAGGTATAAAAATAATTATGTTGGCATATGCAAAGTTACAACAATCAGCTATAGAAACTATGGGGTCTAGTGTTCTAGGAGATGTGATCAACCCAAATGATCCATATTACAGTTATGTCAGACAAGCTGAAACATTATGATTTATATCAGGTGTTCCACAAAACAATGGAGGATATAATTTTGAATGATTGAGAAATATCACAAGATCGGAATTTGCAAAGATAGCATCATTACCATTCTCAGAACAGCTATTTGATATCGCATATATTGTAGAACATAGTTCGATATACCAAACTATTGTACAAGGAATACAGGAAACAACGATGGATAAAATTCGCTTTGCAAATATCGTATTACAGCAAATAGATGAAATGCCAGAAGAAGAATTCTTGTCTTCATTTAAAGTAAGTAAGGATGTCTTTATGGATGTTCTTACAGAAAAAGTGCTCAGTCCATTATTAGAGTAATAGATTTATTTCTGTCAAAGAGCTTCCAAAACCGTCTCGTAACCGAGTTGGCCACAGGCACTCTTTTTTTCTCTTCCCATGTTTTCTCTGACTGTTACAGATACTCCATAGGACAATACTATTTGTTGAAATCTTCTAATCTGTTTTGGATCAGATTCTTGCAGTTTGATTGTAGGATTTTCATTGTAGGGAATTAAATTGAGATGTGCCATTCTTCATTTGAGTAGCTGACCTGTCTGATGAGCAATACTGTCCATATCATTTATGTCTTTGATCATGACATACTCAAACATTACTTCATTTCCTGTTTTTCTGCTATACTTATCCAATACAGCCATGAGTTTATCCAGAGTATAAAATTTTGCAATCGTTGGTACAAGCTCTTCACGAAGTGCTTGATTGGGAGCATGGAGACTGAATGCGAGACTCACAGGTAGATTATCTTCAATAAACTTCTCCATCTGTGGAATCACTCCAGATGTTGATATCGTGACACGTCTTTGTGATAGTCAAAGATAGTTAGTGTCAGTCAGATATTGGCATGTTTTTTTGACGGCACTGTAGTTCATCATTGGTTCGCCCATTCCCATAAAGACGATATTTCTTACTCTAAATAGTGTCCCATCTTCTCTCTTTCCAAAGCGCTTTTTGATATAGTTATTGACATGCAATACCTGTCAGAGTATCTCTGATCGTTCAAGATTTTTCTTAAGGCCCATCTTTCCTGTTACACAGAAAATACAACCGACACTACATCCTACTTGTGATGAAATACATAATGTCATTCTGTTAAGTTTTTCTTTTTTGGTCTGTTTGTCTTTATGAAAATGATACATAAGAACAGTTTCTATGATATTCCCATCAGTAGTTTTAAAGAGAAATTTGCTGGTCTCTTTACACTCGTCTATTCTTTCGACAGTGATTGGGATGATAGAGAAGCGTTCTTTAAGCTGCGTTCTGTTTTCCTTTGAGAGAGTAGTCATATCATCAAAATCAATTGTAGCATTATGAAAAATCTCCTGCTCAATCTGTCTGATTTTGTAGGGTTGGAGTTTGTTTTCTTTTCTAAACGTTTCAAGAGCCTTGCTGTCAAATATGGAATGCATTTATTTCATAGAGTGTAAAGCTGTTCGTAGTAAGGTATTGTATTATCTATAAAAGTCAAATAACTTCAATATGATGGGTATGAGGGAACATATCGACAGGTTGCATGGTTTTACAGGGGATGTTTGCTTGGGCAAGGAGTTCAAGATCTCTAGCCATCGTGATAGGATTGCAGGAGATATAGATAATTTTTACTCCATAGTCCTTCTTCATCTGTATAAGGAAGTCGATAACGTTTTTATGGAGTCATTCTCTTGGAGGATCAACGATTACTAGTCATACAGAATGCATTCTTTCTGCAAGCTGCGGATAGTCGACAAAGAGTTTTTCCGATGTTCCAGCAAAAAACATTGCTTTACTTTCTAGTCCATTAATCTTTGCATTGTGCCAAGCGTCAGTAATAGCTTCTTGTACTACTTCTACACCAATAACACTATTCCCAAGTCCCATAGAGAGGAAACTTAGTCCAATGCTTCCTGTTCCACAGTACAAATCGAGGATGTCTCATTGGGTATGTCCAGCAAGTTTTGCTGCATGATAGAAGAGTTGTTGTCATCAGACGGTATTGGTCTGAAAAAATGAAAATGGAGATATTCTAAAATTCAATGAAGTCATATCATCACCATGTGGATAGATCATTTTTTCATAAATATATCCATCTCCCCATCGAGTTTCTGTACGGGTATCAGCACCTCTCACAATATCTGCCAATCCGTTATTGTATGAGGTAATCCATGTCGTTACAGTTTTGTTTAGATACACATCTTTTTTACATAGATCCTGAAACTGTAACCAAAGATTTTTCATATCATCATCAAAATCCTTGTCAGCCAATACCAAATGCACAAGAAATTGTTCAGTATTGATCCCTTGTCTGATGACTAGGTGTCTGAATACTCATACATGGGTTTTCTGGTCATAAGTAGGAAGTCAGGAGTCTTGACACAATTTTTTGATATATTCATACAATACATTCGCCTCTTTTGTTATTAATCCACAAGTATCTACATCAACAATCTTACTAAATTCACCTTGTTTATGAAATCCAAGATTCCAATCGGTATGTATGTTTTGTCTATCAGAAATATACTTCCCAAAACTAAACTCTATTTTGTTTCTGTATCCAGTTTGCAGTGGAGAAGGAATAATAGGTAATATATCTATAGTATCCAATTTCCTGACACAATCTTTAACTAGATCCATCTTCACTTCCAATTGCTTGGTATAACTCATGATCTGCCATTTACATCCACCACATCCTATTTTGTGTGTAGCTTCATTATCCTTACTTGCATTGATTGGTATAAAATAATGTGGACAAAAAACTTCTCCATCAGCCCACTGTGGATCATATGATTTGATAGTAACGATATGTGCTTCAATAAAGTCTTTTCTCTTTTTAACGATACGACAATCGACGACACTTCATGGTAAAGCGCCTCATTTGATCAATATTTTTTTGCCATCAGAAGCTTTCGCTATACCAATACCGCCATAGCCAATCTTTTCGATGCGAACATCTTGTAAAAAACGTAAGATTTTTCTCATAAACCAAATAATAAACAAAACATTGCCCAGTATATGATAATGCTACTTTATTGCAAAGTAAGATAATAGTTACTCTTCAATAGTTTTTTTCTCATAGAAGTTAGTAAAAACCTGTTCTATAATTTTTTTAGATTGCCCGATATAGGTAAGTGGATCAGTAAGAAATTTAAGAATATCTTCATTAGGGACGATATCTAGTATGCGACTATCATTTGATACAATAGTATAGTAGGGAGTCTTTTTATTATATGCTTTAGTCGCCAATTCCGCAGTAAGATCATGAGCTTCACTTCTTGAAAGAGGTTTACTCACTTTGGTAGGGTCTGTGATATACGTCATCAACTGCGCTGAAGTAACCGTGCCAAAACTTCTCAAAACTCTTTCTTTAGATCTGCACTCTTTTAGTCAGAGGGTATGTACGGTTTTTGCTAAATTTCTCACACAGTGATCCATAAATTTAAATCCATCTTCTCGATTGATTCTCATATTAGATGATCACGCCAAGTTTCTTGCGTACGGGATTTCGCAATTCATCACAGACGTAACCAGGTTTCCAGTCATATAATTTCTAAGAGACATTACTTGTTCTTCAGTAGTAGGATTTCCATTTTTTGCATCTTTATGGGGCATAGCAGAAGATCATTTTTTCTTTTTAGAATCAGTATTTATAAATATATTCATGTCATCTCATCTTCCCGCAGCAATATATTTAGCAATATTGTTCATAGTCTCAGTTATCCTTCATAAGGCATACATAACATCTGCTTCATATTCTAATCCACTTGTTTGTGCTGAAGCGGTCATATGTTTAAGTCCAAGCATTTGACAATATGTTTCCTGTAATTGCATGCCGTCTAGTCCTAGCACTGTTGCAGCATGATGATTTCCCGTAGCATCTCCCCATTTTCCTATAAGAGAATTCTCATACGCATATTTCAGATGATTAAGTCCAGATTGTAACATCTCTGCATAATGAGCAAACGGTCTCCCTGCAGTTGTTGGTAAAGCATCATACAAATGCGTTGTATCCATCGCAACAATGTCCTTCCGTTCTATGCTTTTATCTAAAAGAATATCTCTAAGATTTTCGATAGATGTTGCGATAACTTTCAATGCAGATTTGAGTTGCAATGCTTTAGCAGTTTGTGTCGTATCAGCACTTGTTCTTCCCATATTAACAAAAGGCTTTGCTTCATCAGAAAGAATTTCTTCGAGAGCCTGATTGATTGCTATAACATCATGTCCAGTTTTTGCTTCCAGCTCTCTAATACGATCTGGATCAATAACATCCAAAGTAGCTTTTTTCTTTACTTCAGCAACGACACTTTCCGTTACAAGATCAGGACGAAGTGCACCAAGGGTAGCTATAGCTGCTGCCTGTGCAGCAAGACTATAAGAAAAGGTCTGATCTGGTCACCAGATAAGGGCCATATCATATGTTCCATATCTTCCTGATGTAAGAGTATTAGGATCAGGAATTTCTCACTCAGGAAATCTTGGAAGAGGGATTTTTTTTGGTTCTGGCATAAATTATGATAAACATAATAAAAAAATGTGATGAAGATATTTATTATGTTTTTATTTTTTGTACTTCCCTATATTATGCTGCATCACCTGTCAGTGTATTTACCACGACAATTTGCCCAACTTCTTTATGTATAGGAACCATAACTTCCAATCCACTTTCCAATGTGGCAGGTTTTTTACCCGCTTGCGCTCTATCTCCTCTAATACCAGGAACAGTTTCAGTGATTGCATATTCTATCGTTGCAGGAAGGATAACTCCTAAGACATTGCCATTGTGTACCATCAAGTGTACTTCAAGATTTTCTTTGAGATATTGAAGTATATCATCAACAATAGACTCATCAAGATCGTACATCTCTCCTGTATCATTTTCCATAAATGAGTAGCTGCCTCCATTGCTATACAAAAATGTCGCACGATTATGATTTACTTGTTCTGCTTCCATTACTGTTCCAGCATTAACAGTATGAACAAATGTTTTTCCTGTAACAATATCTTTTACTTTATATGAATCAGTTGCTCCACCTCTTCCCATATGCGTGTGATTCATTTCTGTTACTTTACACAGTTTTCCCTCCAAATTGAGAACCGTTCCCATTCTAACATCACTCGTTGTAATTTTCATAATAATTCCAAAAAACAGTAAAAATATATAATAGAAGTATATATATTTGCTCTATAAAGGCAAGTATAGTTGGTTATCCTAGTCATTGTGATAATTTTCTCTGTCATCCTGAGCGAAGCAAAGCGTAGTGAAGGATCTTAGTAATTATAAAAATTCTTCAGTCACCATACCCCAAGAAAATTTCCACTATCCGTCTTTGCGAGGAGCGAAGCGACGTGGCAATCTTATGTATTACCAAGATTGCTTCGCATACACTCGCAATGACAGCAATATTTGACGAATTATACTATTACTCTAATTCAAATACTATCAGCTGGCTACTTCCAGAAACACTCTGTCCCAATATTTGGTTGACTGTTTCTTGGAATTGTGGGCTATTTTGTCTGAGAAGATTGTAGAGTCCTAGATATTGAGCCAGGACAAATCTTTCATCTTGAGTGAGATCTATAACAACATCTTCGACTGTTTTCGGATTGCCTTGTGCAGCAAGAACTTTCTGTGTAGCATCCAACACCTTTTTTTCATCTATTATTTTTCCAAAGACATCTGCAACATCACCAACTCACTGACCATTACCAATTCTCTGAACAAAGGTATTCCCAATAAATGCAATAATTTGTTGTGCATCCGGGAAAAATCTTGCAACACCCATCTTCGCTCTCATATAAACAAGATCATCTCTATTTGTTAGTCCAAATGCTTCACTAAGGACATCATCGTCTAATAAAAATGCATATTTTGCTCAGAGGTTATTGGTTGAGAACACATTGAGATATCCATCATATCGCATCTTCACAAGCATAGTCATCTCTCCATCTTCATCGATACGACCAGTGACAGGATTTCTTTTAGCAAAGAATCTATGCATCAGTGATTCATTTCATTCACCCATAACAACTGATAATATATTTGGATCGATAACAATATATTTCCAATTATCTCTCTGGAATCTGAGATATGATTTACAGGTATTTCCATCAGACGTTGTTCTGTAGATATTTGCCCCACCAACGTTATTTTGATTATGAAGGAAATATTGGAGATATGTTCCTGCTATAGATACTCCATCTTCATCCGGTCTATCTTTAACATGTTGTATAAACTTATTATAATGAGCAAATTGGAGATCAAACACACTTTCCCATCTATAAGGAATTGAAAAATCCTGCGTTTGAGAAAGGTTATCATTTATGATATTAGTCATACCAGCACTCATTTTATACCAGACAAATGGGCCTCATCCTCCTTGTGAACTTATTCTCATAAAGTTCATAGATAGTTGGATGGTGCTCCACAATACAAGTAGTCATATGATAATACCAAACATAAGTTTTTCATTGTCATCACGATTGTTGTTCGCTAGTGTAACGAGGAACACACACAGGTGCAAGATCGACCATATAATAAGACCAATACCATACCATACGATTCATCCTGCGATAAGCCACCACATACTTCGACCTACAAATGTAACAGCTCCAAGAACAAGAAGTCTATGATTCCATGTTGCGATTCCATAAATAAGTGCAATTATTTGGAGTAAGATAATTATCCCTCGGATAAACCCTATATCAGTGTAGTAACTACTGAGATTTTGTAATGATCGATTGAACACGGCATTCCATGGAACCAAATATCTATAGGGAACCAAGAGAGCTTCACCTTTAACTTTAATACTTCTTCCTTGATATCGTTGCCTTATCTGAACGATTTCATCCCTCATCTGAGCAGGGTTGAAGGTATTGGTAGCAAGCATGGTTTCTATTTTTTCACCCCCTAGTGCATCCGAGAGAAGAGTATATCCTTCACTATTTTTTGGCAATTCCTCCACAAGGTCATAGAGAATAGCAAGATCAAAATTATTGATAGCATCTTCATACTGACAAAGAGTTTTGGCTGCAGTATTCCATCCATAACATTTACCGTCTTTTCTCAGTAATATATGAGCAATATCATATCCTAGTCCACGAGAAAACTCCTTCCAACCAAACCCGACATACCTTCCTACATCTTCACTCAATCCATTACCTCATTCAAAATCCCTAAGATCTTTATCCAAATCTTCAGAAGACAATCTCAATGCATCCATCGAACATATCGCAGGAGGAAGAACAATGCTATTGTCTACAGCATTTTGTGCATTAAGAGAACTACCATCAGTGCTTGCTAAAAGCGTTATTTTATCATCTTTTTGTCCCATCAACAATCATTTTGCAAATCCATCAAAACTTCCACTTTGGATTGACTGGATGATAAGATATGGGCTTTTAATAATGACAATCGATGCAATCAGAACAACTCACCATATAACAAAAGTACGGACAGTATGTAGAATCGTTTGTATAAGGTTCTTCATATGTATTTTTGCCCAAGCAAGAGACGATATGGAGATGATAGATCAGATAATAAGCAGAGGGACAAATGCATCAGCACTAATAAACTCATACGTAAACAATACCTGCATTTTCGCAAGAACAGCTATCACGATAAGTCACAGTCCAATAGCCAGCCCACTATTGATCCATAAAGCGATCACCAACAACACAAACACTACGACATCAATAAATGCAGTTGGTTTGGAAACTACAGCAAGACCAAAAAACAATCATGATAGTCAAACATAACGCATGATAGTTGTCTGGTCTTCCCCTTTCTTGTGTTCATGGATATAACGCAAAAATACGATTCCTGAAAGGATTGCGAGTACTGTCATAACAAGCACTCCCATATCCGTCTTGTTATCCACAAAGAGAAGAAACGCTCACAT
>Ga0335396_10003096_pt1 | contig 19568 bp, 19 predicted proteins | sample FRY02_FD_205743 | JGI IMG/M metagenome (GOLD analysis project Ga0335396, IMG submission 205743) | Freshwater microbial communities from Lake Fryxell liftoff mats and glacier meltwater in Antarctica - FRY-02 (spades assembly) (version 2) | ecosystem: Environmental > Aquatic > Freshwater > Ice >... | reverse complement strand
GGGGTGAGGGTTGGGGGTTAGCGGGGGCGGGTGGCTCGGATGCGGGCCAGCGCGGGTTGGGGGATGGCCGAGAGCGGGGCGAGGCGGATGAGGGCAGTCTTCAGCCAGCGCTTGAGGGGCTTTGTCCGGTGGCCTGACAGGGACGAGACGAGGAGCCCCGTGATGGCGGGGCGCACTTGGAGGGTAAACTGTTTCTTCATGCGGGTAATAAGATTTCACACGATGAATACAGGAACGGATAATAATTGAAACCAAAGAATGAAGGTCTTTCGTTAGGGAATTTTAACTATCAATGTTTTGTAATGATGTGTGCTGGATCGGATGAAGGGAGGACACGGAAGTGTCCATGCCGCGCCCGTGCTTGAAGTGTAGGCGAGGATGCGCGGGGCGGGTGGAGCCGCTTCCTGCGCCGAGAGGAGGGAGAGGCCAAGGAGGGTCGTGCAGAGGGCGAGAAGCAGGCGGCGGACATCCATCAGGGAATGCCGCGATAGATCGCGGGTGGGACGGGTCAACGTTGAAGGAGGAGGCGATGCGCGGCGTGCGGGGAAGGCGCGGCTACTTTTCCAAACGGAAGAACCGTGGAGGTCCTGGTTCGACGGGCAGGCAGACCACCTTCTCATCGCCGGAGAGGGTGACCGGGGCGGTGACGGCGGACCATTCGCCCAGAAGGGTGGAGCTGGATTTGAGGTTGAAATCCAGGGCGAGGCGGGACCAAGCCAACTTGATTTGCCCGGCGGTCCGTTGGATGTCGATCGGTGGGAGGGAGGGGCCGATCACGTAGAAGTTGTCGGCGAAGACATTGTCTCCCAGGCTGACCGGGGTGTCTTCGGAGAAGCCGACGACGGCGATCTGGAAAGCCCCCGTTTCGTCCATGTCCCAAGTTGCCGGGAGGGTGGGATCGACGGTGCGGAAGGGGGGCCACACGTAGCCGCCGGTGGCACCGTTCTCGTCGAAGGAGGCGGTGAGGGTGTGGGTGTCGGCATCCCACGATATCCGGACTGCGGCGCTGGTGGCGGGGGTGAGGTGGAAGACCTCCGAGCCCATGTCCCCCGGGAAATCGAAGTTGCTTAAAAAGTGGTGCTCCTGGGGGGTGGTGGAGGTCCGGTAATTTTCGAGCATGGCGGAGAAGTTGAGGTCGGGGTCGGCGCTGTGAAGGACGGCGACGCCGATCCCGTTGGCGGTGTTGCCGGCGGGGAGGGTCTTCACGGGGACGTTCACATCGGCCTAGATGCTCCAGTTCTCGTTGAACGGCGCGTTGCCGACGATCCAGGGCCAGGCCATCTGGTCGTCGGGGCCTGTCGGACCGGAGATGGAATAGCGGAGGACGCCATCGCCGGACATGGAGAGGAGGCCGGTGCCTTCTTCGAACGGGTCGCCCCATTTTGCGGTGTTCCGGGAGGGACCCGAAAAGTCGTCCAAGCCGGTGAATTGGGCGGTTGCAAGGGTGGTGGACCACAGGGAGATGGAGGCTGCGATCGCGAAGAGAGGGTGCTGATTCATGGGTGACGGCGAATGTCCCAAGCCTTTTGCCGTGTGTATCCATTATCTCCGGGAGGCAGGGGATGCAAGCCTTTTCCGGGGTAGGGCCTATCGTGGGGAAGGCGGGTCAGCTGGCCTGTCGTCCTTGAATGAAGGTGGCCACGGTTGCTTCCGGCGTTCCCCGATAGACCAAGGCGGAGGCGATGGAGTTGGCGTCGGAGGGCGGAGAGAAGCGGCCGCGGAGGGGGAGGACGCGGTTCAGGTCGAGGAGGAGGAGGTCGGCTTCCTTGCCGGGGTCGAGGGAGCCGATGAGGTGGTCTTTGCCGAGGGCGGTGGCGCCGCCCATGGTGGCGAGGTGAAGGGCGTCGACAGGGTTGAGGATGGGGATGGACCCGTCCTGCATACGGCGGACGGCCTGGGTTTCGATGGCCGAGCGCATGACCTGCCAGAGGTTGAGTTCGGGGCCGGCAGCGACATCGGATCCGAGGCCGACGGGGATGCCGGCCTGGCGGAGGGAGTGGAGGGGGCAGAGGCCGGAGTTGAGAAAGAGGTTGGCGGTGGGGCAGTGGGCGACACGGGATCCGGAGGTGGCGAGGAGATCGATTTCCCGGTCGGAAAGGTGAATGGCGTGGCCGAAGATGCTTCGTGGGCCGAGCAGTCCGGCCTCGCGGTAAACGTCGGTGTAGGAGGAGCGGTCGGGAAAGCGTGCGCGGACCGCGGCGATCTCGGCGGTGTTTTCGGAGAGGTGGGTTTGGATGTGGCAACCGGTGTCCGCAGCGATGGCGGCGGCCTCTTTCATGAGGTCCATGGAGCAGGTGAGGGCGAAGCGGGGGCTGACGGCGTAGTCGAGAAGTCCGTTGTTGGCTCCATGCCATTGTTCGGCGAGGCGGCGGGTTTCGTCGAGGGATTTGCGGCGGGCTTCGGCAGGGTGGGCTTCGCCGTAGGAGCCCTCGTCCATCATCATCTTGCCGATGACGGCGCGGATGCCCTTCTCGGCGGCGATTTCAAAGGCGAGGGCGGTGCTGTCCTCCCAGACCGCGGCGTAGAGGACGGCGGTGGTGGTGCCGTTGGCGAGGAGTTCGTCGAAGAAGGCCTCGATGAGGGAGCGCTGGCCGGGACCCTGGAAATCGAGTTCAGCGGGGAAGATGTGGCGTTTGAGCCAGGGGAGGAGGGCTTCCTCGCAACGCGCCACGACGGGGTATTGGGGGAGGTGGGTATGGAGGTCGATGAGGCCGGGGAGGCAGAGGAGGCGGGCGTCCTTGGGGGCGTCGAAGACCTCGTCTTCGGTGAGGAGGGCTTCGGTGAGGAGTTCGGAAGCGGGGCCGCTGGTGGTGATGGTGCCGGTGTGATCGACGATGAGGATGCCGTCCTCCACAAAGCGGAGGGTGTCCGGGGTGGGGGCGTCGAGGAGGGAGGCGCGGATGATCATGGGCGGGGTAGGTGACTATGGCTTCGTCGCAGCGGCTTGCCAACCCTCGGGTACCCGGAGTGCGGTGGCTTGACACCGCCTGGGAGGGCGGGGCTTGACCCGTGGGGGGGGGGAGAGTCGAGCATGGTGGGAGAGTCGGGCTTGGTGGGAGAGTCGGGCTTGGTGGGAGAGTCGGGCTGTTTGGGGTGCGGGGGGGCTGGGATGTGAAGGTGTGGCTGGGAGGGTTGGGTGGACGGGGACACCACCGCCCCGTCAAGCCGGGTGCCGCCGGGCGGTGTCCCGTCGTTGCCTACGGCTATGCCGGGGCAGGGCAAGACCACCGCACTCCGGGGGTCTATAGAGGGACGTCACCCTGAAGGAGGATGGAGATGGGGAATGAATAGACGGTGTTGATCCGGGCTCGGTCCTCCGTTTGTTCGAACCATTTGGCGGAGCACCAAGGATAGTCGGCGGCGTTGCGCACCAGTCCGTGATGAACAGCATTGGTATGGACGTAGTGGAGACGCGAAAGGTAGGCCTTGTTGGTCGTGATGTGCGACTCGCGGAAGTTGTGCCAAACGGTTCGTCCCTCGGTTTGGTCAAGGATGTTGAGGTCACGCGCACTGAGGGTGTGCACCCTTGCCGAGGAGCCTGCCGAGTTTCCCTGCACCGTCCTCCGGGCTGCGAGCGATGAGGTGGTAGTGATTGGCGAAAATTGACCATGCCTCGAGTCCCCAGCCCTGTTCCTCGAGTTCGCCGAGGATTAAATCCTGCAGGAGATTGAGGCGTTGATCGGAATGGAAGTGATGTACTTTATGGAGTGTCGCAGCGGTCACCATGTAGACCCCGGCTGCTCCCAGATAGTGCGGCGGGGCGTGGGGCCAGGAGTTCATTGCTTGAGGATAGGGAAAATGTTCAAATGAACAAGTTTATTTTGATATATTGGAGAAGCGTGGTCGTGAGGGTGGAGCTGTGGGCTGTGGAGTGAGTGGGCTTTTTGGGGAGGGGGTGGCTCGGAGGGCGGGTGGGCGGGGACACCACCGCGCTGTCAAGCCAGCCGCCGCCGGGCGGTGTCAAGACCACCGCACTCCGGGGGGGAGGCGCACTCCGGGGGGAAGGCGCGCTCGGTGAGCGGCCTACTGGTTCCGGGCGGGGACGACTTCGGCTTCGAGGTTGGCGTCGAGGAGTTCGCGGCGGAGGGTGCTGCCACGCTTGTTGCTCCAGAGGAGGACGATGGGCGAGGCGACGAAGATCGAGGAATAGGTTCCGACGACGATTCCAACGATGATGGCGAAGGAGAAATCCTGCAGTTGTGGTCCGCCGTAGATGTAGAGCACGATCAGCGAGAAGAGGGTGGTGAGGGAGGTCAGCAAGGTCCGGGAGAGGGTGGCGGTGATGGCGCCGTTCATGACGTCCTTCACCTCGCCACGCTTCACCCGGAGGGTTTCCCTGATGCGGTCGAAGACAACGATGGTGTCGTTGATGGAGTAACCAGCCACGGTGAGGATGGCTCCGACGTGGATGAGGGAGAGTTCGGACCCGGGGAGAAGGATGATCACTCCGATGGTGATGATAATGTCGTGGAAGAGGGCGACGAAGGCACCGAGAGCGAAGGAGAACTCGAAGCGGACGGTGATGTAGATGAGGATGCCGACGAGGCCCATGCCGAGGGCGATGATCGAGTTGATCAGGAATTCATGACCGAGCGCGGCGCTGACTTCATCGCGGTCTTCCTCGATTTTGAAGACGGTGGCTTCGGTCTTGGTGTTGTCCACATCGCTGATCCGTTCGGCGACGATGGTTTCGGCGAGGAGGGGGATGTCCTTGCGGAGTTCCCCGACGATCTGGGCCTCATCCTCGGAGGCGCAGCGGATGGAGACGAGGTTGCCGGTGTTGGGGATGGATTCCTCCTGGATGATGGGCTTCTTGGAGAGGGTGATGTCGCTGAGAGCCTCGGTGATGGTGGCTTCGGTGATGACGTCCTCGCCGATTTGGAATTTGATGATCGCGCCACCGGCGAAATCGACGCCGAGGACGCTGTCCTGCTTGAGGCCGACGATGCCGAGGCTGCCGATGATGAGGAGACCGGAGAGGAAGAAGGCGATCTTCCGCTTGCCCATGAAGTCCATGGTGCGCTCCGGAATGAGGTTCAGGAAGGTGAGCTTCTTGATGAAGCCCGAGTTCTTCTTGCCCTCGGTGCCAGCGCCCCACCAGAAGAGGACGCGGGTCACGAGGAGGGCGGCGAACATGGCGGCGAGAATGCCGATGGTGAGGGTGAGGGCGAAGCCTTTCACCGTGCTGGAAGCGCGCCAGAAGAGGATCAGGGCGGTGATGAGGGTGGTGAGGTTGGCGTCGAAGATGGCGGAGAAGGCCTTGTCGTAGGCGGCGTGAATGGCGTGCTTGAGGGATTTGCCCTCGGCGAGTTCCTCGCGTAGTCGCTCGTAGATGAGGACGTTGGCATCGACGGCGACACCGATGGTCAGGACGATCCCGGCGATGCCGGGGAGGGTGAAGGTGAAGCCGAACATGGCCATTGCTCCGAAGAGGATGAGGATGTTGACGGAGAGGCCGATGAGGACGATGAGGCCGCCCATGCGGTAGTAGAGGAGGACGAAGACGAGGGTCAGGGCGAGACCGGCGATGCCGGCGTTGATGCCCTGATGGATGGTGGCCTCGCCCAGACGGGCGGAGACTTGGCGGACCTCGAGGATGCTGAGCGAGTTTTCCAGAGGGTTCATCAGTCCGGCGGCGAGGTTCTCGGCTTCCTGATAGGAATCGAGTCCCTCGATGATGAAGTTGGATCCGAGGGGAATGCTGTTCACCACGGGGGCGCTGATGACCTCGCCGTCGAGGACCACGGCGATGCGGTCGCGACCGGGGGTCATGTCCTTGGTGAGGTCGCGCATGCGGTCTCCGCCTTCGCTGGAGAGGCGGATGTTCACGACGCCCTGTCGGGCGGCATCGGGAGAGGCGAATTTGACGTGCTTGCCTTCGATGGCGATGCGGCGGCTGAGGAGGAGTTCCTCGATGTATTCCTCCCCATCGTCATTCTTGCCCTTGTGCTTGAACAGGGCGTAGCCGGGGACGATGGCCTGACCGGCTTTGACCAGAGGGGCCTGGCTGCCGTCGGGGTGGACCCGGCGGAGTTCGAGTTTGGCGGTCTTCTCGATGAGTTTCTTCATCTTGGCGGCCTCATCGGCGGAAATGCCGGGCATTTCGATAGTGATGCGGTTGGTGCCCTGGCCCTGGATGAGCATGTCCTTGGTGCCGGCCGGGTTGAGGCGCAATTCGAGGGTTTTGATGGCCTGCTGGATGGCGCGGGGGGTCACGGGGACCTTCTCGCCGACCTCGTTGAGGCGGGGCTGCACCTCGAGGGTGAAGGCCGTTCCGCCGGCCAGGTCGATGCCGGGCTTGAGGGTGGGGATGGGCGGTTTGCTGGGATCTGCGTTGGGGGTTTCGAAATGCGGCGGCTTGAGGGCCATGAGGCAGAGCACGATGATCCCGGCGATGAGGACGGAGCCGAGGTTGCGCTTGCGCTTTTCGACGTCGGTGGCGAGGTACCAGAAGAGGAGGCCAAGGATGGCGATGCCGGCGAGGAAGATGAAGAAGGGAGAATAATTCATGGGACGAAAGGGGGCTTATTTTTTCGGGTCCTCGGCGGAGGAGCCGTCGGAATCGCCGCCGGCGGTCTTCTTGGTGACGTCGCGAACGGAAGCTTTGTCAAAACGAGCGAAGACCTGCTCGGAGATGGCGAGGGTCACGGTTTTGTCGGAAATGTGATGCACCACGCCGTGCATGCCGCCGATGGTGACGACCTTGTCGCCTTTCTTCAGGGCGGCGATGCGGGCTTCGGCCTCTTTCCGCTGCTTCTGCTGGGGGCGGATCATGAGGACATACATCATCACGAAGAGGATGACGATCATGAAGAATCCGTTCCCAAAAATGGACTCCAAAAAGGAGGGTTGGACGGGCGGGTCGGCAGCGAGGAAATAGAGGGAGATCATCAAGCGCGTGTGGAATTATACCGCGCCACGAAGTCGTCTTTGAAGGTGGCGAAATCGCCTGCCTCCACTGCTGCTCGTGCGCGGCGCATGAGGCGCTGGTAAAAATCAAGATTGTGAAAGGAAAGCAACCTTAAAGCAAGGATTTCACCGGCTTTGAAGAGGTGCCGGAGGTAGGCGCGGGAGAATCGGGCCACGTGAGGGTGGCAATTATCGGTCAGCGGGCGCGGATCCCGCTCGAATTGGGCATTTTTGATGTGAATCGGTCCATCCGGGGTAAAAGCGAGGCCATGGCGGGCGCTGCGGGTGGGGAGGACGCAATCGAACATGTCCACGCCCCGGGCGATCATTTCGAGCATCTGGGGCGGGGTGCCGAGGCCCATGGCATAGCGGGGTTTGTTGGCGGGGAGGAAGGGTTCGGCGTGATCGATGGCGCGGAACATTTCCTCCTCGGGTTCGCCGACGGAGACGCCGCCGATGGCGTAGCCGTCCAGATCGAGGGCGGCGAGTTCGCGGGCAGATTGTTCGCGCAGGTCGGCGTAGATGGATCCTTGGACGATGCCGAAGTGCTGCTGACGGCCGCTGCCGGAGCGGGGTTGCTCGCGTTCGATCCAGTCCTTGCAGCGTTGGCCCCAGCGGGTGGTGAGGTTGGTGGACTCTTCGGCGTAGGCCCGTTCGCAGGGATAAGGGGGGCATTCGTCGAAGAGCATGGCGATATCCGAGCCGAGGGCGGCCTGGATTTCCATGCTCTTTTCCGGGCTGAGGAGCATGGAGGCGCCGTCGAGGTGGTTTTGGAAGCGGACACCTTCCTCGGTGATCTTGCGGAGTTTGGCGAGGGACCAGACCTGGAAGCCGCCGGAGTCGGTGAGGATGGGGCGGGGCCAGGTGGAGAAGCCGTGGAGGCCGCCGAGATCGCGGATGATCTCCTCGCCGGGGCGGAGCCAGAGGTGGTAGGTGTTGCCGAGGATGATTTCGGCGTCGAGTTCGACGAGTTCGTTGGGGTGGAGGGTCTTGACCGAGCCCTGGGTGCCGACGGGCATGAAGACGGGCGTTTCGATGACGCCGTGAGGTGTGGTCAGCCGCCCGCGGCGGGCCTTGGTGGTGGAATCGGTGGCGAGGAGTTCGAACACGAGGGGGAGCTAGGTCGGCTGTTCGCCGCGGGCCATGACGACTTTGCCGGTGCGGACGGTTTCGATGATGTCGAACTGGCCGAGCATGCTGATGGCGGCGTCGACCTTGGGGGTGTCGCCGGTGATCATGGCAACCATGGAGGCGGGAGTGAGGTCGACGGTCTTACCGCCGAAGTGCTCGACGATCTGGAGGGCGTCGGTGCGCTGGGTGGCGGTCTCGGCGAGGAACTTGACGAGGAGCATTTCCTTCACCACGGAATTCTCGGCGGAGTGTTCGAAGCAATGGATGACATCGATGAGCTTGGTGACCTGCTTGATGATCTGCACGAATCCGGTGGGGTTGCCGACGATGCCGATGGTCATGCGGGAGAACCGTGCATCGCGCCCCTGGGAGACGACGAGGGAGTCGATGTTGAAGCCGCGGCGGGCGAAGACCTGGCAGATGCGCATGAGGACACCGGCGGTGTTGTTCACATAGACCGAGAGGGTGTGAAGCACCTCGGTGGGGTCCTGGGTCTGGGGCGTGTCTGTGGTGGTGATGGTATTCTTGGCCATGGGTGCAGAAGTGTTCAGCTGAAAGTTTGAAGAGTTAAAGGGGGCGGCCTGACGGGTGAAGGGTTTGGAACCGGGTGCTTTGGAAGGTGGGGGAAGGAGCGGTGTTGGGAGGGGGTGGCCTGGAATAGCGGGGAGTTTGGAAGGTGGGGGAGGGAGCGGTGTTGGGAGAGGGGGGCTTGGAACAGCGGGTTGCAAACCCGCTCTCCCCATTTTGCTCTCCCCATTGCGGCCTAGGTTGAGCCGGTGGGTTTGGCCATCTTGTGTTTGGGGGGCTCGGTGAGCATGTCCTCGAGGGCGGCGCCGGCGGGGATCATGGGGAAGACGTTGTCGGTCTTCACGCACTCGGCGTGGATGAGGCAGGGGCCGTCGTTGTAGGCGAGGGCCTTTTCGAGGATGCGGGTGACATCGGCGGGGCGCTTGATGTTGAAGCTCTCGATGCCGTAGGCCCCGGCGAGTTTGCAGAAGTCGGGGTTGCCTTCGAGGTCCACGCCGGACTCGCGATTTTCGAAGAAGAGTTCCTGCCACTGGCGGACCATGCCGAGGTAGTGGTTGTTGAGGACGACGATCTTGATGGGGAGTTTGTGGAGGGCGGCGGTGGCCAGTTCGAAGAGGGTCATCTGGAAGCCGCCGTCGCCGGAGATGGAGATGACCAGCGAGTCGGGACAGGCGAACTGGGCGCCGATGGCGGCGGGGAAGCCGAAGCCCATGGTGCCGGCCCCGCCGGAGGAGAGCCACTTGTAGGGGGCGTTGGTCCGGTAGAACTGCGCGGCCCACATCTGGTGCTGACCGACGTCGGTGCTGACGATGGCATCTCCGTTGGTGAGATTGTAGAGTTCGTCGATGACCTGCTGCATGCGCAGGCCGCCCTGCTTGCGATAGGCGAGAGGATACTTCTTCTTGTAGGTGCCAAGGTGGGTGAGCCATTCGTCACTCTCGAGGCGGGAGATGCGCTTGTTGAGTTCCTTGAGGGAGGCCTTGGCGTCGCCGATGATCTGCACGTCGGGGACGATCATCTTGTTCATCTCGGAGGGATCGATGTCGATATGGATGATCTTGGCGCTGGCGCCGAACTTGTCGGCCTGGCCGATGATGCGGTCGTCGAAGCGGGAGCCGACGTTGAGGATGAGGTCGGCCTCGACGATGGCCTTGTTGGCGTAGGCGGTGCCGTGCATGCCGAGCATGCCGAGGGAGAGGTCGTGGGTCTCGGGGAAGATGCCCTTGCCAAGGAGGGTGGAGGTGACCGGGCAATGGAGCGTTTCCGCGAGGTGCAGGAGTTCCTCGCCGGCGCGGGCGATCATGCAGCCCTGGCCGGCCAGGATGACCGGGCGGCGGGATTGCTTGATGAGTTGGATGGCTTCATCGATGGCAAGGGGATCGATGTCGAAGGCCAGCTCCGGGTGGTAGCCGGGCAGATCGATCTCCGGGTCGAGGTTGCCGCTGAAGGGGCCCTGGGTGATGTCCTTGGGAAGGTCGATGAGAACCGGGCCGGGGCGGCCGGTGGTGGCGATGTGGTAGGCTTCCCGGGCGACCTTGGGGATATCGTTGGTGACCTTGACGAGGAAGTTGTGTTTCACGACCGGCATGGTGATGCCGAAGATGTCGGCCTCCTGGAAGGCGTCCTTGCCGAGCATCCAGGTGACCTGCTGGCCGCAAAGGACGATCATGGGCACGGAGTCCATCTGCGCGGTCATGAGGCCGGTGACGGTGTTGCCAGCACCGGGGCCGGAGGTGACGAGGACCACGGCGGGTTTACCGGTGGCACGGGCGTAGCCATCGGCCATGTGGACGGCACCCTGTTCGTGGCGGACCAGGATGAACTTCATCTTGGTTTTCACCGTTTCGAGGGCGTCAAAGATGGGGATGGCTGCTCCACCGGAGTAGCCGAAGATGTATTCGATCCCGAGGTCGTCGAGGGTCTTGATGAGGGCTTGTGCGCCGTCGAGCTCTTGTTTGGCCATGAAGATTGCGGTTCGGCAGGGTGTTTGGGGCAAAGCAGGAGAATGATCAAGGTGAAAATTGAGTAACTTCATAGAAGTTGGATGTTTTTTTTGGTGAGGCGCTCTGAATGTTGGCCGAAATGAGAGAAGCGGAAGCTTTCCTGTCTTCTCGTTGTGGAAAGTTGCTGAAAGCCAGGCCGGCACGGGGCAAGCCCAGTGGGGGCGGGAGAGGGGGGGGGAGGGGAAGTGATGGGCCGGTAGGGGCGGAAGTGATCCACGGATTCCTGGTCGGGGCGTCCGCTCTTGAGGAGACGGCGGGCGCTGACCGGGGCGTCGGGGTCGGGCGGGCAGGGCCAGTCGGGGTAACGATCGGGCGAGGAGAGGTCGCCGAGCCAGCCCTCATGTTTCCAGGAGAAGGTGCCGAGATGGATGCGTTGTCGGCGGAGGGCCTCCAGCGCGGGAGCGAAGGGGTGGGTGGCGGACGTGGCTCAGGCCGGCACCCCGGGGGCGTCGATGGTTTCGGGGAAGAGCTTCTTCCAGATCTGCAGGGCGTCGCGGATCTGTTGGGCCTCGCGGGTGGGGGAGAGTTCCCAGACGTGGGGCATCTCCGGTTTGAAATGCCGGAAGAGGTGCTGGTAGTCGAGGGTGCCGGTGAAGGGGACGCGGTGATCGCGGTGGGGCCAGTGGACGTCGTGCACGTGGGCCCCGATCAGGTAGGGCTCCATTTGGCCGAGCCAGTGGTCGTGATCGAGGAGGCCGAGGTTGTGTTTGAGTTGGACGTGGCCGAAGTCGTGCCAGTAGCCGACCCAGGGGTGGTCCTTGAAGTGCTCCTGGAGGGCGATCATTTCGCGTTCGCTGGGAACGTCCTCGTACTTGGAGCGGGATTCGACGGCAAGTTTGACTTCGAACTCGGCGGCCTTCTCGGCGATTTCCTCGAGGGCGGCGATGGCCCGGCTCACATAGAGCGGGCCCGTCTTCTCGCGTTTTTTGACGCACTTCACCTTCCAGGCGGCGTATTCGGCGCTGAGGATGCGGCCGGCCTTGGCCATTTCGGTGAGGCGGCCGGTCCACTTTTTGTGGGGCATGAGGGGGACCGAGCCCATGTGCAGGACGAGGTAGTCGGCTTTGAACTCGGCGGCGATCTCCAGGCTGCGGAGGGTCATCTCCAAGGCCCGGTTCCGCTGGTGGGGGCGGTGGGAGGTGAACTCGTAGGCGTCCGGCGCGTCGATCATCACCTCGGTCGGCGACGGGAAGAAATTGTGCACTCCGGAGCAGCGGAACGTGCCGGACTCGAAGGCCTTCCGGATCCCCGGGAGCTTCGCCACGGTCATGCCGTGGCTCAGCTCAAGGGTGTCGAATCCCAGTTCGAGGATCTCCTCGACCATGGGCTCGCCTTCGGAGTGGCGAGCGTTGTTCCAGCAAGTGGAAAAGGAAAGCATCCCGCCGGGGCCTCAGGAACGGATCATCACGGGAACGCTGGCCGGGGTGTTCGATCCGCGCAGTTGGAGGAGAAAGTAGCAATTCACGATGAAGAAGAGGGCCATGACGAGGGTGGCGATCTGCATGAGGTCCATCATGGAGACGATGCCGGAGAATCCTTCGGCGCGGGCGATCTCGGTGGTCTTGAGGGCATTCCAGGCGGCCTCGGTTTCTCCGGTGGCGATGACTTCCCGGACGAATGGTTTATCAACAGTGGTGTAGGGAGCGTAGCTGGCCTGGCCCGAGCGGATCATGAAGGCGGCGGTGACCATGAAGAGCAGGAAGCAGCAATTGCAGATAAAATAGAGGGAGATGCGCTTCTTGGTGTCGGGGTTGGTGGGAGTCATTTGGTATGTTCGTTTGGGGCTATCAAGAGGACCAATTCGCCACGTGGCGCCTTGTCATTCAAGAGACCTAACAAGTCCGGAGGACTACCGCCATATATGTTTTCAAATTTTTTAGTTAACTCTTTAGTAATGCAAACCTTAGCTTTAGAGTTAAGAGAACTTAATAATTCAAGGGTTGAGATGATCCGGTGAGGTGACTCAAAATAGACCGAGGTGTGGTCGCGATCGAGGGCTGTCTGGAGTTCCTTGGAGCGCTTGCCCTTTTTGAAGGGGAGGAAGCCGCCGAAGAAAAAGGGGTGAGGTGGGAAGCCAGAAGAGACTAAGGCTGTGGTGATTGAGCAGGCGCCGGGCAGGACCGTGTAGGGTGCGCCGAGTTCGATGCAGGCTTGCAGGAGGCGGTAACCGGGATCGGAGAGGCAGGGAGTTCCGGCATCGGAAATGACCGCGATTTTCGTTCCCTGGGCGGCGCGGGCGGCGAGTTCGGGGCCGCGATGCTTCTCATTATGATCATGTAAAGATACCAGAGGTTTTGATATCTCATAATGCTTAAGTAATTTGCCGGAGTGGCGGGTGTCCTCGCAGGCGATGAGGTCGGCGTCCTTGAGGACTTCGAGGGCGCGCAGGGTGATGTCGCCGAGATTGCCGATGGGAGTGGGAACGAAGAAGACCATGATCGGAGGAGGCCCCGTTCCCGCCGGGGACAGGGGGGGGAGGTTAGAAGCCGTCGGCGAGGCGTGCGATCATGGACTCGGCGGCTCGTTTCAAGGCGTCGGGGAGGGCGGTTTGACGAGCGGTTTGAAGGTTGGGATCGACGAAGAAGGTGGTGTTGCCGATGGAGCGTCCCCGTTGAAGGATGTGGAGGGGATTGTCGGCTTCCACGAGGGACCATTCATAGACCACGGACATTTCCAGTTCCTCGGAGCGCTGGGAGTCGAAGCGGCTGGAGCGCACTTGGCGGTAGGAGATTTCGCGGAGGGTGGCGTCAAGACGGGCGTCGGCATTGGATCCGGAGCCGAGGCGGTAGGTGCCATCGAGGAGGATGGCGTCGGCGATGGCGTTGGTGGCGTACGCGGCGGCCCTGGGGATCTGGGTGTCATTGCGCACCATGGCGACATGGATCGAGGAGATGTGGGCGAGGGCGACCGGTTTGTTGCCTCCCTGCTGGTAGCCCGCGCAGGAGGCAAGGAGCAGTGGCAGGGTGGCAAGGAGGAGGAGGCGCATGACCGGATCAGTTGGCGGCTTGAAGCTCGGCGAGTCTGGCGGCGGCCTTGTCGTGGAGGGGGCCGGACTTGGCGGTGCGGAGGACTTCCTTGTAGTAAAAGATGGCGGAGGTGGGTTGCTTCTTTTTATAATAGAACTCGCCGATGTCGTAGCTGCGCTGGATGTCTGCGGCACCGATATTGCGCAATTTTTCGCGGGCTTCGGGGGCTCGTTTGGCGTTCGGGTAGGTTTGGAGGAGGTCCTCGAAGGCGCGCCGGGCCCGGTCGAGGTTGGCGGGGTTCTGGTTTCCGTCGGAGGATTCGTCGAGGAGGATGGTGCCGATGCGGAAGTGGGCTTCGGGGGCGTAAGAGGTGAGGGGATAGTCGGCTGCGGTCTTGGTGTAGGCCGCGATGGCTTCGGGGATCTTTTTGCGGCCTTCCCAGACGTGGCCGATGGCGAACTGGGCCTTGGGGGCGGAGGGGGCCTGAGGCGCATTGTCGCGGACCATGGTGAGCATTTCGGTGGATTCCTTGGCGGAAATTTTCGATTTGATGCCGAGGAAGTTGGTTTTGATGTGGCCATCGGCGGCGGCATGGGCGACGGCGGCTTGGCGTTCAAGGGCCTGGATGTAGAGGGAGCTGCCCCGGTAGCGGGTGATGAAGGCCTGATAGGCCTCGAAGGCATCCATGGGTTCGCCCTGGTGATCGAGGAGGGCGGCTTGTCGGAAGCGGGCCTGGGGTGCGACTTCCGAGTGGGGGTGTTTCTCGGCGACTTCGGTGTAGAGCTTGAGGGCTTTTTTCGTGTTTCCGGTGGTATCGGCGGCCTGGGCGGCAGCCGGATGGGCGGCGACGACCGTGCCGGCCGGCGGAGGGGCGTCTTTAGTGGACCCACCGCAACTGACTAGGAAGGGGAGGACGGCGATGGCGAGTGGGAGCACGCGGAGAATTTGGCTCATGGCGAAATGCTAGACGGTGGACGGCGAATGCCAATGGCATTTTCCGGGGAAGTCGGATTGTGTTAACAACTTGTCAGTTCATGCCTTGCCCAGTTCCTTGGAGCGCTCGGTGGCGGCGGTGACGGCGTCGATGCAGGCGGAGCGAAAGCCTTTGGCCTCCAATGCGGCGAGGCCGGCGATGGTGGTGCCGCCGGGTGAGGCGACCATGTCCTTGAGGACGGCGGGGTGGAGACCGGTGGACTGGACCATGGCGGCGGCGCCGAGGACGGTCTGGGTGGCGAGTTGGAGGGCTTGGTCGCGGGGGAGGCCGTTGCGCACCCCGCCGTCGGCGAGGGCCTCGATGAGGAGATAGACGTAGGCGGGTCCGCTGCCGGAGAGGCCGGTGACGGTGTCCATGAGGGATTCCTTGACCTGCACCACGGAGCCGACCGCCCCGAGGAGGCGGCGGGCTATCTTGGCGTCCTCCTCCGTGGCGGCGGAGCCCAGGGTGTAGGCGGCGGCACCCTTGCCGATGAGGGCGGGGGTGTTGGGCATGGCGCGGATGACCCGGGCATGATTGAAGATATGGCGTTCAATGGTTTGCACGGTGACCCCGGCGGCGATGGAGAGGATGAGGAGGCGGTTTTCCTCGGTGCCGGAGGAGGCCACCTCGCGGAGCACGGTGAGGACATCGTCGGGTTTGGTGCAGAGGAGAAGGACATCGCACCGAGTGACGAGTTCATGGAGATTGGCAGCGGCGCGGATGCCATGTTCCCGGCTGAGTTCCTCCACTGCCTCCGGGCGCACGTCGTAGGCGAGGAAATCCGCAGCGGCGACCGCTCCAGCTTCCATGGCACCCACTGCGAGAGCCTTTCCCATGCGGCCGCAGCCGACCAGACCGAGTTTCATGGGCGGAGGATGCGCTGGGGCCGCCATCGGTGTCGAGTGTAAGCTGCGGGGGTGGAGCGAGACTTTTCCTTGTGTCGGGCCGGGGGGAGGGGGAGATTCCGCCATGCGACTTAACCGCGTTCCCCCGGGCCTTTGGATGGTGCTGTGTCTGATTCTTTCCCCATGTGTCTCTGCCCAGGGGCCGGAGAAGAGCGAGCCTCCTGTGCCCAAGAAGGCTTTTAAGGTGGGCGATGTGATTCACCCCACTGTGGCGAAGATGCCCGTGCCGCAGTTCAACGACCGGATCGTGGCCTTGCGCATGCCGATCACCACGTCGAGTGAGGACGCCGAGAAGCACGTGCTGCAGGGGATGGCGCTCCTTCACGCGGCGTGGGATTTCGAGGCCTATCGCCATTTCTGTGCGGCGGCGCAGCTGGATCCGGACTGTGTGATGGCCTACTGGGGAATCACCCTGAGTTTGGCGGCACCGAACCATGAGTTCATCAATGAGCGGATGGCGGCGATCAACCGGATGTTGGATTTGGTGGAGGCGTATGAGAACGATCCGAAGCGCGAGCTGCCGCTGATCGAGCAGGAGTATGTGATTGCGGTGGCGCAGTTGTTCTCCAGCGAGCCGGGGGCGTCGGCGAAGACGCTGGAGCGAATCCTGGAGACCTATCCCCGCAACCTGCAGGCGGGATTACTGGCCACCTTTCTGCAACGGGATGGTTACACCGAGTTTGGCGACATGCTGTGGGGGCAGGAAGAGGCGATTCGCAAGATGAAGCTCTACCTGGCGGAGCATCCGGATAATTTGTCGGTGCTCTCGTTCTGGGCGATGCTTCATGCCGAGGCCCCGGATGCGGATGTTGATTTGCGGGAGAACGTGCTGCCCTACGTGCGCAAGATGGTGCGGATGGTGCCGGATTTCCCGCCCTATCAACACCTGCTGGGGCACTTTGAATGGCGTTGTGGAAACCATCAGCTCGCGCAGGAAGCGTTCGAGCGTTCCAGCGAGTTGTATGCGGCCTACATGGAGAAGAACAAGGTGAGCTTTCACGATTGTGAAGGTTGGGTGCGCTCGCGTCTGTATCTTGCCTCGGCGCTTTACAGCAGGGGGGAAATCAAGAAGGCCATCGCGGTGGCGAATCAAGTAGCCAAGCTGCAGGTGGACGGGGAGCGTTTGGGATCGCCCGGGGCGAACCTGGTGATGTGGGAGGCGCGGACGCTCCCCACGAGGCTGCTTCTGGCCCGCGGGGCGGGGGGGGATTTCGATGCGGCCATGGCGGCCTTGCCGGGGAAGGATGACAAGCAATTGTTCAAGGAGAGGACGCTGTCGATCTTCTATCTGGAGGGTTTGCGGCAGTATGCGGCGGCGCGGAAGGCGCTGCTGGATGGTAATGTGGACAATGCCCGCCTCATCAGGGAGGCCTTCGCGGTGACCGGATCGACCTTGATGGAGCGGCAGGGGAATGCGTCGCGGAGTTCCTCGATGTCGGAGTATTTTCGCGCGGTGAAAGCCCTGGAAGTGTATGCTCTGGAATTGCGTGGATTGATCGCCCTGCAGGGCGATGAGTCGCAGCGAGGCTCGGCCTTCAACTGGTTTCGTTCGGCCTGCGACAAGCAGATGGTTCCGACGATGCTGGTGCCTCCGAGCGTGGTGTATCCGATGGAACTGCGGCTGGGTGACTTTCACCTCCGGGCGGGTGATCCGCTCAAGGCGGCGGAGAGTTTTCAGGAGGCCTTGAAGCGCTGTCCGAATGATCTGGCCGGCCTGTTGGGGTATCATTCCGCGCTGCTGAAGCTGGCGCGGAGCGCGGATGCGGAGCGGATCCAGAAGCAGATTGATCTGGTCCGCGGCAAGTAGGAATCAGGCGGTCTGGAGTTGTTCCGGGGAAATGCCGCGCAGTTCGAAGCAGCGGAGGATGGTGGCCTCGATGAGGTTGGCGGGGCAGGAGGCCCCGGCGGTGACGCCGATCACGATGGGCTCGTCGCTGAGTAGCTTGGAGGGATAGCTGCTCTGGGTTTCGGCTTTGGAGGCCAGGTCATAGTGGGCGATCGTTTCGAGCGAGGTGAGGCATTGGGCATCGCGAATGAAAAAGGTGGGCAGGACCTCCTGGCCGATTTCGACGAGGTGGGTGGTGTTGGAGCTGTTGTATCCGCCGACGACGAAGAGGATGTCGGGCTTTTTGGTGAGCATTTCAAAGAGGGCGTCCTGGCGCTCCTGAGTGGCCCCGCAGATGGTGTCGAAGACCTGGAGGCTGGCGTCGTTGCCGTCGCGGGTCTCAAGGGCGGTGCGGATGCGGCGCTGGATTTCCTCCGTCTCGCTCTTGAGCATGGTGGTCTGGTTCGCCACGCCGACCTGTTTGAGGTGGAGATCGGGATCGAAGCCCTCGGAGTGGGCATCGTTGCCGAAACGGGCGAGAAACTCCGCCTTGTCCGCGCCGTGGAGGATGTAGTCGCAGACGTAGTCGGTATCGGCGAGGGTGAGGATGATGAGGTAGTGTCCCGCGCCCGAGTCGCCCATGGCGCGGGAGGAGGTGGCCCGGGTTTCCTCGTGACCGGCCTTGCCGTGAATGATGGAGGTGATGGAGTCCTTGGCGTAGCTGCGGACCCGCCGCCACACTTTCATGACGTCCCCGCAGGTGGTGTCAACGATGATGCAGCCGCGCTCCTCGAGTTTGTCCATGAAGGAAGTGGGGGCGCCGAAGGCGGGGACGATGGCCACGTCGTCCTCGGTGAGTTCGTCGTATTGGGCGCTGATCTCGGTCCAGGGGAGGGAGATGATGTTCATCTCGCCGAGTTGGCGGTTGACCTCGGGGTTGTGGATGATTTCGCCGATGAGGAAGATGCGCTGATCGGTGAAGACGCGGCGGGAGGCGTAGGCGAGGTCGATGGCGCGTTCCACTCCGTAGCAGAAGCCGAATTGTTTGGCGAGGCGCAGGGTGGTGTTGCCGATGGTGATCTCGCCGCCGTCCTGACGGATTTTTTCGACGATGGGGGAGCGGTAGTGGCGTTCCACCTCCGCCTGGACGCGTTCCATGACTTCGGGGCGGCGGATGTTGACTCGCTTGCGTTTGGGATTGGCGGCGGGTTCGCTCATGGGCGGACCCTAGCGCACAATGGCGAGGGGTCGCACTAATATTTTGCGCCGGAGGCAGTGAAGCGTTCACTGGGGAGGGTGTGGAGAGGGAGAGGGGGGGGCGGAAAGAACGGCTCTCCCGCAAATTTGTGGGTAGGGGACGATCATCCGAAAGGGAGTGGGCCTTCCGATACAGGAAAGGTGCGAGATTCCTGCCTGAGCTGGGCGGGAATATTCCGGATCGGCATGATTTGGCCTTACAAGGAAGAACCTGACGGCCCACGCGGACAAGGATCAGCCCTCGCGGCGTGTCGAAGAACAAAAGAAACTGCTGTGCGCCGAGAAAAGAACTACCAGAAGCCAACTGCGGTCTCGTGAGGGGCCGTGGGAAGGAAGGCTATGGGAATACGGCTACCGCGATAGCGGTAATCAAGACCCGCGAAGCGGAGATGGGATAACCTGAGCGACGCGAGGGCAAAGTCATCAGCCGACTTGTCCCGCCATAGCCGGGGCGACGGCGGATGAACAAAAACCTCAGACGAGGCCGACGCGGTGGAATGAGCTGGCACCCGCCGTCGGCAAGGCTGGGGCGTGGCACGGCAACACAGCGAAGTTCCCTCGTTCAGCCGCGGAGGTAAATGAGGCGGTTGGGTGGCGGAGGACCGTGTTCTTAGAATGGCCGGTGGCATGGGGGGTGGGGGTTCAATCCCCCCGCCTACCCGATTCGACCATTCTTGTTGTTAGGCAGTTACCTCGACGTAATCCGCTTCAGAATGAGGAGCCGGAATAGGCTCGCCGTCTTCCCGCATTTGACGTCAAAGTCCTGCGACCCGCTGTGGGCGGCGCAAATTCGATTGCAGTGTTAATGTTAGTGAGGGCATTTGGCTTTCTCTTTCGGAGCGGCAGCGGGTTCGTCAGCGACGCCTTGTGTGTGCCCAGCATGGGCACGTTGTAGATGGGGTTTAAGTCCCAACGTCAAAATGGACTCGTTGCCGCCAGAAAGCCAGCGCAAACCTGAGGCCCTTGCGGAAAGCAGGAGGCGCTACTCGGCATCGAGTCCCATGTCTTGTGTGTGCCCAGCATGCACGGAAACCAAAAGGGGTTCAAGTCCCCTGTCTATAGAATGAA
>Ga0335396_10003090_pt1 | contig 19592 bp, 18 predicted proteins | sample FRY02_FD_205743 | JGI IMG/M metagenome (GOLD analysis project Ga0335396, IMG submission 205743) | Freshwater microbial communities from Lake Fryxell liftoff mats and glacier meltwater in Antarctica - FRY-02 (spades assembly) (version 2) | ecosystem: Environmental > Aquatic > Freshwater > Ice >... | reverse complement strand
AGTCTCAACATTGCGCTGGGTGCTGAGGCAGGAATCGTGAACTTCACCGATGAAAGCCGGAAGGACGACAACAACTGCGTCGCGCTGAACGCTGATTCCGGAATCAAAGTTCCATGCAGGACTCTTGCAAGTCTGGTTCCTGAACATTCGATTTCAAGAATTGCTGTCATGAAAATTGATGTCGAGGGTTTTGAAATGCACGTTCTGCGGGGGGCTGAGGCAATCCTGCACAAGGTCGACAGCATCTACATTGAAGTCCTGGAACATACGCTTCAGAAGTTTGGCAGTTGCTCGGCCGAGGTGTTCAAATTACTTCAGGCACACGGCTTCCGCTGCTTCTACTTTAAGGATGACCGCAGCAACGTTGTTGCAGTCGCCAGCCACATTCCACTCGGAGAATGGCAGCAGGAACTTGTCGCGATTCCTGATGCAACAGAATAGAGGTCCCTATGTCTATAGCTTTGTCAAATCAATCAACTTTATCTCCGCCCCAGACGGACATTTGTCCGGCCTGCGGAGCTGCATCAACGCTGGCGGGTCGCGTCTGGAAATTTGTGAACGCGCGAGGAGAAACGGAATGGCTGCGCTGCAATTGTTGTCGTTCATATTTTATGGACGGCAGCTACAGCCTTGAAAGTGAAGTCTGTCACACCCAGCAAATGACGTGGGGCGATGCTGAGCACGGCGCACAACTGAATACGTTCAAACAGAGAATGTACAAATCCATTCTTGCTCAAATCCTGAAACATACCGAGCCCCGGGGGAAATCATTGCTGGATGTCGGATGCGCGTACGGCGGATTCATGGAAGTCGCAACGCACGCAGGTTTCGAAGTCAGTGGGTTCGATATTGTTCCGCAGGCGGTGGACTTCGTTAAATCGCGTGGCATGTCAGCCGAGTGCTGCGGACAAATCCGGGACTTCCATGGATCTCACAAGACCTTTGATCTCATTACCGTACTGGATGCCAATATTTATTGGCCGAATCAGGCTGCGGAACTCAGAAATATTCATGAGCGTCTGGAGGACGGCGGTCTGCTGGTCATGCGCGTGGTCGATAAGTCGTGGCTGGCAACCGTTGGTGCCGGACTGCAGAAATTGTCACCGGAGCGGGGCCAGAAAGTACTGCGGCGAGCCGTCAACGATCATCGTTTTTCAATGCCGATTGGCAGTCTGCTGGAACTGCTGAAGAAAACGGGCTTCAACGTCGTCAGTGCATCGCCGAAAGGTGCTCTGCACAGTGATGATACCAGCCTGATGGTGAAGCTGTCATTCGGCATCGGGATTGCACTTTGGCAAACGATGGGCGTATTCCTGGCACCGGGTGCCGTCGTGATCGCTGAGAAGCGGTCGTAATCCAATTCTTCCGAACACCGAAAGAATCCGGTGCAAGCTTAACCATTGCGATATGCGTGAATCTGGTGTCCTGTCATCGCGCGCCACACGCCAACCAGAAATGCGGCATTTGCAAGCACGAAACTGTACGCCGTGCCTGCACCGGGAATTCTGAAGCTGCGGTTCAGTAAAAACCAGCCAAGGGCTGCCAATGCAAACAGCATTGCAAACGGGACGAATGCCACCACGGTGAGGAATGAGGGCTGAGTCGCCAGCAGCAAGGCTGACGAGACGGTCGCGGTGGCCAGAAAAACGGGCGACAGCCATCGCAGGAGTTTGTGCGACCACAGTGCCACGGCATAGCCGGGCGAACGAAATGGATTGAGCAATTCACGGCGCGTCCATGTGCCCTGCCAGTTTCGCAGTGTCATACGTATTCGCCGTCGCATGGTCATGGCTTCGTCGTCCTCCATTCGCGCCCACGCGACAGCCATCGGTTCGTGCAGAACTTTGAACCCTTGTGCCGCAACGTCCAGCGGAACAATACAGTCCTCACCGATTGCGGGATTCATAGTCAAAAAAAGGCTGCGTCGAAGCGCGAAGCAGGCTCCCGCAACCACTGCCAGAATCCCGAGTTGCGATTCCAGCTCCCGCAGACGCAATTCATAGTTCCAGTAGTGCCCCTGGCATGCCTGCACGTCGAGCGTCGGCTGCGAACCGTAAAGAAGACGCCCATCGACTGCGCCCACGTCAGGATTGCTGAATCGTCGGGCGACAATCTTGAGGAACTGAGGCTCAAACGTGACATCCGCGTCGGTAAACACAATCAGGTCGCTGTCAATAGTGCTGATGGCAGCATTCTGAGTCGCCGTCTTACCAAGACCAGGGCTTTCGTGCAGGCGCACGCCGCGATCAGAAAAACTGCGAATGATCGACGTTGTGGCGTCAGTGGAACCGTCCGATGCGACAACAATCGATCGCCGATCCGGCGGATACTCGCACATCAAAAGATTCTCGATACGCTGACGGATCACTGACTCCTCGTTGTGGACCGTCAAAAGCACTGTGATCGTCGGCAGGGTCTGGTCATCGCATTTTGCTTCTGCCGGCCCAACTGAACCACGAATAAATTTCCGCAGTCCGTTGATTGCTGACAACGCTCGGCCATAACCGTCATAGATCCAGTACAGAACCGCTGTCGAGGTGAGTGTAATAGCCCACAGGAACATAACAGTTTCCAGACTTTGTAAGGAATTGCGATTTGGACACGCCCAATCGATCACTAAAGCTAGTCCAATCTTCAAATTGGAGATAGATCTGATCCGTAAACCAGCAGAAACTCCTGACCGATCGATCTTCAGTCAAGACCCCGATCGGAATTCCACTCGACGTCGCCCTTGAGATCGACGTGATTCAATGCCGCTCCACAGCCAGCCAGACCAGTTACGGGCAGGCAGACAGGCTCTCGCCCTGTCGCAATTGTCAGAATTCCGCCAGAATGGCGACTATCTGCCTCTGAATTGGGCCGCCAGTCACCTGAACCTGGCCGTCAGCGTGGATATAAACGTCGATTTCGCTCCGGACGCCGAATTCCGGCAGGTAAATCCCCGGTTCAATGGTGAATAAAGTGCGGGGCAAAATGCGACGCGTTTCGTGAGTTTCAAGATTGTCCATGTGCGTGCCGTTACCGTGAACTTCTTGTGCCAGGCTGTGCCCCGTGCGGTGACAGAAGTCTTTACCGTATCCCGCAGCTTCAATAACACCTCGAACGGCATCATCGACTTCCCAGCCTTGAGGTTGCCGCCCGGCGTCAAATGCGGATTTAACACACTCGACCCCAGCATCGCGACCGGCGGCAACAATGTTGAAAACCTTTGTGTATTTTTCCGGTACCGAAGTCCCGACGAAGCCCGTGCGTGTCAAGTCGCTGTAGATCGATCCTGGCTTATCCAGCTTCGCCCATAAATCAACAAGCACAAAACTGCCTTCGACGATCTTTGTATTCGCTCCGGTACCGGTTTCGTAGTGCGGATTTCCTCCATTGCCGTTCACGCCAACGATCGGAGGATGATAAGTCGTCATCTTGTTCTCAGCGAAGTGCCGCATGATTTCGTCAGAGACTGCAATCTCTTCAACAAAGCCATGAGCACGCACCTGCTCGGCGATAAACCTCCACGTTCGAGCGAATGCAGCATTTGTGACTTCCGATGCTTCCAGATGACTCGTCAACTGCGCATCCGTGAGCGTAGATTCGAACAGCGAAATCAAATCACCCGACGACACAACTTCGCAGCCAAATGATCTCACCAGTTCCACTGTCCCGGCATCAACGCGCGAGATATATGGATTGCCGTTACGCGGCGAATATTCCATCGCAACATACTTGTGCTCGCTCACGATCGCCTGAATTGCAGCTTCCAGTTCCTGCCATCGCAGGTAAATAACTTTGTCGCCAGGCAGATGATCCAACGCATCGGATTCGATGCGATGCACAAGTTTCTTCGGCGTGCCACTCGCGGGAATGAAATAGAAGTAGCGACGTGAAGCCATGAAGCCGTGGGGCATCTGCAGAATGCGCTGAGCCAGCACATTGCTGCCTCGAAAGTCATACAACAGCCAGCCATCGAAACCGAACTCGGACAGCGCTGACTGAATGGATTTGAGATCAAACATTGAAAATGACGTCCTGCTGAATGATTGGGCCAACTCACCTGTCGCCGCTGTCGTCAGACGGCGGGAATCTCTGGTTCACCCACCGTCTGGCGGGCTATCGATTTAATGCGTTTTCGCAACCCGAAACGTCAGTGAGGGATAGAATGGCTTACATTCATTGTCTCAAATCCCTCGCTGACGCTTCGGGTTACGATGAAATCCACAGCCCGCTGGCTGCGATGAATACGGTAATTTCGTTTCTGTCGCTCGTCTAAACAATCGAGACTACCAATTTTTCCCCACAAGAATTTTGTGATCATGCAATTTCTCCTGCAAGGCAATATCATTGCCATTTTCAGCTTAAGTCCGTCCGAAGTGCGTGCGGTGAAAATCGTCCTCACCTACAATTGGCGGATTAAAGTACACCCGAATACCTGAGAATTACTGAAACAAAGATGGACGAACAAGACGAAAAATCGCCGCCGCTGAAGCCGGTCGAGAACCTCGAAGTCAAAGATGCTCAGGTGATTTTCACGAATGTGTGGAATGAACTGGTAGCCGAGTTCGGGCATGAGAACCTGAGATTCTCCAAAGAATTGATTCTGCTGGGCGGTGCACCGGGATCGGGAAAGGGCACAAACACCGAGTTCATTATGCAGGCACGCGACTTGACGTGCGAACCGATCATCGTAAGTTCTCTCCTGAACACGCCGCACGCTCAACGCATCAAGCAGGCGGGCGGAATGGTGGGAGATCGCGAAGTCGTCGAACTGGTCTTCCGAAAACTACTGGAACCAGAATACCGCGATGGTTGTGTGCTTGACGGTTTTCCGCGCACCAGAATTCAAGTGGAATGTCTGAATCTTCTGGTACTCAAAATGAACCAGCTCAGTCGCGAGTATCGCGAAACACCGCTGGCGATCAACTTTCGCAAGCCAACTATTCATGTGATGGTGTTGTTCGTTGACGAGAAGACCAGCATCGAGCGTCAATTGAGCCGCGGTCAAATCGTCAGAGAATTGAACATCAAAGCACTGGCTGAGGGCAAGGAACTTCAGGAAGAACGAGCGACCGACCTGGACCCTGAAGCCGCCCGCCGCCGTTATCGTGTCTTCAAGGATGAAACATGGGAAGCCCTGCAATCGCTGAAAGAAATCTATCACTACCACTTCGTCAATGCCCAGGGATCGGTCGAAAGCGTCGAACGAAATATTCGTAAAGAACTGGACTATCAGTCATCCCTGGAACTCGATCCGGAAACACATGATGCTGTGCGGCGACTGCCCCTGGCAAGTGACTTGATTACTCATGCACGCCAGGAACTTGTCCGACGCATGGACAGTTACCAGATTGAGCACCGCATTCTGTTTCACAGAGTGATTCGATTGATTGAAGAAAGGTTTATACCAATCGTCATTCGCCATGCGATTCCCGGAATGGCAGTAGTGAATTCGCAAGACTCGGCATTTGACGACCCGCTGGCTCTGGCCATGGTGATCGACATATTCGCCGAACGTGGTTATCGAGCTGTGGCGAATGTAAACCTGGCGGAGATTCCCGAAAGCATAGATCTGCAAACTGGTCGCATTACATGCACGACAAAGCGAATCTATCGCTTTCAAATCCGATTCTCCGGCTCCGAAATCCGCCGTGGCGGTGGGTAAAACGGCCAACTACTTCGACGCTGGCATCGGCAACACGATGATTGCGTCCTCAGCAAACGACGATTCAGCGGGCTTGCCATTGATGTTGTATTTGACTTTCAACTGCTTCACTGTCCCAGGAGCTGGATCACCGCCGAAGCTGGTATTGTAGCTGGCTGAAACCAGCGTAATGATCGGCAGATCACCGACTTGCTTCTGCAATACCGCTGTTACGTCTTTCTGAGTTGCACCGGAACCGTATTCGGCTTTGACAATCTCCAGCTTCACCTTATCGAGACCAGCATTTGCGAGAAGACCTGTGACGTCAACTCCCTTGCCGCCGAGTTTCTGGGCAATCACCAGAGTTGCCTGAGTTGCGTCGTCTTTTAGTTCCGCAACCTTCATCGCACTGATTGCCTGCTTAAGCGTGTTCTCCGTCGGGTAACGTTTCAGCACGTCGAGGACCAGCTTCTTTTCGGCCGTCTGCTGAGCGGCAGCAAACGCCTTCAGGCACATTTCTTCTCGCTGCGGTTCCAGCAATACGAACTGCCTTGCGATGCGGATGTAGCCGCGCAGCGATCGGACGCTGTACGGGTTCGACGGAAGTTTAGCGAGACTCAGCAACACCGGTGCAGCGTCTTCCGTCATCCATTCGCCCAGCAATCGACTGCTCATGTCCTGAAGCTGTGGATCTTTGCTGCGGCCCGCTGCGTCCATTGTGGCCAGAGACTTCGTTCCACCCATCGCGCCAAGAATCTCCAGCAGCGAGATCTTGTGCGGAACAGACTTCGTTTTATCGTAAGCCGCAGCAAGTTCAGTGGCACACGCCTCGCGGTCTGGCATCCGAATACTAGCAGCTTTCAAGGCGGTCTTGGCGATCGCTCCGTCTTCTGCATATTTCGGCGAGACCATCTGATCAATCAGGACTGATAAGCGTTTCAGACGCACGGTTTCACCCAATGCAATAATCGCGGCACTGCGAACGTCCTTGTCAGAATTATCGATAGCCTTCAAAAGATCAGGAACGGCGTCGATGCGTCGCTGGCCCACAAGCTGCAGCAACAGAGGATAACTCTTTCCTTTGGCGTTCTGCAGCAGAGCCAGAATCTGCGCGTCGATATTCTCTCCCGGAATTTCCGCCAGCGTTATTTTGGCCGACTGGGAAAGGTCAGCATCAGCATCGAGTGCTATCTTCAGCAATGAATCGAGACATGACAAATCTCCAACTCGAGCAAGTGCATCAATCGCTGACAAGCGAACCTCTTTTGGGCCAACTTCTGCGGCTTTCAACACGGCTGCAAGGACAACTGTGTCAGGACGATCGGCCATCGCCTGAACAATTAAGGCCGCTCGATCCGGAGTCGCGCTATTCAACTCAGCGACGAGAGTTTTATCCACTTCGCTGCCGGGAAATTCGCGAGCCGTCTGCAATGCCAGACGAAACATGATGCGATCGGTGGACTGAAACTGCTCCACGAGCAATGGAATTCCATCCTGACCGCGAGCCAGAATTGCTCCGCGTGTGGCTTCGACGATACGCTGCGTTGGCACATCGGCCTTGCGGATTTCGTCGTACAACGCGACAGCATCGGCTGATTTGCCCTCAACCGCAAGTGCTTCTGCGCAAAGGATACAGCCTTCAGCAATAGCCGTGCGGACATTTGCGGGTGCGGCGGCGAGCGATTTACGAAGTGAATCAGCCGCAGCAGCGTTTCCGATACGGCCCAGTGCCACAGCAGCGGCGGATGCCACTTCCACGTCGTCGTGTTGTAGCTTTGGTGTCAGCGTTTCAACGGCGTTGGCGTCGCGCCGGACTCCGATGGAATTGATCGTGCCGACCAGAAGTTTGCCTTCCAGTGATTCGGTGGCGGTTCGAAATGCATCGTCAGTGGCTTGGCCGGGAATGGCTTCCAGAGCAGTCCGAGCCCATGAGGACAACTGAGGATCGGCCAGCAGTTTCGCAAGATCCGCGACAGATTCGCTGGAGCCATAGATCGCCAGATTCTTACAAGCAATGGCTTTGTCGGCCGGTGCTGCGTCGGATCGCAGTACGGCAAGCAGCTCCTGTTCCTTTTCGGGCGATGCGTCGGGGCCGTCGAATGCGTGCAACGACGACAGCGTGAGAGTCATTATGAGTGTGGTGTAGCAGAATATTTTCATGGTTATAGAATCCAAAATGGTAATGGAGAAAAATCGGATTGGCTAAAGGACTGCGCCAGGGAGTTAGTGCTTTGAGTGAACTCGCAACTTGTTCCGAGGCTCCTGCCTCGGAACACACTGCTCTGGAGGCTCCTGCCTCCCGGATTTTTGCTGGAGGCTGGAGCCTCCTGCGCATTACGTTCCAAGGCTGGAGCCCCGGAACGAGAATTGGCGGCCTCTATTCAGGCCGCTCGCCTTTCAACTCAAACGCGCCATGGTTCTCGCAGAGCTTCAGACCGCAGACGATTGGCCTGCTCGTCGTTCACGAACTGATGCGTCGTGTTGTCGTATTTCACCTGCCGTCCCAAGTGCAGTGCAATGTTCGCCGCGTGGCACGCGATGTGCGCGTTGCAGGCGGCGTCGGCATTGCCTTTCGGTTTGCTGCGAGTCTTCACACAATCCAGAAAGTCGCGAACATGATACGTCGCGGGATAACCGCCGATCTCATCCACCGTTCGCCCAGCCAGCAATTCCGGTGAACTCAGCACAAGCTTGCCGCTATCGCCAGCTTCGACCCAACCGGTTTCGCCTTCGAATCTCACGGGGCAGGAACCTAGCGGAATCCAGCCTTTTTCACGAAAAATCAACTCAGTGCCGTTTTCGTACCGAGCCACAAGTTCACCATCTTTCGGTGGATCGTATTCCACCGGTGGAGCGCAATCATCGACGGCCCATTGGCAGAGATCGACGCAGTGCGAGCCCCATTCGAGAACTCCGCCACCGACAAGACCCCCGCCCTTTTCAAAGTTAAATCCATCCAGCAACTTGGCATTGAACGGACGCCATGCCGCTGGGCCGAGATACATATCCCAATCGACCATATTTTTGTCAGGCTCGGTTTCAGCCGGAAGCCAGCCGCTCATCATCGCCTGCATGCCAGCAGGATGAGCGTACACTTTCTTGAGCTTGCCAAGGCGCCCTGTGCGAGCCAGTTCGCAGGCAAACGCAAAGTGCGGCAAGTTGCGTCGCTGAGTTCCCGCCTGGAAAACTCGACCGGTTCGTCGCATGGTCTCCGCAAGGATCAGACTTTGAGCGATGTTCTTCGTCACCGGCTTTTCGCAGTACATATCCTTGCCTGCCCGAGCGGCATTCATGGCCATCGTGGCGTGCCAGTTAGGTCCGGTCGCAATCAATACCGCATCGATATCGCTGCGGTCGAGAAGTTCGCGAAAATCGCCATACATTTTGCAGTCTTCGTTGCCGTACTGTTCGTCAGCTTTCTTCTTCACAGCCAGACGTCGAACTTCTTTCACATCACAGACAGCAACGAACTGCACGTCCTTTTGTTCGAGGAAGCAGCCAAGGTCGTATGTCCCGCGGTTACCGATCCCGATACCGCCGACAACTATGCGTTCGCTGGGAGCAACAAATCCATCGCGTCCCAATGCGGAACTGGGAATGATGGTCGGAGCCATGATCGCTGCGCCAGCCGCAGCGACGGAAGCTTTCAAAAACTGCCGACGAGGAACCTGTGAACTTTTCTTCGACATGCCTGAACTCCTGTGGGTGGTGATCGGGGAATCGTCAGGACTCATTCTTCGCCGATCAGTGTTTCGCGCGAATGAACGAGGTCCCCGGGGTCGCAACAGGATAACGTGGCGAGTTCCAGTATGCGAGTCGGACGGGCATTTTTGCTAGTCCATGCCTGAGCCGAAGGCGCTAGCCTCGGGCTTCGCGTTTTAGCGTTTTCCCTTTTCCCTTTTCCCTTTTCCCTTTTCCCTTTTCCCTTTTGCGTTTTGCGTTTTGCGATTCGGGATTCGGCACGAACCGTGGTTTTACCGCGAACAACCCGACGCTAGCGCGTTCGGCTCACACACAAGGGCGGAATCTAACGAGCGCTGCCATAGTCAGGGCATTCTGAAACGTCTGTTGCTGCTGCATAAACAATCGCTGAGCTTCATCGAGCGACACCATTTCAAATCTTACCGCCTGGCCTGGTCTCAACTGCGCGGCAATCCCCATATCAGCCGAAATTACATGCCCGATGCGAGGATAGCCTCCCGTTGGCGCGCAGTCTGCCATCAACAGAATTGGGTTGCCGTCGGGCGGAAGCTGGAGAGTTCCAGAAACAACTCCTTCCGACAGCAGATCTTCGCTACGATCGAGTGCCAATGGTTGATCCGTCAGTCGATAGCCCATTCGATCAGACTGTGACGAAACCCGAAAACTTGCATCCAGCAGCCGTTCAAGCGACAACGACTTCAACAAAGCCGTTTGCGCACCAGCTATAATTCGCAACGTTGCCAAATTCGAATTTGGCAGCTCCACAGGACGAACGAACCAGCGAGGCTGAATGACGGACATGGATGACAACGCCGATAGTCGGCTGTGTATTTCACGACCAGCATGCGTTGGCACTCCCACTGGCAGTTCATCTCCGGCAATCAATGCACGACCGCAGTGGCCGCCAAATCCTGCACGCAGCAGCGTGGAACGACTGCCCATCACGACCGGCACATCGACGCCTCCGGCCATTGCCACATAACACCGACATCCTCGCCGCGCGGCTTGAAAACGAATGACGGAGCCAGCCGCGATCAGGGCTGGGCGGTTCTGCGGCACTGCCAGCGAAACTTCGCCACCGCTGATGGTCATCGCTTCCATTTCCGCACCAGTGAAGGCAATCAATGTGTCGTCCGCGAATTGAATCTCATCACCCGTCAGCGTCATTTCAATCGTCGCGGCATCGTCTGAATTTCCAACCAGGCGATTGGCAAGTTCATGCGACATTCGATCCATCGCGCCACCGCAAGGTACGCCAAGATGGCGAAACCGCGCGCGACCAAGGTCCTGCACGGTCGAACAAAGTCCAGCGCGAATGATCTGCAGCCGATTCATGCCGGCCCCGCATTCGTGCTGCAGAATTCATCAAACTGGTTTCGATCAATCGCGAAAAATCGAATCGCGTCACCCGTCCGCAGCAAACACGACGAATCACGCTGTGGATCGAAAAGTCGCACTGGCGTCCGGCCGATGATGTTCCATCCGCCCGGCGTTTCAAGAGAATAGATTCCCGTCTGAGCTCCACCAATCGCAACAGACCCCACAGGGACCTTGAATCGCGGCGATGTACGACGTGGCGTCTGCAATTGCGAAGGCAATCCAGCCAGATACGGAAAGCCGGGAGAGAAACCAATCATCTGGACCACATAATTCGCGTTCGAATGCAGCCGTACAACCTCGTCAGCACTCAACGCATGAGCCTCGGCCACACCTGCAAGATCCATCGCAAATTCGGCGTCGTAACATACAGGAATCTCGATCGTACGCTGTGGTGACAGCGACGCCAAAGAGGTATTCCTCAGACACTCCGCGACCCAGCGTTCGACTTCCTTCCAGGTTAATCTGCCGCAATCGTAAAACACCGTCAATGACTTAAAGGCCGGCACGACAGTAAGAACACCGTCGATCTGCTGACGCAAAAGCTGTTCGGTCGCATTCTGCACAGCCTGCCAGGCTGCACTTTCATCCAGCGACCGCCATGCGACGATCGCGGCAGCATCTCCCAGCGGCTCTATGGTAGGAGTCATCGAAAATCCTGTGATTTGTATCGAAGCTGGCACATCATTGATCACAACAACTGTCGTTCTTATACAAAAGTCGCCTTTGTTCCTAAAGTGGTCATTCGTGAATAGTATCAAAGTGAATCGATTGGTCGAGAAGACTCAGAAAGCCCCGCATGACACCGGTTTCAAAACATGGCGTTTATCGTGGATTCAAACGTTCTACAGGGATCGGAGCATTGCCCGGTTCCATTGAACGCCACGCAGATCCGATCTCATCAAAGTGCCGACTGACTCGCATCTCGTACAATGCCGCCGGCGCAGAAGAGGAAGTAATTGATACCGTAGCGGAACTGAATGAAGAGGTTCCCGATGACCGTATCTACTGGTTTCGCCTGGAAGGTACCGCAGACCCGGAAACCCTGCGACGACTTGGTGAAGCCTTTGAACTTCACCCATTGGCACTTGAAGATGTTGTGAACACTCATCAACGCTGCAAAGTGGAAGACTACGGCGATCATCTTTTCGTAGTCATTCGCCTTCCTGCGTACGAATCCAACGGTGACATGATTACCGAGCAGGTCAGCATCTTCATTGGTGATGGCTTTATCGTGTCAATCCATGAAGGCTCCAACGCATTGGAAGTCGTTCGAGAACGCATCATGACCGCGCGAGGCCGCATTCGTGAATACGGCTCGGATTATCTGGCGTATGCAATTCTGGACCTGGTGATCGACAACTATTTTCCAATCATCGAAGGAATCGGAGATCGTCTCAACAACATTGATGAAAAACTTGAGTTTGGTTTCGATCCGGGACAACGCCTGGAGATTCGCAACGTCCGTGCCGATCTGCTGCTTCTGCGTCGCACTGTTTGGCCTCAGCGTGAAGCAATTGCGGCACTGATGCGAGACGACTGCACTCTGATTTCAAACACAACTCGCACATACCTTCGCGATTGCTACGACCACACAATTCAACTTATGGACGTGATTGAAACCTATCGCGAACTCTGCGCCGATCTGCGTGATTTTCATTTGGCTGAAATCAGTCTGCGCAGCAGCGAGGTCATGAAAACGCTCACGGTGATCGCGACGCTGTTCATGCCACTCAGTTTCATCGCAGGTTTTTATGGCATGAATTTTCACTACATGCCGGAACTGCAAAGTAAATTCGCATACCCGTTGACGATCGCCATGATGATTACTATCGCCAGCAGTTTTCTCTACTTCTTTCGCCGAAAAGGCTGGATCTAAGACATCGTTCCGAAATAATCTCCCGAATTCCAAATCGTAGGACAGGCTTCCAGCCTGTCTTTTACTGACAGGCTGAAAGCCTCTCCTACGTGAAACCGGTAACTTATTTCTGAACGCACCCTAATGACCGGCGCTGCTTACGTGCGGTGGTTTTCTGTGACCGTAATATGAATACAGCAGCGGGACCAGATGACCAGATTGAAGAGCAGCAGCGTCATCATCATGCTTCCGACAACCACACCCAGAATCGAAATGAATCCCACAGCAGCGCTGATATTGAAATTCAGCCCAGCGAACAGCAGAGTTCAGACTCCACCAAGACACATGGCAAGCACGTTCATATAAACAACGACGGCATCGCGCACAGAAAAGAATGCCAGATAGAGCATCACGCTGGGCAAATGCCACTTTCTGAAAATGGTGGCCAGCCAAGTGGCCAGTTTGCGACTGATTCCGAACTTCAGGCCGTCGTTGATGCGTGGCCAACTCTGACCGATAAAACGCGTTATACGATCCTGAGGGCGGTTCAACGCGAATCCGCCAGCAAGTAGAATTGAGCGTGTGTTTCGGCAGAATGCAAAACACCACCCGGTTCGCTACCATTTCCGGATGCAGAGTTTTGAATCGTGCAACGTTCCAGAGAATCAATCCGAATTCAGCATTGCGGTGTCGTGACAGTCGCCACTCTTGGAGGTACGCGGAAGCAGATGAACGATTACCCGACGAAAGAATTGGATTCGGAACTTATCATCGGTTTGGTAGGAGCAGTCGGCACTGAACTGAAACACGTAATTGACTTTCTCGAAGAACGATTCTTGCGGGCCGGTTTTGAATTCAGTGTCATCAAGATATCGAAAGAGGTCATACCGCTACTGTCAAAACCCGAGGACCACGGCAACGACAATTTTCAGCGTATTTGGGCATCCATGGATGCAGGAAATGCAGCCAGAACAAAGGCGGTTGAGAGACTGCGTCGTGAAGAAATCATTTCTGATGATCAGAGAGATATTCAGTCGAAGATTGGAAATGCAGTATTGGCATATGGCGCTGCAGCACAGATCTTCGACAAACGCACTCAAGATGGAGAAATTGATCCACTAATCCGTCCGAAGAACGTTTACGTAATTGATTCACTCAAACGACCGGAGGAAGTCGAACAGTTGCGTCTTATCTATCCGTCGGGTTTTGTCTTGATTGGGGTACATGCCGAGCAAGATCGTCGGCGAAAACACTTGATTGACGAACTTGGACTTACTGACGAACAGGTAACAAAGTTGTTTGAACGTGATGGGGAGGAAAAGAGAGATCCCCATGGCCAGCAGTTAAACAAGACATTTCACCATGCTGATTTTTTTTGTCAGCGCCACATCCAGCTTTGACAGACTGCGAGCAGACGTCAAACGAATTGTCGAAGTCCTTTTCGGGAATCCTTTTCTCACGCCAACTTTTGACGAGTATGCCATGTTCATGGCGTTTGCTGCCGCGTTGCGGTCAGCTGATCTTTCTCGGCAAGTTGGAGCGGTCATTACAAAGGACCGAGACATCCTCTCGACCGGTGCAAATGACTGCCCTCGATTTGGGGGTGGCCAGTATTGGCCCGAACGGTGTAACGACGGGACAATCCAAGACGAAGAAAATGGCAGGGACTACACAAGAGATGAGGATTCAAATCGGATTGAGCAGATTGAGATTGTAAAACAAATCATGCAGCAGGTCTCATTAGATGAGAAACTAAAAGAATACGCAGGAACACTGGAAGCCATTTTGAACAAGAGTCGTATTCGGGATCTGACTGAGTTCGGTAGGGTTGTGCACGCAGAAATGGCAGCTTTGCTCGCCTGTGCGAGGAATGGGATTTCAACAGTTCAAGCAACTCTTTATTGTACAACCTTTCCTTGTCACAACTGTGCAAAGCACATCGTCTGCGCCGGTCTGCATCGAGTCGTATACGTAGAACCATATCAGAAGAGCAAAGCGACCGAATTCCACAATGATTCGATCGTCACAACCGCTGCCTCGGAGTGTGCAGAGTCAAAAAAGGTTCGTTTTGAGCCCTTTGTCGGAATCGGCCCTCGAAGATTCTTCGATCTGTTTTCAATGCATCTGAGTTCAGGGTACGATTTGGTACGGAAAGATTCCGATACTGGAAAGAAAAGGAACTGGTCGATTGATAACGCTCGGCTACGATTGCAGATGAATCCTCAATCATTCCTCACACTCGAAGCTCAAGCACGAACAATTTTTGGAAGAATCATACAGGAGGGAACAGATGCCAAATGATCGTCAAACAGGCGGCTTCAACAAAGCAATGCAGATTGTGAATTCACTGCCTCCAGCACAGCAGACGCTGCTGATTCAATGTTCGATGTCTACCAATTCAACCCCTCGGCAACCGATTGTTCGAGATTCCGGGGCAACTGTCTCTCTGAGTATTCCAAGTTCAGGGACGAAATAGTTCATATCTGTTCGAGTAAATTGCCAAACGTAGAAAGCCCCGAGTGTTCCTCGGGGCTTTCATTCGTTGTGGCACCAGGACCGGGAAGCACTTCAATTGCCGCAAGACTCATTGCCAGACCGATGATTCGGGAAGAAACAACACGGCGTGGCTGATTGATTGTACGCGGGGGCGAAGGTCCATACTTTGACGACTCTTTCAGCCCACACACAACAGCCGCAACCACGCGAAACCCAAATGAACCACGAAGAATTCATCACTCGATGGCAGCGAAGCGGCGGGGCGGAAATGGCGAACAGCCAGTCGTTCCTGAAAGAACTCTGCCAGTTGCTGGAAGTCCCAGAACCTGAACCCACGCAAGCCGACGAATCACTGAACAACTACGTCTTTGAAAAGGCGTTGAACTTCAACAATGGCGACGGCACGTTCAGCAAGGGGCGAGTCGATTTGTACCGGCAAAAGGCGTTTGTCCGGGAATCCAAACAGGGGGCCGAACGACGAGCCAACGAACTGGCAGAAACCCTTGCCACCGTCACGAAGCAACAGAAGCACCGCAAAGGAACGGCATAGCGAGGAACCGCCCAATGGGCGCAGGCGATGAAGTCGGCATTTCATCAAGCGAAACGCTACGCTGAAGCCCTGCCCGAATGGCCACCGTTTCTGATCGTCTGCGACGTTGGGTATGGCTTCGACGTGTACGCGGATTTCAGCGGTTCAGGCAAGAACTACTCGCCATTCCCCGACCCACAGACGAACCGCATTCCCCTGCAACAACTGACGAAGCCGGAAACACAGACTTTCATCAAAGCCATCTGGCAAGAACCGCACTCACTCGACCCGTCGAAGAAATCCGCCAAGGTCACTCGGGAACTGGCCGACCGACTCGCGAAACTCGCCAAGAGTCTGGAAACGGCATCCACGGAAACGAAGGACGAACGAGCCCACCGAGTCGCCCAATTCCTGATGCGTTGCCTGTTCACGATGTTCGCCGAAGACGTGGATTTGATTCCGAAAGGATCGTTCGCCGGATTGCTGGAAAGCCTCAGAGACACGCCAGAGAACTTTGGCCCGATGATGGAAGCCCTTTGGCGAGACATGGACAAAGGCGGGTTCAGTCCGATCCTGCGACAGAAGATTCTGCAATTCAACGGCGGACTGTTTGCCGACCGTGCAGCCTTGCCCCTGAATCGTGATCAGTTGGAACTGCTGATCGAAGCGGCCAAAGCCGACTGGGCCAAAGTGGAACCAGCGATCTTTGGCACGTTGCTGGAACGCGCCCTCGACCCGGTGGAACGCCACAAGCTGGGAGCCCACTACACGCCGCGAGCCTACGTTGAACGGCTTGTTCTGCCTACCATCATTGAACCGCTCAGGAACGAATGGGACACAGCCTACGCAACGGCAGTGGCGTTGTACGAAGCGGGCAAGACAAGCGAAGCACAGAAGACCGTTCGCCAGTTCCACGAAAAGCTGTGCCACGTTCGAGTTCTCGACCCGGCTTGTGGTTCAGGAAACTTCCTTTACGTCGCCTTGGAACTGATGAAACGCCTGGAAGGCGAAGTCACAACAGCAATGGCCGACTTTGGAGACCGGCAGAAGATTTTCACCACGATTGATCCCCACCAGTTTATGGGAATCGAAGTCAACCCACGAGCGGCGGCAATTGCGGATTTGGTGTTGTGGATTGGATACCTGCAATGGCATATCCGAGTGCTGGGCAGAGAATCGATTTCCGAACCGATCATTCGCAAGTTTGACAACATCGAATGCCGTGACGCTGTTTTGACGTGGGATTCAATTGAACCAGTTCTTGATTCCGACGGAAAGGCGGTCACTCGTTGGGACGGAAGGACAACAAAGCGGCATCCAACGACCGGCGAAGACGTTCCGAATGAAAACGGCAGAATTCAAGAACTGAGATACATTGGAGCAAGAAGAGCCGAATGGCCGAACTGTGAATTCATCGTTGGCAATCCACCTTTCATCGGCAACTTCAAGATGCGAGAGGCTTTGGGAGACGGATACTCAAAAGTCATCCGGCAGACTTATTCCGAGCTGCCAGAGTCTTGCGATTTCGTCATGTATTGGTGGCATAAGGCAGCCGAGTTGACCCGACAATCGAAGGTGAATCAGTTCGGCTTCATTGCAACCAACAGCTTGGGGCAAACATTCAATCGTCGTGTGCTTGAACCACACTTGGCTGGCAAGTCGCCGTTGTCGCTGAGTTTCGCGGTCCCAGATCATCCGTGGGTTGATAGCGCAGACGGCGCGGCTGTTCGAATCTCAATGACAGTCGGGGTTCTCTGACAGTGGCCAGGCAGCCTTAACACTGTGGAGTCGGAAACCGATGAAGGCGATGCAGGAGCGTCGATCGTGTTTCGTACACAGTTTGGAATGATTCATTCGAATCTTCGAATTGGGGCCGACGTTGGCGGGACAAACACCTTGCAGGGAAATTTGAACTTGAGTTGTCCCGGCGTAAAGTTGCATGGTTCAGGATTCATTGTGACCCCAGAAGAAGCCGCAAACCTCGGCCTTGGTAGAATTCCTGGACTTGAACGCCACATTCGCGGGTACCTGAACGGAAGAGATGTGACTCAATCGCCTCGCGGTGTGATGGTAATCGACTTGTTCGGACTTGACGCACCGGAGGTCCGTGAGCGATTCCCCGAGGTCTATCAGTGGGTTGCGGAACGGGTGAAAACAGAGCGTGAAGGCAAAGTTGGCGGCACGAAAGACTCAGCGGATTATGCAAAACATTGGTGGTTGTTTAAGAAGACGCGAAGTTCGTTTCGGCCAGCGCTTCAATCGGTCTCGCGTTACATTTCGACAACGGAAACCGCCAAACACCGCTTCTTTGTATTCCTCAATCATCATGTTCTGCCGGACAACATGCTCATAAGCATCGCGGCCGACGACGCGGCAATTCTGGGGATTTTGTCGAGTCATATTCACGTCGCTTGGGCGCTGGCTTCTGGCGGCACACTTGAGGACCGGCCTCGCTACAACAAGACCCGGTGTTTCGAAACGTTTCCGTTCCCTGCGGCGCATGCTGATCAATTGCGTAAGGTGGCGGCCCTTGCGGGGCAACTCGACGCGCACCGCAAACGACAACAGGAACTGCATCCCGATCTGACCATGACCGGCATGTACAACGTTCTCGAAAAGCGGCGTTCCGGCGAAGAACTGACAGCCAAAGAAAAACAGATTCACGAAAAAGGACTTGTGAGCGTTCTGAAACAGATTCACGACGAACTGAATGCCGCCGTATTCGACGCCTACGGCTGGCCACATGATTCGACCGACGAACAAATCCTCGAACGCCTGGTTGCTCTGAACCACGAACGAGCCGAAGAGGAAAAACGCGGTCTGATTCGCTGCCTGCGTCCAGAGTTCCAGAATCCATCCGGCGGCAAACCATCCGTTCAACCAGAACTGGAACTCGCAGGCGATTCGGAGCACGAAGACGAAACCGAAGAACCGACGGCAAAGCAGCGGCCAAAAAGAAGCCAGCCAAAGCAAAGGCCAAAGCCGCCACAAAAGCCGACTGGCCAAAGAAACTCCCCGAACAAGTCGCCACAGTTCGCCAGTCACTTCAGGACCACAAAGGCCCGACAACATCTGAAGCCATCGCCAAACGCTTCAAATCAGTCAAAGCCGACACGGTGGAAGAACTACTCGACACCCTCGTCCTAATCGGCCAAGCTCGCCTGTTGCCCGACGGCCGTTATGTGGCATAACATCCAATGCTCGCCGGGAACCGCAACGCCTGCCAGTCACTGGATTTTGCGATTCTGTTGTTCCGAATTTCGCTCAGCAATACCAGGTCATGGATCGACGACGGCCAGCTCATCAAAACGAAGAACCCCGAAAAGCACAAGGCATTTCGGGGTTCTGTTTGTCACTGAGGTTCTTTGTGGAACCATTTCTAGTGGGCGCTGAGGGACTCGAACCAATTGGTTCAAACACTGGAGAAACGGCACTTTCCGAAAAGCCAGGGGCTCAAACAGGGGCAATCGATTTTGATTCTGATTCCGAAGGGCAGATCGTACGGCAGGAATTAATCGCTGCACTTCAGTTTTCATGGATGACTGCCGGGCGGTTGGATTTGTACACTGAAGAAACAGCCGAACGTCAAAAGATCGAACGCATGCAAACTCGGTTGTCAACAATGATGCGAGAATTGAAAGTTAGCAAACAATGACCGAACGCGAATTGACACCAGAACAACGAACGCTGCAGTCGCTCGCCCTGAGGCAACTCACAGCGGCGGCTGATACGCTGGGACGCCTGAAGCTGATTCAGGCCGGCCAAGCCGACAGAGAAGCACTGGCAGACGCTGCGGAGCTGGTGGAACGTGGAACCGATTGTTTGCGTGATTGGTTCGGGGGTTCGCCTGCTGAGTTTGCAGACGACTTGCGAGACGACTTGCGAGACGAATAAACTTTGCGACATCGAACGCGATAGGCTGGCCAGCCGACAAGCAACAATCCTGAGTTGTTTCGCGTATCGAGTTTTCTTCAGGCATCCGGAGCACAGGAACCCGGAAC